>ERZ808240.2137-NODE-2137-length-22491-cov-12.009226_pt1 | contig 22491 bp, 18 predicted proteins | sample MGYA00521084_ERZ808240 | MGnify/ENA primary metagenome ERZ808240 (study PRJEB31516, sample SAMN03275571) | gut metagenome | biome: mammalia-associated habitat; material: feces | host: Papio cynocephalus | place: Kenya | collected 2012-08-06 ...
CGGATCTTTTGTCCCGACTGTGCAGTTTGAAAAACTTGAAATACATACAGTATTCCTGCGTTTTCCAAACTTTCATTCGTGCCAAAATCTCTCGCTGCCAGCTCTTGCCGATTTCATCAGAGCTTCCCCGGGGAAGTGTACGTCAGCAGCCGGTCATAAAGCTCCCGGGTCTGGGTCTCGTCTTTGCCGCTGAGCACCAGAACCCTATCCCCCATGTGCACCACGACGCAGGCTTCCGGCTTATAGTAGGTGTAGCGGGTGTAGGTGCCGAACTCCTGATTCCGGAAGGTGCCCAGCAGCAGCCGGAAGCTGCCCACGCCGAAGACCCGGGTGCCCGGAATGTCGCCTTCCCGAAGTTCCACCGAATCCACGTCCGTATAAGAGACGGTCTGGCCGCCGTAGAAGCTTCCCCGGACGGTGAAGGAATCGTCTCCAAAGCTGGTCTCCACCTTGCCGGTAAAGAGCATCACGGCCACAAAGACCGCAATCCCGATGGCCGCGGCGGCGGCGATTTTTCCGTAGCGGGAGGGCAGGGCGGGGAGAGGGTCAAGGGCCTCGCCTCGTGCCAGCTGCCCCTTGTAATAGCGGTAGGAGTAGACAGTGGGAATCACAGAAATGACCACCGCTCCCAACACGGCGGCGGCAATATTCCAGCCCTCCGGCAGCAAGGCGGCCAGCATCACGGCCACACCGCCGATGACCCAGACCTTTCCGGCGAACCGGTGGGTGGCGTTCCAGTTTTCGTCGCTGGCCAGTGCCCAGGTCACCTTGATGCCAATGGTATAGTTCCGGCGGCATTTGGGCAGGTAGTTGCCGATGGCGATGAACATCAGCCCCAGAGCCAGAGTGGTGATCCGGCCTACGGAAAGGGAAAGACCGGCGGACAGAGCGTAGAGAATCCCGCTGCACAGGAAGGAGACGGCGGGCATGATCCACAGCACCAGCCGGATGGGCTTTTCGTTTCTGCCCCGGTTTCCTGGATCGGCGGCGGTGAAGGCTACGCACAGCCACTGGCCGGCCAGCAAGGACAGGCACAGCAGCCACAGGAAGCGCAGCTCGGGAACCGCCAGAGACGCAAGGGCGGGCAGCAGGATGATGACAGAAGAGACAAAAAGCTCCTTTTTATACTTGGAAATCATAAAATACCTCCTGAACAGTTATTTTTCGGTGGGTTCCTGGTTCTTCAGATCGGAAATCCAAAGGAGTATTTCCTCCAGAACCGAGGTGTTCAGCTCGTAAAAGATAAATTTTCCCTCCCGGGTGTCCGTCACCAGATCAGCATCCTTCAGCACCGACAGGTGCCGGGACACGGCGGCGGCGGAAATGTCGAACCGCTCGGAAATCTCTCCGGCGGAACGCTTCCCGTCCTTGAGAAGATTCAGAATTTCCCGCCGGGTGGGGTCGGCCAGCGCCTTCAGGGTTTGCTGTAAGCCCATAGGTGTCCTCCTTTCATTTAATGATTAACTGAAATGTTAAATGAATAATAGCATAGAAACAACAGGTTGTCAAGAGAACATTTCACAGAAATGTTAAATGAGAAGATATTGCGAAGGGCGGCTCTTCGTGCTATAATATCGAAAATCCCGGAAGGAGAAACAATTATGACTCTGAATGATTTCTGGAAGGAGAATCCCAAGGCCGCCATTGCCTTTTCCGGCGGCGTGGATTCCTCCTATTTATTGTATACGGCGGTGCGCGCCGGAGCAAAGGTGACGGCCTACTATGCGGACACCGCTTTCCAGCCGGCCTTTGAGCGGGAGGATGCGATCCGCCTTGCGAAGGACGTGGGGGCGGAGCTGAAAATGCTGCCCCTTTCCGTGCTGGAGGTGCCGGAGGTGGTGAAAAACCCCGCAAACCGCTGCTACTACTGCAAGCGGAGGATTTTCTCCGCTCTGTCCGCCGCGGCGAAGGCGGACGGCTACAGTCTGATCCTGGACGGCACCAACGCCTCCGATCAGGTCTCCGACCGGCCGGGGATGCAGGCACTGCGGGAGCTGTCCGTCCGGTCGCCTTTGCGGGAGTGCGGCCTGACGAAGGCAGAAATCCGGGAAAAATCCCGGCAGGCGGGGCTGTTCACCTGGAATAAGCCCGCCTATGCCTGCCTTGCCACCCGGATACCTGCCGGGGAGGAAATCACCGCCGAAAAGCTGAAAAAAACCGAAAAGGCGGAGGATTCTCTCCGCGCCATCGGCCTGTGGGATTTCCGGGTGCGGCTGCTGGGCGGCTGCGCCAGAATCCAGGTGCCGGAGGGGCAGCTGGAGCTGGTACTCCGGAACCGGAAAGCCATTCTGGAGCAGCTGAAGCAGTGGTACGCGGGCGTGGTGCTGGATCTGGAGGTGCGGCCATGAATTCGGATATGCGAAAGCTTTTAGAGCAGGTCAAGGACGGCACGGTGTCCGTGGACGATGCCATGCTGAAGCTGAAAATGTCCCCCTTTGAGGACATCGGCTATGCCAAGGTAGACCTGCACCGGCGAATCCGCCAGGGGGCGGCGGAGGTGATCTACGGGGCAGGGAAGACCCCGGAGCAGATTTTGGGGATCATGCAGTCCATGATCCGCAACGGCCAGAGCCGAATTCTCATCACCCGGATGTCCCAGGCGGCGGCGGACTTTGTATCGAAAGTCCTGCCCCTGGACTACCGGAAGGATGCCAAAGTGGGCATTGCCGGGGGCTTCCCGGAGCCGGACGGCATCGGCAAAATTGTCATTGCCACCGGCGGCACCAGCGACATTCCCGTGGCGGAGGAAGCGGCTCTGACCGCCGAAATCCAGGGAAACGAAGTGGTGCGGCTGTATGACGTGGGCGTGGCCGGGGTACACCGGCTGCTGGCTCACATGGATCTTGTCATGGAGGCCAGCGTGGTCATCGCCGTGGCGGGCATGGAGGGCGCGCTTGCCAGCGTAGTAGGCGGCCTTGCGGACTGCCCGGTGATCGCGGTGCCCACCAGCGTGGGCTACGGGGCTTCCTTCGGCGGGGTGTCCGCCCTGCTGAGTATGCTCAATTCCTGCGCCAGCGGGGTCAGCGTGGTGAACATCGACAACGGCTTCGGCGCGGGGTTCCTGGCCGGGCGGATCAACCACATGGAGGTCAGGAAATGAGAACACTGTATCTGGACTGCGGCATGGGCGCGGCGGGGGATATGCTGACGGCGGCACTATTGGAGCTGCTGCCGGAGCGGGAGGCTTTCCTGGCGGAGCTGAACGGCCTGGGCATTCCGGGCGTGGAATTTTCCACTGAGAAATGCGAAAAATGCGGAATTTCCGGCACCCATATGTCTGTGAAAATCCATGGGCGGGAGGAAGGGGAAGCGCACCCGCACACCCATGGAACGATGCGCGACATCCGGGCGATTGTGGAGGGGCTGCCCATTTCCACCATGGTCAAGCTGGATATCCTGTCCGTTTACGAGGAAATTGCCCAGGCGGAAAGCCATGTTCATGGGGTTCCGGTGAGCCAGATTCACTTCCATGAGGTGGGTGCTCTGGACGCGGTGGCGGATATAACGGCGGTGTGCCTGCTGCTGGGTCGATTGGCGCCGGAGCAGATTCTGGCGTCGCCGGTGCATGTGGGCAGCGGCACGGTGAAATGCGCCCACGGCATTCTGCCGGTGCCCGCCCCGGCTACGGCCTGGCTTCTGCGGGGGATCCCCGTGTACGGCGGGGAGATTTCCGGGGAGCTGTGCACCCCCACCGGGGCGGCACTGCTGCGGCATTTCGTGACGGATTTTGGCAATCAGCCCACCATGCGGGTGGAATCCATCGGCTACGGCATGGGAAAGAAGGATTTTCCCCGGGTCAACTGCCTTCGGGTCATGCTGGGGCAGACTGAGGAAGCCGGGGACGAGATTGCCGAGCTTTGCTGCAACCTGGACGACATGACCGGGGAGGACATCGGCTTTGCCATGGAGACGCTTCTTGCGGCCGGGGCCTTGGATGTGTTCACCGCCCCCATCGGCATGAAAAAATCCCGCCCCGGCGTGCTGCTGACGGTGCTGTGCCGTCCGGCGGAGCAGGAAACAATGGCGAAGCTGCTGCTTGCGAATACCACGACTTTGGGTGTCCGGGCGGGAATGCGCAGCCGGTTTACCCTCCGGCGTTCAGAGAAAGAAATCCAGACCCACTATGGCTCGGTGCGGCGGAAAAGCAGCCGGGGCTTTGGCGTTTCCCGGGAAAAATGGGAATACGAAGACCTGGCGAAAATTGCGAGAATGACAGGAAAATCTTTGGCAGAAGTCCGGAAGATGCTGGAGTAAAACCGAATGGGTGACTGCCTGAGGCGGATGACTCCCGTTCCGGAAAGCGGGGAATTCGGTTATCTTTTCCCGGAGAGTGTGATATCCAGAACTGCAGACAGGAAGAAGGAGGGCATTGCCCTTGGAATGGAACGACATTTATGACGAGAACCGGAACCTGACCGGCCGGGTTCACCTTCGGGGAAGCGGCTGGAAGTCCGGGGAATACGGTCTGGTGGTCTGCGTCTGGGTCTACGACGGGGCGGGTCATGTGTTGCTGACCCGTCGGGCCAGGGAAAAGAGCTTCGCCGGCACCTGGGAAAATTCCGGCGGCGCGGCCCTGGCCGGGGAGACCAGCCGTCAGGCGGTGGCACGGGAGCTGTTTGAGGAAACGGGAATCCGGGCGCAGGAAGGGGAATTTGAGTTTCTGGACACGGATATGGAGCGGAATATTTTCTACGACCACTACTGTCTGCGCCGGACGCTGCGCCTGAAGGACGTTGTGCTGCAGCCCGGAGAAACCGACGGGGTCATGTGGGCAAGCTTTGCCAGGGTTCACTGGATGATGCGCACCGGGCGAATCTGCAAGATCATCGCGCGTCAGTTCCGCCGTCAGGAAAAAGCATTGCGTATGCGCAATATCAACAAGAGAAGCCGCTGAATTTTGGCTATCTATTAGGCAGAATGCACTTGCCATTTCTCTTTTTTCGGGTTACAATGAAAAAAAGCGTTTGGAAAGCCCGGCAAAAACGCTTGCGCCGGGCGGAAAACGTTTTTCTTTTTTCAAATCGAAATATGGAGGAATGCACCATGATCCAGCTTGTAAAACTGCCTGTGAAGCGGGGCAACGCGCCGCTGCGAATTGCCAAGGGACATTTTGTGACCAACCATTCCCACATCAACTATTATGTGGACATCACCTATCAGAAGACCCGGCTCAGCGAGGCTCGGGACAGCGCCTATCAGCTGGTGTCCGGCTTCGTCAACGACACGCCGGTGGATACGGTGCTGTGTCTGGATGGCACGGCGGTGCTGGGCACCTGCATTGCCGAAGAGCTGACCAAATCGGGCTTTCGCACCATCAACGCCCATGAGACCATCTATGTGGTGGAGCCGGAGTACAACGCCAATTCCCAGATTATCTTCCGGGAGAACATCCAGCCCATGATCCGGGGCAAGCATGTTCTGGTGCTGATGGCTTCCGTCACCACCGGCTTTACCGCCAAGCGTTCCATTGAGGCCATCGAGTACTACGGCGGCCGGGTGGCAGGCGTGGCGGCCATCTACCGGGCGGTGGACGAGGTGGCAGGGTTCCCGGTGAAATCCGTCTATTCCGTGAAGGATCTGCCGGATTACAGAAGCTACGATTACCACGAGTGCCCCTACTGCAAGGCGGGCAAGAAGGTGGATGCCCTGGTCAACAGCTTCGGCTATTCCTCTTTGTAAATCTACGGAAACTCTGAATAAATCGTCGGCGGCTGGACGGCGAATCTTTTGCCCCATCCGTGCAGTTCTGAAAGCGGGAAATACACAAAGTATTCCTCCGCTTTCCGAACTTTCGGCTGAGCCAAAATCTTCTGCCGCCAGCTCTTGCCGATTTCATCAGAGCTTCCCTACATACATAAACGGCACCGGCGGGGCATTTCCCCGCCGGTGCTTCATTCTGCCCAAAGGGCAGCGGGGGAGAGCCTTCAAAATTTGTGCCGTTTTTCGGAAAAAATTCTGTTACAATTCGAGAAAATATGCTATAATACTCCGCTGAGGAACAGTTTTTGGAGGTGCGGCCATTGAATCGCGGCGACTGGAAGAAAATTTGGACGGCGGGGAGACCTGCGTGCTATTGGGCGTTTGCCCTGTTGTACTGGGAGTGCCTGCTGAGCGGAGCGGTGTTTCACCGCTTTGGGGTGCGGATTTACGCCCTGGGCTTTACCCTGACGGCGGCTCTGCTTCTGAGCCTGGTGCTGTCCTTCCTGAAAAAAGGCCGTTTCGGGACGGAAATTTTCCTGACGGTGGGATTGACCCTGCTCTACGGCAGCCAGGTGGTGTACAATTTCATCTTCGGCACCCTCTACTCCCTGGCCATGGTGTCCCAGGGCGGAGAGGCGATGACCAACTTCTGGCGGGAAGTGCTGGCTACCATGCGGGATCATTTCCCTTGGCTGCTTGCCCTGTTCGTGCCGCTCATCGTACGGATCGCCGGACGGAAATGGCTGGACGGGCAGATGAAGGCACGGGGTCGGGTCGTCTTGCTGGTGCTGACCATCGGCATTGTGGCTCTGACCCGGTTCGGCATCCGGCAGGGCGGCACGGAGATGTTCTCCGACGAGTACTACTACCGCAGCGGAGAGATCGCCACCAACCAGACCGCCCAGCGGTTCGGCCTGCTGACCACCCTCCGGCTGGAGCTGACCCGCCACGCCAAAGTGGAGGAGCAGACCTATTATATCCCTGAAGAGACCCAAGCGGCGGAGGAAGCGGAGCGGGAGCAGACACCGGCGGAGGTCAAGTACAACGTCATGGACATTGACTTTGACGCGCTGAACGCCATGACCGAGGACAAAAAGCTGCTGGCCATCAACGACTACTGCGCGAAAATTTCCGGCACGAACCAGAATGAATACACCGGAATGCTGAAGGACTATAACCTGATCGTCATGTGCGCGGAGAGCTTTTCGCCCGCCGCCATCGACAAGGATCTGACCCCGAATCTTTATAAGCTGACCCAGCAGGGAATTATTTTCAATAACTATTACAATACCTTCCCCAACACCACCACCGACGGCGAGTATGCCCTGATGCAGGGGCTGTACCCGGACGCCGGGCGGAGCAAGGCGGTGTCCAGCCTCTATGCCTCCAGGAACAGCTACCTGCCCTTCACCCTGGGCAACGTGTTCCGGGATCAGCGGGGAGTGGAAAGCTTCGGCTATCACAACTACCGGGGCAGCTATTACGGACGCAGTGAGTCCCACCCCAACATGGGCTACACCATGAAGTTTGCCGGGGACGGCATGACCTTTACCACCAACTGGCCTGCCTCCGACCTGGAAATGATGGAGCAGTCCGTGGACGATTATATCGGCAGGGAGCCCTTCCATGCCTACTATATGACCTTCTCCGGCCACTACAAATATGATACCGGCACCAACGAAATGGCCAAGCGGAACTGGGATCAGGTGAAGGATCTGCCCTATTCCAGCAACGCCATCAAGGCCTACCTCAGCTGCAACATCGAGCTTGACAAGGCCATCGGCTATCTGATGGAGCGGCTGGAGCAGGCGGGAGTGGCGGATCGGACGGCCATCGTCATTGCGGGCGACCATTTCCCCTATGGCCTGAAGGACAGCGAGTATGCCGAGCTGACCGGCCACGACATCGACGATTTTTCCAAGTACAAGTCCACCCTGATCTTCTGGGTGGGAGGACTGGAAGAGAACATCGTGGTGGACGAGTACTGCTGCAATGTGGACGTTCTGCCCACCATTCTGAACCTGTGGGGCTTTGAATACGACTCCCGGCTGCTGGCGGGGACGGACGTATTCTCCGACGGCACCCATGTGGCGGTGCTGGTGGACAAGAGCTTCCTGACGGACAAGGTCTGGTTCAACGCGGACACCGGAGAGATCCGGTACCAGGTGCCGGAAAGCGAAGTGCCGGAAGGCTATGTGGAGAATATGAACCAGCTGATCGCCACCCGCTTTTCCATTTCCGCGGATATCCTGAACACGGCTTACTATAACTTTGTGTTTGATAAGGGTAAGGTGTATGTGAACCGACTGGGGTGGAACAGTAAGAAGTAAAGAAATGTGACTGCGCACCGGTGATAAAAATCATCGGTGCGCAATTTCAATGTGTCTGATGGCCAATTCAGAACTTGTAGGGGGCGATGCCCACATCGCCCCACAAAACCGACAGCATGTATCCGCGGGACGATGAGGGCATCGTCCCCTGCGAGAATTTTCGGGAGCGTTTGTCAGCTGAGATCGAAAACTGGTGAAAAGGGCATAAAAAAACGAGGCGGGAGCCTCGGAATTGTGGAAATTATTCATTGACAGGATTTGGCCGCTATGCTATAATGATTGTCCATACTGTGATACTATGCCTATCTGCGGACTTCCTTCCTTACCAGGTCATTCTAACACAGTAGCGGGCGGCTGTCAAGTAGGAACTTTGCGAATATTGACAACTGCGCGGGGCGTATCATAAGCAACACAACTCGAAAGAAAGGCTGTGATGATCCATATGGCAATGGTCAAGGACGTAATGTTCGGCAAGACCATGCGTAAATCTTACGCGAAGTATGAAGAGATCCTGGAGATCCCCAACATGCTGAAAATCCAGAAGGACTCCTATCAGTGGTTCCTGGATACGGGCCTGCGGGAGGTTTTCAAGGACGTAGGCACCATTACCGACTTCTCCGGCAAGCTGGAGCTGTCCTTCCTGGACTACACCATGGAGGACAAGGCCAAGTACACCATTGAGGAGTGCAAGGAGCGGGATGCCACCTACGCCAAGCCCATCAAGGTGCGGGTTCGTCTGCGCAACACCGAGACCGACGAAATCAAGGAGCAGGAGATCTTCATGGGGGATTTCCCCGTGATGACCAACGGCGGCACCTTCGTGATCAACGGCGCGGAGCGGGTCATTATCACCCAGATCGTCCGTTCTCCCGGCATGTACTACGGCCACGAGGTGGACAAGGCGGATCAGCATACCTACACCGCTACCGTGATCCCCTATCGGGGTGCCTGGCTGGAGTATGAAACCGACAACTCCGACGTGTTCTGGGTTCGGATCGATAAGAACCGGAAGCTGCCCATCACCTGCCTGATCCGGGCCCTGGGCGTCCAGACCGACGAGCAGATCAAGGCCATGTTCGGCGAGGATCCCAGAATCCTTGCCACCATCGACAAGGATCCCTGCAAGACCCGGGAAGAGTCCCTGCTCGAAATCTACCGCCGTCTGCGTCCCGGTGAGCCTCCCACGGTGGAGACCGCCATTGCCCATCTGGAAGGGCTGCTGTTTGACTATCACCGCTACGATGTGAGCAAGGTGGGCCGGTATAAGTTCAACAAGAAGATGGACATCTGGAGCCGACTGTCCGGCCAGGAGGCGGTGGAGCCAATCGCCGACCCTATGACCGGTGAGATCCTGGTCATGCCCGGCGAGTTCATCTCCCGGGCTCAGGCGCACGAGCTGAGCCGTAAGGGTGTCAACGAGGCGGTCATCAAGATCGGCGATTACAACGTCAAGGTCTTCTCCAACAACATGGTGGAGATGGCCGGCTTCGTGGACTTCGACCCCAAGGCGTACGGCATCACCGAGAAGGTTTACTTCCCGGTGCTGAAGGAAATGCTGGAGACCGTGCCCGCGGACGGCTGGAAGGACGCCATTGCCGAGCGTTACACCGACCTGATCCCCAACCACATCATTGTGGACGACATCATGGCCTCCATCAACTACCTGAACTGCGTGGCCATGGGCGTGGGCACCCCCGACGACATTGACCATCTGGGCAACCGCCGCCTGCGCTGCGTGGGCGAGCTGCTGCAGAACCAGTTCCGGATCGGATTCTCCCGTCTGGATCGGGTGATCCGGGAGCGGATGACCGTCCAGGATCTGGACACCGTGACCCCCCAGAGCCTGATCAACATCCGGCCTGTCACCGCGGTGATCAAGGAGTTCTTCGGCTCCTCCCCCCTGAGCCAGTTCATGGATCAGAATAACCCTCTGTCCGAGCTGACCCACAAGCGTCGTCTGTCCGCTCTGGGTCCCGGCGGCCTGAGCCGTGACCGGGCTTCCTTCGATGTCCGGGATATTCACTACACCCACTACGGCCGGATGTGTCCCATCGAGACCCCTGAAGGCCCCAACATCGGCCTGATCAACTATCTGGCCACCTTTGCCAAGATCAACGAGTACGGCTTCGTGGAGGCTCCCTACCGGAAGGTGGACAAGGCCACCGGCTTTGTCACCAAGAACGTGGAGTATATGACCGCCGATGTGGAGGACGACTACTATATCGGTCAGGCCAACGAGCCTCTGGACGAGAACGGCTGCCTTGCCAACGCCCGTATCACCTGCCGTCACCGCAACGAGATCATCGAGGTTGACCGGGGCATGATCGACTATATCGATGTGTCTCCCCGAATGATGATCTCCATCGCGACCTCCTTCATTCCCTTCCTGCAGAACGACGACGCCAACCGTGCGCTGATGGGCGCGAACATGCAGCGTCAGGCCGTGCCGCTGCTGACCACCGAGCCGCCTATCGTTGCCACCGGCATCGAGCACAAGGCCGCCGTGGACTCCGAGGTCTGCATCAAGGCCAAGGGCCCCGGCGTGGTCACCGCCGTGTCCGCTTCCTCCATTACCGTCAGGTATGACAGCGGCGATACCTGCACCCATGCGCTGACCAAGTTCTCCCGCTCCAACGCCGGCACCTGCATCAACCAGCGTCCTATCGTGGTGGTGGGCGAGCGGGTGGATACCGAGCAGATCATTGCTGACGGCCCCTCCTGCTCCGGCGGCGAGGTTGCCCTGGGCAAGAACGTGCTCATCGGCTTCGTCACCTGGGAAGGCTACAACTACGAGGACGCCATTCTGCTCAACGAGCGTCTGGTCCGGGAGGACGTGTTCACTTCCATCCACATCGAGGAATACGAGACCGAGGCTCGGGACACCAAGCTTGGCCCGGAGGAAATTACCCGGGACATCCCCAACGTGGGTGAGGACACCCTGAAGGATCTGGACGAGAACGGTATCATCCGGGTGGGCGCGGAAGTCCACGCCGGTGATTACCTGGTGGGAAAGGTCACTCCCAAGGGCGAGACGGAGCTGACCCCTGAGGAGCGGCTGCTCCGGGCTATCTTCGGCGAGAAGGCAAGAGAAGTCCGGGACACCTCCCTGAAGGTGCCTCACGGTACCTCCGGCATCGTGGTGGACGTGAAGGTCTTCACCAAGGAAAATTCCGACGAGCTGGCTCCCGGCGTTACCAAGTCCGTCCGGGTCTATCTTGCCCAGAAGCGGAAAATCGGCGTGGGCGATAAGATGGCCGGCCGTCACGGCAACAAGGGCGTTGTGTCCCGGGTTCTGCCGGAAGAGGATATGCCCTTCCTGCCCGACGGCACGCCCCTGGACATTGTGCTGAACCCCCTGGGCGTGCCTTCCCGTATGAACATCGGCCAGGTGCTGGAGGTTCATCTGGGCTACGCCGCCAAGGCTCTGGGCTGGCATGTGGCCACCCCCGTCTTCGACGGTGCCAACGAGAAGGACATCCGGGAGACCCTGAAGCTGGCTGGCCTCCGGGAGGACGGCAAGACCATCCTCTACGATGGCCGTACCGGCGAGCCCTTCGATAACCTGGTCACTGTGGGTTATCCCTACTATCTGAAGCTCCATCATCTGGTTGACGATAAGATCCACGCCCGCTCCACCGGCCCCTACGCCCTGGTCACCCAGCAGCCGCTGGGCGGCAAGGCTCAGTTCGGCGGCCAGCGGTTCGGCGAAATGGAGGTCTGGGCACTGGAGGCTTACGGTGCCGCTTACACCCTGCAGGAAATCCTGACCGTCAAGTCCGACGATGTCACCGGCCGTGTCAAGACCTACGAGGCCATCGTCAAGGGCGCCAACATTCCCAAGCCCGGCGTGCCGGAATCCTTCAAGGTTCTGATCAAGGAGCTGCAGGCTCTGTGCCTGGATATCCGGGTTCTGGACGAGAACGGCGACGAGATCGAGCTGAAGGACGAGGACGATGACGATGAGATCGTCTACACCGCCGACTCCGGAAACGACACGGTGGTTGGCTCTACCGATGAGGTGCTGGACTCCGGCTTCGTCATCGACGAGGACAGCCCTGAGGATATTATGGATGTATTCGGCGATATGGATGCCGACAACGAAGAATAAGGAGGCTACACATGGCAGATGCCACCTTTGATGCCATTAAAATTGGTATTGCGTCCCCGGAGATGATCCGGCAGTGGTCCTACGGCGAGGTCAAGAAGCCGGAAACCATCAACTACCGTACCCTGAAGCCCGAGCGGGACGGATTGTACTGCGAGCGGATTTTCGGACCGACCAAGGACTGGGAATGCCACTGCGGCAAGTACAAGAAAATCAAGTATAAGGGCAAGATCTGCGACCGCTGCGGTGTCGAGGTCACAAAATCCAAGGTGCGCCGGGAGCGCATGGGTCACATTGAGCTGGCCGCTCCCTGCAGCCATATCTGGTATTTCAAGGGCATTCCCTCCCGGATGGGTCTGGTGCTGGACATCAGCCCCAAGGTGCTGGAGAAGGTGCTGTACTTCGCGGCCTATATCGTCACCGATCCCGGCGACGCGCCGCTGACAAAGAACCAGGTGCTCACCGAGAAAGAGTACCGGGACATGCGGGAGAAGTACGAGGACGACTTCCGGGCCGGTATGGGCGCGGAGGCCGTCAAGGAGCTGCTGGAGCAGATCGATCTGGATCAGCTGTCCGAGCAGCTGCGCAATGAGCTGAAAACCGCCTCCTCCCAGAAAAAGCTGCGGATTGTCAAGCGGCTGGAGGTCGTGGAGGCCTTCCGGGAGTCCGGCAACAAGCCCAGCTGGATGATCATGGACGTGCTGCCCGTGATTCCTCCCGATATCCGCCCCATGATTCAGCTGGACGGCGGCCGGTTCGCTACCTCTGACTTAAACGATCTGTACCGTCGGGTCATCAACCGGAACAACCGCCTGAAGCGGCTGGTTCAGCTCCATGCCCCCGACATCATCATCCGCAACGAGAAGCGGATGCTCCAGGAGGCCGTGGACGCGCTGATCGATAACGGCCGCCGGGGTCGTGCCGTCACCGGTGCCAACAACCGGGCACTGAAGTCCCTGTCCGATATGCTCAAGGGCAAGCAGGGTCGGTTCCGTCAGAATTTGCTTGGCAAGCGGGTTGACTACTCCGGCCGCAGCGTTATCGTCGTCGGCCCGGAGCTGAAGCTGTATCAGTGCGGCGTGCCCAAGGAAATGGCCATCGAGCTGTTCCGGCCTTTCGTTATGAAGAAGCTGGTGTCCGACGGCCTGGCCAACAACATCAAGTCCGCCAAGAAAATGATCGACAAGGGCAAGACCGAGGTCTGGGACGCGCTGGACGACATCATCAAGGATCGCCCCGTCATGCTGAACCGTGCGCCGACCCTGCACCGTCTGGGCATTCAGGCCTTCGAGCCGGTGCTGGTGGAGGGGCGCGCCCTGAAGCTGCATCCTCTGTGCTGCACCGCCTTCAACGCCGACTTCGACGGCGACCAGATGGCCATTCACGTCCCCCTGTCTCCCGAGGCTCAGGCCGAGGCCAGACTGCTGATGCTCTCTGCCAACAACCTGCTCCGTCCTCAGGACGGCAAGCCCGTCACGGTGCCGACCCAGGATATGATTCTGGGTGCCTACTACCTGACCTACACCCGTCTGGGCAAGGCCGAGAAGGGTTCCGAGAACGTGTTCGTCACCGATGCGGGTGAGACGAATCTGCCGGTAAATACCGTGGTGGATGCCGATGACTTCGTGGCCGCCAACAAGCAGGCCAAGAAGGAGGGCAAGGCCGAAGCCAAGTTCCGTCCCATCCACGCCTATTCCTCCACCGAGGAGGCCATCGCCGCCTATGCCGATGGTGCCATCGGCCTGCACGCGCCTATCCTGGTGCGTTACGGCAAGGAAGTGGACGGCCAGGTGCAGTATCGGATGATCAACGCCACCGTTGGCCGCCTGATCTACAACGAGCCCATCCCCCAGGATCTGGGCTTTGTGGATCGCAGTGATCCTGCCCATGCCTTCGATCTGGAGGTCGACTTCCTGGTGGGCAAGAAGCAGCTGGGCAAGATCATCGACAAGTGTATCCGTGTCCACGGCTTCACCATCGCCACCGAAATGCTGGATCGGATCAAGGCTCTGGGCTACAAGTACTCTACCAAGGGTGCGATTTCCGTGTCCATTGCGGATATGGTGGTTCCCGCTATCAAGTACAAGCTGGTCAAGGCCGCCGAGGACAAGGTGGTTGAAATTGAAAACTACTTCCGCCAGGGCTATATCACCAACGACGAGCGTTACCGTCTGGTGGTTCAGCAGTGGGAGAAGACCACGGCGGACGTTACCAACGCCCTGCAGGGCAACCTGGACGAGTTCAACCCCATCTACATGATGGCCGACTCCGGTGCCCGTGGTTCCATGGCACAGATCCGTCAGCTGGCCGGTATGCGTGGCCTGATGGCAGATACCGCCGGCCGTACCATTGAGATTCCCGTCAAGGCGAACTTCCGGGAAGGTCTTTCCGTTCTGGAGTACTTCATCTCCTCCAGAGGTGCCCGGAAGGGCATGACCGATACCGCCCTGCGTACCGCCGACTCCGGTTACCTGACCCGCCGGATGGTGGATGTGTCCCAGGAGGTCATCATCCGCCAGCACGACTGCGGCACGGAGCATGGCATCTGGGTGGGTGCCGTCTACGATAAGAACGGCGACATCATCGATACCTTCGGCAACCGGATCCGGGGTCGGTATCCCGTCCACGATGTGGTGGATCCCAAGAGCGGCGAGCTGCTGCACGCCAAGGACGTGATGATGATGCCCGAGGACGCAGCCAGGTTCGAGGCTCACGGCATCCACAGAATCTATATCCGCACCATTCTGGCCTGCCGGGCTCGGGTGGGTGTGTGCGCCAAGTGCTACGGCATGAACCTGGCCACCTCCAAGGAGGTAGACCTGGGCGAGGCCGTCGGCATTATCGCCGCCCAGTCCATCGGTGAGCCCGGCACCCAGCTGACCATGCGTACCTTCCACTCCGGCGGCGTTGCCGGTGACGATATCACCCAGGGCCTTCCCCGAGTGGAAGAGCTGTTCGAGGCTCGTCGACCCAAGAAGATGGCGCAGATCTCCGAGATCACCGGCGTGGTGTCCATCGACGATACCCACCGCACTGCCCTGCGGAACATCACCATCACCGCCGACGACGGCGAGGTGAAGACCTACCAGGTGCCCTATTCCGTAGGCCTGAAGGTTGCCCACGGCAAGGTGGTGGAAAAGGGTCAGCCCATCACCGACGGCGCGCTGTATCCCCAGGACGTGCTGCGGATCTCCGGCGTGGAGGCCGTTCAGGATTACCTGGTGCAGTCCGTCCAGGCGGTGTACCGTCAGCAGGGCGTTGAGATCAACGACAAGCACATTGAGGTCATCATCCGTCAGATGATGCGCAAGGTGCGCATTGAGGATCCCGGCGACACGGAGCTGCTGTCCGGCAGTGCGGTGGATATCTTCGAGTTCGAGGATGCCAATGCCGCCATCCAGGCCAGGATCGATGCCGGTGAGACCGAGCTGCGCAAGGCCGAGTCCAGCGCCATGCTGCTGGGCATCACCAAGGCGGCTCTGGCCACCGATTCCTTCCTGTCCGCCGCCTCCTTCCAGGAGACCACCAAGGTGCTGACCGACGCCGCCATCAAGGGCAAGGTGGATCACCTGGTCGGCCTGAAGGAGAACGTGCTGATCGGCAAGCTGATCCCCGCCGGCTCCGGCCTGATGGCTTACCGGGATTATCAGCCCGGCATCACGCCTGAAGCTCGGATGCCTGAGGAGATGGAAGAGGCTGCCATCGAAGGTAAGCAGGTGTAAGTTTTTGACTTTCCCTCCGCGTGTCATGCGCGGAGGGGATTTCTTATTGTTTTAAATGGCAAAGTTTTCACTATTGACTTTTAGCGAATATTTCGCTAGAATGTAAGAGGAATGTTAATTGCCGCTATTACTGAAACATCATGTCTAAGAAGTATATTTCGCTTGGGCTTCCATGCTTGCTCTTATTCGTCCTATTTCAATACGGATGTCCCTTTTATAATTTGACGCGAATTCCGTGTCCGTGCTGTGGGGTCACTCGCGCATGGCTGGCGTTTCTTCGCGGGGATTTGGGGCTGGCACTGCGGTATCATGCGTTGTTTTTGTTTATTCCTTTTGCGCCTATTGCTTGTGCTTTTCGGGATCAGCTTCAGACTCGCCGCACGAAGATGATGGATGTATGCTTGTGTTCGTTTGCGGGAATTCTGTTCTGTTATGGTGTTTTACGTTGGCTTGGTATTGTGATTATCCCCTGAACGTCGGGGCTAAATAATATTTCGAGGAGAGATTGAAAAATGGATGCTTCTAGAGTGGATACCTACATCATAGCCAATCAAAAATATCTGCCAACGGAGAAAATCATCTATGTAAAGGAGAAACTTCTGGCGGCAGATGAGCAAAAATTTAATTTGCTTACCACGATCGAGTTCAAGGATCCGACCACGCTTCTTCTGGTTTCGATATTCCTGGGTACGCTCGGCATTGACCGCTTTATGCTGGGGGATATCGGCATGGGCGTTCTGAAGCTGCTGACCGCGGGCGTATGCGGTATTCTGACGATTATCGATTGGTTCACCATTCAGAAAAAAGCGAAGGATTATAATTTCAATCAGCTAATGACTGTCCTGTAATTCTAAAAACGAACGGCCTGCCGCGGAACTTTCACGGCAGGCCGATTTCGCGCGTCGACGTTCCGCCGCTCATAGCCGCCAGAGGCGGGCAGGCGCGCCTGACAGGCGGACAATGGGAAAAGGTAAGGTGGGAGGTCAGAATCACAAAAAATTCTGGAATAATTTTGTTGACTTTTTTCGGAAAACGCGTATAATATAATCTCGTATGGATAGGAAGCAAAAAGGTAAAATACCGGAATGCGGCGATTTGCCGGATATTTCCCGGGAGCAGGTAGCGGTCGGTGCCAAACAGCTGAAAAAGGCTGTCCGCGCCGGAAGAGCCGTCCGGGTATATCTGGCGGAAAACGCCGACCCCGCATTGACACGGCCGTTGGCTGAGCTGTGCGGGGAGAACCAAGTCCAGATTGCCTGGGTCGCCGACATGGCAGACCTGGGACGCGCCTGCGGCATTGAGGTGGGCGCGGCGGCTGCGGCCGTTCTCAAGATTCTACCGGAAAGTTCCGTAGAATAGAGGAAACTCTGAATAAATCGTCTGCGGCTGGGCAGCGGATCTTTTGCCCCTGGCCTGCGGTATGAAAAATGGAAAATACGCCCAGTATTCCCACATTTTCCATACCTTGACCAGAACCAAAAGCTCGCGCTGCCAGCTCTTGCCGATTTCATCAGAGCTTCCTATTACCCGTCAATCGACGAGAACCAAAGAAAGGAGAAAACAAATGCCTACTTTTAATCAGCTGGTTCGTTCCGGCCGTCAGCAGGTCAGCTACAAGTCCACCGCTCCCGCTCTGCAGAGAGGTCTGAACACTCTGGAGAACAAGGCTACCAACCTGCCTTCCCCTCAGAAGCGCGGCGTGTGCACTGCTGTGCGTACCACCACCCCCAAGAAGCCTAACTCCGCCCTGCGGAAGATCGCCCGTGTGCGTCTGACCAACGGTATGGAAGTTTCCGCTTACATTCCCGGTGTCGGCCATAACCTGCAGGAGCACTCCGTGGTGCTGATCCGCGGCGGCCGTGTCAAGGACCTGCCCGGCGTTCGTTACCACATCATCCGCGGCACTCTGGATACCCAGGGCGTGCAGAACCGGATGCAGTCCCGCTCCAAGTACGGTGCCAAGCGTCCCAAGGCCGGTAAGAAGAAGTAATCCTTCTGCTGCCAAATCAATTTACCTGACTCCATGCCCTTTCGCAAGGCATCGCCTTGCCAAGATGGTTTTATATAGATGAAACCTCTGGCCAGGCACAACGAAAGTCACACTTTCGAGTACCGATGAAATCATTATATTATGAAGGAGGGAAGCAAAGTGCCCAGAAGAGGTAATGTTCCCAAGAGAGAGGTCCTTCCGGATCCCAATTACAATTCCGTTCTGGTTACCAAGCTCGTAAACAGCATCATGCTGGACGGCAAGAAGGGCGTTGCCCAGAAGGTCGTTTATGGCGCATTTGAAATTGTCGAGAACAAGACCGGCAAGAACGGCCTGGAAGTCTTCCAGCAGGCTATGGAAAACATCATGCCCGCCGTGGAGCTGAAGGCTCGCCGGGTGGGCGGCGCCACCTACCAGGTGCCCATCGAAGTCCGCCCCGATCGCCGCCAGACCCTGGGTCTGCGGTGGATCACCCAGTACAGCCGCGGCCGCAGCGAGAACACCATGAAGGAGCGGCTGGCCGCTGAGATCATGGACGCCGCCAACAACACCGGCGCATCCGTGAAGAAGCGCGAGGACGTCCACAAGATGGCCGAAGCGAACAAGGCCTTCGCCCATTTCCGCTGGTAATCAAGGAGAAAATCAATGCCTAGACAGTATTCCCTGGAAAATACCAGAAACTTCGGCATCATGGCGCACATCGATGCCGGCAAAACCACTACCACCGAGCGTATTCTGTTCTACACCGGTAAGAACTACAAGATCGGCGAGACTCACGACGGTTCCGCTACCATGGACTGGATGGCGCAGGAGCAGGAGCGTGGTATTACCATCACCTCCGCCGCTACCACCTGCTTCTGGAAGGGCTGCCGCCTGAACATCATCGACACCCCGGGTCATGTGGACTTCACCGTTGAGGTGGAGCGTTCCCTGCGTGTTCTGGACGGTGCTGTCACCGTTCTGTGCGCCAAGGGCGGCGTGGAGCCTCAGACCGAGACCGTCTGGCGTCAGGCCGATGAGTACAAGGTTCCCCGGATGATCTACGTCAACAAGATGGACATCATGGGCGCCGACTTCTACCGGGTCATGGCCATGATCGACGAGCGGCTCAAGTGCAACGCCGTTGCCATCCAGCTGCCCATCGGCTCCGAGGCGTTCTTCAAGGGCAACATCGACCTGCTGACCATGAAGGCCAACGTCTTCTATGATGAGTTGGGTAAGGATGTGCGGGTTGAGGATATCCCCGAGGATATGGTCGATCTGGCCAACGAGTACCACGAGAAGCTGCTGGACGCCGTCACCGCTCTGGACGACGACCTGGCCATGAAGTACCTGGAGGGCGAGGAGATCACCGTCGAGGAGATCAAGACCGTCATCCGCCGGGCGACCATCGCCAACGAGATGGTTCCCGTTGTCTGCGGTACTTCCTACAAGAACAAGGGCGTTCAGGAGCTGCTGGACGCGGTGGTTGATTTCATGCCCAGCCCCCTGGATAAGAAGGGCATCAAGGGCATCAACCCCGAGACTGAGGAAGAGGACTTCCGTCCCGCTTCCGACGACGCTCCCTTCTCCGCTCTGGCCTTCAAGATCGCTACCGACCCCTATGTGGGCAAGCTGTGCTACTTCCGTGTGTACTCCGGTACCCTGGAGAAGGGCACTTCCGTGCTCAACTGCACCAAGAACGTCAAGGAGCGTATGGGTCGTATTCTGCAGATGCACGCCAACCACCGGGAAGATATCGATATGGTTTACGCCGGTGATATCGCCGCCGTTGTGGGCGTGAAGAACACCACCACCGGCGATACCCTCTGCGATGAGGATCATCCCATCATCCTGGAGTCCATGGTTTTCCCCGAGCCCGTTATTGAGGTGGCCATCGAGCCCAAGACCAAGGCCGGTCAGGAGAAGATGGGCATTGCCCTTTCCAAGCTGGCTGAGGAGGATCCCACCTTCCGGACCTACACCAACAAGGAGACCGGGCAGACCATTATCGCCGGCATGGGCGAGCTGCACCTGGAGATCATTGTTGACCGTCTGCTCCGTGAGTTCAAGGTGGAAGCCAATGTAGGCGCGCCCCAGGTTTCCTACAAGGAGACCATCCGCAAGGCGGTGGATCAGGAAACCAAGTACGCCCGTCAGTCCGGCGGTAAGGGTCAGTATGGTCACGTCAAGATCCATGTGGAGCCCAACGAACCCGGTAAGGGCTACGAGTTCATCAATGCCGTGGTCGGCGGTGCCATCCCCAAGGAGTATATCCCTGCGGTTGACGCCGGTATTCAGGGCGCGATGGAGGCTGGCGTTCTGGCAGGCTATCCTGTTGTGGACGTGAAGGTCACTCTGTTCGACGGCTCTTACCACGAGGTGGACTCCTCCGAAATGGCGTTCAAGATTGCCGGCTCCATGGCCTTCAAGGAGGCCTGCCGGAAGGCCGATCCCACCATTCTGGAGCCCATTATGAAGGTCTCCGTTACCGTGCCCGATGAATATATGGGTACCGTTATCGGCGACATCACCGCCCGCCGGGGCAACATCCTGGGTCAGATCACCCGTACCGGTGCCGTCCAGATTGACGCTTATGTGCCTCTGGCTGAGATGTTCGGCTACGCCACCGACCTGCGTTCCAAGACCCAGGGTCGGGGCAACTACACTATGGAGCCCAGCCACAACGCGGAGCTGCCCAAGTCCAAGACCGAAGAGATCATCAAGGCTCGGGGCAGAGACTGATGTAATTTCCCGGCGGGCAGGGAACTTCCCGCCGGAATTGCAGATATTTTCCGGGAAATTTCAAAAATTTCTCTTGTGTTTCCGCCGCAATTGTAGTATGATGTAGACAATGTGCGGCGACGCGCAAACCTAAGTTGTTAATTAAACTTTACAATCATTAACTAGGAGGAATATTTCAAATGGCAAAGCAGAAGTTTGAGAGAAATAAGCCCCACGTTAACATTGGCACCATCGGCCACGTTGACCACGGCAAGACCACTCTGACCGCCGCTATCACCAAGTACCTGGCTTTGAAGGGTCAGGCTCAGTTCGAGGACTACGCTTCCATCGATAAGGCTCCCGAAGAGAAGGCGCGTGGTATCACGATCAACACCGCTCACGTTGAGTACGAGACCGACAAGCGTCACTATGCTCACGTTGACTGCCCGGGTCACGCCGACTATATCAAGAACATGATCACCGGTGCCGCTCAGATGGACGGTGCTATCCTGGTCATCGCCGCCACCGACGGCCCCATGGCTCAGACCCGTGAGCACCTGCTGCTGGCTCGTCAGGTCGGCGTGCGCTATATCGTCGTGTTCCTGAACAAGTGCGATCAGGTTGACGACGAGGAGCTGCTGGAGCTGGTCGAGATGGAAGTCCGTGAGACCCTGAACGAGTACGGCTTCCCCGGCGACGACACCCCCATCATCAAGGGCTCCGCTCTGAATGCTCTGGTTTCCGAGTCCAAGGATCCCGACGCTCCCGAGTATGCCTGCATCAAGGAGCTGATGGACGCTGTCGATAACTATATCCCCACCCCCGAGCGTAACGACAACCTGCCCTTCCTGATGCCCGTTGAGGACGTGTTCACCATCTCCGGCCGTGGTACCGTTGCTACCGGCCGTGTGGAGCGTGGCGTCGTCAAGAAGAACGAGCCTGTCGAGATCGTTGGTCTGCGTGAGGACAAGCTGTCCACCGTCGTCACCGACATCGAGATGTTCCACAAGCTGCTGGACTACGCGGAAGCCGGCGACAACATCGGCGCTCTGCTGCGTGGTATCGACAAGAAGAACATCGAGCGTGGCCAGGTTCTGTGCAAGCCCGGTTCCATCCATCCTCACACCAAGTTCGCTGGCCAGGTTTACGTCCTGTCCAAGGAAGAAGGCGGCCGTCATACTCCCTTCTTCAACAACTATCGTCCTCAGTTCTACTTCCGTACCACTGACGTGACCGGCATCATCTCCCTGCCCGAAGGCGTTGAGATGTGCATGCCCGGCGATAACGTTGTGATGAACGTTGAGCTGATCACCCCCATCGCTATCGAGAAGGGTCTGCGTTTCGCTATCCGCGAGGGCGGCCGTACCGTCGGTTCCGGTGTTGTCACCGAGGTTTCTGAGTAATTTTCAGTAGAATCCTGACACAATTGCGCCCCAGGCTTTGCCTGGGGCGTTTTTTTGCTGTCGGCTGATCCGACAGCAAATGCGTGTGCTAGCTGGCCGAAAAACCATAGGGCGTGCTCGGTATCGTTCTTGTAGTATCAATCACATATTGCATGTCATTGCGCACCAGTGTGGTGCTCCGCGCAGCTACCGTACAACGCATGTCATTGCGAACCAGTGCGCACACTGGTGTGGCAATCCGTAACCCCTGCCTTCCCTTGGGGTGGTGCTCCGCGCAGCGAATCAAAATTTAACAATTGCCAGTGGCAATTGCACAATAATGTATAGGTGCCCGCCGCAGCGGGCGGATGAGGGTCTTGTCTCTCCCTATGGGAGAGGTGCCCGGTCGGGGCGGAGAGGGCGATTTTTACCCTCTCAGTCGGCTTCGCCGCCAGCTCCTCCAGAGTGGGAGCCAAGGGAGAACGGATTGCCACGTTGGCCGTTGGCCTCCTCGCAATGACATGTGTTTATTTCGGTGCAGAAAAAGCGGGCGGCCAAT
>ERZ808240.2138-NODE-2138-length-22490-cov-9.413238_pt1 | contig 22490 bp, 17 predicted proteins | sample MGYA00521084_ERZ808240 | MGnify/ENA primary metagenome ERZ808240 (study PRJEB31516, sample SAMN03275571) | gut metagenome | biome: mammalia-associated habitat; material: feces | host: Papio cynocephalus | place: Kenya | collected 2012-08-06 ...
TATTTGAAAAGAATTGTTTTCTTTTGATTTCTGCGGTTTTCGTTTACTATTTCCCCACGCAGAATTTTCCGAAGATTTCGCCGAGGATTTCGTTTGTGGTGATTATTTCAGAGGTGGAAGAGAATATGGAGTTAATTGCGGAGATGGCAGCGCGAATGTCTTCTGCGAGGAGTTCATTGCTGATGCCGAGATCAATAGCCGCGAGGACTCGCTCCACTTCCGCTATGGCCACATTAAGGGCTTCATAGTGTCTTGCTGAGGTTACGATAGTCTGACTATCTGTCTCCTTGCCAAATCCACACTTGTTAATTTCATTTATCAAATCGTCAATTCCTTGTCCTTTCAGAGCTGATATCTTGACATCATAATGAATATTGCAATTCTGAGCCTCTAAAAGATCACATTTGTTAAGAACTATGATCAGTTTTTGATTATCGAGAAGCGATGTGACTTCTTTCAGAATCCTCTCACTCTGAGCGATATCGCCAGCATCGATCAGGCAGATGACTATGGATGCCTCCTTGATTTTCGCTATACTTCTTTCTATGCCAAGTCTTTCGACCCTTTCATCCGTATTCCTTAGCCCTGCAGTGTCTATGAATCGGTAGCGAACCCCACCTATAACTATGCTCTCTTCAATTGTATCTCGAGTGGTACCGGCGATATCTGAAACTATAGCACGATTTTCGCCGATTAGTGCATTCAGCAGGGTACTTTTTCCGGCATTCGGAGCACCCACTATTGCTATAGGTACGCCATTTTTCAATGCATTACCGACGCGATAGCTATCTCGAAGCTTTTCCATTCTCTTCGCTGCACTATAGGCCAATTCTTTAAGATGCTTTCTATCAGCAAATTCCACATCCTCTTCGCTGAAATCGAGTTCTAACTCCACAAGAGCTGAGAGTCTTAGCAACTCGTCTCTCAGTCTTTTGAATGCCAATGTGTATTCGCCTCGTAAATGACTTTGTGCTACGTTATTGGCAGCCTTGGAATCGGCTGCTATAACATCGGCCACCGCCTCTGCCTGCGCCAAATCCATTTTTCCATTTAGAAATGCCCTTTTAGTGAATTCACCGGGCTCAGCCATTTTGCATCCTTTATTTATAAGTATTTCCAATGCCGTACTTACGATATATTCCGATGCGTGGGTTGAGATCTCTATAGAGTCCTCCCCAGTATAGGAATGAGGAGCTCTAAATACGCTGACTATCACTTCATCAAGCAGGGAGCCATCATTCTCGTAGATGCTGCCGAAATGCAGTGTGTAACCATTGGCCTGTGCCAATTTTCCTTTTTTCAGGTGTATTATTTTGTCAGCCAATTCCAAACATCCCTTCCCACTGACTCGTATTATTGAGATCGCTCCAGTTCCGGGAATGGTTGCTGGCGCACAGATTATATTATCGAATTCCATAATTCTACAAAAATACTCCTTAATTTGCAGAAAGCAACACATTTTCATCTGAGCCGGCCAGTTGACGATGTTCGTGCCAGCATCGAACCCGATTGCGGCTCTTCCGTAAGTTTTGTCGTCCGCACAGATGCCATTCGCAGTATGGATTTTCGGAAACTCGATAGAAATATCAGCATTTACCTCAATCATGTCTCTGCCACATTCTGTTTCAGCGGAATCGTACAAAATCATCAATTCTATCCCGGCGCAGGTATCAGCATCGGTGAGAGAATGTTGATGCAGAGTGAGGTCGTGGTATCGGTATGCTGCCGCGTTGGTCTAGATCTAGTGATTCGGCAGGCGACAGCCAAAATGTCTGCGAGACGTTTCATTGTAGATGTTGATATAAATGTAGATTATCGGCAGATTATCTTCACAAACTTACGTAAAAACCAGCATTTTTCGTTAAATTTGAAATTTGAAAATACAAGAAATCAATGCTTCTTGATATACTCAAAGGCTTTATAATCGGAGTTTGTGCTTCTGTCCCATTGGGGCCGATAGCAATTCTCGTATTGCAGAAGTCATTGAGCGAAGGACACAGGGCAGGGTTCATGGCAGGTCTCGGGGCCTGTCTCGTGGATACACTATTTGCTGTCATCGCAATATTTGCACTCGCTATAGCGGAACAGTTTATCGAGGACAACAGGACACTTATAATGATAGGTGGCGGCTTGGTCGTGATAGCACTCGGCTGCAGCCTTGCTTTCAAGGATCCGTTCCGCAAAGTACGGAAGCAGGACTCTTCGCCGTCATATTCTCTTAAAGACTTTTTCCAAGCCGTCATAATGGGCATATCCAACCCGGGTGCCATATTTGTGATCTTCGCGTTGTTCGCGTTCTTCGGAATCCATTTGGAACCTCATGATTACAGAGTAGCCCCGGTCCTTGTTGCTGTTAGTGCCGGATCAGCAATATACTGGTTCTTCTTTTCTTGGATATTCAGCCGCCTGAGGCGCAATATTAGACTATCTACTATCTTGTGGATCAATAGAATAACAGGTGTAATCATCGTAATCATAGGTATAGCTCTTATGGCTGACGGAGTCTTGGAAGTCCTTTTTGCAGCCCGATAGTAACATGCAAGCAAGACCAACGTGTGCGGATATTGACATCGAGCGAGGCAATAAGAGTGAGCCTGCAAGAGCAGTTGACGAATAATTTTAAGTACGAAACGTAGAAAATAACGGATATGAGTTCAAGAGATTTCTTCGGGAATTGGATAGTAAAGAATCTGCTGTTTGCGGCAGTAGCCGTAATAGCTTTAGTGCTTATATGCAGTATCTCGCTTAATCTTCTGACCCATCACGGTCAGGAGATTCAAGTGCCGGATTTTACCAACATGAGCGTATCTCAGGCTGAGAAAGAAGCGCATCGATGCGGTATCCGCATCGAGGTGACAGACTCGGTATATGTGCGTAAAATGGATAGGGGAGCGGTCTTCTCACAGGTGCCCAAGGCAGGAAGCGGAGTCAAGAAAGGACGCCGGATACAGCTTACTATCAATTCTATAGAGCCGAAGCAGGTGAGTATGCCCGATCTTGTCGGCCTGTCAATGCGTCAGGCAAAGGCAGAGTTGATATCCAGAGGTTTACACCTCGGACGTCTCATCTATCAAGAAGACATTGCCACCAACAATGTACTTAAGCAGCTATACCGCGGAAGGCCAATAGCTCCCGGACGCAATATCGACAGTGGTTCGACAATTGACCTTGTAGTGGGGCTCGGAGAAGACAGCCAGACTTATGTCCCCGACGTTATAGGTATGAAATATCTCCGTGCCGTCGATGCTATTCATGACAATTCCCTCAATATCCGCTCATTGCGCTTCGATAAGTCAATCCGTGAATACGGAGATTCACTAGATGCCATTGTATACAGGCAGATCCCCGAGGCATCATTAGATGTCCCACTTCCAATGGGCTCAGATGTGACCTTGTATTTGTCGAAAGACTCCAAATGACTTCTGAATGTGTGCAATAGCATTTGAACTGCATTGACTTTTGCGAGAGAATCGCCTGTCAATGATCAATGCATCGATATTCTGCTATATCAACTATTTATCCGAAATAATCATCGCTGTGTCTACAAATGAAGCAAAATCTCCGATCTTTGATCACCAGGATAGGAGCAAAGATAGGAGCAAAGACCTTGAGAGGCCGGACATCGATAATGAGACTCAGTCCGGAAAGCAGAATAATGGGATTCAACCGGTACATTCTGGAGTTTTGCGAGATGAAGAGATGAATAATGATGAAGAACTCTCTTCTGAAGAAAATGCTTCAGAGAGTGACTCTGCGTCCGATGATGAGGAGCAGGGAATGTTCGAGCATTTCCGCATTGTCGTAGACGGAGGGCAGGCACCTCTAAGAGTGGATAAGTTCATGGTATCCAAGCTCTCCGGGACATCGCGCCACCGAGTACAGCTGGCTATCAAAGCAGGATATGTGAGAGTCAATGACAAGATAGCCAAGGCCAACATGATCATAAGACCAGGCAATCTGCTGCGCTTCATGATGCCATATGAGAGGCACGGTTTCGAGGTCCTTCCAGAGGATATTCCACTTGACATAGTATATGAAGACGATGATGTACTACTGGTCAACAAACCTGCCGGCATGGTTGTGCATCCTGGCAACGGACATTTCACGGGAACATTAGTCAATGCCTTGGCTTTTCATCTCGGGATAGACCCCTCCTCCAAGGATGACGAGAGAATGGGCGTACTTGTGCACCGTATTGATAAAGACACTTCAGGTCTTCTTGTGGTCGCCAAGAATGACGAGGCTCAGCTTGACCTTGCGGGACAGTTCTTCCGGCACAGTATCGAGCGCAAATATATAGCAGTAGTGTGGGGCAACCTCAAAGAAGACGAAGGCACGGTTGATTCCTATCTTGGACGTGATCCCTCAGACAGGCTGAGATTCAAATCATACGATGACCCAGAGAAAGGCAAACATGCGATTACTCATTACCGCGTGGTCGAGCGCCTGGGCTATGTAACTGTAGTGGAATGCAGACTTGAGACTGGACGAACTCACCAGATAAGGGTGCATATGAGTTCCATCGGCCATCCGCTATTTAATGACGAGAGATATGGAGGTTCCTATATACGACAAGGTACCATCTATACAAAGTACAGACAATTCATATCCAATTGTTTCGATATCTGCCCTCGTCAGGCTCTGCATGCCGCGACATTGGGCTTTGTGCATCCGCGTACTCGAAAGATGATTAGATTTGAAGCCCCACTTCCACAAGATATGACAGAACTTATAGATAAGTGGAGACAATATAGCTCAGTATCAGTGTGACAAATACGTTCATACTCTGTGATAAATACGTTCTCACTCTTGCGTCCGGCCACATTTCTTAGAGGGTCTTCTTATTTCTTTATAAATTTGATGAGAGGTTTTATACGATAGATCTATGACTTTTTGAAATGGAACGCCAACTATCTGACTACCACAGGAGTCTTACGAAGCGACATCTAAAGCCCGCAAAAGATGAGAGCGATCGGCTCTTGGGAAAACAAACGGCCGAACCATAATATCTATGATCCGGCCGATCTTGTTTCATGCGTGGGGGGGGAGAGCATCGAGTTTAGTCGTCTAACTTCTCCCCATTCTCTTTGTAGAATTCATTCTGCAGTACACTGAAATCCAAGTCGATGACATGGTTGATCTTGCATTTGTACTTGCGCTTCCATTTCCGCAAGAAGGAATTGAATCCCTTAGTCAGATAAGCACCGAGAATAGGACCAGTCTTAAAGATAAAAGACTTGATACCTAGATCATTGACATAGTAGGACAGACGTCGCTCGATCTGTTCGTCTATCAGCAGACTCGGGGCTATTTTGCCTGTTCCGTGGCATAGAGGACATACTTCTGTTGTGTTTATCTCAGTTGCCGGACGGATCCTTTGTCGGGTGATCTGCATCAAGCCGAACTTGGTCAGAGGAAGCACATTATGCTTGGCTCTGTCGTCATTCATGAGGTCGCACATGTACTTGTACAGGCCGTTCTTGTGTTCCTGATTGTCCATGTCGATGAAGTCGATGATTACAATCCCGCCAAGATCCCGCAAGCGCATCTGCCTTGCAATCTCTTCTGCGGCATATCTGTTGACCTCATAAGTATTCTCTTCCTGGTCTGTAGTCTTGGCTCTGGTGCCACTGTTGACATCCACCACATTAAGAGCCTCTGTCGATTCTATGACCAGATATGCGCCTTGCTTTATGGGCACGACCTTGCCAAATGAACTCTTTATCTGTCTTGTGACATCGAACTTGTCAAATATCGGTTCTTTGTCTGTATAGAGTTTGACTATCTTCTCCTGTTGAGGGGATATCTGCGCGATATATTTCCTAATCTCGTCATACTCTTTGGGATCGTTCACATAAATATTGGAGAACGAGTCATTGAGCAGATCCCTGAGGATAGTCGTAGTCTTACTGTATTCTGAGAAAAGCAATTGGACATTTTTATTCTTGGAAAGTTTCTTCCATGAACCTTCCCACTTGCTTATCAGCGAACGAAGTTCAGCTACAAGGATGGCCGCGTTCTTGCCCTCGGCCGCTGTCCTGATGATTGCCCCGTAATTTCCGGGCAAAATGCTTTTGACTAAAGTCTCAAGTCGTTTCTTCTCTTCTTTGGAGGAGATCTTCTGTGAGATGCTCACTTTCTTCGCGAAAGGGAGGAGTACAATATTGCGTCCTGCCAATGAAATCTCAGCTGTAAGCCTCGAACCTTTCGTGGAAATAGGCTCTTTCACGATCTGTACCATTATCATCTGTCCGACTTTGAGGACTTTGGCTATCTCTCCTTCCTTTTCGAGGATAGGCCCGAGTTGTATGTCAGAAAACAACTGGCTTGCATCCGTATTGGAGTTGGCTTTTCTGACAAACTCATCGAACGCATTGAAATATAGTCCCAAGTCAAGATAATGGATGAAAGCCTCTTTCTCGTCGCCTATGTCCACAAATGCGGCATTGAGAGCAGGCATGATCTTCTTCACTTTGCCAAGAAACACATCCCCGACTGTGAAGCTGTGACCTTTGCTGGACTCTTTGCTATACTCGATCAGCCTATGATTCTCCATAAGCGCGAGTTGCACTTCGGACTGTCCGACGTCCACGATCAGATCCTTTACTGATTCTTTTTCAGACTCCATCTGGTATTTGACAATATTACAAATTGTCCCGGTCATATTGCACCGGGGCAACTTTAAGTTAACACAGGAAGACAATGCCGTATTGGCTTGTGTCTTCGGTAAAAAAACAGAGGCCGTCCGGACTACCGGTCAGCCTCTCAATAGCGGACTGCTAAAATGGCAGACAGCGAGAAGCAGCAGAACTACTTCTTCTTATGTCTGTTCTTACGCAAGCGTTTCTTACGCTTGTGTGTAGCCATCTTATGTCTCTTTCTTTTTTTACCACTTGGCATAAATCGAAAATTATTTAATTGTTATTTCTTTACAGTGCCGATAAACACCTTTGCCGGTTTGAAGGCGGGAATGTCATGTGCAGGAATCGTCATCGTTGTATTTTTGGTGATGTTCCTTGCAGCTTTCTCAGCCCTATGCTTGATAATGAAGCTACCGAAACCGCGGAGATATACAGGCTCCCCGTTTGATAGGGAATCCTTTACACTCTCCATAAATGCCTCGACAACTGTCTGTACTGTTGTCTTCTCAAGTCCTGTAGATTTTGCTACATTGCTTACTATCTCTGCCTTAGTCATAATTATATATTTAATATTCTGTATCTTCTCTTTTTGTCTTGCAAATATAATTTATTTAATTTTAACTTTCAAAGATTATCATGTATAAATGCTATTTAAAACGATAAAATATAGTGCTTTTAGCTAATTGGACAAAAATTATTAACAATATTTATATGAATAATACAAAGGTTTGGATATGGCATAAAGATTGACTAATATTACAGTTCAATTTTTAAAAAATTGCCACTGACAAAGTGGCAGTCATACTTGACATGTATATATGAAAGAATTCAATCAAGATATTTATGCACAGACCGGCACTGAGGTAAGTATAATTCCTGTTATGAATACAGGAGATGCTCCAGTGAGCACTGAGAACATTATATTTCCCGATGTCCTTCCAGTATTGGCATTGAGGAATGCAGTCGTATTCCCAGGTGCGATCTATCCCATTACGATAGGTCGGGAGAAATCCTTGAAGGTAGTGGAGGAAGCGCATAGTGGCAATCTTATCATCGGAGCTGTCCCTCAGAAGGATCCGAGAGTGGAAGATCCGACATTGAAGGATCTGTACGAATACGGTACGGCTTGCCGTATCATCAAGACATTTGAACTACCAGATGGAAGCATGTCTGCTGTGCTGCAGGGTCTGAAGCGATTCAGGATAAATGCCGGAGTCTCAGAGACACCTTATATTAAGGTAAGCGTCATATATCACGAAGAGCTCGAGGCTGACGTTACACAAGCTGACGTGAGAATGATAGGTGAGTCTCTCAAAGAGAAGGCATCTACCATCATAAAATCTGTCAACTTCGCTCCTAAAGAGGCCGTTACTGCTCTCAAGTCTATTGATGACTTTACATTTCTTGTCAACTTCATCGCAACGACGGTAGAGTTGGATAATTTCTCAGACAAGATGCAACTTCTCTCCTTAGATGACTTGAAAGAGAGAGCGTTTAGTCTGCTCAATGCCCTTGACAGGCAGGTTGAGTTCGTAAAGCTCAAGCAGGAGATCAACTCAAAGGTAAAGAACGAGATAGACCAGCAACAGAGAGAATATTATCTCAACAACCAGCTCCGTACCATCCAGGAAGAACTCGGTATGGACGAGGATGAGGATATTGAGAAGTTTAAGGCCGATGCCAAGAAGAAGAAATGGCCGGATTCTGTCAAGGATATCTTCTCCAAAGAACTTTCCAAACTTGCGAAATACAATCCTTCGAGTCCAGACTACGGCATCCAGTACAACTATATCAAGTTCATGCTAGACTTGCCTTGGAATAAGATGTCGAAGGACAATCTTGATCTCAAGCATGCACGCAAAGTCCTCGATGCTGACCATTACGGACTTGAAAAAGTGAAAGAAAGAATCATAGAGTATCTTTCAGTTCTTAAGTTGAGAGGTGACATGAAGTCGCCTATACTGTGTCTTTACGGGCCTCCTGGAGTCGGCAAGACCAGTCTCGGTAAATCTATAGCAAAGGCCATTGGGCGTAAGTATGTAAGGATTGCTCTCGGCGGTATGCATGATGAGGCAGAGATCCGCGGTCATCGCAAGACATATATCGGAGCCCTTCCTGGAAGAGTGCTCAACGGTATCTGCAAGGCCGGCACTTCGAATCCCGTTATGGTTCTTGATGAAGTTGACAAACTTGGCAACGATTTCAAAGGTGATCCGTCATCCGCATTGCTTGAAGTCCTTGATCCGGAGCAGAATGTCACTTTCCATGACAACTATCTTGATATAGACTATGATTTGTCTCATGTTCTGTTCATTACGACAGCCAATGACATCTCTTCCATGCAGCCGGCGCTACTGGATAGGATGGAACTGATAAATGTCACAGGCTATCTTGCCGAAGAGAAGATAGAGATTGCAGAGAAATTCCTTGTTCCCAAGGAACTTGAGGAACACGGCATAAGCAAGAAAAGCCTTCGCATAGACAGGGCTGCGATGGAGGAGATCATCGACAAATATACACATGAGTCTGGAGTCAGAGGGCTTGAGAAGCAGATCGCCAAGATTGCCCGTGTCACTGCACGCAAGATTGCTACAGAAGAGTCATATCCTTCTGTCATAAAGCCTGAGCATCTGAAAGAATATCTCGGACTTCCGACTTCATTCCATGACAAGCAGGATGGCAACGAAGGCATCGGCGTTGTAACAGGTCTCGCGTGGACTCAGATGGGTGGTGAGATACTGTTTGTAGAAAGTTCTGTGAGCAAAGGCAAAGGGGTTCTTTCCATGACTGGAAACCTCGGAAATGTGATGAAAGAGTCAGCCACTATCGCCTTCCAATATATCAAGGCACATCCTGAGCTTGCAGGTAAGACTCCAGAAGAGATGGAGACTATAGATATCCACGTACATGTCCCTGAGGGGGCAGTTCCCAAGGACGGTCCTTCTGCGGGTATTACTATTGTCTCGTCAATGCTCTCTGCTCTTAAAGAGCAGCCGATAAGGTCTGGGGTGGCCATGACAGGGGAGATGACCCTCAGGGGAAAGGTACTTCCTGTAGGCGGCATCAAAGAGAAGATCCTGGCAGCCAAGAGAGCTGGAGTCAAGACCATTGTCATATCCGAGGACAATCGCAAGGACATAGAAGATATCAATGCCAAATACATCGAGGGGCTTGAATTTATATATGTCAAGACCATTGAGGATGTAGTGAGCTTTGTCTTTGCTACAAAATGACTTCTACTCAAGCCTTATTCTCCGCAGACTATGGAAGTAAAGATGGAAGAGAGTTGGAAGAAGGCTTTGTCGGACGAGTTCGACAAGCCTTATTTCGTCTCGTTAGTTCAGTATCTTCATCATGAGAAAGAAGAAGGACACCTCATCTATCCCCCTGGAAAAGATATATTTAGGGCTTTTGCCCTTACTCCAATAGACAAAGTGAAAGTCGTGATATTGGGACAAGACCCTTATCACGGAGAAGGACAGGCGATGGGTCTGTCTTTTTCCGTTCCTGATGGAGTTCAAGCTCCGCCATCTCTTCGCAATATATTCAAAGAGATAAGTACCGACCTTGACATCAAGATGAGCGGACGTCCGGATCTTACAAGGTGGGCAGAGCAGGGCGTGCTACTACTCAACAGTATTCTCACGGTAAGGGCAGGAGAGGCCGCATCCCATGATAATATAGGTTGGCAACAGTTTACCGATGCTGTCATCTCATATCTTTCGAAGAATACTCGCGGCCTGGTCTTTCTGCTGTGGGGAAACTATGCAAGGAGCAAGAAAGGATTGATTGACTTGTCCCGGCATCATGTTTTGGAAGCCGCACACCCGTCTCCGCTCGCACGTGGGGCATTCTTCGGATGCAGGCATTTCTCTAAGACCAACGAGATACTCGCATCAGAGGGCAAGACACCAATAGACTGGCAATTATGACAAGAAAAGCATTGTTTCCCGGTTCGTTCGACCCTTTTACGGCTGGGCATCTCAATATTCTCAAAAGGGCACTGACCATGTTTGACGAGGTAACTGTGGCAGTCGGTATCAATCAAGACAAGCGTGGTTTTTTCGACCAAGACGAGAGACTTGCCATTATCGCACAAGCTGTAAAGGGGCTTGAGGGAGTTAGGATCATCAAGTATGACAATCTGACAGTAGATACTTGTCGGGAATTAGGCATTAGGCATATGGTTAGAGGTGTCAGGAATATGATTGATTTCGAGACTGAACGATCTATAGCCGATGCTAACAGGATTTTAGCTCCTGACATTGAGACGATAATAATACCAACTGCCCAGGAATTTGCCCATATCTCTTCATCCGCTGTGCGCGATATACTCAAGCACCATGGAGATACTTCTCGATTCCTGCCTGACGGAGTTGTATTGCCTGCAGCGCATGATGAATAAGCTACTTCTCTCACTTATAGGAGTCACATTGGTGCTTCCCTCATTGACTTGCGCTAAGGCTTTCGCGAAGTCTCCCTTACTGACTTACTCCAGCGTTTACTCCTCACCTCACCTCGCCTCCGACTATCCGACATACGCAGAGTCCCCTTCGCAGGCAATCCCTCAGGGTTATGCGGCCAAGGACTCTGCTTTATTTGCCCCACTTGGAGCGAAGATAGACGAATATATAAGAAATATACTCACACTTCCGATAGCGGAGCAGGAAGAAGAATGTGATTTCCTGGTCTGCTCATGCAAGGATTCTCTTACTCGGCAGTTTGTCACTAAGAAGCTTTATGACAGCTATGCCGAGTCACATGTGATGGGAGCGGAGAATATTGCCGTCCATATTGCCGATGCATGGATTCTTAGCGGCAAAGTTCCGCTTGGTCAAGAGTCTGAGATGCTTGCAGTCCGCTTCTACGCAGACCTTAACCGAGCATCCCTAATAGGCCACAAAGCTCCCTCTCTTGCTCTTCAGAGCAGTAGAGGATCTGATACTCTGCTCTACTCACGCGATAGTGACAGGTACTCCGTTCTTTTCTTCTATGATACACACTGTCCGTCCTGCCTTGCCGAGGCAGCTATGCTGAGAACATTTCTCGATACAGAGCCGTATCCGATAGATTTCAACGCTGTATATACAGGAGAGGACGATGAATCATGGAGGACTTTTGTCAAAAGACATCTTGACATTTCATCTCCCTCGGTACGCTCGTCCCACTGTCACGATCCATTCGGACAATCGGATTTCACAGTCAAATATGCGGTCATACAGACTCCAAAGCTCTTTCTCATTGCCCCAGACCGAACTATTGTAGGACGGGAGTTGGATGTACCGGCTCTTGCTGCTTTGCTGGAATCTGAGTTTGAGAACAGATTTTACCGATATGGCTCCGATAAAAGCAATTCTCTTATGGATAGGATAATTGAGGCTTCAGGGGGTGTAAGTACACCAGAGGCGGTGGATTCTCTGACGGATATGATAGTCGCTGCCGCAACTGACAGTCTGACTTTTCGTCATGTCGTTGGAGACTTGCTCTATTACTATTCTTCAAAAGAAGGCCGAGCATATAAGGAAGGGGACAAATATCTGATTGATAGATATATTATTCCTAATAAGAAGATATGGTCGGCTTCGCATGACTCATTGTCTGTGCTTGCCTATGCTGGGCTTATGTCGGATATTCTCTCCAAGGCAATGCCAGGCACTAAATTGCCGGCAGTGGAAATGTATGGACGCCTTTCTCGAGGATCAGTCCCAGGATCTGTTATGCAGAATATGCCTGCAAAGACGAGTGAAGTCAAGAAAGACATACATAGAGAAACCTGCCACAAACCCAAGTCTGATAGGAGGAAAGCCTCGCCCTGTAGATACAATCTCTCTAAAATTGCCTTATGCAAGCCATACTATGTCCTTTTCTACAGTCCTGATTGCGCTACATGCCGCTCATATATTGAACGCGCTGATTCATTGATGGAAGTATCACCTCATGTCCCTATCTTATTTGTTGATATGTCCCTTCAAGGCAACTGCGATACGGCTATCCTTGATGCATTTGACCTTTCATCACTTCCGCAGCTTATCTATGTAGATAGAAAAGGTATGATTGACGCTCGCTATCTAGATCTCCTCGAGATTGACAACCTTGAGCGTCCTCTGTAGAAAGAAATTGTCCGAAATCTGCATCTTCTTCATTTTCACGGGAAAAATAAGAATTTGTCAGTTGTTGACTTTTATAGATTTTGCGCAGACTTGCTTTTTGATCATGCTTTTTGGTGCTTTTGGGCTCTGCCGATTTTGCAGGGAAAATAAAAAATTGTATCTTTGAAAATCGAATTGAGGTATGGTGTAATGGTAGCACTACAGATTTTGGTTCTGTCTGTCCAAGTTCGAATCTTGGTATCTCAACAAAAGGCCGACACAGAATGAGTGTCGGCCTTTTGTTGTTATTCGCTCAACGTGGACCTAATCTAGACTTATTCAAAAGCCATAGATACATCATAGATAATTCCTTATAAAATTTATAACGAAAAGTATTTTAACAACTTATTAGGCTTTATGGTGTAATTCTGATGTGAATGTACATAAGAACAACAGCGGTGAGAATTAGGCGGAATAAAACGCAAAATAGCGAACCACTATCGTGACTCGCTATTTTATCTATGGTATATTGTTGATAAATCAATTATCTCTTGGCAAGCTCAGCATCAAGGAATACAAGGCCTGAATCACCACATTTCTCAATCCTGCTGATGATCGTATCTGCATTGTTCTCTTCCTCTACCTGCTCAGCAACGAAGCCCCACAAGAAATTCTGTGTAGCTTTGTCATTTTCTGCGTTTGCAACGTCAACGAGGTCGTTGATAAGAGCAGAAATTTTACGCTCGTGGTCAGCTACATTGTTAAATACTTCTTTAACGCTGCCCCAACCCTGAGGAACTACATCTATCATTGAAACCAAAGCTGAACCGCCTCTCTTAGTCAAATAGCTTGCAAGTGCACATGCATGCTCTTTCTCTTCTTCTGACTGCTTGTACATCCAGTGTGCAAAGCCATTCCAACTCTCTTTCTCAAGATAGAAAGCCATCTGAAGATAAAGATTCGATGACCATAACTCTGCTGTGATCTGATCATTGATCGCATTCTGTAATTTCTCTGAAATCATGATTGCGTCTATTTTAATTGTTACACTCAAATCTTGTCTCATTTTCGAGACCGTGTTGAAGTTTAGCAATTAATGTGCCGTAATTGTGACTCCTGCCGTAATTGTGTTTTTGCGTCGTTTTGTCAGTATCACTATTCAATTGGGACATATGCGGCTGTGATTCCCCAAATAGACATATCATCATGATTGTCAGCCTCAAGTGTCTGTTCCTCACCGTTTTTCCATAGATATGCATGGTTGATCGCGTTGTAATACGAGTCAAAAGTTGTCTCATTGCCTCCAACATAGATGTCATCTCCGACAACTGCAAGTCCGATACCCTGACAATCGAGATATCCTTTGCCTTCGATTACAGTCTCCTTACCGTCGCTCCATACGCATACGACTATGTTGCCATCAGCATTGGTCTTGTTGCCGGAGATTGTCCAGTGTCCGTCCTTTACATGGATTGCACTTACTTCAGTTCCTTCATAATCGGTGAAATATGTCGCCTGCCCGTCTGTCCAGAGAACTCCGCGCCACCGGCCTTCGGAATTTCTCTCTGTACCTGCGGCATAGACCTTCCCATTGTCGATCGCAATTGCAGTGACTTTTGCAATGGTACTGGTTCCGTCTGTAAGATACTGAGGTACACCGTTTTTCCATATGACAGCCTTGCCTCCCTTTTTATTTTCAGCAGGCTGAATGTAACCTCCTACATACACATCTTCACCAGAGGAGGTTATGCAGTAGGCAAGTGCATCGGTAGTACCGTCCGTGAGATAGGTGGGTTTGTCGTTTTTCCACAATATGGCACGACGGTCATACACTGGAGTGTCAAAGCCAGCAATGTATATGTCATTTCCAGCCTTTGTGACAGCAAGAGGAGAGGTGGCATATTTGCCGTCGCTGAGAATTGTCTTATCGGCCTTGTCTTCTTCTCCAGCCTTGAATTTCCAAAGTATGCCTACATTCAAGTTATAGGGGTCATAGTAACCGTCGTCAAAAAGGTCTCCGATACCTTCGCATCCTACAACATAGATATCACCGCCGTCAGCATATATCCCATTGCAGAAGCCGTCATGCTTACCGTCTGTTAATTTGTGCCTCTTGCCGTCTTTCCATACTATTGCGTAATAATGAGTAGTGTCAGGAACGATCTCTTGACCAATTGCATAGATCACCGTATCTGTCTTGACTTCCGGGGAGGGTGTGGACGGTTCTTTTGCCGGGTTTGAATCTTTTGCGCATGAGACCGCTATCGCGCTCATGGCAGCTGCCAGAAAGGCAGACTTGAAAAATAAGTTCGTCATTTTATATAATATAATTGTGAATCTGTTTTGATTCGTCTCTTCTCTTATGGTTCTTTCCGGCCATTTTCATCATTGCCATCAGCCCTATACCTCCAGTACACTTCTTATTACAAAGTCGAAGCTGCCTCGAAAAATCCTCTTAATAAAATTCGGAAACCACTTCAAAACAGCTTCAGCATCTTTTTCTCAAAAATCTGGAAGTCCTCTCAGCATGCTGAATGCTTTAGCCAAGGCTAAATAGCCAGGACGGCACAGAATTAACCCATAGCGAATTTAATGATAATTTCTCGGATTTCCTTGTATCGGTTTTTTTGTTTTTATGAGCAGATATTATACTAGAACGATTAAGATAAAATAATGAGTCTAATTACATTTAAGCCACACATAATGTAATGTAAAGTACTATTTCAAACAAGTATCAATATTTTTTGTTACTTTGCAAAAGCAAGGACATTTTCAAAAAAAAAGATTTATATGGCATCATTCAGCGAGGATAGCCGTGTGAAATTCCCTACGGTTATGCATCTTATGGGGATGGGATATAAGTACATTTCCCAGAAGGGGTTATGTTCGAAATATGTAAATGCGCCAAAAACAGACTATGACTCACGCACGAACATTCTGCTGCCATATTTTAAGGAAGCGTATAGAAGGCTAAACCCTGACGCGGCAGAAGACGAAGCTGAAAAGATACTTGCAAGAATACAGACTGTCCTCTCAAATGATGATCTGGGGCGGCAATTCTACAAAGAAGTGCTGTTGAACACTGAAGAACGTATCATTGATCTCTCGTCCTCTTTCAACTTTGCCCATAACAATACATTTCAGGTTGCAACAGAAATGACTTGCGGTGACAAGGATGGTGATAACTATAGACCGGATATAACGTTGTTTGTCAATGGACTGCCACTGGCTTTCATTGAAGTCAAGAAAGAGAACAACCATAAGGGCATTCAGGCTGAGACTGAACGGATGAAAGTAAGATTTCAGAATCCGGCGTTCAGAAGATACCTGAACATCACGCAGATTATGGTGTTCAGCAATGATATGGAGTATGACAGCAATGAAGTCACGCCTACAATCGGAGCCTTTTATGCTACTATCGGAAAAAAGGACACTAAATACAATTGCTTCCGGGAAGATGGGCAGGATAGTTTCCCTGTGGCAAGAAATGTCGTATCGGTTTCTGAAAAAAATGAGGAGATTCTTCTAAGAGACAACAATGTGCCACAATATAAGAACAGCAGCGAGTATCAGACGAATTGTAGGGCGAACACACCGACCAAGAGAATCTGCGACAGCCTGTTTTCATTCGAGCGATTCTGGTTTCTTTTGAAATATGGCATTGCCTACGTGGACTATAATAACGGACTCCAGAAACACATTATGCGGTATCCTCAGATATTCGCTACCAAGGCTATTGAAAGATTCCTTGATTCCGGCAAAAGAAAAGGGATAATCTGGCATACGCAGGGAAGCGGCAAGACGGCTTTGTCTTTTTACAATGTGAAGTATCTTACCGACTATTACTCAAGGCAAGGTGTCGTTCCTCAGTTCTTTTTCATTGTTGACAGGCTAGACCTTATGATTCAGGCTCAGCGAGAGTTCTCTTACAGGGGCCTGAAGGTAAATTCCGTTCAGACCAAGGAGGATTTTGCAAAGATTATCGGCAGCGGTCTGACAACACAAAACATGGAAGGCAAGCCAGAAATAACGGTCGTGAATATCCAGAAGTTTTCCAATGATTCCAAGGCATTGGCAAAAAATGCCTACAAAGTCCCGATTCAGAGAATATATTTCATTGATGAGGCACACAGAAACTACAGCTCTGACGGGTGCTTCCTGAAGAATCTGATTCAGAGTGATGTAAATGCGGTTAAGATTGCTCTTACTGGGACGCCAATTATCAGCAAGGAGTATAACACTAAGGATATTTTTGGCGATTACATCCACACATATTTCTATAATGCTTCTATTGCGGACGGCTATACGCGACGTCTCATACGTGAAGACATCGGCTCCAACTATAAGATTAAACTGAAGGAAGCCCTTAACAGCATCAGAATCAAGGCGCATAGTCTGAAAGAGACGGATATCTATGCCCATCACGTCTATGTGCAGCCGCTGCTCGATTATGTTATTGAGGATTTAAGAGATTTCAGAGTGAAGAATGGGGACGGGACTTTAGGAGGAATGGTGGTGTGCAACAGCAAGGAGCAGGCACAGATGATGTATCGGCTTTTCCTTGAAAAATATGCTGACGAGAGCGAGCTTGACAACTATACTGATGAAGACGGTGCCCTTGTTTACAGGAGCATTTCTGCAAATGAGATGGAGGTCAAGCTGTCACCTTGCCAGAAAGGCTGTTATCGTGCCGCTCTTATCACATACGACAGTTTCGACAAGGAGACGAGGGCAAAGTGGATAGATCTTTTCAAGGATGGAAAGGTAGATCTGCTAATAGTCTTCCAGATGCTTCAGACGGGATTTGATTCACCGAGACTCAAAAAGTTGTATCTTCATCGTATTGTCAAAGAGCATAACCTGCTTCAGACTCTTACGCGAGTCAATCGTCCTTACAAGGATATGAAATATGGCTATGTCGTGGATTTTGCCAATATCGAGGAGGAGTACAGTAAGACCAACAAGGAGTATCAGTCGGAACTGGAACACGAGGTCGGGAAAGACAATTTCAAGGATACAGACAAACTGCTTGTGACCATTGAGGAGGCAAAGGAACGGTTTGAAAATGCCAAGAAAGCGCTGTCGGGATATGAGCTTGATAATCCCGAGCTGTTTTCAAGACAGTTGAATATGGAGGATGACAGAGAGTGCGTAAGAAAAATTGTTGGTGCGCTGGAAGATATGAGAAGCCTTCAGAATATGCTCATTTCTCAAGGTTCAGAAAACGAGCGCATTGTTGAGGTGAAGAATATACAGAATCTCATCAAAGTTGCAAATAATAGGCTTGATTTGCTCGGATTCATAGATAATTCAGATGAGGCTTCCAATGTGCGGCAGCTGCTTAACACTGCACTTGAAAATATAGAGTTCTCATTTGTGAAGCGCGGTGAGGGTGAACTTGAGATTCAGGAACAATACAAGCAGGCGGTAGCTCATGCAAGACAGCAGATAGGAGCTTGCGTTGATACGAACGATCCTGAATACCGCTCGATACTTGAGGAATTTATGCGGCTGTTCAAGAAGAAGGATATGGAGCAGCAGGACGAGTTCAATATGCACAAGAAGGTCGAGAATGTCAATGACATTCTTCGCAGAATCAAGAGAATCAATGAACGTAATGCTCTAGAGGCAATAAAATATAATGGAGACACGAAGTTCGTCAGAGTGGAAAAGCGTTTGCGTGAAAAGGATAAGGAGGAGATAGAACACAACACAAACCCACGTCAGTATGCCTGGACGGAAGAGAAACAGAAGATGACTGTAATCCTGCTTGCCATAAAGCAGGATGTGGACGACGTATATTTCCATAATCAGGCGATTTTGGAGGTTCCGGCATATTTCAAGAAGAATATTCTCACATACGTCACCAGACATTTCAGGGAGGAGAACATTGATACAGACAGATCGGTGCGTCAGTATATCAGTGATATAATTAACAGGGAGTATCAGATAACAAGATAATTATGGATATAGAGACAATCAAGCAGCAGACTTATGAACTGATTGACAGGTTGAAAAAAACGACTGTGGACAATGGCCTGGCCGGAGGCGGCAATGAATATACTGTCATCATCGAGACTTTTCTGTACAAGTTCTTGAATGACAAGTTTATTTATGAGGCTAAAAAGGTGAAGCCGGAACTTATTCAGACGGAAGACTTTTTTGCAGCACTTGATGCGCTTCCTGAAGATGACTATGAGGAGATGTGCGATCTGATGCTGGATACCATCATTCTGAAGAAAGAACATCTGATACCATTTTTGGCGAAACGTCAGAACGAGGATGTCTTTGCAGAGTTGTTCGACTCCACGCTTGAAAGTATAGCAAAGGAAAATGAGGAGATATTCTATATTCTGAATGATGATGAGACGAAAGTGTCCATTATGAAGCCGCTTTCAGATGTGGTCTCGGGTGGTGCGGCGAAGAAAAACGCCTTCTGCCGGTCGCTTATTGGCGATGTGGCGAGTTTCTCGTTTGAAAATGCATTCGAGGCAGGGTACGATTTCTTCTCGACTATCTTCGAATATCTCATCAAGGACTACAATGCCAACGGAGGCGGAAACTATGCCGAGTATTATACACCTCACGCTATCGCATCCATTATGGCGCAGCTGCTTGTAAACCCTGCAGACAATGTCTCCAATGTGACCTGCTACGACCCTTCCGCCGGTACTGGTACACTTGTGATAGCGTTGGCTCACGCAATCGGAGAGCAGAACTGCTCGGTCTATACTCAGGACATCAGTGACAAGTCTTCGACTATGATGATGCTGAATCTTATCCTTAACAGTATGAGTCATTCTCTGACTCACGTGATTCAGGGTAACACACTGAAACATCCGTTCCACAAGAATGAGGACGGCTCGCTAAGGAAATTCGACTACATAGTCAGCAACCCTCCATTCAAGCTTAACTTCTCTGACTATCATAGCGACCTGGTCAATGACCCATATAAAGGACGGTTCTTCGCGGGGGTCCCGAATATTCCGAACAAAGACAAGTCAGGGATGGAGATTTACTTGTGTTTCTTCCAGCATCTTCTCTATAGCCTTAAAGACGGGGGAAAGGCTGCCATTGTTGTCCCTACAGGTTTCATTACGGCCAAGAGCGGAATCGCATTCAAAATCAGGAAACATCTCATCGATAATCATTTCCTCGGAGGTGTAGTAAGTATGCCGAGCAATATCTTCGCAAACACGGGAACAAATGTCAGTGTCGTCTTCATCGACAAGTCCGGTATTGAGAAGCCTGTGCTGATCGATGCAAGCAAATTGGGAGAGACCATCAAAGACAACGGCAATCAGAAGACGAAACTTCGTCCGGAGGAAATCCGGCAGATTGTGGACACATTCCGTGGCAAAGTGGCTGTGGATGATTTTTCCGTCACACCATCCTTTGAAGAGATTGCGGAGAAAGGCTATAGTTTCTCGGCTGGTCAGTACTTCGACATAAAGATTGACTATGTGGACATCACTGAGGAGGAGTTCAATAAGAGAATGGCCGGTTACAAGTCTGAGCTTGCGGCTCAGTTCGAGGAGAGCCACCGGCTGGAGGCGGAGATAATGAAGCAGCTGGATAGTCTTAAATTCAATTGAGTATGAACCTGAGTATCGTTATTGGGATAATAGGAGCGATTGCGTCTATTATTGCGGCCATTGTGGCTTATGTGTCATTGCGTTTTACAGTACGCAATAGCAAAGGCTACATTTTAAAACAGATAGACCATAAAAAGAATCAAATACGAGAGATTGACATTCACCTTGTGAATGCCTATGGATTGAACCGAGGGCAGTGCCATCCAATCACGCCATTAGATGAACAAAAAGAAAAGCTTGAGGCTGAGATAAATGAGTTGCAGAGAAAATTGTAAAGAAATGAGAGTGCAAGAACGTCAATTGAGCGAGATTGCTGATTTTGTGACGGATAAAATTCCAATGGAGGATGTAACGCTCACTGATTATGTTACAACAGACTCGTTGCTTCCGAACAAAGAAGGACGAGGTGTTGCACAAAATCTGCCTCCACAGAAATGCTTCCTTACTCATTATCAGAGTGGTGATGTTTTAGTCGCAAATATACGTCCATATCTTAAGAAAATATGGTTCGCTGATAGAGAAGGAGGAGCTTCAGCCGATGTTCTTGTCTTTCGGGCAAAATCTGGCCATTCTCAAGAATTTCTTTACGCATCTTTACTCCAAGACTCGTTCTATGACCATGTTATGAAAGGGACTAAGGGCAGCAAGATGCCTCGTGGAGACAAGAACCAGATAATGAGATACCCTATTCCAAGATTATCTTTAACGGCTGAGGAGAGTATCGGCAATCTGATACGATTGTTTTGCGTTAAGATAGATGTCAATCGTCGGATAAATGATAATTTAGAGGAGCAGTTACGCCTTATAACTTCGCATTACATTTTTTGTAGTCCAAATCTTGAAAAGAAACGAATAGGAGAAATAGCTACTGTAAAAGCTGGTGGCGATTGCCCAACTATATTTTCTAAAACAAGAACACAAAAGTGTAATATTCCAATATTTTCTAACGGAACGGAAAACAGGGGACTTTATGGCTTCACAGACAAAGCTACGATAGAAGGACATAGTATAACAGTAGCTGCAAGAGGTACTATTGGTTATTGCGAAAGAAGGCTTAAACCTTTTGTGCCTATCATTCGACTTTTAGCTATTACACCAAAAGATGAAGGGGCTTACATTTATCTACATCAAGTAATTAGAGGAATGAAATTTAAGAAAAACGGTTCTGTTCAACAACAGCTTACTGTTCCAGAAATTTCATTTATAGAAATACCTTACCCACATTCAAGCGGTTTATCTGAATATAACAAGGTAGCAAGTCCAATAGTTGAAATGATTGAGCGCAATATCAGTGAAAATGAGTTTTTAACTAAGCAGCGAGACGAACTTCTGCCTCTTTTAATGAACGGTCAAGCATCGGTAAATTCCGACTGACGTCGGCATTTACGGCTGCGCCTCGGCATAGCTCAAACTTCGTTTGGCTCTGCTCTCGGCTTGCACGTAAATTATCATTTATCTGCCGATTGAGTGAAATCTTTTTATCTATTGCCGATATAGAGTCGGATATGGCAGTTTGTTCTGTCATAGCAATGTTCTTTATCGGAATAGACTTGAAGGCTACGTCCATCATTAGGTTCTTCAGGCCGGAAGTCTTGCCCTCAAAATTGAAAAACACCTCAGAGTTATACACATTCTGAAGGTACAAAAAGACATAGTGAGCATTCCAGCCTTCCTTTAGCCTAAATGCAGTGCAGAAATTGGAACAGACAATATTCTTTTTTTCTGTAAGCAACTCTTTTGATACATAGACTACACGACCGGTAGATTGTGTTGGGCTTCCTCCTGATTTCTCAATTATGATATCGCCCTCTTGCAAGCATCTAGTCTGAAAAGAACGCATAGATACATATCGTAGCGGTATGTCGTTGTATTGAGAGTTTGATATGGGAACAATATCTGCTCCTCTTACGCAATATACCTGACACGGAGTTTCATTTGTCTTGCAATCATTCCCCCAGTCTCCTGAAATATAGGAATCTATAATGTCGATGATTTTATATGTGCTTTCCATATTGTCAAAAATTACTCATCTTTTAGCATTTTCCTAACTTCCTTATCGAAGTCTGAGTCAATCTGTTGCGTAGGGTCGAACAGGGCATATTCATTTTCAGCCTTTTTCTTTGCCTGAGCCGCGGAGATTTTGCCCTTGTCGGGAAGAATCTGAT
>ERZ808240.2140-NODE-2140-length-22465-cov-6.221508_pt1 | contig 22465 bp, 23 predicted proteins | sample MGYA00521084_ERZ808240 | MGnify/ENA primary metagenome ERZ808240 (study PRJEB31516, sample SAMN03275571) | gut metagenome | biome: mammalia-associated habitat; material: feces | host: Papio cynocephalus | place: Kenya | collected 2012-08-06 ...
AGCTTGAGGAAGATTCAACTATCCGGAATTTCCGGATAGTTCAAACCGAAGGTTCGCGTCAAGTGACTCGTGATACAAAGCATTATAATCTTCAAATGATTATTGCGGTTGGATTCAAGGTGAACAATGAACGAGCAGTGCAGTTCCGCAAGTGGGCCAATGGCATAGTGAAGGATTACACTATTAAAGGCTGGGTCATGGATGATGAACGCCTGAAAAATGGTGGATCTGTGCTTACAGTAGAATACTTCGACCGTTTGCTTGAGCAAATTCGTGAAATCCGTCTCTCCGAGCGTAGATTTTATCAGAAGATAACGGATATTTATGCTACAGCTCTTGATTATGACCGAACAGCAAAAACAACAAAGCAGTTCTTTGCAAAGGTTCAAAATAAGATGCATTATGCAGTTCATGGACATACAGCAGCGGAGTTGATTTATGAGCGAGCCGATGCAGACAAGCCACATATGGGATTGACTACATGGGCAGCAGCACCGGAAGGCAAGATTGTAAAAAGCGATGTGAGCGTTGCGAAGAATTATCTTTCAGAGAAAGAAATGCGTTCACTGGAGCGTATTGTATCTGCTTATCTGGACTTGGCAGAGGATCGTGCGGAACGTCATATTCCGATGACGATGGAGGATTGGTCAAAGCGTTTGGATCTATTTCTGATGGCAGATGACAGAGAGGTTCTTCAGGATGCAGGTAAAATCACTGCTGAGATTGCTAAAGCAAAAGCTGAAACTGAATTTGAAAAATATCGTGTTATTCAGGATAGGCTGTTCATGTCTGATTTTGATAAGTACATGTTGGAACTGGAAGAGAACGCGAAGGAGTAGCAGTATTGCCATTAAAATTTTCAGCTTTTCAAGGTCGAGTGCATGGAAGTTTGACCATCAGTGGGGGCTAAAAATAGGCGTTGACCTGTTCTCTGTACGAAGAACGGACAAGGTTGAGGCGATGGCGGTTTCACACAAAATTTGACTTTTATATCGGAATCACTATAATAGTAGAAACGAATAAAAAAGTTGAACTTTTTCCGCAGACGGGCGAGGTTCAGACTGTGATATGGATAACGACATGTATCAATACTTTTTTGCTACAGAATTTGTTGATATGTTTCCGCAAACAAACGGAGATATTTTGTTACATTACATAGATTATCGGTTGGTGGAAGGAATATCAAGAAAAATAGTACGTCTTAAGAAGTATGAGGATGGAATTTATAATACGGAGGAGTATCAGCATTTTGCAGTTATTCATGTCAGACTGCCAAGAAGCGGAAACATTTACGATGTTGAGATCGAACTAAATGAGTTTCAGGTTCAAATGGCAATTGATAAGCTAGCCACTTGCAAAATTGGTGAAGATTTGATAGGAAATCTTTCTGTAAACGAGCATAAAGAAAATGAATAAAAAAAGAAATTGATGAGGGTGTATTTCTTGTTAAGAGGAAAGATGAAACAGATTTGTCTGTATTTGAAGAAAAATATGGATATACATTACCTACTGAAATAAATGATTATATAAATCTGTTTTGGCATCCTTGTATTAGAGGATATTGTAATACTAAAGAATCTATTGTATTATTTTCCGTTTTGAAAAAGGAAGGCAATTCAAGTGATGACATATTATTCTATAAAAATGGTTTGATTTCAATGGCTAAAGATTGGGAAGAGATGGGGGATATTAAAAAATTTATTCCTATAGGATGGCTTGGTTATTCAGGTGGATACGTTCTCTATGAAGTGAGTAGTCATAACGTTTTTTTAGAAAATATGGATATAGATGGAGAAGTGGAAAATACGCCAATTGCCAATTCTCTAAAAGAACTTATTAACAATATGAGTGTTATAATTTAATTTTGGAATAATTAGGAACAAAGTTATGGCGAAATATTATTTGACAAAAATCATTTATAATGGATTGGAGCGGTGATATGGCGGACAAAATTGGAACAGGTGAATGTGGGGAAATTCTCATATACCAGACAGATAATGGGCAGACAAATATAGAAGTTAAAATAGAAGATGATACAGTATGGCTGACACAACAGCAGATGTCAGAATTATTTCAAACTTCTCGAACAAATGTAGTAGAACATATTAAGCATATTTATGAGGAGGGTGAATTAGACGAAATTTCAACCTGTCGGAATTTCCGACAGGTTCGAAAAGAAGGAAATCGTGAGGTGACAAGGCAGATTCCTCATTATAATCTTGATATGATAATATCTCTTGGATATCGAATTAAATCAGTGATTGCAACAAGATTTAGACAGTGGGCGACACAGAGATTAAAAGAATACATGATTAAGGGGTTTACGATAGATGATGAGCGACTGAAAGGTAATGGTGGAGGAAATTATTGGAAAGAATTACTGGATAGAATCAGGGATATCAGATCTTCAGAAAAGGTATTGTATCGTCAGGTGCTTGATTTATATGCGACGAGTGTAGATTATAATCCACATAGTGAGGAGTCTGTTAGGTTTTTTAAAATTGTTCAGAATAAACTTCACTATGCAGCGCATGGTCATACTGCGGCAGAGGTTATATATCAACGTGCTGATGCACAAAAACCATTTATAGGACTTACTTCATTTGCCGGAGAATTACCAGCATTAAAGGATATAGGAATTGCAAAGAATTATCTTGAAGAAAATGAACTCAAAGTATTAAACAATCTTGTTTCTGGTTATTTTGATCTTGCTGAAATTAATGCAATTGAGCATAAGCCAATGTATATGGATGATTATGTAAAGCAGCTGGATAGTGTGTTGTCATCAGGAAATAGAAAACTTTTAACTGGAGCTGGTTCTGTAAGTCATAAACAGGCATTGGAGAAAGCAAAGTCAGAATACAGAAAATATCAGGAGATTACTTTGACGCCAGTCGAAAAAGCATATCTTGAAAGCATTAAAGAGGTTTCCAAAGAAGTAAAAAGGAGATAACATCTGATGGAAAAACATCAGAAATGTTATATATACACAAGAGTTTCCACTTCCATGCAGGTAGATGGTTACAGTCTGGATGCACAAAAGGACAAGCTTAAGAAATACGCAGATTATCAGGAAATTATGATTTTCGTAAATAAAAATATTGAAAAAGTGTCAACACTGGTGACACAATTGAGTTGGACGAAACTGTTTCTGATAATGAATAAAACAGGCATGGGAATCCCTCTGGATCACAGAACAAAAACTGTGATCCAGAGGGATTTTTTGTTATGGCGACGAGGAAAATTCACGCATTTATGCGGTGCATTTGACGACCGCTAATCAGAGCAAGATGCGCAGAGCGCATCTTGTCTCTGTTTTCATGTCAGAAAAAACATCAAAATAGTATCCAAAACCTTTGCTTACGCGCTGATAACGTTTTCACGATATTACAGGTTAGAACGCTGCAATATGCGATAAATGGCGTGCAAAACGCCTGAAATATTCAAGATAAAGCTTAATAAGAGGCTCTGTTAGCAACTGCGAGAAAACGTTTTCACGCATAGGCTTTGAATTTATCGGGTTATGCATTTATATTGCATACATACCCGATAGCAAAGCGGGAAAACAAAACACAAATCAAAGGAGGAAGAAAACATGAGAAAGAAATTTATTACTTTACTGACAGTGACAGCACTTGGATTAGGAGTTCTTACAGGATGCGGATCTGGCAGGGGTACAGACAATACATCAGCATCACAGACAGATACAGCAAAGAGTGTGGAGATCACGAATGTGTCCTATGATCCTACCAGAGAATTGTATGCGGCGTACAATGAGTTATTTGCAACACACTGGAAGGAAGAGAAGGGACAGGACGTATCGGTGGTGCAGTCCCATGGCGGTTCCGGCAAGCAGACACTGGAGGTTGCAAATGGACTTCAGGCAGATGTTGTCACACTGGCACTGGAGGGCGATGTGGATGCGGTCAAGGATGCAGGGCTTATAGAAGAGGGATACACGAGCGAGTTCCCGCTCGACAGTTCCCCTTACACCTCAACGATCGTGTTCCTTGTCAGAAAGGGAAATCCAAAGAACATTCAGGACTGGGATGATCTCATTAAGGATGGCGTTGGCGTCATAACGCCGAACCCTAAAACCTCTGGCGGCGCAAGATGGAATTATCTTGCAGCTTGGTATTATTTTGAGAGTCAGGGCGAATCCGAAGACGAGATCGAGCAGAATATGAAGAAGCTTTATGAGAACGTTCTCGTTCTTGATTCAGGCGCAAGAGGGGCAACAACATCCTTTGTGGAAAATGGTCAGGGCGATGTACTCCTTGCGTGGGAAAATGAAGCATTTCTCTCGCTGGATGAACATCCGGGCGAGTATGAGATTGTTGTTCCGTCGGTTTCCATCCTGTGCCAGCCAACGGTTGCAGTCGTTGATGAAGTCGTAGATAAGCGGGGAACAAGAGACGTTGCCACAGAGTATCTGAACTATCTGTATTCCGATGAGGCGCAGAAGCTTGAGGCTGAGTGGTACTATCGTCCATCGAATGATGAGATCTTAAAGCAGTTTGAATACACTGGTGACAGCAATACGATCACAGAGCTTCCAAAGGATGGAAAATGGATCATCACAAATGTGAACCTCACGGACATCAACCATTTTGGCGGCTGGACAGAAGCAAGCGAGAAACATTTCAAAGATGGTGGCGTGTTTGATTCCATATATGAGGAGAAGTAAATGATTGCCATGCGCATAGACAATCTATGCTGCGTGTATAGGCGGGATGAGATATATTACAGGAGGATGATGAAACATGAGATTTAAGAAACGGCAAAAAAGCATAATACCGGGATTTGGACTGTCATTTGGTATCGTGATGGAGGTTCTGGGACTGATTGTTATCATCCCCCTGTGCTCTCTGGTGGTATCCTCATCGAAACTGACATTTGCCGAGTTCTGGGAGACTGTGACCAGACCGAGAGTACTGGCGAGCTACAAGGTGAGTCTCCTGACCGCACTTATTGCATCGCTGATAAATGCGGTCATGGGGCTGGTGCTTGCATGGGTACTGGTGCGGTATAAATTCCCGGGAAAGCGAATCATGGATGGGATCATAGAACTTCCATTTGCACTGCCAACGGCGGTTGCAGGAATCGCGCTTACACATTTGACGGTGAAAAATGGCTGGATCGGCAGCTTCTTTGCAAAGTTTGGCATAGACATAGCGTATACGAGGGTGGGAATTACCGTGGCACTTGTGTTCATCGGAATACCGTTTGTCGTGAGAAGCGTACAGCCGGTGCTTGAGAAAATAGACGGTGAGTATGAGGAGGCAGCAGAGATATTCGGGGCATCCCGTGTACAGATATTCTGGAGAGTCATCATGCCGGAGGTTTTCCCGGCACTGATAGCCGGGTTTACCATGGCATTTGCCAGAAGCCTCGGCGAGTACGGAAGTGTGGTATTTATTGCAGGTAACACACCGTACGAGACAGAGATAACACCGCTTCTCATCATGTCGGAGCTTCAGGAGTATGACTACGCCAGTGCGACATCTATAGCGCTGGTCATGCTTGCCATAGCATTTGTGATACTTCTTGTAAATGCGTTCATACAGAGCCGCACATCAAGAATCGTGAGCGGAATAGAGTGATTTCATAAGGAGGAAACCAGATATGAAAAAAGACAGAGGAATAGTCAAATGGCTGCTGATAGCCCTGTGTATCGTGTTCCTTGTGGCGCTGCTGGTGCTTCCACTGATCTACGTGGTAGTCACTGCCATAAGAGACGGTTGGAACGCCTATGTGAAGTCGGTCACAGACACATATGCTGTAAAGTCAATTCTGCTCACCCTTGAGGTCGTGGCTATAACCGTAGTGGTAAATACCATTTTCGGAGTGTTTGCGGCATGGATCATAACGAAATTCACCTTCAGAGGCAAGAAGATCATATCGACACTGATCGACCTGCCGCTTGCGATATCACCGATCATAGCCGGTTTGATATTTGTGCTGACATTTGGAAGACAGAGCTTTCTGTATCCGTATCTTGAGAAGGCGGGCGTGCAGATCATATTTGCGGTACCCGGAATCGTCCTCGCGACGATATTTGTCACATTTCCATTTATATCGAGGGAGATCATACCGGTTCTCACGGCGGCGGGCAGCGACGAGGAAGAGGCAGCAGCCATGATGGGGGCAAATGGGTTCCAGATATTTACACAGATCACGTTTCCTCATATCAAATGGGCGCTGCTTTACGGAATCGTGCTCTGCTCCGCCAGGGCGATGGGAGAATTCGGTGCAGTATCGGTTCTGTCGGGACACCTCAGAGGAATCACCAACACGATGCCTCTGTATATAGAACTGTTGTATCAGGCATTTGATTTCACAGGTGCATTTGCGATGTCGTCCATACTCGTGGTGATGGCGGTCATCATACTGGTGCTCAGAAATATATTGGAATATAGAGGACAAAAGGAAGGAGATGCGTAGCTATGCAGGCAAATGCGTATGTGGAATTAAAAGATATAAATAAACATTTCGGAGATTTCAAGGCATCGGACAACGTCAGCTTCTCCATAGAGAAGGGAAAGCTCATAGGCCTGCTGGGACCGAGTGGAAGCGGCAAGACTACCATACTCCGTATGCTTGCGGGACTTGAGAGCGCGGATTCCGGGGACATATATATAGATGGAACACTCGTAAATGATGTTCCGGCGAGCGAGAGAAAGATAGGATTTGTGTTTCAGAATTACGCACTGTTTCGGTACAAGACAGTGTATGACAATATAGCATTTGGAATGAAGATACAGAAGTTTCCAAAGGCAGACATCAAAAAACGTGTGGATGAGCTCATAGAGCTGGTAGGGCTGAAAGGTCTTGAGAAGAGATACCCGAGACAGCTCTCGGGCGGTCAGCGACAGCGAGTTGCATTTGCCAGGGCGCTTGCGACTAATCCACAGCTCCTGCTTCTGGATGAGCCATTTGCGGCGATCGATGCCAAGGTCAGAAAGGAGCTTCGGGCATGGCTGCGGGAACTGATAAATCAGGTCGGCATCACGAGCATATTTGTCACACATGATCAGGATGAGGCTGTGGAGGTTGCGGATGAGATCATCATAACGAATCACGGCAGAGTTGAGCAGATCGGAACACCTGTGGATATATACAACGACCCGAAGACGGAGTTTGTGGCGCAGTTTCTTGGAGAGCCAACCACACTGGATGCACACACCGGCTTCAAGGGCTTCCACGATGTGAACGCGGGGGCAAGAGCGATATTGAGACCGGAGTTTGTAAATGTATATAAGACCGGGGAAGTCGTGCCATATCCCGTGTCGACCGAGACCGGAGTGGTAAAGCGTGTGGCATTCAGGGGCAATATGACAGAGCTTGTGATAAGGGTAAATGGTGTCGACATAGTGGCACACAGACAGCTTGGACAGCCGCTTATCACGGAGGGCGAAGAAGTCGCGGTGTTTGTGAGAAAGATGTTCCTCGCAGGTGGAAGCTGGGACGGTGTCAGAACAGAGGTCAATGAAGCAGTGAGAAATGAAGAGAGCGTTATAATATAAAAGGAAACCTGTCGCGTAAAGTGGCAGGTTTTTCTTGATAGTATCATAGGGACGTAGCTTTTGTCATGAAGAGTGTCCCTATGTAATATGGAAAAATGTGACAGGGGACGATCCTCGTGACAAAAGGAACGTCCCTGAAAATAAACAAGTGACAAATTCCCCCGAACAGGTTATAATAAAACGAGCTGGCGTCCTACGCCAAATAGATTACGGAGGAAAGAAAAATGACAAATTGGAAAAATCTTGATACTTTGGATTCTTACAAGGCACTCAAAGCATGTAAGGGCAGTGTAGATCTCACAACTGTTATGGCTGGTGAGAGCGGTGCAAACCGTGCGAAGAACTACAGTGTACCGATGGCAGAGAAGCTTACTTACAACTTCGCTGCAAAGGAAGTGGATGACACAGTTTTGGAGAAGCTTGCAGCCCTTGCCAAGGAAGCAGAGCTTGTTGACAAGTTCCAGGAGCTTTACAGTGGTGCCGTTATCAATACAGGAGAGAACCGTCTGGTTCTTCATCAGATGACACGTGGTCAGCTTGGCGAGCCGGTCAAGGCAGACGGCGTAGACAAGAGAACATTCTATGTAGAGCAGCAGAACCGTATTGCAGAGTTTGCAAATAAGGTACATAACGGTGAGATCACAAATGCAGCCGGTGAGAAGTTCACAACCGTTGTACAGATCGGTATCGGTGGTAGTGACCTTGGTCCTCGTGCAATGTATCTGGCACTGGAGAACTGGGCAAAGAAGAACGGCACATTCAAGATGGATGCGAAGTTCATCAGTAACGTTGATCCAGATGATGCGGCAGCAGTTCTTGCATCTACAGATGTAGCACATTCTATCTTCGTACTTGTATCAAAGTCTGGTACAACCTTGGAGACACTTACAAATGAGTCCTTCGTGAAGGATGCGCTTGCAAAGGCAGGTCTGGATGCTTCAAAGCATATGATCGCAGTTACAAGTGAGACATCTCCACTTGCAAAGAGCGATGATTACCTTGCAGCATTCTTTATGGATGATTATATCGGTGGTCGTTATTCTTCTACATCAGCCGTTGGTGGTGCCGTACTTTCACTGGCATTTGGCCCGGATGTATTTGCACGTTTCTTAAATGGTGCAGCAGCAGAAGATGAGACAGCAAAGAATACAGATATTATGAAGAACCCGGCTATGCTTGATGCGTTGATCGGTGTTTATGAGCGTAACGTACTTGGTTACCCTGCAACAACCGTTCTTCCATACTCACAGGCACTGAGCCGTTTCCCTGCACACTTACAGCAGCTTGATATGGAGTCCAATGGTAAGTCTGTAAACCGTTTTGGTGAGCCGGTTGATTACCCAACAGGTCCAGTTCTCTTCGGTGAGCCGGGAACAAACGGACAGCATTCCTTCTATCAGTTGTTACATCAGGGAACTGATATTGTTCCATTGCAGTTTATCGCATTCAAGAACAGCCAGATTGGCACGGATGTAGAGATTCAGGGAAGCACAAGCCAGAAGAAGCTCTGCGCAAATGTTGCTGCACAGATCGTAGCATTTGCATGTGGTAAGAAGGATGAGAACAGCAACAAGAACTTCAAAGGTGGTCGTCCATCTTCTATCATTATCGGTGAGCAGCTTGATCCGGAGACACTTGGTGCACTGCTTGCACACTTCGAGAACAAGGTTATGTTCCAGGGATTCCTGTGGAACATCAACAGCTTCGATCAGGAAGGTGTTCAGCTCGGTAAGGTACTTGCAAAGAAGGTACTTGCACACGAGACAGATGGCGCGTTGAAGGTATTCAGCGATCTGCTTAACATCTAAGAAGATATTAACGTAATAATATAAACACAAAGAGACTTTTATTGCACATAGGTTGTGCGATAAAGGTCTCTTTTTTATATCAGAAAGAAATGGAAAATACTCTTGCATTTTAAAAGAGGTTAGTATATACTAACTTATAGTTAGGTCTGGCTAACCTAGCGCGTGTAAATCATTTCGGAACTCCTGCTTCTGAACGAAGAGAGGCCGTCAGAAGCAAGAGACTCCGTTAAAATGCAAATTGAAAGGAGTACATAACAATGGATTATTTAGAAATTGAAAAAGTTATTGGCCGTGAGATCTTGGATTCCAGAGGAAATCCAACTGTAGAGGCAGAGGTTTATCTGGCAGATGGAACCATCGGAAGAGGTACTGCACCAAGTGGTGCATCCACTGGAGAGTTCGAGGCACTGGAGCTTCGTGATGGCGATAAGAGCCGTTACCTTGGCAAGGGTGTAACAAAGGCAGTTGAAAATATCAATACAATTATCAATGATGCAATCAAGGGCATGGATGCATCAGACATCTATGCAGTGGATCAGGCTATGATTCAGGCAGACGGAACAAAGGACAAGTCTAAGCTTGGTGCAAATGCAATTCTTGCGGTATCTATCGCATGCTGTCGTGCAGCAGCAACATCTCTTGACATTCCACTGTATCGTTTTCTGGGTGGTGTATCAGGAAACCGTATGCCAGTTCCAATGATGAACATCGTAAACGGAGGATGCCATGCACTTTCTTCCGGACTTGATGTACAGGAGTTCATGATTATGCCGGTTGGCGCGCCATCGTTCAAAGAGTGTCTGCGTTGGTGTGCAGAAGTATTCCATGCATTGGCAGCAATCCTGAAAGAGCGTGGACTTGCAACATCTGTTGGTGATGAGGGTGGATTTGCACCTGCTTTGAAGTCCGACGAGGAAGCAATCGAGACAATTCTCGAAGCTGTAAAGAGAGCAGGCTATGAGCCGGGCAAGGATTTCAAGATCGCTATGGATGCAGCTTCTTCTGAGTGGAAGAGCGAAAAAGGAAAGGGCTACTACAAGCTTCCAAAGGCTGGTACAGAGTATACAGCTGAGCAGTTGATCGAGCATTGGGCAGCACTTTGTGAGAAGTATCCAATTATCTCAATCGAGGATGGTCTGGACGAAGAGGATTGGGAAGGCTGGCAGAAGCTGACCGCAAGACTTGGCGGTAAGGTTCAGCTTGTCGGTGATGATCTGTTCGTAACAAATACAGAGAGACTGGCAAAGGGAATCGAGCTTGGCGCCGGAAATGCAATCTTGATCAAGTTGAATCAGATTGGATCTGTTTCTGAGACATTGGAAGCAATCAAGATGGCTCACAAGGCTGGTTACACAGCAATCAGCTCACACAGATCTGGTGAGACTGCCGATACAACGATTGCAGATCTTGCCGTTGCACTTAACACATGTCAGATCAAGACGGGTGCACCTTCTCGTTCTGAGCGTGTTGCAAAGTACAACCAGCTGCTCCGTATCGAGGAAGAGCTTGGCGCAAGTGCTATATATCCAGGAATGAAGGCATTTAATGTAAAGCAGTAATGAAAATTCTGCCGATATATAGAATAGAAGAAAGAAAAAAGTCATCGGACTGGGACTTGGATTCCCGGCTCGGCGGCTTTTTAACGATATGGTTTTTTTACGTTTGTCTGACATAATAGATAATCAATACTTGTATTATAATACTTAGATAATTTAATTAAAATCTGTGTGGGAATATCATTTTCGCCTGTTTCATATTTCGAATAACCAGTTTGAGACATTCCAATAATCTTTGCAAGTTTAGTTTGTGATAAATCCGCGTCTTCTCTTAATTCACGTAATCGATTATTCATGAGGAACCTCCTTTTGATTATCATACCCTAACCTGAAACAGAGTATTGACTATTAACCTGAAACAGGTTAGAATGTTTTTCAAACATGAAATAGGGGGGAATGAATTGAGAAAAAATTCAAAAGTGATTCTAATGTTTATGATAATAAGTCTGTGTTGCTGGCAAATGAATGACATCATTAAAACAAAAGCACAGTCTCTTAATGATTCCGCGATTTACGACCAAATATATTCTTTTGACGAAGGACAGGGGAGATGCGCACGTGCCATAAAAGATGAGGCGTGGTATTTGATAGACCGGCAATATGAAGAAATATTTGGACCGGTTGATTATATATATCCATTGGATACGATAAGCGGGACAGCCGCCGTCAAAAAAGGTAAAGAAGTGAGTGTGATTGTATGGAATGAAGAAACAGTCACACAGAGGTTTTCATTTGTTATTTCAGATAATTGTGATGTCATTGCCTATCAGGAAAATATGGTAAAGATCTTTAATAAAAAGACCGCAAAGATGGGGATCGTTACCATGCAAGGTGTGTTTGATCGAGAATATGATGAAATTGCCAAATTTAATATATGCTATATCTTTAAGGATAAAGGTCGACAGATTGAAGACGCTTATCTGGAAGCAGAAATCACGGATGAAAATAAAAAAGGAATATTAATATGTGATGAAAATAATATAACAGAAGTTATTCCGGCAAAGTATAGAGAAATCATACATTTTGGAAATGGATTGTATTTTTTAATTGGATTCAATGAAAAAGAGGAAAATGTATTGTGTCTGGTTGATATTCATGAATCAGGTGAAATAGAAATGATAAATCTGTTTGATAAAGCAACTGAAAGATAGGGAGGTTGAGAGAATGTATAAGAGCCAGATAAGAAAAATGGTCGGAGACATGACAGAACAGCAGCTTATTTTGCTGTGGAACATGTTTTTGGAAGATACAAAATATAACACAGTGCATATACATCGTCTGTCTAATAGTATAGTATCTCAAGTTTATAAACTGCCGGTCGTTCATAAGAATCAGTTATCAGATAATCATATTTTGGATTTGCTTCATTTCCTGGTTCGAGACGGTTTGCTGAGAGATTTTTCAATATCGAAAGGTGATGTGGTGGAAATAGAAGTCGAAACGGAATATTACTTATTACCGGATATTCTGGTCAACCGTCTTAATTTGATAAACAGAGGGCAGTCATATCTGCACAGGTTATTGTATAAAAAGGACCTGGTTACAGGTGAGTCCTATATTGTAGATGATGGTTTGCAAATGGATGTAAAAATAGGAGATCTGGGCAGATATGGCTTATCTGTACAGGAAGCAGGAAAACAAATATTTCGAATCTTAGAGACTTTATATGAAAATCTGGAGGGAGATTATGAATCTCTGATTTTTGATGAAGAAAATAGAAGTATGGTCGAATGCGAGGAAGAAAATCATTGTTTAACACTACACTTTATTTTCAGAGGTTTTAATGAAAAACAAGAGTTGCGGATGGACGTAGAAGAGGAAATTAAACTTAGAAACATAAAATTGCCTGAGTCTGCTGGCATGATGTTGCATTGTAATTCATCGAAAAAACTGGAAATGCGGATGCAAAACGATTTTGAGTGTCATTTCCAGACATTTAAGAGAGGCTATTATGTAGATTCGTATTACTACATTTTAAATGTATATAAAATGATTGAGAATTTATATATGAAAAAGCCGGATTATTATGGTGAGGCATTTGCAAGTGTAAAAAACAATATGGCTGTATTATACATAGTTGGGGATGGTATTCCATCTGATGCACCTGAAGATATGAAGTTGGATAAGCATCTAATATCTATCAAAAAACGGGTAGCACAGATTGATATATTTACAAATGATTGTACGAGTTTTCAGCTTCAACGTTATATTCTTAAGCTCGATAAAGAATACCCGGAAAACGGGAAAACAGAAAAAGCAAAGAAACTTTTAGCTGAAGCATTGGAAATAATACAGGACAAAGATTCTGAATTGGTGGAGGTGATCAGGCAAAATTTAAATAACGTATCAGGAAAACATAGACAGATATAAGGGGTGAGAAAGTGACAAATTTACAATTGAGAATAGCGAATTATGAAAAGGAAAGAAATAAGACATTAGATATGATAGCGGATGGACTTGCCGAAAGTATTTTAAGTCCGGATGATTCGTCCAGTATAATTACTTCTGAAAATATGTTTTTGCGGGATTGGATCGAATTTGAATGTTTGCTGTATGTTTCACTTTGTGATCCAAACTATCACAAGGAAGAGCGAGACGAATTATTTAACAGAATTTGGGATCGCATTAAACATGTTATGGTGGGACCAGGTGCTGGTCTTGCGGTTGATCGTTATGTACTTATGAAAGCATGGATGGGTAATTCCCCGTTATATGATGATGAGATATCAAAAGGGCTGCCATGGTTTTCGAGAAAAATGAAAAAACCTGGTCTGATAATCAGTATATCTTTAAACATGGCAAAAAAATTACAGGAACAAAATTATAACAGCTTAGTGAGGTTTATAATTAATAACTTAATTTTAGAAATGCAGAAGTGCTCTGGATATGCGAAAGAGGATATGGAGTATTTAATGACTTTAAGATCACAATTAATGTAAATTTTAGGAGGATAAAAGATGAAAAGAACAATAATAACGATAATTTCATGTGTTGTAATATGGGGTATTACATATGCATTGTGGATGAGTGATTCAGGACTTGCAGGAATTGTATATTTAGTGTGTGCCTTTTTTGGGTGGAGAGCATTGAATAAGATACAGCCAAGTATGTTTTTGTGGATGTCATTTGCAGGCTGGATTGTGTACTTCTTTGTTAAATTTATTTTATCTGCATTGATTGGATTTTTTGTTGCACCTTTCGAAATAGGAAAAAAATTGGGAGCACACATTTCAGATTCTATTTAAGAGGTAAAAATTATGATATGGATTGTATTTTTCAGAATATCACCAGTCTTTATCTTCGGAATGATAATCGTGGCGATTGTCATTGGAAAATCGTTTATAGAAACAGTTTCCTGGATATTGCATGTAATACCTTATTTTGTGGGACTATATATATGGCTGGCAGTGGTTTATTCTGTATATAAAAAAATAATAGATAAAATAGATACATTTGAGGAAAGCAGAGCCTACAGTGGTTTATTAAAATTTCTATTAAATATCAATTTGATTATACTTGGATCAAGTTCTATTATGCTTTTAGTTATAGAAAATATTTCGTTAAGTTCATTTGTAATGAAGCTTATTGTGTTTGGCATAGGACTTTTAATCGCGGTTGCGATGCAGACCTTATTCGAAAAAGTATATGATATTATAAATGATCGTTTTGCCCGTTATAAACTATATACAGTAATAGCCATTGTTATAAAACAGGCGATGGAACTGGGTATTTTGAGTGCAGGACTCAATTATATTTACGGTAAGTAATAAGAAACCATAAATTTTAAAATAGGAGATTCCTAGATTAAAATTTATGGTTTCTGTTATTTAAAATACAACAACCAACAGCATCTTAAACTGTTCTGCACCATAGACGGCGTGTGGATGCTTCGCTGGCATCACGATGGATTCGCCCTCGTGCAGGATATATTCAACACCATCAATCGTGATTCTGCCGACACCATCTAAGCAGGTAACAAATGCATCGCCGCCGGACTCATGTGTGCTGATCTCCTCGTCCTTGTCAAAGGCGAATAATGTGATGGATACGGCATCGTTCTGGGCGAGTGTCTTGCTGACAACCTGTCCCTCCTGATAAGCAACCTGATCCTTTAATACATGCACTTCTGATTTCGTAATATTTTTAATAAGATTCATAAAAATGCCTTCCTTTCTTTTTTAAAATCCATGTTTGGACATAAAAATTATATCATAAATGTTATTATACCCCATATATTTAATATGAAAACAGTAAAAAACTTCATAAATTAAAGGAAATATGTTGTCAAAAGCTGGAAAACTGTGTAATATGGAAACATCGTTTGTCATAAAACTGATATTTATGGCAGATGCATGTGAATAAAACAAAGGAGAGTAGGAAACATGTGGGAAGCAATCAATAACTTTTTGACAAAAGTAGACGACTTCGTCTGGGGCCCGCCACTTATGGTTTTGATCATTGCAGGTGGTATCCTTCTGACTGTCCGCATGGGTGTGCTGCAGATTCGTAAACTGCCACTTGCCCTGAAATGGATGGTAAAAAATGAGGAAGAGGGCGAAGGCGAGGTAACCTCGTTCGGTGCACTCTGTACGGCACTTTCAGCGACAATCGGAACCGGAAATATCGTTGGTGTCGCAACAGCAATCGGAGCCGGTGGTCCGGGTGCCCTGTTCTGGATGGTGCTTGCAGCATTCTTCGGAATGGCAACCAAGTATGCAGAGGGACTCCTTGCAGTTAAGTATCGTGTGGTAGATGCAGACAATCATGCACTCGGTGGACCGTTCTACTATATTGAAAAAGGTATGGGAGCAAAGTGGAAATGGCTTGCGAAGATCTTTGCATTCTTCGGCATCTGTGTTGGTCTGTTCGGTATCGGAACATTCTCACAGGTAAATGGTATTGCATCTGCAGTTGAGGAATTCTTCGATCCGAATGAATCATGGCGCATAGAAATCCCTGGTATTGGTACATATTCGTGGACCGTTGTAATTGCATCTTTGATTCTGAGTGTCTGCGTGGCACTTGTATTGATCGGTGGTATCAAGCGTATTGCAAATGTATCCCAGATCGTCGTTCCATTTATGGCAGTGCTTTATGTTCTGCTTTGTCTGGTGCTTCTCATCTGTAATATTAAGGAGATTCCAGATGCATTTGTAACAATCGTAAAGGGCGCATTTAATCCAAAGGCAGTGACTGGTGGTGTTGTAGGTACGATGATCGTTGCAATGCAGAAGGGTGTCGCAAGAGGTATCTTCTCAAATGAGTCTGGCCTTGGTTCTGCACCAATCGCTGCAGCCGCTGCAAAGACAAAGGAGCCGGTACGTCAGGGTCTGGTTTCTATGACAGGTACATTTATTGATACAATTATCATCTGTACGATGACAGGACTTTCTATCGTTCTGACAGGTGCATGGCAGCAGGAAGGCTTAGAGGGTGTACAGGTAACAACCTACGCATTCCAGAAGGGACTTCCGATCTCTGAGCAGGTAGCTGCATTCCTGTTGATGCTGTGTCTGGTATTCTTCGCATTTACAACGATCCTCGGATGGGATTACTATTCCGAGCGTTGTCTTGAATACCTGTCAGGCAAGCATAAGAAAGCCATTCTTGTATATCGTTGGCTGTATATCCTGGCAGTCTTCATCGGACCATACATGACAGTAAAGGCAGTATGGACGATCGCGGATATCTTCAACGGATTGATGGCGATTCCAAACATGATCGCAATTTTCGCTTTGAGTGGTGTGGTTGTGAAGGAGACAAAGGACTTTTTCAAACGCCATGCAGAGCAGGAAATGTTTAAGTAGGTATAGAGATATACGTTCTTAATGACAAAGTGTGGAGTTTTGATATCAAAAATCAAGACTTCACACTTTTTTCACAATTTTTATTAGCACTCGCTATTGACGAGTGCTGATTAGTGTGTTATAGTACATCTAGAACATGAGGGAAGACCTAGAGAAGGGAACCCGAGTGGGAAGATAATAAAAACAAACACAGACCATTGTGAAGCATAAAAGGAGGTATGGCTTATGTTAATGCCAAGTTTATTTACAAATAGTTTTATGGATGATTTCTTTGATGCACCAGGTTTTGGTGTCTATAAGTATGATGCACCGGCACAGAATCTGATGAGTACCGATGTGGTTGAGAAAGAAGACGGCTACGAGATTGATATGAACCTTCCGGGATTCAAGAAGGAAGATGTAACCGGCGAAGTGAAGGATGGTTACCTGATCATCAAGGCTTCTACAAAGAACTCTAAGGATGAGAAAGATGCCAAGGGTAAATACATCCGTAAGGAACGTTATGAAGGTTCCTGCAACAGATCCTTCTATGTGGGTGATGCGATTACACAGGATGATATCAAGGCTAAATTCGAGGATGGTGTCTTGAAGATTACTGTACCAAAGAAGGAAGCAAAGCCAGAGGTGGAAGAGAAGAAATTCATTGCCATCGAAGGATAATTTAAAATAGCTAGTCAGACGATTTTTCGTTTCCCCTCTCTTACTGGGCGGTCACATGATGTGACCGCCCTTTTAGCGTTCATAAATAGTTTTCGAAGTTTTTCGCCGTCAGGGAGTCTGAGTTGTAAATTGCGCATCCAGACTGTTAGGCGGATTGGCAGATCATAGCTGCGGTGGGAGTCCTTCGTTCAGACAGACATTGCCGTGCGATATTCATATCGTTAAATGGAATCCACTTATCCCGGCAAACAATGAACTCTTCATGTCCTTTCCCAAGGATCAGAAGAATGTCGTCCGTATGCAACAGGGAGATTCCCTTTTTGATTGCTTCTTTGCGATCATGCACGATTTCGTAGTTATCGTAGGGAAGTCCTGACGTCATATCGTGGTAAATCTGTTCTTGATCTTCATTATGTGGGTCATCGTGCGTCATTATGACATAATCGGCATGTTTACAGGCAATCGCGGACATCTTTGCGCGCTTGTCCCGGTCTCTGTCGCCGGTGCAGCCAAATACGACATAGATGCTGCCGGAGGTAAGTGCGCGTGCAGCAGTCAGAACCTTGCTCATGGCGTCTGGGGTATGAGCGTAGTCTACAACAATCAGATTATTTCCTGTGTGGATGCATTCCGTTCTGCCTTTCGGAAGCGTAAGAGTTGTGGCTGCCTGTGCGATGGTGGCACTGTCAAACTGCTCCAGTGTCAGAATCACAATCGAAGCCATCAGATTGTAAATGTTGTAGGTGCCAATCAGATTGGTCGAGAAGTCCTGCCTAAATGCAGGGCACTGTACCGAGAAGTCCGTATGCTGTTTGTCTGCGGCATCTATCTTCACTTTGAAATCTCCGCCGGTAAAACCAAAGGTCACATTCTCATTTTCATCCAGCAGAAAATAATGCTTGTAGGAATCGTCATAGTTGATGATCGCTTTGCCGGATGGTTTCAGCATGTGGAATAATTCCTGCTTCGCAAGGGCATAGCGTTCCATTGTCTTGTGGAAATCCAGATGATCCTGCGTCAGATTTGTGAAGACCGTGTAGTCAAACTGCAATGTCTCAACGCGGTTGTTGGCAAGTCCCTGACTGCTCACTTCCATGACAACATACTCACAGCCAAGAGACAGGCATTGCAGCAGAATCGTATACAGGTCATAGATGTCGGGCGTGGTGTTCGCGAGACTGCGGATCTTTTCGCTGACGTAGAAGCCGATTGTGCCTATGTATCCACATTTTCTGCCAAGCTTATTTAACATCTGGTGAAGCAGAAATGCCGATGTAGTTTTTCCGTTCGTACCGGTGATGCCAATCAGCTTGAGCTTGCTGATCTTGTCGTAATAAGTATTTTTCAGATAATTGACCAGATATGCCCTGGTATCTTTGACGATACAGGTTTCCACCTCGTAGCTTCCTTCTTCACAGATGATCTTCGCTGCGCCATTTTCAATCGCCTGTCTGATATAGGCATGTCCGTCGCGGTCGATGCCGCGCAGTGCCACAAAGGTGTCCCCTTTTTCGATTTTTCTTGAGTCTATTTTTACGTTCATTTATCTCCCTGTCTTTCCTGAAAATATGTGTCCGAATTTCTTAAAACCCCTGTTAACATAACATACCAAATAATTGCATCAAAGTTGCATCAAAAGTGTAACGAAGTTGCAAAATAAATATTTATAATTTGTATAAATTTCAAATATTTCTTATTTACAAAACATACGTTCTATACTAAAATAAAAATAGTATGTAAAAGAGTTGGATTATCTATGCGGAGTGACGGTATGCGGCAGTATATAGCAATTGATCTGAAATCATTTTATGCATCGGTGGAGTGCGTCGAGCGGGGATTGAACCCGCTCACAACGAACCTCGTCGTAGCAGATGAGAGCCGGACAGAGAAAACGATCTGCCTGGCTGTTTCGCCGTCCTTAAAGTCGTATGGGATATCAGGACGGGCGCGCTTGTTTGAAGTTGTGCAGCGGGTAAAAGAGATTAATCGTCAGCGGCTGGCATTTGCACCGGGACGGGAATTTACCGGATCGTCGTATGAGAATCCAAAGGTGAAGGCAGATCCAAGGCTGGCGTTGGATTATATTGCGGCAAAGCCCCGGATGGCGTATTACATGGAATACAGTACACGTATTTATGACATCTACTTAAAGTATGTGGCGCCGGAGGATATGCACGTCTATTCGGTGGATGAAGTGTTCATTGATGCAACGGCGTATCTGCACACCTATCAGATGACTGCCAGACAGCTTGCCGAGACGATGATACGGGATGTATATGACACGACTGGTATTACAGCCACGGCAGGGATTGGAACGAACTTGTACTTAGCGAAGATTGCGATGGATATCGAAGCGAAGCACATGCAGCCGGATGAACGGGAGGCGCGGATCGCGGAGCTTGACGAGCGAAGCTATCGGGAACTGTTGTGGAACCATGAGCCGCTGACGGATTTCTGGCGGGTCGGAGCGGGCTATCAGAAGAAGCTGCATGCACAGAACCTGTACACGATGGGGGATATTGCGCGGTGTTCGCTCGGCGGAGAAAATGATTACTATAACGAGGAGCTTCTGTATAAGCTTTTTGGCGTGAATGCAGAGCTGCTGATCGACCATGCGTGGGGCTATGAACCGTGTACGATCGCAGAGATTAAGGCGTACCGACCGGAGAGCAACAGCATCAGTTCCGGGCAGGTGTTACAATGCCCGTATACATGTGAGAAAGCACGCGTGGTCGTGCAGGAAATGACGGAAGGACTGGTGCTGGACTTGGTCGAAAAGGGACTTGTTACAAATCAGATGGTATTGACCGTCGGCTATGATATTGAGAATCTGTCTGCGGGGGCAAATGGATATCACGGTGAGGTGACGAGTGACCGCTATGGACGGAAGGTGCCAAAGCATGCACATGGGACAGAGAATCTGGATGGATATTCGTCCTCTACGAAGAAGATTGAGACAGCTGTGCTTCGTTTATATGACCGGATCGTGGATGAGCATCTGCTTGTGCGGCGGATGTATGTGGTAGCCAATCATGTGATTCGCAGGGAAGATATGAAGGAAGAGACTTTCGGATTCGAGCAGCTCGATTTATTTACCGATTATGCAGCTTTAGAAAGAGAGAAGGAAGCAGAGAAGCAAAAGGAAGCGAAGGAAAAACAAATCCAGCAGGCATTGCTTGCAATTAAACATAAATATGGCAAAAATGCAGTTCTACGTGGAATGAATTTCCGCGAGGGTGCGACGGCACGTGACAGGAATAATCAGATCGGAGGGCATAAGGCGTGAGACGGGATTACAGTGATATTATCGACCGGGAGCGTCCGGTGTCGAAGAAGCATCCACCGATGGACCGGATGATGCGCGCGGCGCAGTTTGCCCCATTTGCAGCGCTTACAGGACATGACGAAGCGGTGCGGGAGACGGCACGGCTGACAGAGGAAGAGATTGAACTTGATGAGTATGAGGTCGCGGAACTAAACCGGAAGCTGCAATGGTTAGCGGAGCACAAGGATACGGAAGTATCGCTCGTGCATTTTGTGAAGGATGCCAAAAAAGAGGGCGGTGCCTATGTGAAGGACACCGGGATTCTGAAGAAAATAGATGAACATACGCATACACTTGTGTTAGTATGTGAACAGGAAGAAGTGCAGATAGGCATATGGAAAATAATAGAAATTTTAATCTGATTTTAATCTTTCCTACCTTATAGATTAATTTTGGTGCCGTAAGATAAGGACACAATCAAGAACAGCAAAGAACAAATCACAAAACAGCTGTTATAGAAAATGGAGGATATCAGATATGGATCAGTTAGAAAAGGTAGAAAAAATCAGAGAGAAAACAGGTGTCAGCTATGAGGATGCCAAGGGCGCGCTGGAAGCATGTAATTATGATCTGCTCGATGCGATTGTGTATTTAGAGAAGCTTGGAAAGATCAAGGCACCGGAGGTCGGCACCTATACGACTACCCCGCAGGAGACATCGAACGAGCTGGCGCAGGCACAGGCTGCCTACGAGCAGTCCTGCAAGAAGAAAACCTTTGGCGAGCATATGGATGAGTTTTTTGCATGGGTCGGTGGCATCATCAAGAAGGGCTGCGAGAAGAACTTCATCATTGAGCGCAAGGGCGAGAGGTTTATGCGGATGCCGATCATCGTATTCGTGCTGCTTTTGATCTTCGCATTCTGGATCTGCGTACCATTGTTGATCATCGGACTCTTCTGCGACTGCCGTTACCATTTTGAAGGCGACGCGAAAACCGTTCAGGACATCAACAACGCCTGCGATAAGGCATCTGATGCCTGCGCGGGAGTGAAAGAAGACATCAAGAAATAAAAATCTGAAACATGCAGATAGGAAAATCAAGTAGTGGCGAAAAAACGACAACAGGTAGTTCTATGAAGAGATGGACAGAGTACCAATTATAATGCAGACCATTGGAACATGTCGGTACTTAACGAATTGTGCCGGTTTACCGGTGCAATGAGTTTAGTACCGCTACATGTGGAAGTGAGCGAGAGCGCGTCTGCATGTGATTGTGTACTCTGTCTATCTCGTGGAATATATATAATTTGTCGTTTTTTCGCAGTAGTAGGAGACGATATGAGCAAGATTTTGATCATTGAAGATGAAGCGGGTATCGCCCGTTTCGTCGAACTGGAATTAAAACATGAAGGAAATGAAGTCGAGAAGGCGGCAGACGGCAGAGAGGGCTTGGATAAAGCCATCTCCGGTTCGTTTGACCTGATCTTACTCGACGTAATGCTGCCGGGATTAAATGGCATGGAAGTGCTGCGCAGACTCCGGCAGGAGAAGGATACGCCAGTTATCATGCTCACGGCGCGCGACGCGGTGATGGATAAGGTAGCAGGGCTGGATTCAGGTGCGGATGACTACATTACGAAGCCATTTGCCATCGAGGAACTGCTGGCGCGCATCCGTGTCGCATTAAAGAAGCACGCGCGCACAGAGGATGCACCGACGCATAAGCTGGAGGTGCTCGGCGTCTGCTTGGACGAAGACCGGCACGAGGTGACGGTGCAGGGAGAAAATGTGGAGCTTACGAACCGTGAGTTCGAGCTGTTACACACGCTGATGCGGAACAAGA
>ERZ808240.2141-NODE-2141-length-22463-cov-4.948813_pt1 | contig 22463 bp, 15 predicted proteins | sample MGYA00521084_ERZ808240 | MGnify/ENA primary metagenome ERZ808240 (study PRJEB31516, sample SAMN03275571) | gut metagenome | biome: mammalia-associated habitat; material: feces | host: Papio cynocephalus | place: Kenya | collected 2012-08-06 ...
GAACTGAAGCCTTCCAAGCTTCTAACGCGGGTTCGATTCCCGTCACCCGCTCCAGGGAATGTAAAAGCCGTCGGTTATCCGGCGGCTTTTTTGATGTGCAGATTGCCTGAAAGCCCGGCTTATAGGACAAAAAGTGTGTCCGGGCGTTGACGTCTTCGCAGGTCGCATGAGGAAATTCACGGTGAAAAGTCGCCGATTCCGGGAGGATGCCGTGAATAATATGACCCGCCAGTCCTGCGGGGCTCGATGAAGAGGAACGGCAAGACGAAGGCCGGCTCGCAGAGGTGGAGGCGCGTCTCGTGCGGGGCGAGCGCCGTGCGCGGCAACGACACGGCGGCGCGCGACCTGTCGGCGTTCGTCGGATGGCTGCTTTCCAGGGAAACGCAGCTCGACATGCCCGGCCAGGGGCGGACCTTCAGGCGCAGGACCGCCCGCTTCTGGTCGATATGGCCCATGCCCGAGGTCGTCGACGAGGTGCATCGCGTCGTTTACGTGGACGGGATGTGGATCGCCCGCGACTGCGTGGTCCTGATAGCCTGCAGCGACGAGCACGTGCTGTCGTGGCACCTCGCCCGCGCCGAGACGACCGCGGCGTGGCGCTCCCCGCTCTCGAGGGTCGCCCCTCCCGACATGGTGGTCGCCGACGGCGGCAGCGGGTTCGCCTCGGCGGTCGCGGCGGAATGGCCCGAGACGCGGGTGCGGAGATGCGTGTTTCACGCGTTCTGCCAGGTCAAAAGGCATACGACGACCAGGCCGAGGCTGCAGGCGGGCATAGAGCTCTACGCTTTGGCGAAGGAGCTTCTCCATATAGAGACGCTGCGCCAGGCGGACTGGTGGGTGGAGCGCCTCATGCAGTGGTGCGAATTCTGGGCCGATTTCCTCGAGCAGAGGAGCCTGGTCGATGGTCGCGTGGAATGCACGCACCGGCGCCTGCGGGAGGCCCGGTCGGGGCTGGTCGGGCTCGTCAACGCCGGCACGCTGTTCGCGTACCTCGACCCCGGCCTTTGCGCGGAAGGGCCGATGCCGGCGACGAACAACAGGATAGAGGGCGGCATCAACGCGCAGCTGCGGTCCGTGCTGCGCAGCCACCGCGGCCTCACGAAGCTCAAGCGCGCGAAATCCGTGTTCTGGTGGTGCTGCATGCACGTGGAGTGCCCGAAGTCGATGGCGGAGACGCTGCGCGACATGTCGACCGACGCCGACGTCGACCTGCTCCGCGAGCGCTACGGGATCCGGACGGTCGATGCGGATGCTCCCGAGAAATGGGGAGAGGGCTCATCTGGGGGGAATTGCACCACAAGACGAGGTACCCGTATGCGGCGGAGTGAATAATCGCTCCAGACACACTTTTTGTCCTATAAGCCGAAAGCCCTAGCGCAGCGAATGCGCTGCAGTAAGACGCGAAACGCCGCCCCGCAATGCGGAGCGGCGTGGGACTTTGGTGCGCCCAGCAGGACTCGAACCTGCAACCGTCGGATTAGAAGTCCGATGCTCTATCCGTTGAGCCATGGGCGCTTATGTAAAGCATGGGTATTATACCGTAAACCGCGTGAGTGGGGGTGGGAACTGCATCGACTCTTCGCGCGGTCGGTAGTCGGTTGAAGCGCCTCATGTGCTGTCCAATAGGAAATGGCCGTCCATGTATTGCTACAGCAAAAATTCACACCATTTTGCGTCATATGTGTAGCAGAAACGTACCTAAATAAGTATGCATTATTTGACGATTTTATGCAGTCTGACCGGTTACCCCAGTTCAGCGGGGGAATATAAAAAATCCTTAAGCACGTTTCAAGAAACTATGCAAGCGCACAAAATAACTATAGCACGCTAGAGTGAATATGTAGGAAACGTGAAGAAACATGTTTGAAACATAGTTGAAAATTCAGCGTTTGCCGAGGTCGCAGAAAGCGTACCGTTTTGTTTCCGATTGGTGGTTGCAATTTCCCTCGAAGCATGAGAAGTTGGCCGTGCAGTTGGGAAGCGCGGTGCGCAACGCGCGGTTCCGAATCACCGAATTCCGAAAATGCATAAAGCATAAAGGAGGGTTCACATGGCAGGCGTAAACGTCAAGAGCGAGATCAAGCCCTTGAAAAAAGTTCTGTTGCATCGCCCTGGCAAGGAATTGCTGAATCTCACGCCGAACACGCTTGAAGAGCTGCTGTTCGATGACATTCCGTTCCTGAAGGTGGCTCAGGCCGAGCACGACGCGTTCGCGCAAGCGCTGCGCGACAACGGTGTGGAGGTTGTGTATCTGGAAAACCTCATGGCCGAGGTTCTGGACGCAAACCCGGCGCTGCGCGAGCAGTTCCTCAAGCAGTTCATCGAGGAAGCTGGCATCCGCACCGAGCGTTACCAGAAGATTCTGTTCGACTATCTCAACGACAACTATCAGTCCAACATCGCCCTGGTGTTGAAGTGCATGGAGGGCGTCAACCTCACCGAGCTGCACACCGACAAGTCAAACTCGCTGGTTGACCTGGTGTCCGAGGCTTCCAAGATGGTGGTGGCCCCTATGCCGAACCTGTACTTCACGCGCGACCCGTTCGCCATGATCGGCAACGGCGTTTCCATCAACCGCATGTACTCGGTAACCCGCAACCGCGAAACCATCTTCGCCGAGTACATCTTCACGCACCATCCTGACTTCAAGGATGTGCCGCAGTACTACAGCCGCTACAGCGCCTTCCACATCGAGGGCGGCGACATCCTCAACATCAACGAGCACGTGTTGGCCATTGGCATCTCCCAGCGCACCGAGCCCGACGCCATTGACGAGATTGCCCACAACATCTTCAAGGACGAAACCTCGCCGGTGGACACCATCCTGGCGTTCAACATCCCGAACAACCGCGCCATGATGCACCTCGACACCGTGTTCACGCAGATTGACGTGGACAAGTTCACCATCCATCCCGGCATCATGGGCCCGCTTTCGGTGTTCGAGATCACGCCCGAGGGCGAAGGCATCAAGGTGCGCGAGATCAACGCCCCGCTTGAGCAGATCCTGGAGAAGTACATCGGCATGCCGGTGACGCTGATCCCCTGCGGCGGTGGCGACCGCATTGCCGCCGAGCGCGAGCAGTGGAACGACGGCTCGAACACGCTGTGCATCGCCCCGGGCCGCGTGGTTGTGTACGAGCGCAACGACGTCACGAACGCGCTTTTGCGCAAGAACAACATCGACGTCATCGAGATCCCGTCGGCCGAGCTTTCCCGTGGCCGTGGCGGCCCGCGCTGCATGTCCATGCCGATTTGGCGCGAGGACTAGCGCAACGTCTGCAGTTGGCGGACAATGGTGTCCCTTGTAAAGGACGCCAAACCCCGAGCAATCGGGTTGAACCATTGGTTTTTCCCGGGGCGCGTGCGCATGTGCCCCGGAAAGAACAGCAGGCCGAAACTTGGCGCGGCCTGCATATAGAGTTGTTGCAAACTTGCTATTGAAAGGAATCATCATGCCTGTAAGCCTGAGCGGTCGTCATTTCCTGCGTCTGTTGGACTTCTCCACCGAGGAGATCGAGTATCTGCTGAAGCTTTCCAAGAACTTCAAGGACATGAAGCGTGCTGGCGTGCCGCATCGCTACCTTGAGGGCAAGAACATCGTGCTGCTGTTCCAGAAGACCTCCACGCGTACCCGCTGCGCTTTCGAGGTTGGCGCAATGGATTTGGGTATGGGCGTTACCTACCTTGACCCCAACTCCTCCCAGATGGGCAAGAAGGAGTCCATCGAGGACACCGCTCGCGTGCTCGGCCGCTTCTACGACGGCATCGAGTTCCGCGGCTTTGCCCAGTCCGACGTTGAGGAACTGGCCGCCAACGCTGGCGTGCCGGTGTGGAACGGCCTGACCACCGAGTGGCATCCCACCCAGATGCTGGCCGACATCCTCACGGTCCAGGAGAACTTCAACTACGACATCAAGGGTCGCACCCTCGTGTTCATGGGCGACGCTAAGAACAACGTGGCTCGTTCCCTCATGGTCGTGTGCGCCAAACTTGGCATGAACTTCGTGGCCTGCGGCCCGAAGGACTGCATGCCGGCCGACGATGTGCTCGATGCCTGCCGTCCCATCGCTGCAGAAAACGGCTGCACCATCACGCTGACCGACGACGTGAAGGAAGGCTGCACCGGCGCCGACGTCATCTACACCGACGTGTGGGTGTCCATGGGCGAGCCCGACGAGGTGTGGGAGCCCCGCATCAAGTCCCTCGAGCCGTACCGTGTAACCTCCGAGCTCATGGCTCTCGCCAAGCCCGAGGCCATCTTCCTGCACTGCCTGCCCAGCTTCCATGACACCAACACCACCATCGGTGCTCAGAAGGCCGAGCAGTTCGGCATCACCGAGATGGAAGTCACCGACGAGGTGTTCGAGTCCAAGCAGTCCAAGGTGTTCGACGAGGCCGAGAACCGCATGCACACCATTAAGGCTGTCATGTACGCAACCTTGAGCTAAGTCTCGCGTAAACCCGTACGTTCCGCCGCCGCATTCGGCGGCGGAACGAATTGCATCATCCATTCCTTGCCAACCTCAGACGTGTTTTGCGTCCCATGTTCATGGGTTGGCTTTTTTATTCCCAAAAGGAGGTAGTTCCTATGCCTTACAACAAAGGTGAAGGTCCTTCCGTCGTCATCGCCCTGGGCGGCAACGCACTGGGCAACACGCCCCAGGAGCAGCTCGAGCTGGTGAAGAACACCGCCAAGCACATCGTCGACATGGTGGGCGAGGGCGTCAACGTCGTGGTGTCCCACGGCAACGGCCCGCAGGTCGGCATGATCAACAACGCGTTTGCCTACGCCGCCGCCCACGACGGCAAGACGCCCGAGATGCCCTTCCCCGAGGCCGGCGCCATGAGCCAGGGCTACATCGGCTACCAGCTCTCCCAGGCCATCCTCAACGAGATGCGCCGCCGCGGCATCATGCGCTCCACGGCCAACGTCATCACCCAGACCGTCGTCTACCCCGACGACCCGGCGTTCCAGAACCCCACCAAGCCCGTCGGCGCGTTCATGACCGAGGAGGAGGCCAAGGCCAAGGCCGCCGAGACCGGCTGGACGTTCAAGGAGGACGCGGGCCGCGGCTGGCGCCAGGTGGTGGCCTCCCCTAAGCCCCAGCGCATCGTCGAGTTCGACGCGGTCAAGGACCTCATGGACGCCGGCTACATCGTGGTGTCCACCGGCGGCGGCGGGGTGCCGGTGTTCCAGAAGGACGACGGCTACGAGGGCGTGCCCGCAGTCATCGACAAGGACCGCTCCAGCGCCAAGCTCGCTGCCGACTTCAAGGCCGACATGCTCGTCATCCTGACGGCCGTGGAGAAGGTCTGCATCAACTTCAACAAGCCCGACCAGCAGGAGCTCTCGTCCATGACCGTGGCCGAGGCCCGCAAGTACATCGAGGAGGGCCAGTTCGCCCCCGGCTCGATGCTTCCGAAGGTTGAGGCCTGCATCGAGTACGTCGAGGCCTACCCGCAGGGCAAGGCGCTCATTACCTCGCTCGAGTGCGCCGCCGCCGGCCTCGAGGGCAAGACGGGCACCGTCATCACGGCTTAGCCCCCTCGGCGGCCCGGCGTCCTTGCAGGGCCTCGGCTCGCCAGCTTTCACCTACCCGCGGCAGTGCGTGCGCATGCGCTGTCGCACCTCCTAAGCCCGTGCCCGCGCGTTTGCTCACGCGCGGGCGACGCAAGCTCCCAAGCCATTGGCCTGGGAGCTTTGCGGTTTTGTTGACCCTGTTGCCTTATGGCTCAGCGGGCCCAAGGACGGGGTAAACATGGTATGATTTCAAGCCATATGTATTCAGAGCAAGCACAAGGAAGATTTTTCACTATGCAAATTCGCGAAGAACTTGAAAACCTTATTGCGGCTTCCATTGCCGCAGCTTGCGAAGACGGTTCGCTGGAGCTGGCCGAGCGTCCTGCTCCTGCGCTCGAGCGTCCTCGCGATCTTTCCAACGGCGACTGGGCTTCCACCGTGGCCATGCGCAGCGCAAAGCTGGCCCACAAGGCTCCGCGCGATATCGCCCAGATCATCGTTGACCACCTGCCCGAAAACACCATGATTGCGTCTACCGAGATTGCCGGTCCTGGTTTTATCAACATCAAGCTGGCGCCTTCGGCGTTCCAGTCTGTTGCCGCGCGCGTTCGCGAAGAGCGCTTCGATTTCGGCAAAAGCACGCTGCCTGAGGGCACGCCGCACAACATTAACCTGGAATACGTTTCCGCTAATCCCACGGGCCCCATGCACGTTGGCCATGGCCGTTGGGCAACGCTAGGCGACGCCATGGCTCGTGTCATGCGTCATGCTGGCTACACCGTGTCCGAGGAATACTACATCAACGACCACGGCGTGCAGATGGACGTGTTCGGCAACTCCGTGTCCGTCCGTTACATGCAGCTGCTCGGCCATGATGTCGAGATGCCTGAGAAATGCTATGGCGGCGGCTACGTGAAAGATATTGCGCAAGGCATCATCGACCGCGATGGCAATAAGTGGGAAAACGTCAGCGACGAAGAGCGCATGGCCGAATTCCGCGAGGTTGCTTACAAGGAAATGCTTGACCTGGCAAAAAGCACGTTGACGGCCTACGGCACCACGTTTGACACCTGGTTCAGCGAGCGCAGCCTGTATGTGCCCGACGAGAAGGGCGAGTCTGCCGTGTCCCGTTCGCTGGCAGTTATGAATGAAAAGGGCTACCTGTACGAGAAGGACGGCGCAACCTGGTTCCGTTCCACCGATTTCGGCGACGACAAAGACCGCGTGCTTTTGAAGGAAAACGGCGAGTACACGTACTTCATGTCCGACGTTGCATACCACTACGACAAGATGCAGCGCGGGTTCGATCACCTTATCGACCTGTGGGGCGCTGACCACCATGGGTACATCAAGCGCTGCGAGGCTATGCTTGCAGCATGGGGCTACCCGGGTGCGCTTGAGGTTGTGCTTGGCCAGCTGGTGAACCTGTTCCGCGACGGCGAGGCCGTGCGCATGTCGAAACGTACCGGTGAGATGGTCACGTTTGCCGAGCTCATCGATGAGGTCGGCGTGGACGCTACGCGTTTCCTCATGCTGTCGCGCTCTTCCGATCAGCCTATCGACTTTGATATCGAGGTTGCTAAGAAGAAGGACAACTCCAACCCGGTGTATTACGTGCAGTACGCTCATGCCCGCATCTGTTCGGTGCTGCGCAAGGCCGCTGGCGACGGCGCGGATGCCCTTTCTGCCGATGAGCTGGCTGCCAAGGTTATCCCCGCGGATGTTGATTTGACGCCGCTGACGCACGAGTCAGAGATTGCGCTGATGCGCAAGATGGACGATTTCGGTGAGCTTATTGCGCTTGCTGCTCGCGACCGCGCACCGTTCCGCCTGACGCATTACGCGCAGGAGCTGGCAAGCCTGTTCCATCAGTTCTATACGAACTGCCATATCATCGGCGAAGAGCCTGCCGTGCAAAACGCGCGCCTGGCGCTTGCCGATGCAACCCGCACGGTGTTGGCGCTTACGCTCAGCCTTATTGGCGTATCCGCTCCCGAGCGCATGTAGCACACAGCCTGAACTAGGCATACGCAAAGCGGCCGTCTCGAACGAGGCGGCCGCTTTGCTATTGGGGTGCAGTTTGAGTGCAAAAGTGAGCGTTAGCTGTGAATACCCGGTGCCGTGCGCAAACGCGTATGAAAGCGCAACCGTGAACGGGGGACGGAGGTGATGTTCGCGTGTGCGTTTTGGGATGAGAAAGGTTAATCGTGAACACCTCCTCCGTCCCCCGTTCACGATAGGCCGAAGCGAGTGTTGGCCGCAATGCTCCGTGGTATGCGATGCCGGTTACACCTTATCTTCAAGGTCCATTTGCATGAGGTTCACGTTTTCGCGCAGGCGTTTTGTGGTGGCGCGGGACAGCTCGCCATCGTCGTAGCGCGTCTGAATTTGCTCAAGTTCAATCTGCAGGCCTAAACGCTCCACGTCGGCGGTTTTGTCTTGCGTGCTGGTGAATGTGGTGATGGAAGGCGCTGCGGCACGCAGGGTGCGCAGCAGCCGCTGGTACTCAATCAGCAGCTTGGATATGTCCTCGGCGTTTGCTGATGATTCGCCAGCCATTTCCTCGTGGAGCTTTTCAACCACGTGCTCGTAGCATTTGATCTGCAGCGCACGCGTTTCCTGCGCCGTCTCGCTTAACTCGGCGCCGGGCATTTTATGGACGATCTCATGCAGGCTTCGGCGGCCGAACGTGCGCCATCGCACCCAATGCTGGCGTGCGTTTGCTCGCACGGAGTGATGGTGGCGGATAAGGTCTTCCATGCGCGCCAAACGCGTAAGGTACTGATAGCCTACGTAGCGATCGATGTCCCCACTGCTCACGAGCTGCTCCACATACGTGCGCTCCCATGCCAGCGTTTTCAGCCGCAGCTTCGTGTTCGGCTCTTCTTCAATGCCGTTGTTGCCTTTGATGCGGCTGATGCGGTCGTTGTATTGCTGCACGACAATTTGCGTTGCGGCTCGGTTTTCCGGGGTTTGACGTCCGGAAAGCTCTTCGATGACCGAGCGCATGATGTCAAGCGTGGCCTGCGCATCGCGTTCGCGCTGCTCGGTGTTCGCGCGCTCCTTTTGCGGGGCTAAGATCGGCACCACAAAAGTGGCCAGCAGCAGCGTTAGCACGATAACGCCGCACGCTAAAAACATGATGAGCTGCCGTTGTGCAATAGCTTGCGGGATGGTAAGAATCACCGCAAGGGTTACGGTGCCTTTCGGACCGCCGAGCGTCATGATGGCGGCTGAGCGCACGTCGTGCGCAAGTGTTTTACGCGGCTCGGGCGTGCTGTTCGTTTCCTTCGCCAGCTTTTCCTTGCGTTGCGCTACGTGTTTGTGGTGAATGCGTTCCATAACAAGCACCCACGCAAAGCGCACGACAATCAAAATGGCAGTGATGGCAACCACGTACAGCATAAGCTTCCAGTTGGGAATATTCACGTTGTACCAGGTGGTTTGCATGGCGCGTGGCAATTGCGTGCCCAGCAGCACGAACACGATGCCGTTGAGCGTAAACGAGATAACGCGCCATACGCTGGTTGACACGATGTTCAAGCGCGATACGCTTGGGCCCGCCGTGCGCGGTGCAATCACGTTTACCAAGCCCGCGGCAACCACCGCTAAGATGCCGCTGCCGCCAAGCTGGTCGGCCGCTAAAAACACGATAAAGGGGGTAAACACCTCGAACAGTACGTGAAACGTGGTGTTTTCAAGGCCCCATGAGCGTACCAGGCGCACAATCAGGTTGCCGATATAACCGAGCAGCAAGCCGAACACAATGCCGCCCACGAACTCAAGAAGGAACTCGCCTATGGCGTGGGCGGGGGAGAAGGCGCCGGTCATGGCTGCGGCAATGGCAAATTGGAACGCCACGATGCCCGAAGCGTCGTTGATAAGCGATTCGCCTTTCAGTAGCGCTTTGCAGCGCGGGCTGATGTCGGCATCCTTTGAGGCGGCGGACACGGCAATGGGGTCAGTGGGGCCGAGCGCCGCGCCAAGCGCTAACGCGGCCGCAAGCGAGATGGACGGCACGATGGCGTGCACGAAAAACCCAACGGCTACGATAATGGCCATGACCAGACCTATTGCTAGGGACAAAATAGAACGCCGGTTGCGCCACAGCTCGGTTTTGTTCGCTTCTTTTGCCTCATGGAACAAAAGCGGTGCAATGAACAGCACCAAAAACAGCTCGGATTGGTCGAACAGCAAGTCGATTTGCCGCCCGGCAACCACAGCAATGCCCAGGCCTAGAGCAATCTGGATAAGCGGCGAGGACACCTTAGGCACCAGCTGATCGATGATCGACGAGGCCAGCACGGCGGCAAGCATAAGCAATATCAGCAGGAATGCCTCCATATGAGCAACTCCTTGCATACGTGGTGAGATTGCTTATATTGTACCCGAACGGTAGCGTATGGCTGGTTAACGGCACATGAACATTTGTGCAATTGCGCAAAAACCAGCCAAATGCGATTAGCCCTGCGCTATCGGCAGCGTGAGCGTTGCGGTGAATCCGTCTGCTGACCCGCTGAATTCAAAGGCACCATCGTGGGCGCGGGCGATGCGATCCACCAATACCAGGCCAAGCCCGTGTTCTTCGCCGTATGCAGCGGCAACGGTGCCGGTGCTGCGTGCTCGCTCGATGCGGGTGCGTATGGCGTTAAGCTGCTCGGGAGTGGCGCCGCAGCCGGTATCGACAATTTGCAGCGCAACATGCCCCGCTCCGCTCATAGCAAGCGTTACAGCAATGTCGCATCCTTGCGGGTTATGGGCGCGCGCGTTTGCTAGCAGGTTTTCAGCCGCACGTGTGAGCAACCGCTCGTCACCGGTGATCTGCGTGTTTGCGGCTTCCTCGTCGATATCGCATTGCAACGGGAATTTCTCTCCGAAACCTTCGTTGATGTGGTGCGCGCAAACGTCGCGCGCCACGCGCGCAAGTCCAACGCGTTCGGTACGCACGGGCTTTGCATCGTAGTCTAGCTGTGCCGCTGTGTTCAAATCAGTCACCAGGGCTGCGATTTTCATGCCTTGCTCTCTAATGGCGTTGGCTGCATCACGCACATCCTCGGGCGCATCGAGGCGCTGTGCAATGGTATCCGCTTGTCCTACCACCAGCGAAAGCGGTGTGCGGATATCGTGCGACACGCCGCGAATCCACAGCGCACGAGCTGAATCCTTGCGCTCCAAAATACGCGACACGTCGGTGAGACGGTCGCCGATTTCTGCTAAGTCGCCGCCAAGCGAAACTTCGGCAGCTTGGCCTTTCGAAAGTTGTTCCAGTGCATCGGTCACCGGCTTCACCGAGCGCTGCGCACGACGCTTTACCACTGCATACATAAGAAACAGCATAAGTGCATCAAGCAACAGCACGGCTGCAATATAGAGCGGGTATACCAAAATGCGGTCATCGCGCAGCTGCAAGGTATAGAACACATACGAGTTTTTCGGTGCTCCCAAAAACAGCGTGTAACCGTCTTCGCGCATCCACATCCACGTGGGGTATTCGTCCACCGCGTTGAAGTGCGCCATCGCCATAACATCGTCGCGTGAGTACACGTGGTCAAGTTCTTGGGGAAGCTGCCACTGCCATACAACGTTGCCGTCTTTGTCAAGCAGCATGGCCCAACTGCTTTCATCTAGGCTTTCAAGGTCGCTTTTGCATGCATCGTCTGCATCCCATGTGCCGTCAGGCGCTTGTTCTAGCGCGCTGCCCACGTACCGCGCTACGGTGTTGGGCCAATATGCATCGTCCTCGCATTGCGCCTCGTAAAATGCGATGCACGCATAAAGCACAAGGTCAACGACTAAGATAACGAACGCAATCAGAGCGAACAGCAGCACTTGTTTCGTCAGGAACTTGGCGAAGTTAACGGGCTTGCGGTGCGGCCTGCTTCCGCCTGCGGCAAGCGGCATGGGCGGCGTTGCTGCTCGTTTGGTGCGATGGCGTTCACGAAATCCCATATGCTTAGCCTCTCGTCACAAGCTTGTACCCAAGCCCGCGTACCGTTATAAGCGAAGCAGGATGACTGGGGTCGACCTCGATTTTCTCGCGCAGGCGGCGCACGTGCGCCATGAGCGAGTTTTCGTAGGCGAACGTAGAGCCCCACAGTGCGTCGCAGATGGCGTCGATGGTGACGATGCGCCCCGTGTTGCGTGCTAACACCTCAAGCAGCTCCAGTTCTTTAGCGGTGAGCTGGCATTTCGTTCCATCTGCGCGAGCAACTTCCGCTGATGCAAGGTCGACGGTGCAGGCGGCAAGTGCAAGCGCCTGGCTTGTTTGCGGGTAGCAGCGCCGCAAGATCGCGCTCACGCGCAGTGTAAGCTCCTGCGGCAAAAACGGCTTCGAGATATAGTCGTCGGCACCTAGCGTGAGCCCCTGTATGCGGTCGGTTGGCGCATCGCGCGCCGTCAGGAACACGGCTGGCGTTTTGGCGTGCTGCGGTAGGGCGCGAATGCGGGCAAGTAAATCGAACCCGTCCATCTCAGGCATCATCACGTCAAGCACGAACAGCTTGTAAGGGTCAGCTTCGCGGTTCGCGCGCCCGATGGCGTCAAGCGCGTCGTGCGCGCCGGTAACCGCTTCGGCGCGCGCATACCCTGCCATTTGCAGGATGTCCGCCACCATAGCTGCCAGCTGGGCTTCGTCGTCCACCACCAGCAGCCGAAGGTCTGCCAAGTTGCCGTCCATATGCCTGTGTTTCCTTTCTTCCGCTCGTTTGCTCAGTATAGCCTGCGCACGGGCTTGTTGCCGCAGCGAGCGGGCGCCGGGCGGTTTTGCAAGGTTGCCGTAAGGTAGGCAACGTGCTGCCGTAAGGTTGCCGACGTAGGCTTGTAACCAGGCGAAACACGAAAACGACAACGAAAGGAACAACGCTATGGCATACCAGCCTCAAACAGTATCGCAAACTGACGCGGGGGTGCAGTGTCTCATGGTGGAAGTGCGCAACGTGTCGAAGCGCTACGGGCGGCAAGGTGGCAGGCGCGTTCAAAGCGGCGAGGCCGTTACGTGCGCTCTTGATAACGTAACCTTCACCGTAGCTGAAGGGGAATTTGTAGGCGTGATGGGCCCGAGCGGGTCGGGCAAGTCCACGTTGCTGAACTGCCTGGCCACCATCGATGCGCCCACGGGCGGGCACATCTTGGTGGGCGGCTGCCCGGTCACAGGCTTGCGCGGACGCGACCTCGCGCGCTTCCGTCGCAACCAACTGGGCTTCATCTTCCAAGATGCGAATCTGCTTGATACCCTCACGGCGTACGAGAACATCGCGCTGGCGTTGACCATTCAAAAGGTCAAGCCCGCTGAGGTTGACATCCGTGTGCGGCAGGCGGCCCAGACGCTCGGTATCGCCGAGGCGCTAGACAAGCGACCCTACGAGATGTCGGGCGGGCAGCGCCAGCGTGTGGCCGCGGCACGCGCAACCGTCACGCGGCCAAGCCTTATCTTGGCCGACGAGCCTACCGGTGCGCTTGACTCGAAATCGGCGCGTGCGCTGTTGGAGTCACTTGAACAGCTCAATCGCATGGGCTCTACTATCCTTATGGTTACGCACGATGCGTCATCGGCCAGCTATTGCAACCGCGTGCTGTTCTTGAAGGACGGCCAGCTTGCCGGTCAGGTGGCCCGCGAAGCTGACGCGAGCCGCAGTGCTTATTACGAACGCATTGCCGCGCGCATCACGGCCCCTTGGCGAGGTAGGGGAGGTGCGCAATGCTAGCTAAGATCGCCTGGGGAAACGTGCGCAAGTCGCTTAGCGATTTCGGCGTGTATTTCGTTACCGTCATGCTGGGCGTGGCCGTGTTCTACGCGTTCAACTCCATGACCGCGCAGCAAGGCGTGCTTACCCTCACCGAGCAGCAAAGCGCCATGCTCGAGCTGCTCGGTATGATTATTGGTGGCGTGTCGGTGTTCATCGCGTGCGTTCTGGTGTTCCTTGTCGTGTACGCCAACGGCTTTCTTATTTGCCGTCGCAAACGCGAGTTCGGCATGTACCTGCTGCTGGGCATGGGCGCAGGCAGCGTGGCGCGTATCGTGCTGTTGGAAAGCCTTATCGTGGGAGTAGCGTCGCTGATATGCGGTTTAGGGCTTGGCGTGGGGTTGTCGCAGGTGCTGCTGCTGGTTACCTCGCTTTTGTTCCAGGCGCCGGTTGCCGCCGACCACGGGCTGGCATTCGTGTTCTCGACAAGAGCGTTTGTGCAGGCCATCTGCGTGTTCGGAGTTATCTTTGCGCTGGCTGCGCTGCTGAACGTGTGCAGCGTTTCCCGCACGAAGCTCATCGATCTTATGCAGGCGGACCGCCGCGTGCAGGTGGCGAAGGTGCGCTCCATCCCCGTTTCGCTTACGCTGTTCGCCTTGTCGCTTGTGCTTATCGGAGCTGCCTATAAGCTGCTGCTGGACAATGGGCTCATGGACATCTCGCCGCAATTCGTTGCATCGGTGATGCTGGTGTGCGCAGGTACGGTGCTGTTCTTCTTCAGCTTGTCGGGCTTTTTGGTGCGCGCTTCGAAGCTATTTCCCCAACTATACCTGCGTGGGTTGAACATGTTCACGGCGCAGCAACTGGCCAGTCGCGTGAACACGGCGTTCGCGTCGCTTGCCGTGGTGTGCATGGTGCTGTTCTTGGCTCTCACCAGCGTGTGCGGCGGTTTGGGCATCCGAAACGCTACGGAAGCTTCGCTTGTAAAAGGCACGTCTTATAGTATGAGCGTCTCTTCTTACGTGGGCGGTGTTATGGCCGCGGAAGGCGAGGAGGGCAAGCTGACCCCTTATGCCGAATATGCGGCGTCTGTTGGCTACGACATGTTGCGCGGCCTTGAAGAAAGCCTGCGCCGGATAGGTCGGCCCGATGCGGCCGACAAGCTTTCCTCGGCGCACGTCACGCAGATTGATTTCTATCTGGATGAGGAAAATCCCGCAACGTACGGTGATGTGGAGCAGGCGGCGGGCTTTAAGCTCACCGATAAGGTGCAGAACAGGGAAATCAACGATACCTACAGCCAGATGTCGTTGTATATGGTGAAGCTGTCGCAGCTGAATGCCGCGCTCGAGCTGGCGGGCAAGCAGCCGGTGTCACTTGAGGCGGGCGAGTGTCTGGTGCTGTTCGACATGGATTTCATGGCGCCGTTTTGGGATGCGGCAGCGCAGTCGCACGCCTTGGTCAATGTCGGCGGCAAGGAGTTGAAGCTTGCAGGCACGCTTGAAACCTGCGTGGTCACCACGCCGATTCCGACGAATTCGGGGGCTGTCGTGGTTGCCGATGCAGACATGCCGCAGACGGCGGTACCGTTTCAAAGCTCCCTTGATGTTCAGCTTGGGCATGAGACGGATGCCGATGCGCTGCGCGAAGCGGTGGCGAAGGTGCAGCTCTCCGAAGACCCGGATACCTGGCCGGTGGATATGTGCATCACGCGCACCGATTGCTATGACCAAAGCGTGGGCATCTCCACGGTTGTGGGCTACCTGGCAATCTATCTGGGGTTTGTGCTGATCATCGCGTGTGCGGCCATCCTGTCCATCCAGCAGCTCTCCGAGGCGTCGGACAACGCGCGGCGTTATGGACTTTTGCGCAAGCTTGGCGCGCCGGCGGGTATGATCAACCGCGCGTTGTTCGTGCAAGTGCTCGTGTACTTCTTGTTCCCGCTGCTGCTTGCGGTGGCGCACTCGGTATGCGCGATGCGTGTGGTAGCCGACGTGGTGGCCGTGTTCGGCCATTTCGAAATCGGCTCCACTGCAGCGTTCGTGGCGGCGTGCTTTTTGGTGGTGTACGGGGCATATTTCGTCATCACCTATCTGTGCGCTCGGAAGTGCACGCGGGGTTAAGGTTGACAAACTGGGACAGTTCATCCGGTGCGCTGTCCCAGTTTCAGCTGGTTCGCCGCATTCTCCTCCTTTGATCCCTCCTTTTCGAAAAAAGTTTCAAAAAGGGGGTTGCGCGTATTCGTGAAGTGCGTATAATACTTACTCGCGCCTTGGTGGGTGTGGCCTAGTTGGTTAGGGCGCCAGATTGTGGCTCTGGAGGTCGAGGGTTCGAATCCCTTCACCCACCCCAGCGCGCGTAGTTTGACAGAGTATGTTTTCTTGGACCGTTAGCTTAGTTGGTAGAGCAGGGGACTCTTAATCCCAAGGTCCGGGGTTCGAGTCCCCGACGGTCCACCATTTTAAACATGCTTGTTAAACGAACCTTTACATATCTTTTCTTGGACCGTTAGCTTAGTTGGTAGAGCAGGGGACTCTTAATCCCAAGGTCCGGGGTTCGAGTCCCCGACGGTCCACCATGAATGTTTCAGCCCCGACTATCGGGGCTTTTCTTTTGGGTAACGCATGCATGGACTCGAACCGATGAGGTGGTTTCGCGTTAAGAAAACATGCCAGTGGCATGTTTTTAGCGAAACGCCCGACCGAGCTTGCGAGGGAGGGGTGCGCGTTCGCGAAGCGAAGGCGCGAGTCCCCGACGGTCCACCATGAATGTTTCAGCCCCGACTATCGGGGCTTTTTTAATGCCTTGCAGCCTTTGCTGCCTCTGTGTGTAGCTAGGCTTACAATGGGTTTCAAACATCTTGGCGCCTCAGGCGCATTTTCATAAAAGGAGACAACATGGATTCCAAGCCTTCTGAGAAGCGGTTCGCGCTTATCATCGACGCGGACAACGTTTCATCGAAATACATCAAGCCCATCACCGACGAACTTTCGAAATACGGCACCATTACATATAAGCGCATTTACGGCGATTGGACCAGCACGCTGCACGCTAAATGGAAAGATGCACTGTTGGAAAACTCAATCACGCCCATTCAGCAGTTCAGCTACACCACAGGAAAAAACGCCACGGATTCGGCCATGATCATCGACGCGATGGACATCATGTACACCAATTCCGTTGAAGGCTTTTGCATCGTATCAAGCGACAGCGATTTCACACGCTTGGCAAGCCGCATCCGCGAAAGCGGTCTTACCGTCATCGGCATGGGCGAGAAGAAAACTCCTACGCCGTTCCGCAAGGCATGTGACATTTTCACCACGCTTGAACTGTTGGTGGGCGATAGCGGCAAAGGCGCAAACCGCCGTGGTCATCGCGGCCAGGGAGGCCAAGGCGCGGGGCAGGGCAGCGGTCCGAGCGCTGAGCAGGTGGAACGCGCCGTTGTGGACATTGTCACGGACAATCAAAACAACGGCAAGGCCACGGGGCTTGGCGAAGTTGGCAGCCGCTTGCTGAAACGCTACCCCGATTTCGACGTGCGCAGTTACGGAACAAACCAGCTGACGAAGTTGCTTGGCGAATTTTCAAGCGTGCAGGTTATCAAGGACGGCAACAGCGTGATGGTGGAGCTGACCGAGTTTGCAACGCCAACGCAAGAGGCGAAAGAAGAGCTGCCGTTTGTTGCAAGCGATTTAAACGCCGAGCCCTCGGGCGAAGACATGCCGCAGCAAGCTGCAGGGGAGCAGAAAGAGAACGCAAATCCGCGCCGCTCCCGCCGCAGCCGCTCCCGCCGCGGCCGCGTGAAGGCGGCGGCAAGCGCCGAGCAAGCTGGCGATGCGCCTCGGGAGACAACTGAAGTTGCCGAGCAAGACGGCGCTTCGCGCAAGGTGGCGTCCGCAGCATCCGAGCAAAACGCCACCGAATCGCAGCCCGCGGCGCCAAAGCCAAAAGCCAAGCGCAGTTCAAAATCCAAGCGCTCCGCCGTCGCGCAAAAAACCGAGCAAACGCCTGAAGCGCTCGTCTTTGCCGCTGTACGCGAAGCAGGCACCGAAGGCGTCAGCATCGCTGCGCTCACGAAGAAAGTTCGCACCTCGTTTAGAACATTCAAGGTACGCGACCACGGCTTTGCGCAAATGCGCCAGTACGTAGCGTCGCTCGGTGACATCAAAGTGGAAAAGCACGGCAACGAGTATTTCGCCACGCTTGAGGAATAACAAAGGCTCAAAGAGCGTCTGGGATAGCATCCTGGGCGTTTCTCGTCATATTTCCAAACGGTTAAATCAGCCGTTAACGGTAATTCCGCAAGATTCACCTTCGTTGCAGCCAAACCTTTTGCTATGATTGGCGGGCGCTACTCGCGCGTATGTAGGCGTGCGGGCGTGGCGGAATTGGCAGACGCGCCAGATTTAGGTTCTGGTGGGGAAACCCGTGAAGGTTCAAGTCCTTTCGCCCGCACCATCTGAGGGGAGTATGCACATATGCATGCTCCCCTCAGCTGTTTTGTTCAAGCTTGCGGAGCCCGTTGTTGGGGTAGTAAGCGGAAAGGAACGTTGGAGATGGAAACTATAAAAGCGATCGGGCGGAAGTGGAACAGCATTAGCCTGATCAAGCGCATTCTGGTGGGCTTGGTCATCGGTGCTGTTTTGGGCGTGGTATGGCCCGCCAACGATGTGCTCGAGATGTTCGGCACGCTGTTTGTGGCGGCGTTGAAGGGCGTGGCGCCTATCCTGGTGTTCTTCCTGGTTATCAGCGCGTTGGCAAACGCAAAGGGCGCTGGCGCCATGAAGGTTGTTGTGGTGCTGTACCTTGCAGCAACCTTCATTGCTGCGTTTGTTGCCGTGCTTATGAGCTCGCTGTTCCCCGTTGATCTGACCTTGGCAGCGGCACAGGACACCTCGGCTGCACCTTCTGACATTGGATCGGTGTTCTCCAAGCTTTTGCTGTCCATCGCCTCTAACCCCGTTGACGCGCTCACGAACGCAAACTACCTGGGCATTTTGGCTTGGGCGGTGCTGCTGGGCATCGCGCTGCGTCACGCGAAAGACGGCGTGAAAGACGTGTTCTCTGCAATTTCCGATGCCGTGTCGCAGGTTGTGCGCTGGATTATCTCCCTGGCTCCGTTCGGCATTTTGGGCTTGGTATACACGTCCGTTTCCTCTAACGGCTTGGAAATCTTCACCGAATACGGGCAGCTGCTGGTGGTGCTTCTGGCGTCTATGGCTGTGGTCGCATTTGTCACCAACCCCATTCTGGCGTTTGCATGCTTCCGCAAAAACCCGTTCCCGTTGGTGTGGCGCTGCATTAAGGACTCCGGCGTTACGGCATTTTTCACCCGCAGCTCTGCCGCTAACATCCCGGTGAACATGGAACTATGCCAAAAGCTGGGCCTGAACAAGGACAACTACTCGGTGTCCATCCCGCTTGGCGCAACCATCAACATGGGCGGTGCTGCTGTAACCATTTCGCTTATGGCCATGATGGCTGCGCACACCATGGGTGTTGAGGTCGGCTTCGGCACGGCGGTTATCCTCGGTGCGCTGTCCGCGGTTTCCGCATGCGGCGCTTCCGGCGTTGCCGGGGGCAGCTTGTTGCTCATTCCGCTGGCATGCAGCCTATTCGGCATCGGCAACGACGTTGCCATGCAGGTTGTGGGCATCGGCTTTGTCATCGGCGTTATCCAGGACTCCGTGGAAACGGCCATCAACTCTTCTACCGACGTGCTGTTTGCCGCTTCTGCCGAGTACATGCAGTGGCGCAAAGAGGGTCGCGACTTCAAGCCCGGCGCAGACGCGTAACGCATTGCACTGTTTCGCAGAACGCATTTCGAAAAGGACGCTTCGGCGTCCTTTTCTTTTTGCCGCAGCACACGAGTCAAAGGATGCCAGGCTGTTTTGGCCCATGAGCTTTTGCGGCGCGATAATGCGCATCCCTGGTGATGCCCGTGACTGATAGACCGCGAACCAATAGGGGCATGAAAAAGGGGAGGCTTACCGCCTCCCCGTTAAGGATACCGTTGCATTTGCTTGTTAGCTTACGAACCTGCCGAGCAGAAAGCCGATGATCACGCAAGCTGCTGCGAAGCACGCCGACAAAGCTACCAGACGCGTGTCGTGCGTTTTGGCGCGGTTGCGCTCTTCTTGGGCCCTGCGTTTGGCGGGGAAGTACGAATAGCCGTCGGTGGTGATGGCAACCACGGTGCCGCGGCGCTCGTCGGGGCGTTTGGCTAGTGCGCCGCGCTCGATAAGCTCGCGCTGCAGGTCGTCGTCGGGACGTAAGGGGAAGGCGCAGCGGTACACGAGCTCGCCGTCGACGGTGCAAGTTGCGCGTTCGTAATCGAGCAGACGGCCAAGTTCACGTTCCTGAAGAATGTTTAATTCAATGGAAGCCATGTTGATACCCTCTAGTGCGTTTGATGTGCGTTTACGTGTGTTCCTATGATACCCTGAACAGGTTCGTTTTGGTAGGCAAATGTGGCGGGCGGCGCGAACATATGTCATGGTGCGTTCGTGAACCTGGTTTGTTTGCTTTATCGAATCCGCTTAATGTGCCATAATGTCAGGTCGGTGCGCTATCGCACCTTTGAGCAAGTAACGATGGAGGATAGCTACGTGGAAACTAAAGTAGAGGCTCTTGAGGATAACCAGGTTAAGGTTACCGTCACCCTTGATGCCAAGGATATCGACGCACGTATCAAGAAGACGTACAAGGATTTCGCCAACAAGTACAACTTCCCCGGGTTCCGCAAGGGCAAAGCCCCGCGTCCCATTATCGATAACGCCCTGGGCAAGGACGCCGTCCGTGCCTCCGTCACCGATGAAGCGGTGAACGGTTCCACCCCGCTGGCTATCGACGAACTTAAGCTGTTCCCGATCACCAAGCCCGACTTCTCCGAGGCTCCTAGCCTGGTTGAGGGTGGCAAGGATTACACCTTCAGCTTTACTGTTGACGTGAAGCCTGAAGTGGAGCTTTCCAACTACGACAACGTCGAGATCGAGCTGCCGGCTGAAGAGGCCACCGATCAAGAGGTCGAGGATCAGATTCAGAACTACCGCGAGCATTACTACACCATGAAGGATGCTCCGGCCAACACGAAGGTCAAGGCCGACTCCGAGCTGACCATCGCCATGAAGGCTACCGACGCTGAGGGTAACGCCATCGAGTCCCTCACCACCGAGGAGCGCCCCTACGCCATGGGTGCCGGCCTTCTGCCTGCCGAGTTTGACGAGAAGCTGCTGGGTCTGAAGAAGGGCCAGAACGCCGAGTTCGAGCTGGAAATCCCCGAAAACCCGCCGGTGCTGCTGCGCGCCATCAAGGACACCTGCCCGAAGGTGAATTTCGATGTTGAGATCAAGGCTGTGCGCAAGCGCATCCTGCCCGAGGTTACCGATGAGTGGGCGAAGGAAACGCTGGGCTTCGAGGACGTTGCCGACCTGCGCAAGCGCGTAGCCGAGAGCATCACCGCCCAGAAGCAGTCCATGATGCCGGGCCTGAAGGAGCGTGCATGCCTGAACGCTTTGGCTGAGCGCGTTGACATCGAGGCTCCTGCTTCCATGTGCTCCGCCGCCGAAACCAACCTGCTGCAGGAGCTGTTCCAGCAGCTGCAGGCTTCCGGCATGTCGTTCGATGCATACCTGCAGGCCATGGGCATGAAGGCCGATTCCTTCAAGGAGGATATCAAGCTGCAGGCCGCCGATACCGTCAAGCAGGACCTGGCGCTTGACGCATGGGCTCGTCACTTCGGCATGACCGTCACTGACGAGGAAGTGTCCGAGGAGTTCGTGAAGGCCGGCGTTGAGGATCCCAAGGCACTTGAGGCCGAGTGGCGCCAGATGGGCCAGCTGCACATGGTGCGCGAGGGCGTGCTGCGCTCTAAGGCCGTGGCCGATGTTATGGAGAAGGCAACGATCACCGAGGCTAAGCCCGAGGCTGCAGAGGAGAAGAAGTCCGAGAAGAAGGCTTCCAAGAAATCTGCCAAGAAGGACGAGGCTGAGAAGGCTTCCGACGCCGAATAGCACAAGCTGTTTCGACATCCGGCCCGCCCAGGCAGCGCGCACGTATGCGCGCATGCCTGGGCGGGCTGTGGTTACTCCGTGAGTGAATGCGCCGGGTAGCTTGCACGCGCGGCCATTATGCCGCACCATAGCAATCAAAACCTTTGGCCGCGTTTGCGGCCATCTTAAGAGAAGCGAGGCATACATGAGTGTGAACCCTAATTCTGCTCTTATCCCGTACGTTGTGGAGCAGTCGCCGCGCGGCGAGCGTAGCTATGACATCTATTCTCGCCTGCTTAACGAGCGCATCATCTTTTTGGGTGAGCAAATTGACGACCAAGTGGCAAATTCCGTGGTGGCGCAGCTGCTGCACCTGGAGTCTGCCGACCCCGAAAAGGACATCAGCCTGTACATCAACTCTCCCGGAGGTAGCGTAACCGCCGGCCTGGGCATCCTTGACACCATGAACTTCATCAAATGCGACGTGTCCACCATCTGCTTAGGCGAGTGCGCTTCCATGGCCGCTGTGCTGCTGTCTAACGGCGCGAAGGGCAAGCGCTTGTGCCTGCCGAACTCCATGGTGCTTATCCACCAGCCTTCCGGTGGCGCGCAGGGCCAGCAAACCGAAATCGCCATCGTGGCTGATTTCATGCTGAAAACGCGTCAGCGCTTGAACAAGATTCTGGCCGACAACACCGGTCAGTCTTTGGAAACTATTCAGCGCGACACCGAACGCGATAACTACATGACTGCCGAGCAGGCGCTTGAGTACGGCCTGGTGGATCGTATTGTCACCTCGCGCGCGGCTATGGCGAAAGCGGAATAGGAACCGGACGTATCAATGAACGATAGACACGACGATCAATTCCCCGGCAAGGGCAACAAAGACATCGTGTGCGCATTTTGCGGCAAGCACCCGAATCAGGTTGCGGCTATGATTTCTGGCCCGAACGGCATCTACATTTGCGATGAGTGCATTTCGGTATGCGCCGACGCTATGATGCGCGATTTGGGCCTGCAGGCGCCGGGTGCGTCTGCTCAGCCGCAAGATCAGCCCGTGCAAGCGCGCGTCGAGGGCGGTGACCCCGCGCCCGACGTGGTGCTGTCGCAGCTTCCTACGCCGCACGAGCTGTACGCCGAGCTTTCCGAGCACGTGGTGGGTCAGGAAGCCGCTAAGCGCGCGCTGTCCGTTGCCGTGTACAACCACTACAAGCGCATCAGCTTAGGCGAGTCGGCCAAGGAAGGTGACGTAGAGCTTTCCAAGTCCAA
>ERZ808240.2142-NODE-2142-length-22451-cov-15.236828_pt1 | contig 22451 bp, 17 predicted proteins | sample MGYA00521084_ERZ808240 | MGnify/ENA primary metagenome ERZ808240 (study PRJEB31516, sample SAMN03275571) | gut metagenome | biome: mammalia-associated habitat; material: feces | host: Papio cynocephalus | place: Kenya | collected 2012-08-06 ...
GTGTTTACAGGAGGTGTGGCCGTTTTATAGTCTAACAAGTGTCAAAGATGGGATCATACCACATTTTACGATGTAAATCAAGGTTTGTATCCATTTTAGGAAATATTTCCTTCATACCGCTCAATTTCTCTTTGAATTGTTCTCTTCACTTTCTCGATATCCAGCGGTTTCGCCAGATGCGCATTCATCCCGGCTGCCAGGCATCTTTCTTCATCTTCTTTAAAGGCATTTGCCGTCATCGCTATAATGGGAATTCTGCCTGCATCCTGCCGCTCCAGCTGCCGGATTTTTCTGGTGGCTGTCAGCCCATCCATTTCCGGCATCATAATATCCATAAGAATCGCATCAAATGTGCCGGGCGGCATCGTAGTAAATAATTCAACTGCCTGCTTTCCATCATGTACCGTGGTGATTCTGGCTCCTTGATCACTCAGCAGCATTTCTGCAATCTCTGCATTTAATTCATTGTCTTCGACAAGCATCAAATGTCTGCCATGAATATCACTTTCTGTCAGTTTTTCTTCCCTCTGTTCTTTTTCAGGCGGCTCCGCAATTTCAAACGGAATACAGATAACAAAGGTAGAGCCGGCTCCTTCTTCACTGGTAATGGAAATTTCGCCACCCATTTGATCTAGCAGCCCCTTAACGATTGCCATTCCAAGACCGGTGCCATGATAAACACTTCTCGCATCATTTTTTTCCTGTGCAAACGGCTCAAAAATATGTTCTAAAAATTTTTCACTCATTCCCACTCCGGTATCTGTGATCGTCCATCGATATGTACAAATCCCGTCTTTTTCTTCCAACGTATCCACGATCGTTGTAATTTTCCCACCCGGGCGGTTATATTTGATACAATTTCCATAAATATTCAGGAAAATCTGCCGCAAATGAAGTGGGCTTCCATAAATATAAGGATATGGTATCACGGATTTTTCTTTTTCATAATCCCATTCTATCCCCGCTTCCACCGCACGTCCAATGATGATCGTTACAATGTCCTTCGTCAAATCAACTAAACTGATCCATTCGTGCGTTAAAACCGCATTTCCATCTTCCAGTTTACTCATCTGCAGCATATCGTTGAGAAGAGACAACAGATAATTGGCGGAAACCTGCATTTTCTTATGATTCTCCAAAAGCAGTTCCCTCTCTTCAAAATGATCCTGGTCGATTTTCAACAACCCGATAATCCCATTTAACGGCGTTCTAATGTCATGCGACATACGCGACAAAAAATTAGATTTTGCCACATTGGCACGTTCTGCCACAACCATTGCCTCCCTCATCACCGCAAGCTGTCTCTGCTCTTTTTCCACCAGTTCCTCGACATTGCGGAATCCCAGCACGAATCCATCCTCCAATGCTTCTTGCGACGTCCGTACAATATGGATTTCCACATAAAAGGTATGATTTCCATCCAACGTGCAATTCAGGCGTTTTGTAATGCTACGCTTCGCAGCCAATTCTTTTCTTAAATTTTCTCTGGAAAATTCTTCCAGGAATTCTTTTCGTTGATCCGGTACCAAAAATTTTTCCGCATACCTGCGAACGCACTCATTAATGGTTACCTTTTTATGGACTGCTTCAAGAATCTCTTCTAATTCGTATCCCTCTTCCACCTTTACTGCAGTAATAAAATCATTGGCAAGATCCACTAAAAAAACGGAGGAATATTCTTCTCCGAGTGCCTGTGTCACCGACTGGCTCCGGACGAGTTCCTGTTTGGCTCTCTCCACTTCCTTAAGCGCATTTTTCAGTTCCTCATTTTCTGCCAGAACATGAATATGTTTTTTCAAAAGACTTGTCTGAAGGGCATACATAAAAAATATCGTGCTTAGAACAATTGCCGTTCTTCCGATCCCTCTCACGGAAAAGACCGCTTCCAGTATCATGCTTAAAACAATATATGCAAAAATGAGCAGCATAATCTTCATTTCCACATTTTTGTCCAAAAGTTGTTTCCGAACAACCGCCACCGCAAATACAAAAAGATAAAAAACAACGCAAAGCTGGGTTGTATACCCTAACGGTCCCCGCTGAAACACATTGAAATTATCATAGGAATATACAATATTGGTAAAAAATACCGAAAATGCACCTATTATATTAAGAAATTCCGGCAGAAAAAGGAGAATTTCTTTTCTTCTTTCTCCCCTTTTTTCTCTTAACATCTGTATCATTACATAAATCATCATAGGGCGGATACTGTACCCCACCGCAGACAAAAACATACGTAACACCGTCGGTCTGTCCCACTGTGCCGTGACCAGTTCAAGATTATATGTCACGAGTTCAAATAACTCCAAAAAACAAATCACCAAAAACATTTTTTTGCTTCTGTCACTAATCACTTCATTTTTTACCAGCACAACAAAAAGAAAAAGAAGCCCTGCCACAGGTGCCAAGTTGTTTTCTATTAAAGAATTTATTGTCATAAAATAGTCCTTTCCCAATACTCTTTTGTAAGTCAGATTTACATATCACTTTACTATAGAGTATACAACTTTTTCCAGCATTTAGCAAGGCTCTTCGTCTTTTATTTCCATTTTTCTAACGATTCAGCCATTTTCATTTTCTTCTTTCCTCATTAAAGAATTTTCTTTACATTCTCAATCCATTTGTCAATTTCTTCCTGTGGCGTCTCCAGATCACTTCCACCGGTAGAATCAAACTGCACCTGCAAATCGCAGTCAAATTGCGCCCCTTCGCACATTTCTTTCATATCTTTGATCACATGTCCCGGCCAGCCGCCATTTGTCATAAACGGAATCACTGTCTTTCCGGAAAAATCCTGCGCATGCAGAAATGTCCGAACCGCCGGTGCCATCGTGTACCACCACGTAGGGGTTCCCACCGCAATCACATCGTAATCTGCGATGTTTTTATCAACCGGTTTGATCTCCGGCTCATATCCGCGATTCACTTCTTTGTGTCCTTGCTCCACAACTTCATCGTAACTGCCGGAGTATGGCGTCTTGGTATCAATCTTCAAAAAATCGCCACCTGCCTCTTTTTGCAGCATTTTGGCAATTCGCTCCGTATTTCCATTTGACCATGAATAATAAACGATCAGTAATTTTTTCATGATGTGTACCTCCTGATAGTTTGTTTGTATAGAAATCAGTATAGCACTTGAAGTTCGGTCCAAGTCAAGAAAAAGTTGGTGGAGAGGTGTAAAATTGGTAATTCCTTTATTTGGGAATTGCCGTTTTGGCTTGCCCCGCAGCGGAAAGGCAACGGATTCAGACGACTTCTTCGATTTACGTTGCCTTTTCGCCGACTCCTGCCATGGAAAGGCAACCGATTCAGGCAACTTTCTCTATTTTCGTTGCCTTTGGAGCTTCTTGCCAGCTTTAAAAGCAACGGATTTCGCTGGGTTTCCCCGTTTACGTTGCCTTTTCGCCCCCGCCGCACAAAAAGCAAGCTCTGCAGCAATCAAAAATCACTGCAGAGCTTGTCCACCATTTTTCTTATACCCACACTTCTATATTTTACCTTTTTTACTCATGTTCGTACCAGCCGACGATGCCCGGATTCAGGTTAATGTTAATCTGCTTGATCTCCTGGTATTCTTCCAAGCCGTGTACGCTGAGTTCACGGCAAATGTCTGCACATTGAGATATGGCGTTACCGCCGATATGATGTACTCCGGAAGTCCCATTGTGTTACAAATATTGGCAACCGTAAAGGCTCCCACAAGCTTCTGCACGCGGGCGGCACGAAAAAAGTGCTTCCTCTGCAGAACATTTTCCGAAAGATGGAAGTTTTTTCCAAATGGGAACTGCTGCGTTATCAGTCGCAAAGTTAATCAGAACAACCGCTCATAGATGGCACGCACCTCATCCCGGTCAAGTTCGGTGTAATTGTTTGCCATCAGGCGTCCCTGGCTGGTCATTACATTTTCGGTAAAGTCGTCCAGTTCTTCTTTGGACACCCCATATTTGCGCAATGCCTTTTTCGGGCAGAGATGATTTAACAATTTTTCAAGTTCATCGTATACTTCGTTCTTGTCGCAGCCAAGAATTTCGGCAAGCATGGCATTGAGCTGCTGAATCCGTCCTTCCGGTGCTAACCGGAGATAGGTCTTTAAAACTTCCGTGAAAATGGCGTAATTCGACTCCCCATGCGGCACATGATATCTTGCGCCAAGCGGGTAACTCATTGCGTGGACAGCGGCACATCCGGCATTCCCAAACGCAATCCCGGCAAATGTACTTGCCAGCTGAAATTCTTTCAGATCGGCCATCCGCGCCTCTTCGCCCTCTTCCGCAATTCTCTTATACCCCGCTAAGATCATATGAATTGCCTTCGTCGAATACATTCTCGTAAAGGCGTTGGCTTTTGGGGAAAGATACGACTCCACAGCGTGGATCAGCGCATCGATCGAGCTTGTGGCAAAGAAGCGGAATGGCAGTCCCAGTAACAGCTCCGGAATCAACACCGCCGCATCGGCAAACAATGCCGGCTCTGCCAGTCCCAGTTTGGTGTGGCGGCTTTTCAATTCTAATATGGAAATATTTGTCACTTCGCTCCCCGTACCGCACGTCGTCGGCAGGATGAAAAGTTCTTTCCCTTTTTTAGCCGGAATCTTATGATCGTAGAGATCCAGTACCGGTGATACTTTTTCCAAAGCAAATAATTTTGACACATCAATGATCGTACCGCCGCCGATGGCAAACACGCGGCTGTAATAACAATTTTTAATGTCTGCATAAATGGCTTCCACCATCTCATCGCTCGGTTCGCCGGTTCCGTATTTTTCCACATAAACAACGGTTGCCTCGCTTACGTATTTGGAAAAATATGGTTCGAAGATATATTCATTGGATAAGATCAGATCACCTTTTCCAATTTTGTATTCGTCACAAAATTCCTTACAGGTGTCACACATAAAAATTTCCGGTTTTACTGCAAATTGTTTCATTGGAATCCCCCTCTTTTACATGTTTTCTTTAATTGCTTCTTCCAATATGTCAAGTCCTGCCTGCAGCTGTTCGTCAGTGATAACCAGCGGCGCCAGGAAGCGCAGAACATTGCCGTAAATTCCGGCATTTTCTATAATCAATCCTTTTTGTGCTGCTGACTGAATGACCTTGCTCGTCAATTCCGGTGCCGGTTCTTTTGTATCGGTATCTTTTACCAGTTCGAGTCCGATCATGGCACCAAGTCCACGCACATCACCGATCACCGGATATTTTTCTTTCCAGGATTCATATGCCGCCATCACTTTTTTACCGATCTCGCAGGCGCGATCAGCCAGTTTTTCGCGCTCCATAATTTCAATGGTTTTCAGGGACGCAGCGCAGGCAAGCGGGTTGCCACAATACGTTCCGCCGATGATTCCCGATGTCACTTTTTCCATAATTTCTTCCCGGGTAATAACCGCACTCAATGGAAGCCCTGCCGCAATGGATTTCGCGGTTGCCAGAATATCCGGCGCACATCCGGCTTCTTTCCAATATTCGGAAGCAAACATTTTTCCGGTACGGCAAAATCCCGACTGCACCTCGTCTGCCACCAGACAGATTCCATATTTATCACAAATTTGGCGCACGGCTTTGACCCATTCGATCGGTGCCGGAATAAATCCGCCTTCGCCCTGCAGTGGCTCTACAACCATCGCCGCTACGGTCTCCGGCTGCGCGCATTCCTCAAATACTTTCTCAATGCTTTTTACATAATATTCCAGTCTCTTATCCTCCGGCATTCCTTCCGGCGCACGGTAATAATATGGAAATTCCGCGCGGTAAACGCCATCCGGAAATGGTCCCATACCGACAGCATATGCTTTTTTCGATGTCATCGTCATGGTCATCAGCGTTCTTCCGTGAAATGCTCCGGAAAATACGATAATATTCGGTCTGCCGGTATAAGATTTTGCGATCTTTACCGCATTTTCGTCTGCCTCGGCCCCGCTATTGGCAAAGAAGGTTCGTTTTTTCTCCCCTTTTACCGGCACGATTTGATTCAATTTTTCTGCCAATGCCACATACCCTTCGTGTGTCACGATATTAAACATTCCATGAAAATATTTCTCAGACTGCGCTTTGACTGCCTCAATGATCTCCGGCTGGCTGTAACCGACATTCAGTACGCCGACGCCGCCTACCCAGTCAAGGAAAATATTTCCATCCAAATCTTCAACCATTGCCCCCTCGCCACGCTCAATCGTTACCGGGTAAACACATCTTACCGCTGTCGCCGTCGCCGCCGCACGTCGGTCGATCAATGCTTTGGACTTCGGTCCCGGTACTGTCTCTGTCACAATTTTAGGTAATTCCTCTCTTAATGCCATAATAAGTCCCTCCGTTCTGTGAGTGATTTTCTTTGCTGTTTCAGATATTAGCACAATATTTTCACACATACAACGGTGTCCAGCCTAAATTTTTTGTTATCTTTTGTGCTGAATGACGAAAACGTTCTTGCTTTTCTTTTTAGGCTCTGTTACACTAAAGACAATAGTTACATAAAAAGGAGCATGTATCATGTCATATTCACTGCATTATTTTATCCGCAAAACCTCCACCCGCTATCAGCTGACACAGCTTGCCGGGAAAGCCGGACTTAGCGCGGATATTTCCTGGGTTTATCTGATGGAAGATATTGAAAATACGGACTTTTTGCGCGGCGGCGAACTGGTCATTACGACCGGTATGTCGATTCATTCGGAAAAGGCTCTCCTGTCTTTTGCAAAATCTCTAAAAAAGAAGCAGGCCTGCGGACTCCTGCTCAATGTCGGGCATTATATCACGAAGATCCCCCCAACTCTCGTCTCTTACTGTGACGAGCATTCTCTTCCGCTTTTTACGATGCCTTGGGAAATTCACATTGCCGACCTTATGGAACAATATTGCAATGAGATTACGATTCAGCGAAATATCCGCTCCCAGATTGAAAGTGCCTTTGAAAAGCTGCTTTTTTCCACTCCCGCGGACGAAAGCGCGCTCGCTCTCCTTGCCCGCTACGGCTGCCATTCCGGCGATACCTTTCACATCACGGCAAGCCGCGAACCCATCCCATCCGCCACACATTCGCTCCCAATGAACGATCTGTATTATGGCATCTTTTTCCCGGGCGAATTTTCGGACAAAACTTATCCTTTTTCCTACGGGATCACTTCCTGCAATGATCTTTCCGCGCTCTACACCGCGCACCGTCAGGCATACGAAGCTTATCTTGTCAGCCGGATCAAAAAGCAGCCTGTCGTTTCTTATGAAGAAATTGGCCTTTACCGCGTTGTGCTTTCAATCTCAGATACAAATTCACTTCTTGCCCTGTCTATACCGCTTTTGCGCCCACTTCTGAATTATGACCAAAAACATCACACGGATTATTTTTCCCTGCTCCGCCTCTACCTCGAACACGGAAAAAGCGTGCAGGCAGCCGCCAATGCGATCTATACTCATCGTAACACCGTAAATTACCGCATCGGAAAGATCAAGGAACTGCTCGCTGCCGATTTTGACTCGCTGGCGCAATGCTGCGAATACGAACTTGCCTTTCACATCTATGATGTGCTTTCAGTCACTGCGCCCGAGGTGTGGGAAAACCTGGGTTGAGGGCTTTGGGCTTTTTGGCTTGACAAACCTTCTAATAAAGTATACATTATTAACAGGGTTACCCCCAGTGAAAACCATTTCAGAAAGTGAGGAATAGAAAATGAGTGAATGTACTCATGATTGCTCCTCCTGCAATTCAAACTGCGCCGGAGCACAACCACAATCATTGATAGCAAGCCCGCATGAGGGCAGTTCGATAAAGAAAGTTATTGGCGTCGTCAGTGGAAAGGGCGGTGTCGGAAAATCCATGGTAACCGATCTTCTCGCTGTGGCATTTAGCCGCAAGGGATATCATTGTGCCATTATGGATGCCGATATCACGGGGCCTTCGATACCAAAAGCATTTGGTCTGACACAAAAAGCAGAAGGAACTCAAGATACCATTTATCCGGTTAAGACGAAAACCGGTATCGACGTTATGTCGATCAATCTTCTTTTGGAAAATGAAACCGATCCTGTCATCTGGCGCGGCCCAGTCATTGCCGGCGCTGTGAAACAGTTCTGGACCGATGTTCTTTGGGAAGATGTCGATTATATGTTTGTTGATATGCCTCCGGGAACCGGTGATGTACCGCTTACGGTATTCCAGTCACTGCCGCTTGATGGCATCGTTGTCGTTACGACACCGCAGGATCTGGTATCCATGATCGTAGGAAAAGCCGTCAAAATGGCAGAAATGATGGACGTTCCGGTACTTGGTATCGTAGAAAATATGAGCTATGTAGAATGTCCGGACTGCGGAAAGAAAATTTCCATCTTTGGCGAAAGCCATGTAAAAGAAGTTGCTGACAAATACGATCTTCTCGTACTCAGCCAGCTTCCGATCAATCCTGCACTTACGGCAGCAGTCGATGCTGGCAAGGTAGAAGATCTGGAATTTTCTTACATGGATGATGCTGTTAAGATTATTGAAAACACAGAACAGAAAGCGTGAGCATAACAATGGAAACATGCTATATATTCGGTGCAGGGGATTTTACTCCCTGCACCATTGATTTAACTTCAAAAGATTTGGTAATTGCGGCAGACGGAGGATATGACTATCTCATCCGTCTTGGTTTGCGCGCCGATGTAGTATTGGGCGACTTTGACTCCGTCACTTCGCCGGATTTATGGGACGACGCAATCTGTGAAAAATTGACCTATCCGCCGGAAAAAGACGATACCGACATGATGCTCGCCATCAAACTCGGTCTTTCCCGCGGCTACCGCGAATTTGCCATTTATGGCGGACTTGGCGGCAGACTCGACCACACCATTGCCAACATCCAGTCGCTTACCTATCTCGCAGGCGAAGGTGCTTCCGGTATTTTATACAGCGATTCTTATGCACTTACCGTCATCAAAGACAGCAGTTTTACCGTTCCAAAAGACGCCACCGGCATGGTGTCCGTATTTTCCCTCAGCGATTCCAGCGAAAATGTATCGATCAAGGGATTAAAATACGAGGTGGATGGAGTTACACTAACCAATGCATTTCCACTTGGGGTAAGTAACGAAACAACTGCCAAAAAAGGAATTATCAGCGTGGGATCCGGCACTTTGTTGATCTTATGGCATCCGTAAGGTGCTAACGCCGGGTCTCTCTTTTCCCCTTTCATGACAATTTTCTTCCCTTTCATGGATGCATTCCCCATATTTCGACAAATTATGATAAACTATCTTTGGAGGCTTAGCCAATTGTGTGTATGACAACGTGGGAACCGCACAGCCTGCTGCAAGCGCTCACACCGTTTGCCGGGCTTCTGCTGCAAAAAAGGCAGCTGTCCATATTTCAGACAACTGCCTTTCCATTTTGTCAAAGATAAGTGGTTATCGTACGTTCAAAGTTACTTTTGTACTTGCTTTTCCAACCTTGATCTTTACGATTCGTTTTCCTTTTTTCAATGCTTTCACTTTGATTGTAATTTTTCCGGCTTTCTTTGTAATTTTATTTACTTTAATCTTCTTTCCAGATACTTTTACAGCATCTGTTGTTACTTTTTTCGAATCCTTTGCGGTAACTTTAATGACAATTTTTACCGTTTTTCCTTTTTTCGCATTGATTTTCTTCTTTGCTGCCACAATTTTCTTTGCCGGATTTTTCTTTGCTGCCGGCGTTTTGCTCGGAGCGGTGACACTTGGATTTGCATCCGGTGTCGCACTTGGAACTGCGCTTGGGCTAGCACTTGGACTGGTGCTTGGTGCCGCACTCGGACTTGCACTTGGTGTCGCCGACGGCGTTGCACTCGGATCCGGCTGTGGTTTTTCCTCTTCAAATGGTTCAGATGGCACTTTCGCCTCCGGAACTGTCTTTACACGATACACGGTCTCTCCGGCATTTTCTGCTGCGTACACAAAAGAAGTAATACCACGCAGAATCTGCTCCGGTGAGTAGTTCATAACACTGTCTGCCAGTTTTTCCTGGTCCAGATCAACAAATTCCAAAATGGAATCCGCAAGTGTATGACCATTTTTCACAAAATCCACATTTTCTGTTTCAATCATTGGATGAATTCCAAATTCTCCCAGCATTGTCAACGTCTGTGCCGTTGTCCAAGCATTGTTTGCATCATAGGAATCTCCAAGATATCCTTGGGTATCCTGCATTTTTCCTGCAAAACGAATGACTTTCTGACAAGCCTTTTCTACGGATGCGCTCTCTGTATACGGAGCCAATGGCTGAACCGCCATAACGGCATCATCGATCAAATTCCACTCAATGGAACCGGCGATCGTTTCATCTACATTTCCTGCGATTTTTGCCACAAGTTCCTCTCTTGTGCAGTAGTTTTCGCCTTCCGGCAATGTATAATTTCCGGAATCAAATGCAAAAAGCATCATTTGTTCTGCGTTATAGCTCTTATCTGCCTCATAAAGCTTTTTCGAAGCCATCTTTTCAATCAGATCATAACCGCCTGTCGTACGGGCATCCATACCAAGTGAAGTCATTGCAAGAACTACAAAGGCATAATTCTGCTCCGCTACTTTTTTCGAAGAGAACGTCTCTTCTGTTACGTTCGTCTTTGTAACGGCATCGTAAGTAGTTCCTTCCGTTGCAAGTTCTTTCAGCTGACGTGTCAATTTGTACTTCACTTTTCCATAAAATTCCGGTGCTTCAAATCCCGCGCGGGCAAGTGAAAATACCGCATACAATTCGTTGACACTTCCCAATCCCGGGATATGACCATCTGCAAAATACGAATTGTAAATTTCTTTTGCTGCAATTCCCTGTGCTTTTTTCATAGATGCTTCCGCGGATTCAACGGCAGGTGTTTCCGGATTTAAAGAAGCGTCATCGGCAAATACAGAAACTTCTGTAGATGGATCATCATAAGTGTAGATCAAGCTGATCTGGTCACCTTCCTGAAGCACATAGGAACCCAATCCTACATTGCTGTACTGGCCATTGACATAAAAGCTCCAATAATACCAATTTTCGCCTGCCTGTTCTGTTCCCATTCCATTGATGGATTCCAGATAAGGACCATATCCAGTATCTTGAATATCATAATTGTCTTTGTAGTCGGAAGCGTCCAATACCGCTTTTACTGCTGTAGCGGCATCTGTTCCTTCGTCAACCTGAACCGGCATTTTACCGATTGCCACAGTCTTTGTTCCATCGGAACTCTTTCCCTGTGCTGCCACATACACGACGATCTTTTCTGTCTTAACTTCACTCGCATAAGCTGTCAGTGCCGGTTCATTCCATGTGAAAATAGCTGAAAATACAAGTGCAATGACAAGACATATGCTCCATATCCTTTTTCTCTGTTTCATGAGAATCCTCCTTGTTAATATTTATTTTTCATACCTCACTATAGCATTATTTTGAAAAAAAGTAAACAAAAAGGCAATTATATTTCTCTTGTACTTTTATAAAAAAACGAGTATAATATAGTTTAGATGTGTAAGTTTTTTACAATTGATGAGGGGGTAAATTATATGGAGGAGGAACTGTTATTTTTTGATGAGTTAACAAAAATATATAATCGAAAAGGTTTTTTTAAGTATACAGCTTTGCTGTTAGAAGAACATCCGGGGATAGACTTTTGCTTAATTTATTGGAATATTCGACAATTTAAAGTATTAAATAATCTATTTGGAATGCAGACAGGCGATCAAATTTTAATTCATATTGCAGATATTTTGCACAATGAATTTTCCGATCAGATTGCTACCTATGGGCGGCTTGAAGCGGACAATTTTATTTGTTGTGTTCCCAAACAGGTAATGGATGCGGGATATTGGAAAGATTTACTTGATATCTCATTTTCCATCTCCGGTTCTACGTATCATTTTTATTCTTGCTGCGGATTATACCAGATTGAGGACCGCACTCTTCCAATCAACAAAATGGTTGATATGGCACGTCTTGCCATGAACAGTATAAAAAACAATTACATGAAGCCTTATGCATGGTATGATGGTTCCATGTTGGATACCATGATTGAAGAGCAGCGCCTTGTCAGCGATTTCCGTACAGCGATCGCGCAGAAACAATTTACGGTATATTTCCAGCCAATCTGCCGCGCGGATGACGGACTGGTTGTTTCCGCAGAAGCATTGGTGCGTTGGATTCATCCGCTCCGTGGCATGATTTCACCGGGAAGTTTTATTCCGCTTTTCGAGAAAAATGGTCTGATTCACATTTTGGACCGTTTTGTGTGGAATGAAACTTGTGCAATGCTGAAATCACGTATTGAAGCCGGAAAACATGTTGTTCCGGTATCCATCAATGTATCGCGTGTAGAATTTTACAATCCGGAACTTGCGGATGAAATCAAAGAAATCGTAGATAACCATGATCTGCCGACGAATCTGATCAAGATTGAGATTACCGAGACAGCATACGCAGATAACCCGTCGCAGGTACAGCAGGCAGTAAAACGTCTCCACGACTATGGTTTTCTTATTTTAATGGATGATTTTGGAAGTGGCTATTCTTCACTGAACATTTTGAAAAATCTTCCCATTGACATTTTGAAGATTGATATGCAGTTTATGGATAATCTGGATGGCAACGAAAAGGCTTCGATCATTTTGGAAGCAGTCATCCGCATGGCAAAATGGATGAAACTCCCAGTCGTTGCCGAAGGCGTAGAAACCCGCAAAGAATGGAATTATCTCAAGAGTATGGAATGCGAAATGGTTCAGGGGTATTATTTTTACAAACCGATACCGCAGGCAGATTTCTGCGAAGTTCTCGACCAGGAAGATCTCCAGAAATATGCTGTAAAAGAGCGAAATCTTTTTGAACTTGATGATACTATTTTTGACATATTTAACCATTCCAATTCAAAGGAAAATATGCTTTTCTACGATATGATCGGTGGTATGGGTGTTATGGAAATGACCGGCGATTCGCTGGAAATCCTGCAGGTCAACCGTGGATATTATGAAGTCTTTTACGGAACGGAAGCCCCTCTTACCGAGACGACACCGGTTCTCCACAAAAAGTTAAGTGAACCTACTCTTAGTCCTGTTCTTGCTGCCTGCCACAAAGCAAAAGACAGCAATCAGATTCAATCGATTCAGCTGCATTTGCAACGTCCGAATTCTAGTTTTATATGGGTAAATGTAAAACTACGGTACATCGGAAGTCGGGGGCGGCATTCCCTCTTCTATTTTGCAATTGACAATATCGATGAATTAAAGAAAGCGGAGCAGGAACGTTATCTTACTGCTTACAGTTCGGCATTGTTGAAAGTATTTGACAAGGTTTACCGGCTCGATTACGAGAATGGTATGGCCGAGGTGCTTCACACGAACCGAAGCGATGACATGAAAATTAAAGAGCATTATTATTTTAGAGACTTTTTCCAACGCTTTTCGAAAATGATCTCTGTCACAAATGGTGCAGAAGCGGATGCTTTCCAAGTGCTCGAATCGAAGGAGGTATTGGATCAGCGACTGGAAGAAAGTGACAATGGTTGTTATGAACTTTCGTATCATTTCACACCGCCGCGTGGAAAAACACAAACAATTTCGGCACTGATCTTTAAAATTGAACTGGAAGCAAATCACGAAGAATATCTTTGTTGCATGAAAAAACGGCTGCCTCACTAACGAGACAGCCGTTTGGCTTTAATCTTCAAAACTTTACTATTAATAAATAAATACCGCTTCCTGATATTTCGTCAATTCATAAATTTTCTTCGAATTTTCCGGTGACAGGTTCAAACATCCGTGGGAACCTCTTGTTTTGTACAGATCCTTGCTCCAACGGCTCCAAGGCTGCCATGTCGCGCAGTGGAATCCGGTTCCGGTCCAGGTAATTCTTACCCAATATGTAACCGGTGTCTTATAATTGTCACCGACAAGTATACGGTGTGTCTGGTGTTCTTTGATGAAATACATTCCTGTTCGGGTCTTTCGGCCTTCTACCGGTCTTCCGGAAATGGTCTCACATTCAAATACCACTTTCCCTTTTCGCCATACATAAACCTTCTGGTCTTTCAGCGAAATCTCCGTGAAGTTCTGCGTATCCCAGTCATTGGTTTTATTTTCAAGATCCATCTGATATGCAGTATTGGCAAATTTTGTCTTTCTTTTCAATGTGATCGCTGCCTGATTTTCTTTGGTTGGATCTTCCTGATAAGCACTTTGAAGTTTTGCATCAATCTCTGTATTCAAAGCCTTTTTCAACTGTTTCAGTGTCTCATCATAACTGATTGCCCAGCCATAATCTCCACCGGCTACGGAAATTTGTTTTCCTTTATGGTTTGTAAATGTGTGGGTCGAACCGACCGTCTTATACTTCAAACACATTTTTTCAACCCAGTCGGACATTTTCTCTTCATTAAAAGAAACTTTTCCATTTTTGTAACGAAGCCAGGAATAAATCAGCTTTGGCCCGACTTTTTCTGTCCGGTCATCCGTAATCTTCCAGGAAACCCATCGCATCACATACGGATTGCAGGCATCTAACTTTTGTTTCAAGCCGGCATCATCCGAAAAGATCTTCGGACTCTCATAGACTTCCGGATACTCTTCTTCATTTGCCAGATCAATCGTTTCTTTTCCTTCGGCGAGTGCCTCATCAACCGCCTTCGTCAACTGTTGGAACTGCAAAACATTTCCCTTATCTTCCGGCACAACGACAAGACATTTTTTCTCATCCGAAAATGCCACCTTCGCATCCGTCGGCACATTAATCGCATAATTTGCGCTGCCTTTATACATTTCTGATTTTTTAAGGCATTTCTCCAATTTTTCCGCATCATACGTCGGATTCATGTGAAGTTCCAATGTCTTCTTTTTCGGTATGGAAAAAATAGAAAACGATTCATGCTGTGCATCGTATTGTTTTTGCAATGCCTCTTTCAGATCGACCTCATAGGAAATGTCTGCTTTGGTCACTACAAGATTTCCATCATTTCTTCCTTTAATTTCCAACTGATAATTGTCATATACTTTCTGAAGCAGCTGCTCAGACTCATCATAACTCATTCCGGATAATTCATGCTCCCCGATCCAGGTGTTCGCATACCAGCGGTTTCCATAATAGACATGTGCTGCAATCACCAGCACAGAAACCGCAACGACCATTGCTGCGGTAATAATTATCCCTATTTTTACTTTCTTATTCATCATCTTCTCCATTTCGAAGCCTTGCTAATTATTTTATATTAATGTGGCTCCTAAAAAAGCCCACTATACGAAGTATAAAAGGATTCTCGACACTTGTCAAGGGATGTCACAGTATTGTAATATATTTCTTATTGTAACTATTCAGGACCGCTGTGCAAAAACAAAGGATCGTCGTGCTTGCACGTAAGAGACTTTGTTTTCTGCACAGTGGTCCTAATAGGGCTCCCCACCCCCTTATGAGCATTTTTAGCCTTGTCAAAGGCGGGAAAGAACACGTAGTGTTCGAAATGCGAATGGGCGCCCTCTCCTACCGGTTCTCGACATCAAAGGTAACATCCAAAAAGTATTTGTCCTCGCTGCCCTCGTTCAACTCCGTTTCGATCTGCTCCTGAATCTGGTTTTTCTTTCGTTCCAGGGTTTCGGGGAGGACGAGGTCGAAGGTAAGGCGAATGTCTGACTCACATTTGCTCACGCGGAAATCGTGCAGCGTAATCTGTTCATCGATTTTTTCGATACAGAAAAGAACTTTTTGTTTCAGCGCATCAGCTTCCTTGTCGTCGGTGATAACCGGATCATAATGAATTACAAGGTGTGTATCGAATTTTTTCAGGCATTCTCGCTCCATGCGGTCGATTGCCTCGTGGCTTACGAGGGCATCGACATTTTTGTCAATTTCAACATGAATGCTCGCAAAGCACTGCCCCGGGCCGTAGTCATGCACCATGAGATCATGGCATCCAATCACCATATCACAGGACTGAATATATTTTGTAAGTTTGTCATGCAGTTCTGTATCCGCGCCCTCGCCAAGAAGCGGGGAAATAGTTTCTCGGGCAAGCGAAATTCCGCTGTAAAGTACAAATAACGAGACGACAAGTCCCATAAATCCGTCGATCTGATATCCCATGCCATGTTCTACCAGCGTGGCGATCAAAACTGCACTCGTCGCGATCACGTCATTGCGGCTGTCCTCTGCGATTGCTTTCAATGTCATTGAGTTTATTTTTCGTCCCATCTTATAATTGTAGACCGCCATTCCCATCTTGATCACGATAGAAAAAAGGAGAACAAAAAGGACGACCCCCGAAAATTCGACTGGGGATGGATGAAGGATCTTTTCCACCGAGCTTTTGGCAAGTTCAAAGCCGATAAATAAGATCATCACAGCAACGGTCAGGCTCGCCAGATATTCGGAGCGGGCATGCCCATATGGGTGCACTTTATCCGCCGGTTTTTCTGCAATTTTAAATCCGATCAGCGTAACGATCGAACTTGCCGCATCCGATAAATTGTTCAGTCCGTCTGCCGCGATTGACATGGAACCTGCGAGATTTCCGATAATAATTTTGCTTCCCGCCAAAATGCAATTACAGAAAATCCCCACAATTCCCGATATTTTTCCTATGGATGTACGTTTTTTCGACTTTTCTTCCTGCTGCATCTCATTTCCTCCAATCCTTATTTTCTCCTGCAAATCCCATATTTTTCCTGCATGCGCACCAGTTTTTTCCGCATCGGCTTCCAGGCAAAATAAACAAAAACAATCGTACTGACGCCATGTACGACATCAAACAAAAATCCACTCGCTTCCATCATCCAAAATCCGCTCCACGTCGGCGTATTCGTCACCAGTAACAGCGACGCAAAATTGAGGATTGGGCCATATACAAATACCGTTGCCAAAAATCCGATGATCATTGGCAGAATTTTCCCCTGCATCGAGCGGCAGAAGCCCCCAATAATTCCGATAAGTCCCCAACTGAGCATTTGAAACGGAGTCCATGGTCCCTGTGAAAACATAAAATTTGACAAAAAGCCGGATAGCATGCCGACGAGCATTCCCGGCACACTGCCAAAACAACTTCCGGTAATGAGAACCAAGGCCGAAACCGGCTTAAACTGGGGAAGCCAGAAAAAGACACCGCGCGAAATGGCGATGATCGCCGAAAGCACAGTGATCATAATCATGTCTTTCATGCGTACCCGTCGCGCAAGATAAAATAAAAAGCCGGCAAAGCCCAGTAAGATCAGCACCGCGCACGGCACATAATAATGGTTACATAACCAGTCCCGCATCTTCCATCTCCTTTGTATTAATGCAATCAAACACTGTACTGACCTGCGGTTTATACACCAGATTCTGCATCAGGACCTCGTGCGGCTCGCCCTCGCTTGCCACATCGCCCTCAAACAAAAAGACAACATAATCCGCGATCTCGCCCACCAGATCAATATCATGTGTGATAATAATAATCTGCTTTCTCTCTCGGAACATATTTACCACTTTTTGGAAATTCTCTTTCATCAGTGGATCCATTCCTTTTGTCGGTTCGTCCAATATGACAACATCCGCGTGTTTCATAAGAAACTTCAACGATGCCGTAAGATGCTGTTCGCCTCCGGAGCAGTCCAGCGGATTTCTGTCCGCAATCGGCGCGATCATTTCCTGCAATTCCTCCGGAATATCATCTTCTACATCGAGTTCATCCCTTACCGTGTCTTTAGTAAAAATAGTAAGTACATCCTGTGGCATCATCACACAGCGCTTTATCATTTTTTTACCAAAATATCCGCTGAACATTTTCCCAAGCGTCGTTTTTCCTGCGCCATTGGGGCCGATCCAGCAGTTCACTCCGGCTGCGACCGTCACCTGCGGAATATTGAGAACATTCTCGCTGCCATACGCTTTTCGGATATTTCGTACTTTCTGCCACACCTTTACTTCTCTGGGCTCCGTGTAAATCTCCGTTTTTTCCGCCCATTCTCTAACCTTCTGCCGCACTTCCGCCAACGGCATCTGCGGAGCATCCAAAATCCGGCGCTGCCAGGGCAGAAAACGCCTCTGATAACTGCCTATCATCCCTTCGGAAAGCCAGATCACTTTGTCCGCCTTTTCATATATATATTCACTATCATGCTCGACAATGACAAAAGAAATTCCCATTTCCTCGTGCACGCGCACAACCATTTCCCAAAACATCCGTGCTGAGATCGGATCCAGCTGCGACGTCGGCTCATCGAGCACAACCATTTCCGGATCCATACAGATTACCGACGCCAGCGCCAGTTTCTGCTTCTGTCCGCCGGAAAGTTCCGCCACTCCTTTATGAAACCAGCTTTCAATACCAAAATACGTCGCAATCTCTGCCACCCGGTTACGGATTGTCTTTGCCGGCATGGCAATATTTTCAAGTCCAAATGCTAATTCATGCCACACTTTATCACATACGAGCTGGTTATCCGGATTCTGTCCGACGTACCCGATCGTCCCCGCCGGCACCTCATCAATCGGCATTCCACGGTAACAGACATTTCCCTCCAGTGTCCCTACGCGATTGATCCGTGGGATCATTTCCCGAAGCAATGTCGTTTTTCCCGAACCGGATGGCCCCATAATCAGAGTGATTCCTTCTTCAATTTTCCATTTTATGTCAGAAAGAATGGGCTTTCCCCCAATCTTCTTTTTTTCAATCGCTATCTCTATCATAGTTCCTCTCTTTCGGTCTGCCACCAGATCAGCACGCACAATACTAACGTAATAAAAATATTTGCCACCCCAAAATGAATCGCGATCCGTGGGATCAGCAGGCAGAATGGCTCGCTTACCCTTTGCAGCACGACAAGTCCCACAAACGCTGCCATAATCAGGATATCGCCCGGCAAAAGCCGGAATGGGGTGTAACTTGTCCGCAATCTGCTGCCATACGCCCGGCATTCCATCGCATCCGCAATCTCAAGTCCGTTTTCCAATGCCCAGTTGATCAAGATGGAAATCGAACGGATGGCTGAAATCATGCGGTTCCACAGTCCTCTTGCCGGCTCCATAGACATTTGAAAATGATAGATCTCGACCAATTTATCCGTGTAACGGTTCACGGAACGAATCGCCATGGAAAGCACGATTGCCGCCGGCGGAAACAGGTATTTGAAGACGATTACCATTTTCTCCGATGTCATTGCGCGCCCCATGCGGTAAGTCCAGCGGCACAAGAGCCAGAGCTGGACACCGGCAAAGACACCATACGCCAGCGACTCCATCGTCACAATATTATCATTCAGATAAAATAAATAAGTCTCCCCTTGATGGTTGACGAGTGCATTTACAATGACTGACACTGCGGTCATTCCGAAAAGTGCCAGCACACTTTTTACAGATGGCGCAATGACAAATTCAAGTATCAGGAAAAGAACTGACACATAGGGATTTCGCGTCAGACATAAAAGCACGATTGCCGCCAAAAATTTTACAAATTCTACCAAAGGGTGTCTCATTTACTTTCTCCACTCATAAAATCACTTCCGAGGTCTGCGCCCAGGCCATTGCAGGTGTAACGCCACTGAATCGCTTCTCCCGCTTTCAGTACATACCGCGAACACCCGTAATTTGGGTACCAGCCGTCGACATTGTACATCCATCCTGACAAATTGCCGCAGTCAAATTCGTACAAGTTGCCGATGCCCTCGATGTAGTTCGATCCATACAGCGGTGTATAGGAATTTTCCATCTGAATGGAATAGGCCTTGCAGACCTGCTCCAGGATATCGTACACCGTCTGGCCTTTTTTGCATTTTACCTTTGTCGTCTTCAAAATCCATCCGTCGCTGACATATTTTTCTTTTCCCTTTTCAAGGTTATCCATATTTTGTAAAATCGTCAGGCAGTCAATGGAAATCGTTACATAAAATTCTTCGTCATTATCGACTTTCTGGTCTTCCTGATTAACCGGTAGCGGTTTTCCGGATGGCACAGGATCTGTCTGAAACTTATCTTTGTCTGTCGCCGTTCCATCGCTCGTCTTGCGGTCATCGTCTTTCTTTGTCTCATCTTCCTGCCGCAGTTCCTCATTTTTCGGAACCGTTATAACAACTTTCGGATAATCCGTATTCTGCTTTGCTTCCTGTTCTTTCTGTTTTCCGATTTCTTCCTTTGTCTGTGGCGCTTTTGTCTGTTTTGGCGTCGTTTTGCTTTGCTTTTCTTTTGTCTTTTTTTCTGTCTTTTTCTCTTCCGGCGTGTTTTTCCCCGTTGTCTCTTTCTTTGGTTTCGCTGTCTCTGCCGCCGTTTCCTTTTTTTCTGTTTTCTTCCCTTTTTGTTTTGTCTGTTCTTTTTGTTCTTCCTTCGGCTGTTCCGTTTCCGCTGTCTCTGTCGCAGCCTCTTCCTCCGATACAATCTGTTCTTCCCCGATTTCCACCGGCTGAAGCGCCTCCATCGCCTGTTTCTGCTCATCCTTCACGGAATGAATCGAAGTACCGGCGATCGCTGCCGCAATGACAAGAAGAACGATCACTGCAGACAAAATCGTCTTCCAATTCCGCTTAAAAAACCTCATAACATTCTCCTTTTAATACAGCTGCACATTTCACTCCAAAATGTGCAGCCGTGGTTGTCCTGAATTTACTTCACTGTGATTTTGACCGTCTTTTTGACTGTCTTTTTGCCCTTCTTATATTTTATCACAACTTTATATGTTTTTCCAGCCTTCGCCTTCTTCTTGGCTTTAATTACCAGTTTTCCGTTCTTAACTGTAACTTTCAATGCCTTTTTGTTATATGAAGACACTTTGCATTTGACTTTCTTGCCATTCACTACTGCTTTGATCGTAATCTTTTTGCCTTTTTCCACTGCCGCCTTTTTCACAATCTTGGAAATAACAGTAGTTTCCGGTGCCTTTGTAGCAGCTGGGGTTTTCGTAGCTTCCGGTGCTTTTGTAGGCTCCGGCGCTTTTGTAGCAGCTGGGGTTTTCGTAGGCTCCGGTGCTTTCGGTGTCTGTGTTGGTACAATGTCCGGATTTTCCGGCTTTGTTGTCGTCGCCGGTGTCGGAATTGCCGGTGTTGTTGTCATCGCCGGTGTTGATGTTGCTGGATTTTTTGTAACTGTCGGTGATGCTGTTGGCATCTTAGTTGCAACTGCTGTCGGTACTGGTGTCACTGGTGTTACCGGTGTTTTTGTCGGAACCGCAGAAGCCGGCGTTGTAGGCGCTGCCGATGGTACAATCGTTGGCACCGCTGATGGTACCGCTGTTTCACCTGCATCCGGAGTTTCTGATGGAGCCGGTGTAACCGTTGGAACAGCTGATTCACTTGGTTCTGCCGTTGGTGCTTCTGTTACTTCCGGTGTCGCGGTCGGTGTTGTATCCGGGATATCACGGAATCCATTCTGATACAATTTCTGGCCTTTTTTCTGGCACCAAAGTGCAACCATCGCATAATCTGCCTGCTCTGTCGCCATCTGATTATAGGTATAGGTACCATCTGAATTTGCCACGTGTGCATATCCACGATACTCGGAATACGTAACTTCATCTTTTACATAGTCCGCACTAAAGCTCTTCAATGCATCGACAAGAGTATTTCCGTTTTTGATAAAACGCTCGTCTGTCGTCGGATCGATCCCAAGCATCGTAAGTCCACAGATTACCTGTGCGATAGACTCTGCGTTTACGGAACCCCAGGAAGTGTATCCACCCTGATCATTCTGTTTACTGCTCATTACCGCAAGAGCGCTTTCAACTGCGTCATTTACTTCCGGAAGATAGGTATATTTACTAAGCGCCTGAACCGCCATCATCGTAATATCCGGATCTGCTGAATCACCGGATAATGCCCATCCACCGCCTGAAATTTCTTTTGATAATATATAGTTCAAATAATCATCGCGAAGTGTGGTCGTATTTTCTTCCGTCACATCCGTAACTTTTGTCTCGCCTTCTGATTTATATCCGGCATAATCCAATGCGATCAATGCATAAATCGGTCCATTGATCCCCTGTTTTAATGTTGCTGTATAATCTGCAGATTCTTCTGTCTTATCTCCGCCAGCATTATCACCGGCAAGCGGTGCACAAAGATTCCATCCATAAAAATCCGTCACATCGGCACCTGCAGAATACAATCCGATAATTGCTCTGGAATTTTCTGTCAATTTTATGCGATGCAGCTTATTCTGTTCTTTCAATGTTTCACTCACATTATCAAATGATGTTTTCACTGCAGCCAGATATTTTGTTTTCCACTCCTCTGTCATGCGGCCGGCACGTCCCAGTACCAAGGCAGCCCATTCGCCGCCTACGGAACCAAATGCTGGGTCGGATACGACAAATTCCATCGTATCGCAGACTTCATTGACTTCCTGACTGTAGTCTCCTGTTACTTGTGTCACGCTCTCTGCGTCGGCTTTTGGCACATAGCCAATTCCGCTCACGACAAGCGCAGCAGCCAATGCAATGGCTACTCGTTTCTTTGCTCCTTTTACTCTCATTTGAGTACCTCCTAGTATAATAATGGTGTAGTCAATCAAGACTACTTAGTTAATAAGTTTCT
>ERZ808240.2143-NODE-2143-length-22441-cov-3.675690_pt1 | contig 22441 bp, 17 predicted proteins | sample MGYA00521084_ERZ808240 | MGnify/ENA primary metagenome ERZ808240 (study PRJEB31516, sample SAMN03275571) | gut metagenome | biome: mammalia-associated habitat; material: feces | host: Papio cynocephalus | place: Kenya | collected 2012-08-06 ...
GGAAAGTGGCGGATACAACGTTGACACATCGGTTTATCTGGGCACCTGAACTGCATTACATCGCAGGGCACTGGTATGTATTTTATGCCGGAAGTGAGGACAAGGAAAATAACTGGGCATTTGACTGCCACGTTCTTGTCTGTGACAGCGATGACCCCTATACAGGAAACTGGAGTGAAAAGGGGAAATTCCAAAAGCGGGAGGATGACGATTTCTCTTTCACCGGATTTTCATTGGATATGACATATTTTGAAGATGGTGAACGTTCTTATGTAATTTGGGCGCAGCATAGTCCGGAGAAGATTTCCTGCCTGTATTTGGGGGAGGTTAATCGCGAGGAGCCATGGAAATTAATTTCGCTTCCGATGCTTTTAACCGAGCCGGAGTATGACTGGGAAAAAGTCCGCTATGCCGTAAATGAGGGACCTGCGGTTGTCAAACATGATGGAAGAATAATGGTTTTCTTTTCCGCGTCCGGTACCGGTCCGGAGTATTGTGTAGGAGTAATTTCTGCCAAAGAGGGAAGTGATTTGCTAAAGCGGGATTCATGGACAAAGCAGAATACACCCATACTTACATCCGAGGATTTACATGAGGAATTTGGACCTGGACACAATTCATTTACAAAAGATAAGGATGGAAATGATATTTTCGTATATCATGCCAGAAGTCTGGAATGTTTTGAGGGAAGATGCGGATATTCGGAAAATGACCCTCTGCATGACCCATGCCGACATGCAAGAGTGAGAAGAATAGTGTGGGAGTAAGAAAAAAATGAAGTTCATTCGTATCGAGACAAGATAATGCTTCGCATTATAGTCTCTCACGAATGAACTTCATTTTTGTTTTGATATTATGGGGTGAGGTTTTCTCTTTCTAAGTTAAGTTCAAGTTCCTTGATTTGCTTATTTAGGTTAGTTGGGAAAGGAAATTTTTACAGAGCCTAAGCAAGTGATATTGTTGTTGGCAGCAATAATTATAGGGTCGTCAATTAATGCTAAAACCGGAATGTGTTTTTCGGCAGTTACTTTTTGTATGGATTCATCCTGCGCTATTGAGCCTGTATAATGAACTTCAATGTTAAAATTTTTTAGCATATCTAATCTCGTGTAATATGAAAATTTGGAGTAGTCAGCATCTGGTGAGAGATGGTATTCTCTAAATTGAATGACAGCACCTGCACTATCGCCCATGATTATTTTGTCGTGGTGTGAGAGATAGTCTACAAGATTAAACTCCTGTAAGCGTAAGTAAAGCTTGTCAGGCAGACCGCCTGTAAAATAAATTATATCCGAATTTGCACATTTTTTTAGTGCAGAATCAGGAGTGTCTTCAAAGTAATTTATATACGTGAGTTGTTCTTTTTTTATATTAAATTGAAAAAACATTCTTTCAAGCCCATGACGATATATTCCCATTTCTTTTGAGTAAAATGTTTTCCATACTTCGTTTGAAGGGATGTCATTAGTGCGGAAAGAGAATGGAATGACACAAACTTTATGGCATGGCTTAATATATTTTTTTAATTCTGTAACGTATACTGAATTTTGAATATTATATGTATTCATTAGAATATTAATCATCAAATCACCTCGTCATAAGCATAGCATAGTTTCATAAAGAAAGTAAAGGTAGTAAGGAACACTCGAGTTTATTTATCCTTTTCTTTTTGTTAATTCTTTAATTTGGTTGTCTTTTTCCACCATTTCTTTGTCTTTTTGGGCTATCGTTTCATCCTTTTCCGCCAGCAGTGCTTCAAGGTCTTCTATTCTTGCTTCTAATTTACGGATTCGACCGCGGTTGGTATCGTTAATGACAGCAGCTACGTCTTCGTTTGCCAATTCTTCAATGAACATATACATCAGCTCCTTTCGTTCCGACATCATCATTATAGCACTTTCATACACAGGTTGTAAAGCGGGATTTTCCAGAAGAAATTGTGTCATTTCAGAGGGTGTGCGGATGCTAAAGAAAGTGAGCCAACGTTCCAGTTCGCCGGCTGCTTCGGGGTGTTTTTTCCGAAAAATATCAAGACAAACATAGTCATAATACTGTAAAAGTTCCAATTCAACGCCGCTGTCGCTTTTTTGCCGAAAATGATGGATGTATTCGGATGAACCTGCGAAAGCCGGATGACTTTCTTCCATAAAAATAATAGAGTATACAGGCATAATGGATGTATAATCATAGTTACTTTTTAATTCGTTTTCTGGGATGGAATATTGACGTTTAATAAGGTCAGCAGAATAAAATACAGAGCGTTCCGGTGGCATAAATAACCCTTTTCGTTGAATTTCAACATGTCCGAAACTTTGATTTTTAAACCGGACGACTAAATCTAAAATGCCTCGTTTACTGTAGATACTATTTGCTGTTGTTTCGCCACTCAACGAATGGAGTACCGTAACCTCTTGTCCAATGATGGATGAAATTAGAGAAGAAAGACGGTCAGGATATTTGTCAGGATGAAAAATATTTTTGAAAATTGTATCATTTAGTAAATTTGGAACTCGTTTTCCCATTAAAATGTCATGGTAAAGTTTCTGCTTTTGGGGTGACAGTTGATAATAAATATTTGCAAAGGCAGAATCTGTGCTAAGCCATTTTGTCAGTAAATTTGTTTTTGCCATAGGCATCTCCTCCTGATAAGAATATTTCGTAAGGTGCAATAAAACAATTTGATTCTTACGATATGAAGCAAGTATATCAAAATAAAATACAAAAAATAAGTGTCGTCTGTCCGATATATGGGGGTCTCAAAATCCTAAACGACAAAAATTAAAAATCCTGCACCCATTTTCCCATCCAAATCGTGTATTATATAGAAAGTAATTATTTTCTACCATGCATGGAAAAAAAGATATTGTAGTAAAGGAGTATCAGGCAATGATTAATAAATATGCCGGGATGGAGTATGAGGACGTCGTGCGGCAGTATGCAGAGATTACCACAGGCAGTTCTGGATTCGAAATGTGGATATTGGATATATGCCACAGGAGAACCAAAAGTCTGACTCTTTGCAAATAGAAGATGAAGAAACGGAGCAGCTTGTTGAGGCTCTGCGAAAATTACCTTTTCGATACCGCGAAGTAATTGTGCTTTATTATTATGAAGAATATGGCACGGGTGAAATTGCAAAAATGCTGCATACAAGTGTGAACACGGTGAAGTCAAGACTTCGCAGAGGCAGAGAAAAACTCGCTGCCATCATGAAAAATTAACAGGGATTAAATAGGAGGCAAAATGATGGATATAAAAAAAATAGATAAGATTAAAACTCCGGAAGATTGGGTGGAGGAGGCATTGAATCCGGAAAAGATAGGATATAATTCCCATAGGAGAAATTCAATGAAAAAACTTCGGACAGCGGCTGCGGCAGTAGTGATTTTTCTTTTGTGCGGAACTTTTGTAACTGTGGCGGCAACAAAATCCAATGTATTTCAATCGCTTTTGGAAAATATGTTTGGCAAGGAAAATGTCACGGAGGTAGAGCTAAATCCAGAACCAGCCAAAGAAGTGGCAGATGTTAAGGCGGGAAAGGATGGCGCAATACAGTTGCAGGAAAACATGATGGTGGTCGGAGAGAAAGAAAGTTTTATCAGTGAATATCATTTTGAGGGAGATGAGGAAAAAGTAGACCATGTGTACACTGTTGTTTCCGATGGATTAAAGAAAATGGACACCGGTTGCTTTTGAAAGTGTGCTTGACGGGGAAAAATGCGGTTTTCAATATGTGACAAGCGGCAACGAAATTTATGCCTTTAATTACACGGGTGGAATTACTGAGATTTTCTCTTATTATAAAAACGGCACAATTTACGGTGTAAGAGAAGAGGAAAATTCAACAAAAGGTTATTTGGTGGAAATCAATCTGGCAGAGAAAACGGTGAAAAAAATATCCGGCGGGAACATGATTTGCAATTTTGTCATGTCACCGATGGGAAGCAAAATTTTGTGCAACCATAGGGGAGACGGTTACTGGTCAGTCTTTGATATTGCTTCGCAGACGGAGAAAAAAATAAGCCAGAAACTTGTGAATGGATATGCAAGGACAACAGAAATTGAGTTTTTGGATGAAAACCGCATTTTAACCTATGGCGAGCCGGTTTTCAAAAACAATACAGAAGAGGATTCTACATGCGTAGTAAATTTACAGACCATGAAAATTGAAAAGAAATATTCAGGTGCCGGCCTTGTTAATATGAAATGGTCATACCGTTACCACCATAAAAAGAAATCACTGGAATTCTATGAAATTACCGGAAATCAGTCATTTACCATTCCTAATGTCATGGACAGTGGCGATGTAATTGCTGTAAGTGGTGATTATGTATTATTTGGAAATTTGGAGGAGGATAAACAGGCGGTTTATCTCATTCAACTCACAAATCATACGTGGAAGAAGATGAATATTCCGGGAAAATTAAGAAATGATATGGAAATTCATCTGGTGAAAACACAGAAGAAAATTCTGATTACAAACAAAAAGAGAGCGTATCTTGTGGATGTGAGTTCGCTGTAAAAATTTTATGCAAGCCATATAAAATAAAAACACATTGCAAAGGAAAGCGATGTGTTTTTATTTTGGAAGTGTTTCTTTGCTTCTTGTGTAGGGCTTTTTCTCATCAGTAAGTTCCGCTAGGTAATCCATGCTTGTATTATAATAGATAGCAAGTCGCTTTAGCACTTCAATCGGCATGCTCCGGCTGTCTGTCTCATAATGTGAATACGTACGCTGGCTAATGTGTAAGTAGTCTGCAATGTCTGTTTGTTTTAAATCGTGGTCCTCTCGCAAATCACGAATACGCTGCATTTTCATGTAAAAACCTCCTGAGAATAAGGGTGATTTTAAACGGATAGAATCCGAGCAAAATTCAATAATATTATAAATTGAACGTAGTATATATGATATTATTAGAACAAAATGGACTATTGATTCATAGAACAATATGTGCTATGATATAGGCATAAATTAACAAAAATTGGAGGGGATTATTATGAAAAAAAGAATCTTAGCCATATTAATGGCAGCAATCATGTGCTGTCTGCAACTGGCTGAATTTGTTCCGGCAGAAAAAGTAAAAGCGGCATATTCTGTTAGTGAAGAGGACATTTATTATAGATGTCCGGAATATCTCGATAACAAGGCATATGATAACTATATGGCTAGATGCGAAGAACGCATTGAAAAAGGGATGGCAACGATAAACGATGCAGAAGGTTTGGGTGCCTCGATTTTATATTCGTTACAAAATGGTGCAGAAATCATCATATCGGAATTGGCAAGCTTAGCGGGAATTGGACAGAGTACCAAAGACAAGTTGAATAAGGAAGTGGTTTATCAATTAATTCAGGCGTATCTTTCCAGTGATACTTCTGCAACAAATACAGCTTCGCAAATTGGAAATGCATATAGTACCATTTCTGATGCTTATAATGTGGCAAATGCAACTGATTTGTACAATTATAAAGTGTCATTGAAAAACTCATCTCTAAATCTGTCAGATAATCAAGTTGACAAACTTGTGGATATGTATACAGATGCAGATGCATTTTCAAAAATATTGAGTTATGCTGGCAATGCACAGAAAGCATTAAAAATAATTACAGCATATATTGAAATGCAGGATTTGGATTTGGCAGTATTGAATAAATTGGATGATGCTTTTAGTTCCATGGATTCAGAGTTTGCCAGTGCAATCCGGTCAATTATGTCAGATCGGACATCGGATTTTCTGACATTTGCAAAGAAAAATTATCTACAGGATGAAGTCATAAAGAAAATGGTAAGTGCCGTGGCAAAATATGGTTCATCACCGGTTGTATTTGTAAAAAATGTTTGTGCAAATATATTAGGAAAAATTTATAAATCCTTTTGCCCGACAGCAGATCAAATTATACAAGCAGGAATGTGTCAGGCATATACATATTTGGCAAGAAATAAAGTAAATAAACTTCGGAAAGAATTAAAAAACGGGAAAGCCTCAGAGGACAATATAGAACAGTATAAAGTGGCATATGGTTTTTATATTACAACAATGAAAACAACTATGAATAAAGTCGCAGGTTGTGTAAATGGTTCAGATAAATCAATAAAACAGGCATTAAAAAGCTGGGCAGGCTCACTTTCCGGTTTTACTTATGCTACTTATATGGACCGTTGCCGTTCGGAGGCATCAGCAGATGTATCTGCTGGTCTGTTGAAGATTTCTGGCAATACTGTTACACGTAAGACACCAAATGGGACAACGATTGATGGAAATTATGACAGCACAGAGAGCATCAAGGCGCGGTTAGCAGCAATAAAGCAGAAATATCCACCAAATCAAGGAGTAACATGGAAAGGAGACTGGGGTGGAGCAACCCAGTGTTTTGGGTTTGCACGTATGGTATTCTTTTTCCTTTATGGAAAAGAAATGCCGGCTAGATATTATTCTAATGCTCGTTATCAATATAGAGACGAAAATGGTGTAAATAAGGTAGGACAACTGACAGGAAATTTTACAGCGGCACAAGTGCAGCAATTATTTGCGCAGGCCAAAATTGGTGATGTAATTCAGGCCAGTACAACAGCTTCTTCTGGTCAGCATACCATGATTTTTACCGGACTGACTTCAAAAGGAATCACAGTATACGATTGTAATGCCGCAGTGAATGGTTGTGCTCCGGGAGGATGTGGTATCAATGAATGGGAACGTTCTTATTCGGAATTAGCAAAAGGAACATACGGATATGGTTCTTCCAATGGAGGAATTACGATTTACCGCGCAAATAATTATGCGTCAATCTATGGAGATGGTGATGATGTCTTTTATGATGATAGTGCAAATTTTATCATAAAAGATGGTGTTTTAGTAAAATACACGGGATGGCAGCCATTTGTAGAAATTCCGGATACGGTAACAGCGATTGGTGATGAGGCATTTTTGAATAATAAAACAATGATACATGTGCTGATTCCTGATAGTGTAACTAGCATTGGAGAAAGTGCGTTTGAAGGCTGTACGAGTTTACTGTCTGTGAGTATACCGGATAGTGTGGAATTCATTGGAAACAGTGCGTTTAAAGACTGTACCAGTCTGGGGTATGCATATTTGCCGAATAATGTGAAGTATACGGTGATAGGATACAGAGTTTTTTGTTATTGTGAAAATTTAAAAGAGATAGAAATACCAGAATATGTAACCAGAATTGAGAGTGAATCTTTTTATGATTGCGTAGAATTGCAAGAGATAAAATTTAATCCATATGTCACAGTAATAGGTGATTCTGCGTTTTATAATTGTAATATTGAAGAACTAAGTTTGCCTAAAAAATGTGATAACTTAGGAAGTAAAGCCTTTGGACAGTGTGAACAACTTAAAAGCGTTTTTATAAATAAAAAACTTACAAATACTTCAGGAGGATTGTGGGATTATGAAGGTCCATTTTGTGGATGTTCTTCATTAAATGATGTTGTATTTGAAAGTGGTATAACAGGAATACCGGTCTCTATTTTTGCAGGCTGTACGGGAATTCGGGATATCGAAATACCTGACACGATAACTGTCATTTCAGATTATGCATTTCAAAATTGTGTTAATTTGAAAAAGATAGAATTTCCAAGTGCATTAAAAAGAATAGGACAGCGTGCTTTTGAAGATTGCGACTCAATTGAAAGGGTTGATTTTAATAAAGTAGAGCATGTTGGTGGGTATGCATTTTCGAATTGTGATAGTTTATCGTATGTTTTTATACCTAAAAGTATAGAAAGTACAGGATATTCCTTTTGGGATATGAAAGATGGTGGCGTGTTTGCAGGATGTAATCAACTGAAAGAAATAGAGTTTGATCAAAAGGTGACAGCAATTCCTGACAATTTTTTTAGAAGTGCTCAAATTACGAAAATAGAATTTCCAAGTGCATTAAAAAAGATAGGACAATCCGCTTTTGAAAATGCAAGTTTATTAAAAGATATTGTTTGGAATGATGGAATAGAAGAAATTGAGTCTAATGCATTTAAAGGATGCATGTCAATTGAAACAATGAATATTCCAGATAGTGTAAATTCGATGGGAACATATGTTTTTTCGGGAGATAATAAAATAAAAAATGTTTATCTGCCAAAAGGGCGTATTAATATTACCGAAGGTGTATTTTATAATTGCAACTCTTTAGAGTCTATTACTTTTCCAGATACTGTAGAGGCAATAAGAGAATATGCGTTTGGAAATTGTAGCACTTTGAAAGAAGTAAAGTTATCACCTAAATTGAATTATATTTATTCATACGCTTTTTCGGGCTGTGCTTCCTTAGAGAAATTACATTTACCAGATAGTACAAAGCAGGTACAAAGAAATGCATTTGAAAATTGTGAGGCATTAACGGATATTATATTGGGAGCAGGAATAAAAAATATTCCATCCCAGGCATTTCGAGGCTGTTCCTCCCTAGAATCCATTATTCTCCCATATCAAGTGGAAACCATTGGAGAAGATGCATTTAAAAATTGTACAAAATTAAGAAAGATTACGATACCAAAAGCAACAACTTCGATATCTGACAGTGCATTTTCCTATCCGGATAAAATGACAATTTATGGCGTGGCAGGAAGTTATGCGGAGCAGTATGCAAAAGAAAATGATATTGCTTTTGTTGCACAGCAGATTGCAACGGAGAAAATCACGCTGACTGAAACAGAATTGACATTAGGGCGAAATGAGAAATATCAATTAACTGCTGGATTAAACCCAATGGATTCTACGGATGAAGTTATTTGGTCGTCTTCGGATGAGAAGATTGCAAAAGTGGACAAAACAGGGAATATTGAAGCAATATCGGCGGGCGAGGCTGTTATCACGGCAAAGGCTGGTGAAAAAACGGCGACATGTAAGGTAACTGTAAACATTCCGATAAAAAGCATTTATTTAAACAAAACATCCATAGAATTAAATTCTATTGGTGACAGTTACCAGTTAAATGCAAGTTATTATCCTTCTGATGCAGATGGAGCAATAATATGGAAATCGGATGATGAAGGGATTGTTTCCGTAGATCAAACAGGAAAAGTAACGGCTATAGGAAAAGGAACAACGACAATTACTGTTTCATGCGGGAATGTAAAGGATACATGTACGGTTGTGTCAAACGGAGAGAGTGGTGGTTCACAGATAATTCCATCTCCTAGTCCTCAGCCAAGTTTGAAACCGAATCCAGACAATCAACCGGCGAATACACCGAAGCCAACTGTGACGCCGCAAGTGCCGACAAAAGGGAATACTCCGCAATCGTCACAAACGGTCAATGATGGGAAGAATAGTGCCAAAATAACTTCTTTGACAAAGATTAAAGGTGTCGTTGCAAAGAATCAAAAGAAGTGCAAAGTAAAAGTTACATGGAAAAAGGTGTCAAACAGTTTGGGGTATCAGATTCAGTATGCAACAAATAAAAAGTTTAAAAAGGCGAAGAAAAAAACGGTTAAATCAACCTTTGTTACATTAAAGAAACTGAAAAAGAAAAAGACATATTTTATTCGGATTCGAGCTTATAAAATGGCAGATGGAAAGAAAGTATATGGAAAGTGGAGTTCAGTAAAAAAAGTTAAGGTAAAGAAGTGATAATGAACAATCGCGTTGTAGGTGGGAGTAAATCAAATTATAAATTGGAGGAATTATTATGAAAAAATTAGTTTTATCAACAGCATTACTCGTGCTTGGAGTGGCAACACTGGCAACACCTGCGAAAGCAGCAAAGAAGGCGACGAAATTTTCTTTGACACCGTCAACAACAGCGATTACGCGAAAAAGTGTAAAGGTATCTGTTACGGTAAAAAAGAAAGCAAAAATAAAAGAAATTCGCTATCGTGCCGGAAAAGTCACAAAGAAAGCAAACAAATATTGGAAGCGTGCAAAATCAATCACGAAAAAGAAATCTTTTAGTGCACCGTATAATGGCTGGTATTCGGTTCGGTTGAAAAACAAAGCCGGAAAGTATACTGTCCGCAATATTCAGATTCAGTGCATTGACAAAACGGCGCCATCGGTAAAAACAAGCTACACGGTTGCAAATAAAGTTGGAACGGTTTCCGTTTCTGCGTGGGATAGCAACGGAATTTCTTATGTTGGTTATCAAAAAGGCTGGTTACAGTCCAAACGTAAAGCAGATTATACAGCAATGCAAAACGATCAGAAGTCATTTCAAGTGACAACACCGGGATATTATACCGTTTGTGTTAAAGATGGTGTAGGAAACACTTATTTGGCTTACCAGTATGTGGAACTCTGGAAGGATCTGTGGAGTGTGAAGCCGTTTGATAGTTGGGATGCAGAAAACTATGAAGGTTCAATGAAAGATCGTTGGGGTAATTCCATTACGAATCCGATTAAGGTTAGTACACATGCAGGAGGAAATAAATACATTGAATATTCTTTAGACGGGAAATACACTAGGTTGTCTGGAGAGATTATTCGTTCTGATGAATTGGAAGATGATGAAATTTCATGGATACAAATTATTGCAGATGGTGTGTTGATTTATCAGTCGCCAAAGATGAATTATAAGACAAAACCAGTTTCGTTTGATATAGCAATTAATCGCGCTAAATATGTGAAAATTGTGGCATATTCAGATAAGTATGGATGGGGAGGAGACATGCTGATTACTAATGCGAAACTTTATAACTAGGTAAAAAATATGCAGAAGATATTGGGAAAAACCATTATATATCCAACGATATTTTTTACTGGAATTTTGCTAATAATTGCGTTGAATACTGTTTCCCAAGCAGAAAAAGTACTGCCTCATTTTATGCAGTTGCCTCTTGTATGGGTATTGCCGGGAGTAGTTTTGTTTACTCTTGCTTTTATGGCGATTTATTGCAAATGGAAGAGGTTAAAATGCTTTAATTGTATTGCCTTATTAATATTTTTGGGAATAGTTGCATTGCAATTATTAGTAATACATATTGCGAAGATATATCCAATTACAGATTGTTTTACTACTATGGATGAAGCAATGGCAATGGTGGAGAAACAAAATGGAATTTTAGATAATACAACGGAGTATTTTTCTTCATATACCAATAACTATTTATTTACAATCGTTATGTATTACATATTCAAAATGGCTAAAATAATTGGTGTTGATTATTATAATATGGCTATTTTTGTAAATATGATTTTGCTGGATGTTGGGATATATTTGAGCTTTTGCACCATGCGGAAATTGTGGGGAAGCAGACGTGCTGCGGCAGGTTTGTTGTTAATTGCTTTGTGCCCTACTAATTATGTTTTTTTACATTATGTATATACAAATACATTTAGTGTGCCGGTTGTAATGGGGATTTTGTATTGTGGAATCAGCATAGACAAAGAGAAGAAAAGTATAAGTAAATTTATATGGGCAGTTTTGTTTTGTGTGCTGAGTGTATATGGTACTTATTTAAGACCGACTACCGTGTTCTGTACAATCGGAGTTATACTTTATTTTTTTAGAATAAAGACGCTGAGAGAAAAATGGAAAAAAATTTTGGTGTTATGTATCATAACAAGTTTTTGGATGTTGGTATTAGGTAAGATCATCGATCATCATTTGCAGAACCCCAATAATACGCAAGGGTTTCCCGTGACGCATTGGATTATGGTTGGTTTAAATGGAACCGGTGAAATAACAGGAAAAGATGTAAAACTAACAAGAAAACAGGATGGAAAAACAGAAAAAATCAAATTTAATATGCAGGAAATAGAAAAGCGTATTAAGAAACTTGGTGTAACCGGAATAGCCAAATTATATGTAAGCAAAATGGGAAAAGAGTGGGCTGTGGGGACAGATGATTATCAGGTATTACAGTCAAGTGACAGATATTATTCAGAGGGATATGAGTGGATTTACGGCAACAAAAGGGGGATGGCAGTTGTATATTCACAAATATATAGATGTGTCTGTTTGCTTGGAATCATTATTATGTTAATGCAGCTACGAAAGAAAAAACATACCGATTTTCGATTTGTACTAGTGACAGCCTTTCTTGCCATGATTGTATTTGGACTTTTGTGGGAAACAAATAAGAAGCATACTATATGTTACACATGGATGCTGATTATTATGGCAGAGTCTGGTTTTTATCGTATTTGGCTGGCAAATCAATATATACTGAAGAAAAAACAAGGGTATATTTTACTGAAACAATGGATAGGAATAGGGGTGCTGACACTAGTTCTTATTCTCTGCGGAATTTTATTCCGCTACAGTACGATATCACGAGAGAAAAGATTGTTTTATAAAGAAGAAAATAATATGCCCTATATACAAGATGTTGCTAAAAATAAAAGAATATTGAACAATGTTTTTTATGCTCAGCGTAAATTTAACTGTATTAAGATACATGCTGTTCCCATAAAGGGAGCAAATCAAAATACTGAATATGAAATAACATTGCTTGATAAAAAACAAACTGTTTTGGAAAGTAAGGTGATAAATGCAAAAATAGTGAGAAAATCTTCATGGGTGCTACTTCTGGAAGGGAAAATACTTCCTAAAGGGGAATATTATGTTCGTTTGTCAGGACATGGATTACAGGATACAATTAAATTTCCTTATTTTTGTGGGAAAGTATTTAAACCATATGAAGAGAGTGTTTTGTTGGAAAGTAGTGATAGCATGGCATCCCTATCACTTAGAGTATCATGTAAATATTAAATTTTTTGAAAGGATGATTAGAGATGAGAGGAAAGAGTAAAAAAATAGTAATTGTGATTTTAATGATAACATTATTTTTTGCACAGTCAAATGGAGATGTTTATTGTAAAGCAAAAAACATAAAAGTAAGCAATCCTAAAGTTACAAATAAAAAAATCACATGGGATTGCGTTTACTTTGGTAACTACTATCAGAACAACGCAAAAAAGAAACAGAAAATTAAATGGCGTGTATTGAATGTTAAAAATCAGACAGCTTTGCTTGTGTCGGACAAAATATTAGATTATGGTGCCCAGTGTGGAGATGAGGATTATTGGAAAGGTTATTCTCTTTCTATAGACAAATATCAGGAGCAATCCAATCATTGGAAACAGGGGTTGTTGAGAAAATGGTTGAATAATTCTTTTTATAAAAAAGCATTTAACAGTGTGGAACGAAAACAAATAAAAAAACGAAAAGTAAATATTTCGATGGCGGAGGCAAAGGAAAAGCCAAAATATGTATCCGACAATGTTTCATTATTAGGTTTTTCTGATTTTAAAAAATCATATGGTTTGAAGGAAAAAAAGAGCAGAAAAGCTTATATGACTAAGTATGCACAAAAACGGAGACAAAAAACAGAGTCTATTATTGAAGGAGAAAAGGTATCTAAGGAAAGCATAAAAAATGCAGTGTATTATTGGACATATAATAATTGTATGGAGGGTACAGGCGGTGTTATGAGTGATGGAGATATTTCACAGCTTGGCTTGGATGCTAATTATCCATATGGTATGCGTCCGGTGATAAAGGTTAAATTAAACAAGTCTTTCATTAAAAAGGCAGGGAAAGTAAGTGTGAATATTTAAAAAATATGGGTACCTATTATTGTTAATAGGTACCCATGTGGGATGAAAGGATGGATGTTTATGAAAAAGATAGTAAAGAGAAGTATTAGCTTATTAATTATATTGTCTCTGATTTTATCAGTGTTGCCAGTTGAATTTTTAGGAGAAAGGTCTAATGTTCTAGCGGCTACAAGTGAAGGAGAAGAGTTTACAGTAAATGGTTTAAATTATGTAATATTAAGTGACAATACATCTGTTGGAGTCACGGGAGCTACAGATTCCTCAATAACAGAATTAGTAATACCTGAGACTGTGAATTATGATAATTATGATTTTCATGTTACAGAAATACGATATCAGGCATTTCAAAATTATGCTAGATTAACAAAAATCCTTATGGGAAATAATGTTGAAGTGATAAAAAACTATGGATTTTCTGGATGTAAAAATTTGGTTGATGTTAAGTTGTCAAATTCTTTATATGATGCAGGATATAAAGCATTTGAAAATTGTACAAGATTAGAAAGTATTACATTGCCCCTCAGTTTAACCGGAGATGCTTCGGAAATGTTTAGTGGATGTAAGTCATTGAAAACAGTAGAGTTCGCAGAAGGAGCAACAAAAATTCCAAATGGATTATTTAAAAATGGCAGTATTACATCTTTTGTTTGTCCGGAAAGTATTGTTGAAATTGGGGAATATGCATTTGAAAATTGCAGTAATTTGAAAGAAGTAAAGTTCTCTGATAAATTAGAAATAATAGGTAAAGGAGCGTTTTATAATTGTGGTAAAATACAAGAAATAGAATTGCCAAAAAGTTTGAAAGAAATGAAAAATGGATATGCCAATGGTGTGTTTAGCAATTGTTCTAGCTTGAAAAAGATTAGTATACCAAAATCATTAAAAGAAGGTAACCTAGCATTTAAAGGTTGTAGTTTATTAAACGAGATAGAGTGGGAGAATGGGATAACCAAAATACCAGATGGTCTATTCAAAAATTGTGCCGGTTTGGAGAATGTAAAAATACCAGATACAGTAACAGAAATTGGTAGGTATGCATTTGAAAATTGCAGTAATTTGGTAAATATTTCTTTCCCTAATAGTTTGCAAGTTATAGGAGAGGGAGCATTTAAGGATTGCAATAAAATTAAAGATATTAATTTGCCAAATGGATTACAAGAAATGCAAAATGGGTATTATAACGGAGCATTTAGTTATTGTACGGGATTGCAGAAAGTAAGTATTCCTTCGTCGCTAAAGAAAGGTTATTTGGCTTTTAAGGGCTGTAATTCATTGTCAGAAATTGAGTGGATACAGGGAATTACAAAAATACCAGAAGGATTGTTTAGGGAATGTGCAGGCTTGAAAAGCGTGGTGATTCCAGATTCGATAACACAAATAGAAGGTAATGCGTTTGCAGAATGTTCTAATTTGCAGGAGATATATCTTCCTAACAATACAGTGGATATAGCAGATAATGCATTTAATAAATGCCCATATCTTGTTATGAAAATGAACCGTGATTCATATGCGAGTCGTCATGCAATAGTAAATAAAATACCCTTTGAATGGATCGGAAATTCAATGGAAAATATGACAGATGGCTTTTTAAATCGAAATGGATGTGAATATCAGACGGTGACGCAAGGTGCAACGGCAAATGGATATATTAATTTCAAGGTGAAATTTGGGTTTAAGAATGGAGTGAAAAAAAGCATATCGGATGCGCATTTGAGGATTTATGTTCCAGATGATGTTACGGTGATTCAAAATACAGTAAAAGTAAATGATATTTTATCAACAGATTTTGAATTAGATGGGAATTTTCTGGATATACCCGTAGACAATAAGGGCGGTGTAGTTACTTTTAGTGTTCAAGCAAATAATTATGATGAGTTCTTTAGTTTTTCGGAAATTAAATATCGAAAAAGCAATGTCGACTTATGTGAAATGATTAATGCACTAAATGCAGAATTACAACCATTATCTTTGAATATGGATTCGGAAACAAGCAATAATACGTTTGTTATATCTGGAATTGTGATACCAGAAAATAATGTAGATATTTATGTTGATGGGAAAAAATACACAAGTATACAAGGAACAAAGGCTGGAACATATGCCACAGCAATAACTATTAAGGATATGAAAAAATATAAAAAATATGATATTAAGGTTAGTAGTTATAATACTGAAGGCGTTGCAGTTGAACAAACACAAAAAATTACTTATATTCCTCAAATTCCGGAATTGACGGATTTTACTATGGAGCATAATGGGCAGAAATATAATTTGTCAGAGCAAAAAAAGTTGAAACCTATTGTGGTGTTTAACCCAAGCAAGAAGTTTCAGTTTAAAATCAAATTTCAAAATGCAAATGAAATAGAAGATGTATATGTGGTAAGCAATAGAAGTAATATAAAAAAGAGAATAAATGCAATTTGGAACGAAGATTTGCAATTGTATGTTGCAGAGGGGTACTTTGACGAGAATAATCATAGTTATGTACCAGGTTCTATTTCTGTAGAATATATTACTAAAGGTCAAATTCATTACATAAATGAGGATGTTGATTTTTCTTCAGATGAATATGTAAATAGCATAGCACAAGAGTTTGAGAATGCTAAAATTGAAATTATTAAGGATACACAAACGAATTCTGAGGCAAAATTTGTGTTTCCTAATATGGGCGATGCCGAATTAAATTTACAGAGAGAAAGAACGCAATTAGACGCTTCGGTGACGGAGGAGGCATTAATTAAAGATGGTTACATTAAAGTGACAGGTGATTTTATTAGAAAAAATGCTAGTAGACTTAAAGTATCAGGGGATAGTTTTGAAGATGATGTTCTACTATTTATTAAATATGCTGTTTCTCCGGTTACTAATAAGATAGAAACTCAAATTGTGGATTTAAGAGACAAGGTAGTAGAAAAAGTAACAATGGGTACGGTCACGCCAGGAACAATAGGAATTATTTCAGATGGATTTGATTGGGCTAATACTGTAGATACATGGAAAGGATATCGAGTTGATTTAAATGAAGCTAGACAAAGTGTCTTGAATAGCACAATGAGTTATTCTGACAAAGAGCAAGCAATAAATCGGATTGAAACAGTAAGGAAAATGAATAATGGCAAGGTTGCAATGAAAATGTTGGGGGCATTGCTTTCTGTAGCAGGGTATACAGTGAATCCAGCCATTGGTATGGCACTTAGTGCAATGACGTTTATGTATGATAGAGAACTTAATGCAACAATGTTAGATATTAAAGGCTTGAGTGCAAAAGAAAGTGGTAGTGCTGCTATAAATTTCCGTTGGGCTGTTGATCCGAGTGGATATATATATGATGCTGACACAAAAGAACGTGTAGGTGGAGTTACTGTTACACTATATTATAAGCAAGATGAAAATAGTAAAGCAATTAAATGGAATGCATCGGAGTATTTACAACAGAATCCATTGGTTTCAGCAGAAGATGGTGAGTATGCATGGGATGTGCCGGAAGGGTTATATCAAGTGAAATGCGAGAAAGATGGTTATCAAACAGCATATTCGGATTGGCTTCCCGTTCCACCGCCACAACTTGGAATTAATATTGGTATAAAGAAAAGTGAGGAGCCGAAATCTACACCATCAACGGTTAAAGATAAAACCGAAAAAGAAGATGGCAAAAGTGGGCTGGAATCAACTAATAAGATTCAAATGAGCAATTCCTCTAAGATTGTGGTTTCGAGGGTGAAAATTAAGGCAATAAAAAGAAAAGGCACAAGTGCGATTATATCTTGGGAAAAAAGTAAAGGTGCCAAAGGTTACCAGCTCCAGTATGCCCTAAACAAAAAGTTCAAAAAGAAAAAGAGCATACAGACCAAGAAAACCAAGTACACCATTAAGAAACTGAAAAAGAAGAAAACGTATTACATTCGTGTTCGTGCCTACAAGATGAATGGTAAGAAAAAGGTGTACGGAAAATGGAGCAAGGTTAAAGCAGTAAAAAGAAAGTAATGTGCTAACATGATTTAAACTAAAAAAGACAAGGAGTGATTCTATGAAGAAAGTAGTTAAATTATTTTTAGCAGTAGTATTATTGTTGTGTATTCAAGGTGCTGTAAATACGGAAAGTGCTTATTCTAAGATGAAGACGTATAAAGAGGGAAAAACTTATACACTTACAGGAAAGGTGCAGCGAATAAATTATGAGCATCCAAATGGCAAACATTTTATTGTATATCTTCTTAAATTGGATAAAAAATTTAAAATTAAGACTGACTTAGCAGGGAAAACAAAAGCATCAAAAGTTCAACTTGCGCTGATGTATTCTGGCGATAACAAGAAGAATAAATTGTATAAGCTTCGTGGAAAACACGTTAAGGTACGAGGGAAATTATATGGACAAATTACAGCTTATTATGTAGTGCCAATTTATATAGATATGAAATCAATAAAAAGAATTTGATATGGAGAATTAAATCTCAAGGGAAAGGAGAGAGAAGCATATGAAGATAATGCGTAGTTTGGTGTTTTTATTAGTTATATATGTTTTGTTTTGTAATAACACAGATGCAGAAGCCGCTTCAAAGGCGAAGAAGGCTAAAATTGCTTATGCAAAATATTTACAGTCGGTATGCCCTTTAGATGAAAATATATTTTGGCTAATTGATATTAATAAAGACAAAACGCCTGAATTGATAACTGCATGGAATGAGGGATATTCTAGTATATCGATTCATTGTGTGTATACTTTTGAGAATGGAAAAATTAAAAGATTGGCGAATACGGAAAAGAAAAGTAGTGCAATTGGATATGGAGAGGGGGATATAAGTTATAACTCACATACGAAGACAATTGCTATTTATGATGGAGGAACATCCAATAATAATTCATTTTATGCTATTGCGCGAAATGGGAAATTAAAGAAAGTTGGAGAAATTGGTTATCATTGGTATGATGATAACAGTACGGTTCGAAAGCCGTTTTTAAATGGAAAGTGGATTTCAAAAAAGAAATACAATAGTACATTTGAAACGTTCAAAAAATTGACATATCATAAAAATACATATAAAAACCGTACGAAATATCTGGCAAAGGTGAAGTCAAAAAAGGTTAAGTTGTTTAATGTCAACGGAAAAGAAAATATGGTAAGTATGAAGATTAAGTCCGTCAAAAGAACAAATCAAGGAATTATTTTAACAGGAACAGGAAAATGTCCGGTTGATGTAGTGAGAACAAAGAAACAGAGAGAACAACTGGAAAAGGGAAAGATCAAAGCGCTTGGCAAGATGTGGATTGTCAAAAAAAGTTACGATGAAGGAACGGATATTACATCATATTATTTGTATAGCAGCCAAAGTGCAAAGAAGTGGAGTTATGTGCTGACTCCGACTTTATATATATTAAAGCACCCTTATTTGGATTTAATGGACACGAATAATGATACTGTTTATCGGTCTGTTGGGAAAATTAAAGTATGTGTTAAGGAGTCTGAATACTGTGAACTTATGGAAGAATCGGCTCATGAGACATTTTGCCATACAAAGAAATGGAAAGGAAAATGGGTGCCGTTGGAATTGAATCGAGGATACGTGAAAAAGTGGATTTGGGAGTGAATCTACAGTATTTTATTTAGAAAGGAAAAGTTGTGAATAAAAAGTATGTAGTAGTATCCATTTTAATTGGCTGTATTGTTGGTAGTGTTTTTGTTTATATTTTTCGGAGAACAGAAGATAATAAGGCATCCAATGTGCACTACAAAACGGTTTTACATAATACAGCACAACCTGCAGAAAAGACAGCACCGGTGCAGGAGGATGATGCTGAACAGCCACAGGAGAAAATACAGGAAATAGATGTAAATCAGCCATTGTATGAAGTGGATATTCAAAGTATAAATGTGAATGGAAGTAAGACACAAATAACTGGGCAGGCAAGGGTTCCGATAGAACCATTGAAAACTGAAAAACAGAGACAGGAATTTGCCAAAGGTAGGCTTACCATTTTCGGTCATACGTGGATTGTAAGAAAAGAAAAAAAGAAATTGTCTATGCCTACGTATTATTTGTATCGAGATAGGGATTCAGAAATATATACCTATGTGATGCAGGAAGATACGCCGTGGTTAAATTACCCAAGTTATTTTTTCTCAGATAAAGATGGAAATCGTTTATATGAGGAAGTTGGCGTTGTGAGTATACAAATTGATGAATTAGCATTTGAAGATAGTGGAGGTGAAGAGGGGTATAAGAATTTTGTTTATGGAACCGAGTGGTCTGGAAAATGGATACCGATAGAGATTGAAAATGGAAGAGCAGTGGCAATTGATCCAAATGGAATTGCAAAGTAAAATGTTGGAGGATAAAAAATGGAAGACGAAAGAATAATTTCACAGGCAGACTTAAGTCAAATTTCAAATTCCCTTGGGATTTTACACGATGAGTTGAAGTATATTGACAACAATGTGAATAGTGTAAAAAATAATGTTGGTAATGTATATAGTAAAATCGATGCCTTTATTAATGAATTCCGAGAGTATGCATTGAAGCAGGAAAAGGAGCAGCAGAAGCAAAAAGCAGAAATTCGTTTGGTGAAAATCAGACAGGAATTAGAACAGAAATATGGACATTATAAAGATGTGCGAAATAAGGCAAAGGGAATCATTCAGGCGGATGATATCGGAATTGTCAGGAAAGAGACAATTAGTAATCTTTCGGAGGAAGTTATGATTGCCACACCGGGGTATTGGCTTGCCCCATGTCTTGTTGCATTATCCGCTTGGATTAATGACCAGCCGGAATTGGCAGAGAAAGCATTGAGAGAAGGAATTAAAAGAAATGATGAAAAAACATCTCTTTTCTTTGCACTTATTTGTCGAAGAGCTAATAGAAAAAAGGCTTGCCTGAAATGGATACAGAGATATTTAGAAGCACAGGATGAGGAACATTTGAAACGGGAAACCATAATTGTGTTAGATGCTTATTCAAGTGGAGTATTAGGTGTTGACTCGGAGGGGATTATTTCGAAGCAGATGGACAAATGGCTTGCTCATTTGGAGGAAAAAGCGGGATTTACCGAGCGGCAGATAAAACAGTGGTCGGATGCAATTAATTTAAAAAGAAGGTCAGTAGATACTTCATCTTACACATATCTAAAAAATTATAGTCCTACATGGGGGCAAATGCAGGAGGCGTTGGATGATGCTGCCCTTCATTCAGAAATGCTTGCTTATTTTGATTCTATTTTTGGAAAAGACGTAAAGAGTACAGCAATAAAAGAACAGCTAGATGAAATTCTGAACAACCTTGTAAATGATTATGATGAGGAAGAGGCACCGTTGAGAAAACAAGAGAGAGTTGAACAATTAACATTAGATTGTGATGGTGATTTAGAGCGTGTGAGAAAGAAAATGCAAATTGAGCAAACGGCATTTGAGCAAAGTAAAAACTTCACTCAGCTTCTTACGGATGCTGCGATGAAACCGGAAAGTTCACATGCTGCTGTATCTACTCAAAAATTTGCGCTTGCATTATCCAAAGAATGGATTTTAAATGCTTATAATGACATTGTTGCAAAGAACAGAATGAATGTGCCTAATGAAATCGAATTAAATTTGTTTCATTTTAGAGGAACAACGGTGGATGGACAAAATGAAGCTGAATTGATTGACAAGTTTAATGCAGAGACTGATTCAGAAAAAGAAGAGAAGTTGTCAAAAAATAATTTATCGTCTTACGATAGCGCAAGTTTGTATGGTGGAATAGCTATTTTCTTCATAGGAATGTTTATGCTGGTAGGAGGGAAAGATGCAATTACGCTTGGGCTAATTGCTGCAATTGCCGGAATTATACTAATGGTTAATTTCTTCGCAAAGGAAAGAAAAGTTGAAGAAAAGAAAAAGCGTATAGAAGGTCAGTATATTGATAGACGGACGAAAGGCTGTCAGATAATACGTGCTGTATTGGCAGAGGTAGTTGATTACAGAAATGAACTTGAAAAATGGGACGCAGAGAGTCAGAAAGTAGTTGATTATTTGGAGCGGCTTACACCGAGTGAATATGTGTGGAAGACAAAGGATTCGGGTAGAAGGATTAATCTTTAAGGGGGAAATAAGAGATGGATACAGGAAAAACAGATGGCATTAAAAGAACAGACTTGCTGGATAATACAGAAGACAATGAAACGGATACATTTGCAAAAGGACTTCCTGACTGGGATTTGGTTCCGCCGCAGGTGACTGTAAGGAGGCGAAAAAGCGAATGATACAGGTACCACATACATATGCAGAGTGGATAAATTTATTAGCGTGTTTTACTCAAAGAGAAAATGATGAAGAAGTGCTTTTGGCAATGCAATCGGGAACGTTGGAATGGCAGTCGGGTGTCGCGGAACGTTTTTCAAAAAAATTAATTGATGCGGTTAATGAACGAATGAATTTGGCCTCGGATCGGTTTCAGCAGGCAATATCCAAATCGCATGGGGAAGAGGGTGCAATTATATATGCAATTTTAGCATTACGGAAAGAAATGACATTTCTTGCAGAGGCAATGAATCTTCCTGTCTTACCTGACAAAGATAGACAAACATATATTAATCTTGTGTTAGAACAGGCAGATAAAATGCAGGAGGCGTTGGAAAAATCAGCATCAAATGAGAAGAGTGGAAAAATGAGGAGTATCATTCGCAATAATAGAATTAACATTGACAGGAGGAAGACTTTGAATGAGTAATAGTGCAAAGAGCAGGGAATTGTTAAAAAGATATTCAATTGCAAGAATTCCATTTATTGCAGTTAATACAATTGAACCGGGGAGAGCGTTAACTATACTGCAAAGTATTGCTGAGGAACTGATGCTTCCATTTTGTGTTCATTCATCGACTAAAGGAGTATACGATTTGGCATCTGATAAAAATTTATGTGAAGATAAGTCGATATATGGGGCAATTGA
>ERZ808240.2144-NODE-2144-length-22438-cov-18.235536_pt1 | contig 22438 bp, 12 predicted proteins | sample MGYA00521084_ERZ808240 | MGnify/ENA primary metagenome ERZ808240 (study PRJEB31516, sample SAMN03275571) | gut metagenome | biome: mammalia-associated habitat; material: feces | host: Papio cynocephalus | place: Kenya | collected 2012-08-06 ...
GTCTTCTTCATCGACGAGGTGAGCGAGTCTATCGCCCAGAAGAAAATCAACCTTCTCGACTTGGAGGGACTCTCCGAGTCGCTATCCGCCCTGGGCAACCGTGTTTGGACGGTGGGCATCGCCCAGCAAGCCTTCAACGATGTGCTCAATGCGGCGGGCTTGAACCTCCACTTGCTCAACAAGGTGGAGGCTCGCTTCAAGACCCGCATTCCAATCGCTGCCGAGGAAATTGACAAGATTATCCGCAAGCGACTGCTCGACAAGACCGATGCTGGCAAGCAGGAGCTGGTGCAATATTACGACAAGAATAGTGGTATGATTCAGGCGGTGACCAATATCTCCGGCCTTGCCCTCAGTGCCACCAAGGATCGTGATACCTACGCCGACTACTATCCTTTCTTCCAGCATCAGTTCGACATGCTCCAGTATTTCCTCTTTGGATCTCGTGACACCGTCACCACCCAAGTCGGTACTCGTGGCATGCTGATGTCGGTCTTCGATGTGCTCCAGAAGGAATCGATGACCGAGGAGGAGGTCTATACCCATGTGTCGGCGGTGGAACTTTGCAACCAAGCGATGGACAGCATACCTGAGTCGCTTCGCATCCGTTATAAACAGGCTGACGACCACATCCAGGCGGATGGAAAATTCAAGTTGGTGCAGGGCAAGCAGCTTTTGCAGGTCATTTATTTCCTTGCCAAGAGCGATGCCCGTACCACGGTGGAGAACATCACCAGCTCGTATGCCCGCCACCCGGAGCAGTATTACGAGCTGTTGGAGGAGGTGAAGCGTGCCGTGGCTTTGCTCGTGGAGAACAATGTGCTTCTTCAGACTGCCGACCAGTATCGCATCACCAGCCAGATAGAGCAGCAGATTATCGACGATATGAACAAGTACGACATCCCGGTCTATCGCCAGGAGGCGGAGATCACCGCTCGCTTGAAGCAGTTGCGCCTCACCAAGGCGGCGCAGTCGTTCTTGCAGGATGGCGTGAAGTACAGTTTCTGTGTGGAGACTGCCAAGGGCGAGAACTTCGCCAATCAGGGCGAACGCTACATGAAGGTAGTGTTCTACGACATCTTCCACGACGACCGTCAGCAGCTCATCAGCCAAATCAAGGTGGATACGCAGAGCGAAAAGGGCGAGATGGCCATCGTGCCCAACAATGCCTACGCCAAGCAGATGCTCGACTTGGCTGCCGACCTCTTGCGCATCGACTATATCGACACCAAGAGCTATTCCACCGACGAGGAGAAGAAGGTGCAGCGCACAATCACCGATACCCGTGGCGAGAAACAGAGCCAGTTGGAAGACCTGGTGCGCCGTGCCTACCAAGAGAGTACCATCGTCTATCTCTATAATACCTACCAGCTTACCGACGACAACTGCCTGAAGGAATTGGAGGCGGTGCAGCGCCGTATGGCTGGCAATGTCTTTACCCAGCGCCCTGCCGCTAACTTGGACGATAGTCTGGCCAAACAGGCATTGACGGCTCCTGTCGGCAAGCTTGCCAAGCTCTTCGGAGCATCCGAGGAGTTTAAGTTCTTCGATACATCCGGCAAGTTCATTGGCGACAACTTGGCGGTGGTGACAGAACTGTTGGCTCGCTGCAAGTCGTATAAGACGGGAGTCGACTTGGAGCGAGAGTTGGCGGCTCCACCTACGGGCTATACCTACGGCATCATCGTCACCACCCTTGCCGCCTTGCTGCGTGGCAACAAGATTATTGTGAAGTATGGTGGCGAGGATTTCCATTCGGCTACCGACGAGGGCGTGGCAAAAGTATTCGACAGCAGCCGTGCCTTCGAGAAGGCGAGCTTCAAGGCTGTGATGCAGTCGCTCTCCTACAAGGACCGTCAGGAGATTGTCGATATCTTGAAAGAGGATTGTCAATACAAGAAAATAACCGGCGAGGAGCAGCCTAACTACAATAAGAACGACTTCGAGATTGTGGATTGTATCCGCACCTTGTCCAAGAATCTGTCGAAGACCGTTTGCGACAAGATTGAGCTTGATGAGGACATGGCTGCCTTGTTCCCTCGCTCGGTGAAGGCTCGTACCATATTCAACCGTTTCAACAAGACGGTGACGGATGTCAACTATCTCAACATGGCGCACGATTTCCTCGACATGGCGTATGACTATATCGCCGCCGTGGGGCAGGTGCAGAAGGACTTGCGTTTCATCGACACCCAGTTTGCCGAAATAGAGGAAGAGAAAGACTTTATTGCTGAGGTGAAGGACGAGTTGGAGAAGACCAGTGCCGACATGACTACCTTCAACCAGAAGCGAGAACTCTGGCAGCAGGCTCGTGACAACGACTTGGTGCGCAATGCGCAGATAATGCGACAGACCACCCAGGACATCAAGGACCTCTACTATCTGATGATGCAGCATGGTGCCGACCAGCTCGCTGAGGCTTGCATTGACTTGCTGGGCAAGGCGGATGCCCTCAGCCAGAAGTGCGATGCCTATCCAAAGGAGTGGAACACCTCTATATATAATAAGGTGGAGGGATTGGAACGCAATTACCAAAAGTTCACCGCCATCAAGGTTGATCTTGGCAGCGGATGGAATGTGTGTTGCCGCAAGAGCAATATGCAGCTTCGTGACATGGAGTATAAGTTGCAGCAGGTGCAGAACGATGCTCAGAACCTGGCACTTTTGGAGATGGAAATCGTCAAGACCGACCCACATCAGGAGGAACAAGGGCAACAGGAGCAAGGACAGCAAGAGGGGCAGCAGGAGCAAAAGCCAAAGGTCTATAAGATGCGCTCCAAGATGCCTCATGGCAAATGTTCCGTGGTGGAGTATCGCCAGTGGCTCCAGCAGCAGCTCTTGCTCGTGGGCAAGATGGGCAAGGACGATGAAGTGAACTTTGATGAGTAATTGGAAATCACGAATTGTGATATCCAATTCTACTAAAGGATTTTAATAAAAATGTAAATGATATGAAACTGATAGATCATGTACTGAAGATAAGAGACCTTATCCAGCAGGCCATTGACAATAGATTCTCCCGACTGGGATTGCAGGCCGACGAGGCGCAGCCGGTGGAACAACTCTCTGCCGAGCAGCAGCCTAAGCGCCGTGTGCTCGATACCATCATCGCTACCCACCAGCAGGCATTGGGAAACTATGCCGAGGCTCGCTTGGAGGCTATCAAGGAGTGTGTCTTTACGCTCTTCAACCGTCTGGCTGCCATCAAGGTGATGGAAGACCGTGAACTCTTCCCGGAGGTAATCCGCCGCCGTGCGGAGCATGGCAACTTGTCTTACTCCCACAAGATGTGGTTGGAGGAGCACCCTGAGGAGCGCTCTGCCGAGCGCATGGGCTTGAAGAACTTCTTGCGCGATAAGTTTGCCGAGCTTTTCGACGATTTCGGCATTCCGCTCTATAAGGCTGACCATCCTTACGCCATCCTGCCTACCGCCGACGAGCTGGACGAGATTATCACGGCGTTCAACAGTATCGAGCAAGACCCTCAGTGTGGCGAGGACATCTGGAAGGGGGATGACATCCTCGGCTGGATGTACGAGAACTTCAATGCCGTGGAAAAGGCGCAGCTCAAGGAGAGCGGCGAGAAGACGGAATACGACAAGGTTTCGCTTCAGAGCCAGGTCTATACCCCGCAGTGGGTGGTGAAATTCTTGGTGGACAACACCCTCGGTAAGCAATACTTGGAGATGTATCCTGACAGCCATTTTATGATAGATGAGGAGACGGGCAAGACCAAGTATCTCATCGCCAATGCACCTCGCCGACAGGTGCGCCACCCCAAGGAGCGTGGTATCCTCGACATCAAGCTCATCGACCCTGCCTGTGGTAGCGGCAACTTCCTCATCTATGCCTTCTCTGTGTTCTATGATATGTACATCGACCAGATGGAGAATTACGGGGCAGACTTCTCTCGCCGTGACATTCCGAAGCTCATCGTGGAGAACAATCTCTATGGTGTGGATTTGGACGAGCGTGCCGTGCAACTCACCCAGATAGCCCTCTTTATCAAGGCGATGCAGCTGAAGGGACGCCGAGGCGAAATGCCTACGTATTGCAATGTGGTGTCGTCGCATTTCACCTTGCCAGCCTACGAGGTGGTGAAGGACGTGCTCGAACAGAGCGGTGAATGGAACAGCAAGCAGAAGGAGGTTTTGCGTGACATCTGGAACGACCTGCACGATGCCTATAAGTTTGGCTCGCTCATCCGCCTGAAGGAGAAGATCCAGGCGTTGAAGCCACAGGGAGAGGGCACACTCTTCCGTCAAGACGAGGATGCAGACTTTTTCTCATTCAAGAATCTCACGTTGGGGACTTTGCGAAACCTGATGCACCGTTGGGGAGGCGAGGGCAGCAATGCCTACAGTCTCTCCCAGGTGAACGATGCCATGACTTTCCTCGACATCCTGACCAAGGACTTTGATGTGGCGGTGGCGAATCCGCCTTATACCGACAGCAGCGACTTCGGCGAAGAACTGAAGGCATTCACTGAGGCTAACTATAAGAAGCCGATGAAGTTTAACATCAACCTCTATGCTTGCTTCATCAAGAGATGCTGCGAGCTGACGGATGAACTGGGGAAAGTGGGAATGGTGAATCCACCTACATTTATGTATATCAAAACTTTCGAGGATGTGCGTAAATATATGGTGGAAAAAACTCATATATCATTGTTTGTGGAGTGGGGATATTTAGGAATGTTCTCACCAACTGCTCGTGTGGATAGTGCTTTCTTTGTATTGGATAAGTGTAAGTCGAAAGAAGATTCATTATTTATCAAATTGAACGACCTTTATGAGATGAAGCGTAAAAAGGTTTTGTTCGATGCTTATACTGACTATTGTAATGGTCAGCCAAACGACCGTGTCTATCTCCTTCCACAAGATAAGTTGAAGGCTATCAAGTCATGGCCTTTCATCTATTGGATTTCGGATGAGTTTAGAGAGAAGTTTGGAAGTGGGGATTTAGAAAGTATCGCAAAAAATTCTCAAGGAATGTCCGTTTCAAACAAAGAGAAATATCAACGATTTTATTGGGAGGTCTCACCAAAAGATATTTGTAAAGTTAAAGGGGATGGAAAGAGATGGGTGTTCTTTTCTAAAGGAGGCCCATTTAATAAATGGTATGGTAATAATTGGTTAGTTGTTGATTGGGAAAACGATGGTTATGATTTGAAACATTTCCCCAAAGCGGCTATAAGAAATCAAGCTTATTATTTTATAGAAGGAATTACATATAGTAGTTCAGGATCGAAGGGGACTTCTTTTAGATATTTACCTAGCAATTGTCTATTTAGCGGAGGTGGTCCATCAATAACAATAAAACCATCACATAATATTTCTTGGAAGTACGTCTGTGCGGTTTTGAACTGCTGTATAACTAATTATATGTTAGAATGTTTGAATCCTACAGTCAATACAACTCAAGGAGATTTAAACCGTGTTCCTTTTGTTGTGCCAAATAAAAGTGTAGAGAATACTGTTGCTTCATTGGTACAAGCAAATATTGCAATCAAGAAGCATATTTGCACCTATTCCATCATCGAGCAGAACTATTCCCGCTCCCCAATCAGCCCAGCCACTCTCCCTGAGTCCGAGCTCACTCGTTACTATAACTACGAGAATGCGCTCTTGACCCAAATCCTTTTGAACGAGGCCATCATCAACCGCATTGTCTTCGATGTTTATGAGCTAAGTGAGCACGACCGACAGATGGTGTTGGACAAGGAAGGCATCCCTGTGGGCGACCTCAGCGTATCGCAAGCAGCCTTGGATGCCTACAAGGTTTGGCTGAAAGACGAGGACACCGAGTTCCCACCCTCAGCCGAGGTTTGGGAACATTTGGATGCCCTCACTATTGACAACGACCAGCCACAAATCGCTGATTTTGATAAGCTCTACCAGAGCAACTATGGTTGGGAGGAGTTCTGTAGCAGCGAGAACCACCGCATGAACCCTATCGAGGTATGGTATCAGTTCCGCCAAGCCGGCATCCTGCCACCGCAACGTACCCAGAGCCTCGCCTTCGAGCTAATCACCGATGTCATCCGTACTGTCTTGGCAAAAGACGACGACGGTGTCATCCCACTTTGCGAGCGAATGGGCGAGGAGCCATTGGATGTGCGCATCGAGCAAGAACTGGTGGAGCGAGGCTACAGCGGAGGTCAAATCGCCCAGCTCATCCAGTTGGTCTGCATGAACCAAGGCGGCAGCAACAAGAGCCTGAGAAAATATCTCTACGAGAAGTTCTTCCAGCAGCTCAGCGACCACCTCAACCTCTTCATGTATCTGCCGAAGACCCCATTCATCTGGCACCTCACCAGCGGCGACCCTGCGAGCGGCCATTCCGCCATCGACCTCTATGTGAGCATCTACACCTGGAGCCGCGACACCCTCTTCCGCATCAAGAGCGTGTATGTAGCCAATCGGGAGAGCAGTCTTGCCGACCGCCTCGCCGCCCTCGACCCGACAACGCCAGGCGGACAGATGGAGGCAGCCCAAATCAAGGAACAGCAGCAAGAGCTCCGCCAATTCAGCGAAAAGATAGACCAGCTCCTCGCCAGCGGCTACGACCCGAAGCTCGACGACGGCGTGGGCAAGAACATCGCCCCACTGCAGAAAGCCGGCATCCTGAGTTACGACGTGCTCAACAGCGGCCAGCTCAAGAAATATCTCAATGCCGACTGGTAAAATAAGTGCTATCATTAAGAAAGAGAATCAGATGGAAAACGAAAATATGAAATGCCCAAAATGTGGCTCACCGAATGTGCAGTCGGAAGGCATGATTCACCTCTGCTTGGATTGCGGCTACAAATGGGAGGATGCGCCAAAAACAGATTTGGGTGAAATGATTATCTACCAATCGGACGAGGGGGTAAAACTTGACGTTCGTTTGGAGAACAAAACGGTATGGTTGAATCAAGAACAAATTGGAACTTTGTTCAATAAGAGCAAAGCAACAATTAGTGAACATATATCCAATATTTTCAGGGAAGGAGAACTGGATGAAAAAGTGGTTGTTCGGAAATTCCGAACAACCACTCAACATGGCGCTGTAGAGGGTAAAACGCAGAGTCGAGAGGTGAAATATTACAATCTCGACGTGATCATCTCTGTGGGCTACCGTGTAAAATCTATTCAAGGTACACGCTTCCGCCAATGGGCTACGGAGCGTTTGAATGAATATATCGTGAAAGGCTTCACGATGGACGATGAACGGTTGAAAAATTTGGGTGGTGGAAACTATTGGAAGGAACTGCTCGACCGCATTAGAGACATCCGTTCTTCAGAGAAGGTACTTTATCGACAAGTGCTCGACATATATGCCACCAGTGTGGACTATGACCCAAGGACAGATGCCTCGAAACTGTTTTTCAAGATAGTCCAAAACAAGTTGCATTATGCTGCTCATGGCCATACGGCAGCAGAAGTTATCTATGAACGAGCCGATGCCGACCAACCATTTATGGGGTTGACAACCTTTGAGGGTGAATCGCCAGCTATCAAGGATATCAAGATAGCCAAGAATTATCTGAAGGAGAATGAATTGAAGATGTTGAACAACCTCGTTTCTGGATATTTCGACTTTGCGGAAATCATGGCTTTGGAACATCGCCCTGTTTATATGATGGATTACGTGAAACAGCTTGACACCATTCTTCAATCTACAGGCCGTCCTTTGTTGAAAGGCTCAGGCAGCATCAGTCATCAAGAAGCAATGGACAAGGCATTGGCTGAATATAGAAAATATCAAGTCAAGACGTTAACGCCTGTTGAGGAAGCTTATCTTGAATCCATCAATGCTTTGGGGAAGATAGCGAGGCGAAAAGGAAAACAAAAAGGTGAACTATAAAGGGGAACAAGGCAATGATAGATAAATGGCTTGTAAATGATATAGAGGCAGCATTGGCTGTGCAGGGTAGGGCAGTCTTGACTGATGCCAAGGGGGAGGGAAAGTTCTTGCTGGGCTTTCTTCCTGATGATGTCGTGTTGCTGGATGTAGCCAGCACCGACCTGGCCGAAATCAAGGCGAAGTATGAGGCTGAGACACATCATGCCGACGAGAAGGTGGTGTTCTATACGCATCGCTCCAAGAATAATTTGACTTTCCTCTTGGAATATGCCGAGACCGCAAACTGTGTGGTGCTCGACGACATGGAGACTTACATCCGCAAGCACCTCTTCGCTGCTACGGGCATCAATACGCAATTGCCTAAGGCTGAATTGCTCGTGGCTGCCAAACTCGGCAAAGGCAAGGACTTGAACTGGTGGAAGAGCGTTGCCATGGGACTCGTCAAGCCGATGGATACGCACCAGCTCTTATTGGACTTGTTGGCTTCCCCTGCACAAACAGCCCAAGACATGGACACCGATGTATGGCGACTCTTCTCGGAAGAAGTGTTTGCCATGATGGGCAAACCCTATACCGAGCAACCTGCCTCCATGTTGGCTCAGACGGTGATGGATGCCATCTTCGATGGACTGGCAAACAACTCCATATCTGCCGAACTATTGTCTATATATAATAGGTGTACCAGCAGCCATGCCATGGATGAGATGATGGCGGACTATATCGCCCGATATGACAACTTGGGGGGAGTCGATGCATTGAAAGCTCATCCCGACCATCCATTTACAGCATTGGACAATCGTTTGTTCATGCAATTGAGCAAGGCTGTGGAAAATGGGGAGTTCATGGGCGAATATATCCAGTTTGTCGATGCCCGTACGAAGAGCAAGCATGCAACGAGCTACAAGGCTGAATGGCTGGAGGATGTGAAGACCCTGGTGGAATTTAAGAACGGCGACCTGTACAAGATAAAATCTTTGCAGGATTTCGCCATGTATTACCGAGATACATTTGCCAAGCTCGATACAGCGGTACGCCATCTCTATGCGGCATGGTTGCATGACGAGAGTGTGCTGCGTCCTTTCCAATTTCTATATGAACAGGCAGAGAAAGAGCTCTTGGACAAGTGGTTCTCTTTGGCAAAGGATTATGAACCTTCCCAGCAGGGATTGCTCAAGGAGAAGCTCTCGCAAGAGGGAAGAATCGCCATCTTGGTATGCGATGGATTGAGACTGGAAATCGCCGAGACCATCTATCAGCATTCTAAATCGAAGGTCGGAAATGACTTAGCTTTTGCCATGCTCCCTTCGGTTACGGAAAATGGCATGAGCGCCTTGTTTGGCTGCGATGGTGTGGAACTTTCTGCCCAGAACCGCTATGCTCACTTGAAGAGTGAGTTGCCTGGCGTAGAGGTGATGGATGCCGACAAGCTCAATAGTAGCGTCACCGCCCAGCAATTGGTTTTGATGTATGGCGACATCGACCAAGTGGGGGAGAAGAAGCAGTTGGCTGGATTGAAAGACATCAACAACTACGAGAAGGAGATAGCCGAGAAGATAGAGACGCTGCTCGGAATGGGATACAACAAGGTGTATGTCACTGCCGACCATGGCTTTGTCATTACGGGTATTCTGGATGAGGCTGACAAGATTCCAGTCCCGAAGGGTGAAATGATGAAGTTGGAGGAGCGTTTCAGTCTCGCCCATGAAGTATTGATTCCTGGCAACAGTGTGCCTCTTGTGGCTCGCCATGATAACTTCTTGGGTTCTGAATATCAGTGTTATGCCCAGTCGGACAAGCCTTTCCGTACCAAGGGTGAGTATGGTTATGCCCACGGTGGCTTTACCCCGCAGGAATGTCTCGTCCCTGTCTATGAGTTTGGCAAGGATGCCAGCGAGGAGGTGCTGGATGTCAAGATAGCCAACAAGAAGGATTTACAAACCGTAGGAGGCCAATATTTCAAGCTGAAACTTCAGGCGGAGCAAGCTGCGGATAACGTATTCAAACAGGAGCGTCGCATGGAGATTCAGCTTTTCGATGGCGACAAGCTACAGTCGAAGCAAGTGGTGACCATCAAGCAAGGACAGTTGCTCGACAACAATGAGTTTGAGATGGCATCGTCGGGCAAGATGAAAGTGGTGTTGGTGGATGCTGCCACCAAGCAACAGATTGATTTCTGTGAGGTAAAAGCATCGGCAGCAAGAGACTTGGATGATTTATTTTAATAATGTGTAGAAAGTCATGATAGAACTAGATAGAAAACTCCTGGACTTGTTCCAGGGATTTGTGGTGAGAAAGGACATCGTACGTGCCGTCAAGGTGGGTGCCAACGTGCCTGTGTTCGTACTGGAATATCTTCTCGCCAACAGTTGTAGCACCGATGACGAGGAGAAAATCAAGGAAGGCGTGGAGAACGTGAAGCGCGTGCTCCAAAAGCATTACGTGAACCCCGACGAGGCTAATGTGGTGCAATCCAAAATCAAGGAAGAGGGCTCTTACAAGGTCATCGACAAGATTTCCGTGCGCTTGGATGCCTCGAAGGATAAGTACTGGGCGGAACTGTCCAACCTAAACATCCGTGAGGCGAACATCGACGAGAGTCTTGTCACCCGGCATGAGAAGATGATGATGGGTGGCATCTGGGCAATCATCGACATCGACTATGATTCGAGCATGATGATAGGCAACAAGATTTATCCTTTCGTGGTCTCCAAGATTCGCCCTATCCAACTATCCAATTTCAGTCTTGACCGTATCGTTGAGGCTCGCAAGGAGTTCAGCAACGAGGAGTGGCTCAACGTGCTGTTGCGCAGTGGTGGTTATGAGCCAGAGTCGGAGGGGATGACGGAGCGCATGAAGATGCTCTTGCTCTCTCGCTTCATCCCCTTGGTGGAGGCCAACTTCAATATGGCGGAGTTAGGACCGAGAAGCTCAGGAAAGTCGTTCGTGTTTAAGGAACTCTCGCCTTACTCCATGCTCGTGAGCGGCGGACAGGGAACGGCAGCCTCTCTCTTCGTGAACAATAGCAACGGACAGATTGGCGCCATGGGCAAATGGGATGCCGTGTGTTTCGACGAATCGACCGACGAACTCTTCAAGGACCGAGAGGTGGTGCCGCTGATGAAAGACTATATGGAGAGCGGTTCCTTCTCTCGTGCGGGCAAGTCGGGCGAGAAGTCGGCGAACGCCTCCATCATCCTCAATGGTAACATCAACCAACCGGTGGAAACGGTGTTGCAGACAAGTCATCTCTTCAGTCCGTTCTCCGACAAGATCAGTGACGACACGGCTTTCCTCGACCGTATCGGTTTTTTCCTGCCAGGATGGGAAATCATGAAGTTCGCTCCTGCCAACTTCACCAACCATATTGGTTTCAGCACCGACTTCTTCAGCGAGATGCTGCACCATTTGCGCAGGGACAATTATACCAATGCCCTGGACGAATATTTTACCTTGGGCTCACAGCTCAGACAGCGAGATACCAAGCCTGTAAGGAAAACTGTATCGGGACTCATCAAACTGATGCACCCCGACGGCAATTTTACCAAGGAAGACATCCGCAAGTATTTGGCTTGGGCGATAGAGATGCGCCGAAGGGTGAAGGAACAGTTGAAGCGCATCGGTGGCATGGAGTTTTGGGATACCAATTTCTCTTATATCGACAAGGAGAACCAAGAGGAAACCTTTGTGTCGGTACCTGAGGAGCGTGGAAGCAATCTGATAGAAGATGCACCATTGCCTCCTGGAACCTGCTATACGGCAACCTGCGATGGTGACAAAGTATCGCTCGTCAAGGTGGAGGTCATCACGATGCAAGGCAACGGTAAGTTGACGGTGAGCGGCACCTCTTCATCGGAGGTGAAGGAAGACATCCGCAACACCTATAATTATATCCGTGCCAACGAGAGTACCATTCTGTCGCAGAAACATTCGTTGATGCGACTGGATGTGACGGTGCAGATAACGGCTCTCTTGGGAACGACCCAAGTGGGAGGCGTCGGCTCAGCTGTGTTTGCCGCCATCGTCTCGTCGGTATTTGGGCGGAATCTGAAGCCAGCCTTGGGCATCATCGGTAATATTTCCATAGGCGGTGCCATCGTGAGGGCTACGAACTTCTCTGATAAGGTTTCGTTGTTGTCGGATAATGGAGCCAAGACGGTATTGGTACCGATAGACAACCTGCAAGAGGTGGCCACGTTGCCAGCCACGATTCTTGGTAAGACGGATGTGCCATTTTATGGCAACGCTCAGATAATGATTCAAAAGATGATCTGATCAAGCTACTAAAGAAAAAATATTTCTGTTTCTTTTGACGAAATTTCTGTTTCTTTTGAAAATTTACGTTTTGTTGTGCCATCTTTGCCGGAGTACATAAAGAACTCAAACTATGTTGATAAACATTCTTGGGGCGAAGTGCGTCGGCATCGAGGCTGTCCCAGTCACCGTTGAGGTGGACATCACACAAGGAATAGGAATACATCTGGTTGGTCTGGCGGATGTGGCGGTCAAGGAAAGCCTTTTGCGGACAATCACCGCTCTTCAGTCGCTGGGTTTCCGGATTCCAGGCAAGAAGATAGTCATAAATCTGGCCCCTGCTGACGTGCGAAAGAACGGCAGCGGTTATGATCTTCCAATCGCCATCGGCATCCTTGCGGCCTCCGAGCAGAAACATTTTCCCAGCCTCGACAAATATCTGATTATGGGCGAACTGGGATTGGACGGTTCCGTGCGTGAGGTTCAAGGCGCCCTGCCGTTCGCCGATCTTGTAGCCGGCCTGGGAATATCAGGGTGCATCCTTCCGTTACGCTCAGCCCTTGAAGCCACCGAATGTAATGACCTGTCAATATTCGGGGTGGAGACTCTGGCCGATGTCATCCGGATTCTTGAGGAACAGGAAGATTGCAGCGATCTCCTTGTCTGGAACACAAGGCTTTATAGAAAACTGGCCAGGAACTCCCAGCGGAGTAAAAAGCCGTCTGGTCAAGACGTGATGGACTTCTCGGAGATAATCGGTCAGGAGGGTGCCAAGAGGGGAGTTGAGATCGCCGCCGCCGGAGGACACAATCTCATTATGGTAGGCCCTCCAGGCAGCGGCAAGAGCTCCCTTGCCAAAGCCATGGCCGGGATTCTTCCTCCGATGACCACGGAAGAAGCCATAGTCACAAGCAAGATCTATTCTGTCGCAGGAATGAAAGGTTCGCAGATCGGCCTCATCAGAACACGCCCCTTCCGCGCTCCCCATTACAGCGCGTCCCTCCCGGCAATCATCGGCGGTGGAGCAGGAGCCGACATCCGTCCTGGGGAAGTTACCCTCGCCGAGAACGGAATCCTTTTCCTTGATGAATATGGTCAGATGCCGAAATCTGTGCTGGAGGCTCTGCGAGGTCCGATGGAAGACCGTAAAGTGACAATATCAAGACTTCGCTCAAAACTTGAATATCCCGCCTCGTTCATGCTGGTCGCCGCCTCGAATCCTTGCCCGTGCGGCTACTACGGTGAAGGAGACCGTTGTCGCTGCACCCAGGGTCAACGTCTGAACTATCTCTCCAAACTCTCCGGTCCGGTGATGGACCGCATTGATATTCAATTATGGCTCCATCCTGTTGACACTGTGAAGCTGGTCGGCCGGAAGAAAGGGGAGTCCAGTGAGGTTGTGGCTCAGAGGGTTCTCAAAGCCCGGACCCTGCAAAAACAGCGTTTCGCCGATGACGGGATATTCACGAACGCCGAGATGAACAACCGGCTGCTGGAAAAGCACTGCCAGCTGAATGACGAATGCCGCAAGGTGATGGAACTGCTGATTGGCCGTCTCGGACTTTCCGCCCGAGCATATTCGAGAATCCTCAAAGTCGCCAGAACCATAGCCGACCTTGAGATGTCCCGCGACATCAAGCCTGAATATCTCCGCGAAGCCGCCGCCTACCGCTTCCTTGATCGTTTGAATCTTGAGACATTTGGATAGTTTGAAAAGTTCGCTTCGATGCTTCGACAAGCTCAGCAATCACAGGCTAAGTGACCAAGCGGTTCTTTATAACTATGAAACCACATTATTATGATGCACAAAGGCCAGAAAAATCAAATTGAAAATTTTGGTCTACCGTGCAAAATTTTCAATTTGCCTTTTTTCTGGCCATTACCTTCGGAAGTGTGAAACCGTTTCTAATCGATGATTTGGACAAGTCCTTAATCCTCCCAGAAAACCGTCCGAGACTCGTCCGGATTGACCACAATGTGTACCCGCAACGTCTCCTCCGGAAGAATCTCCTCGATGTTCTCCGGCCATTCCATTATGCAGAGGCACCCGCTGTCGATGTAGTCGTAGAACCCGATGTCAAGAGCCTCGGCGGTCTTGGTTATTCTGTAGAAATCAAAGTGATACATCGGTTCCACGGAACCGGTGCGATATTCGTTCACGATTGCGAACGTCGGAGAGCTGACAGCGTCTTCCCGCACACCGAGCCTCCGGCAGACAGCCGTGGTGAATGTTGTCTTGCCGGCCCCCATATGAGCGTAGAACGCAATGATATTATGCCCTTTTGTCTGTGAAAGGAACTCGCCCGCGGCCCTGTCGATGTCCTGCAGGTCTTTTATGATGATCTCGTGTCTCATGTCACAAATGAATTTACGGCCTCAGCCAAGTCTCCGGATTCTGCGGCGTGCGCCCCGACCAGATCTGGAAATGCAATTGCGTCTCACCACCTATAGTGTCAACCGTTCCGACAACTTGTCCCGTCTTCACCTTGTCCCCGGCCTTGACACTGACCGTCCCCAGTTTGCAGTAGAATGAGAAATAGTTGCCGTGCTGCACAAGCACGCACTTGTTGTAACCCGGCATGACCACAATCTGTTTCACGACACCGTCAAACACAGCCTTGATCTCCGTCCCGGCCGGAAGCGCGATGGTCACACCATTATTGAACGGAAGTTTGAGATTAGTGTAGACCGGATGGAAGCGCTGGCCGAAATGATCCACGACAGGGCCGTCCGCCGGCCACGGAAGCTTGCCCTTGTTCGCCTCGAATTTCTTGGCCAAGGTGTAGTCGATCGGTTTGCGTGTCACAGTCTTCGATCCTCCCTTCCCGGACTTGCCGGAGGAACCCTCGGTGGCGGCATGGATGATCCGCTCGATCTCTCTGTTGAGCGCCTCCACCTCACGCTGTTTTCTGGACAGGTCTGACTGGTACTTCCTCTTGTTTTTCTTAAGTTGGCTAACCAGGCTTCTTGCTTCGCCCTCCTCGGCCTTGAGCTTGTTCATCTCGGAAACCCTTTGGGCTCTGACCGCCTCGGCGTCACGCTTCATGGTGGCAAGTTCAGCGCTTTCTTTCTCAAGCTCCTCGCGGATGTCGATGATCTTCGAAGCCTGCATATTCATCTGTCTGGACAGATCCCGCAGGTAACCATATCTCCTGAAAGCCTGCCCTATGTTGTCGCTGGCCAGAATGTACATATACCAGACCTTCGGGCTTCTGTTTACGTAGGCCCCCCGCACAAGCCTGGCATAGTGCGCTGACAATGTGTCCAGCCTTGCCTTGATGATCCTGATTTCGCTCTCTTTTCTTGCGATAGAGTCTGAATATTCAGAAATCTCCCTGTCGCTTTCTTCAATGAGCCGCTTCCGTGAGTCAACCTTCCCGCTGATGAGTGTCAGGCGGTTCATCGCATTCGCGCTTTTTGTGGAATTGACCCTGATCTGCTCGTCCAGAATGGCTATCTCTTTCTGAAGCCGTGCCCTGCGAGCCTCCTGCGCCCGAGTGTTTTGGGAATATGCCGGAATATGCCAGGCCAGGGCGGCGATGACAGCAAAAATGAATATTCCGGTCCGTCTCCCCATTATTCCTTACCCTCCGCTTTCCTGTTTTCCGCCAGAGTCCTGTAAACTTTGGCGAGGTCTGTCTCTCCAAGAGCCTCCAGAACAACGGCATAATGCTCCAGACTTGTCACACTCTCTTTCGCGCCGTAAAGCATCGCATGCTTGAACTGCGTCTTGGCCTCCTGATTCCTCCCCAGAAGGTGAAGGATCCATCCGTATGTGTCCAGATACGTCGGGTTGTCCGGCTCTTTCTCGATGGTCTTCTTGCTCATCTCGCAGGCTTTCTTCAGTTTGCTGCCCTTGAGCGCAAGATAGTAGGCGTAATTGTTCAGCGCCGGTGCGTAGTCAGGATTGATTTTCAGGACCTGAGCGTAAACCTTGAAAGCTTCCTTCTCGTTCCCGAGCTCGTGGTACATGTCCCCGATGGAGGACAGGGCGGGAATCGTCACGGAGGTGTCGCCCTGAGCTATCTCGATGATTCTCTTGTTGTTGTCAATGATCCCCTGCCAATCCTTTCTGTTGTAGCAGGAGACGTTCTTCATGTCCAGGAACGAGGTCTCCTTCGGAAATCTCACCAATGCGCTGTCGCAAGCCGCATCCAAGGCGTCCCAGTCTTTCTGAAGTCCGAGAAGCTGGACGTATGCGCCTGTGGCTCCAAGGCTTTCAGGGTACAAGGTCATATTCTTGTGCAGCAATTCCTTGGCCTTGTCAATTCTTTCCGTTGAGTACCAGTATAACCCGGCGGCGGTGAGCGCTGAACTGTCAGAAGGATGGCACTGCACCAGATTCTCGTACAGAGTGTCGATCTGCGGCTTGACATTCTGGAGAAATCTCGGGTCGGAACGCCTTACCAGCATATCCAGATACTGCGTCTTGGTCTGGATGTCGGTTTCTTCATCAGAGATGAACCGGTTCACGGTCTTGAAAAATTCCGGAAAGTTCCGTCGGATGCGGTACACCTCAGACTCGCCGAGCAGGGCCGGCATATACCCGCTTTGAAGGTCCAGAGCCTCACGGTAGTAGGCGAGAGCCGCCGTGTCTTTATATTCAGCCATCGAGTGGTCGCCCAGTTTGGTGAGGACGTATGGAGAGGAGAACTCCTTGTTATAGTCCTCCAGGGTCTTAAGCGCCTCTTTCGGCTTGTTCTGACGGAGGAGGATGTCGTACCTTGTGGCCGTCACGTTCTCGCTCTTGCCGAACACATTCTCAATCTGGTCCATAGCCGACAGAGCCTTGTCGTACTGGTTCTGCTTGAGGTAGAGGTTGACCAGCGTGAAATAGATGTCGTTCTTCTTAGGGAAATCCTTCAGCAGTTCCTCATAAGTCGCGATGGTCAGATCGTCCTCTCCCGCCAATGAATATGTCCGCGCGAGTCTTTCCTTGTACCAGAAGTTGGACGGATCGATCTCGGAGGCCTTTTTGAAATCAGCCTTGGCTCCGTTCACGTCGTTGAGGTAAAGCCGGCACATTCCAAGGTAATAGAACGCGGCATCGTTGCCCGGTGCCGTCTCCGTGATTTTCTCCAACCTGTCCTTCGCTTCCCTGTACTGCTGGTTGTCGAGCGCTGCGACAGCGTCAATCAATTCACTGTCAACTGTTTTTGCAATCTTGTTGTACTGTGGATGCCTTATCTTGTTCTCCTGTGAATATGCCAACCCGGACGCCACAAGCATCCCGGCCATAATCACCATTATCAGCCTTTTTCCGTTCATATTCTTATATTCCCGAGTCTAAAATACAAAAATAGCACTTTTATAAGAATATATTGATACGAATTTTGTGCCGTGCCCCTCAGGGGCTGTCACGAAGTGACAGGGGGTGGATTGCTATTGATGGCGACTTAAAGTAGTCGCCATCAATAGCAAAAACAGGTCCGGAATCCCGGGCCTGTCATATTCAATGTGTCTGTAACGACTAGAGGTTTACATTGTCTTTCTTCCAGTCAGCAACAGGAGGAACGATGCCGAGGGCGATGATCTCCTCACGCATGTTGCAGAGGTGCTCGTAAGACTTGCGGAGATCGGCCATTTCGGCTTCGGTTCCCTTAGGCTCCGTGAAGTGAACACCGGTCGCGTCGATGGTAGTAGGCATGGCCATCATCACATTCTTGAAACCGCACTTGTCGCAGTTTACATAGCAACCGGCGGGCCATGTGAACGGAGTTCCGCCCATCGCGCCTTCAATCATCTTCACAGCCTGGTAGGCTGGGCTCTGGAATGAAGAACGTCCGCGGAGCTTGATGATGTTGGAGCCACCCTGAATGGTGTCGTGCTTGATCTGGGCCCAACGCTCCTCGGAGATGTTGAACTCGGAGAGAGGCTTGCCGTCAACCTTGGCGTTTGAAGCGAACACGGCCATCTGCTCGCCGTGGCCACCATAGGTGTAGCAACCGGTAACCTTGTACTGCGGAACACCGCAAGCCTTCGCGATCTGCTCCTGAAGACGTGTTGAGTCAAGAGCGGCGAGAGAGGTGAGCTGGTTTGGCTTGAGGCCTGAGTGGATGAGAGCTGTGAGCGCTGTGACATCGGCCGGGTTGAAGATAACCACAACGTGCTTAACGTCAGGGCAGTACTCCTTGATGTAGTCTCCGAACTGAGCGGCGATCTGGCAGTTGCCCTTGAGAAGATCCTCACGGGTCATGCCGTCCTTGCGTGGAGCTCCGCCTGAAGAGATGATGAACTTGGCTCCTGTGAAAGCCTCCTTTGGATCGGTTGTCCAGCTTACGTTCGCTCCCGGGAACGCGCAGTGGCACATTTCCTCAGCGACACCGTGAACAGCCGGTTCGATGATGTCATAAAGGCAGACATTAGGAGTAAGACCGAGCATAAGGGCGGTCTGAGCCATGTTTGAGCCGATCGCACCGCCGGCACCGACGATGAGCAGCTTCTCGTTTGTCAAAAATCCCATGATTGAAAAATTTTATGTTAAAATCCTATAACTGTCAAAAGTGTTACAAAGATAACAATTTCCGTTGTATTTTCTTTCTAAATCAAAAAATCATTATATTTGCACAGATAAAAGAAGATTAACGCATTATATGGAACCTCCCAGTTCTATTCTGACAGACGGCAAATCAAAGGCGGACCCCCGATCGGAGGACCCGCTGTCGTGCAGTTTTGTTGATAATCAATCGTCATTGTTCCCCGCACCATACGGCGCCGGGTTCTTGTCGCATGTATTTCTGAATTCATAAACCCTATGGCATTATATCTAAAAAAAGAATTGGAAGAATCCAGATCCCTGATCGGGGTCTGGCAGATAACCGAAACGGAAGAAAAGCTCCGGGAGCTGGCCTCTGTCCCTACCGATGAGATGGAGGAAATCTCGTTCATCAGCAATGAGTCTCTCCGCAAGCAGAGACTTGCGGTGAGGGCGCTTCTATGCGAGTTGTTCGGCGAGAAGGTTTACCTCAGCCATCACGACAACGGCAAGCCTTATCTTGAGAACAGCGTAACCAACATAAGCATCACGCACACAGATAAATATGTCGCTGTCATCCTGAATGACAACGAGGACGTGGGAATCGACATCGAGTCCCTGTCACGCGATTTCTCCGCCGTCGAGCGCAAGGCACTCTCCGAGGACGAGCTTGAGGATCTTGACGATGACAAGAGGAACGAGCAGCTGGCGATCTACTGGTGTGCCAAGGAAGCCATATTCAAAAGACTTTCCGCTTACAGGGTGAATTTTGCCGAGCAGATCGAGGTCGAGCGCTTCCGTCCTAAAGGGGAGGGAGAGCTTGACGCCACATTCATCCACAAGGACGGTTACGAGGAGGAATTCGAGCTTGAATATATCACATTCGACAACCATGTGCTTGTCTGGGTGGTCGGATAGAATTGTCAACCATTTTAACCTATAAGTATCATGTCAACAACGGTTTTGGTGATAATCGCCCTTTTGGCGGTCATATTCATTTACATTTTCCTGACGCAGAGGAATTTTGTCGCCCTGGAGGAAAAGATGAAGAACGCTTTCAGCCAGATCAACGTGCAGATGAAGTCCAGATGGGACGCCGTGACGAATCTGGTCGAGATGACCAAGCAGTACACCAAGTACGAGCACGACACACTTTCGGATGTGATTTCCAAGCGTGCCGGCTCTGTCTCCAACGCCGCGGAACTGGCCGAAAGCGAGAATGCGTTGAGGTCAGTCGTCGGCCGCCTGAATGTTGTGGCTGAACAGTACCCTCAATTGGGAGCCAACACGGTGTTTGTCAAGACTATGGGCGACATTAAGGACTATGAGGAGAAAGTTCGTCTCAGCAGGATGGTCTACAATGACTGCGTGACCAAAATGAACATGATGGTTCGCCAGTGGCCTTCTTCCATGGTGGCCTCCATGCTGCATTTCACGACACATGACCTCCTGCCGGAGGACCAGTCGGTTGTCAACGCCCCTTCCGTCTCGGACATATTCAACAAATAAGGCGATGAGAAGGCTTCAGGCATTTTTCCTGGCCGCCGTCGTTTCGCTCGTCGCTGTCCCGCTATGCGCCGGCAGCGATGTTGATTCGTTGAGAATCAATGTGGAACTGCGTGATGACGGATCTGCGGAAGTGACCGAGACGTGGCGGATTGACGTTTCCGATGATATTACCGAATGGTATCTTGTCGCCGGCAACATGGGCCGTATGACCATCGAGAATCTGAGGGTCAGCGATGAGACCGGCAATGAGTATTTCAATGAAGGAGAGTGGGATGTGAACCGCGGCCGTGCCCGCAAGGCTGACAGGTGCGGGCTTGTCACAAAATCCGACGGCTACGAGATCTGTTGGGGCGTGGGAAGCTCGGGCTGGCACACTTATACCGTGCGCTATCTGCTTACGGGTCTCGTGAAGGGACACGAGGACATGGACGGGTTCAACCACATGTTTGTGGCACGTGACCTTGGGTCGCCTCCTCAATCCATCCAGTTGACAATCAGAAAGCCGGGCGTGACTTTCACGGCCGAGAACACAAAGGTCTGGGCGTTCGGCTTCCGTGGCGAGATTCATGTCGAGGATGGTGCCGTGGTCGCCCGCACAACCGAGCCTTTCACCGGAAGAAGCGCTTTGATCGCGATGGTCGGTTTCGAGAAAGGGGTCTTCCATCCTGCTCTTACAGAGGACCGTACCTTTGACGAGGTGCGGCAGACTGCGATGGAGGACAGTGATTATCGTGAACCTGAAGATGAAGGAGATGAAAGCTTCTGGTATGGACTTCTTATCGGTCTGGGTGTCGTTATGTCCGTTTTCGTTTCTGTGAAGGTGATAGTCAAGACGGTCCGGCGTAAAAGAGAACTTCTAGGAGGCCGCATGAAGGATGTGGCGTGGTTCAGGGACGCTCCTTTGGGTGGGGACTTGAAGAGGTCCAGCAATATTCTTCTCGCATTCTCTGGCAACACAATGCAGGAGAGGCAGAACTTGATCGCCGCCTACATAACCAGAATTTTCTATCGCGGCGCTTTCGAGATTGTCCAGCGGCCTGGAAAATCAAAGCCTTTGATGAAAATCAAGGACCTGGAGATTGACGGTCACGACGATTCCAGTTCGGACATAGGACTTGAGTCGAGACTCTATTCATTCATCAAAGAGGCGGCAGGGGAGGATGGAATCCTGCAGAAAAACGAACTTCAGCGTTGGGCGGACCGCCACGGCGAGGATCTTTACGATTGGGGACAGGATGCCAAGAACGGCTCCACAATCTGGACTATTACCCCGGAGGATGCCAGACAGGTCTTCGGTCTCAGAAGGTATCTGAAAGATTTCACTTTGATAAAGGACAGAGGCGTTGTTGAAGTCAAACTTTGGAATGACTACCTGATCTTCGCTTCCTTGTACGGCATGGCCGATCAGCTGATGAAGGATTTCCGTAAGGTGTGTCCAGAATATTTCACACTGACTTCTGCCGCTGAACTCCTTGATGACGACATGACCACTTTGGTGATCTGGAACATGATCAACATGACATCTCGCAACTTCAATATGGCGGCCAGCACTTATGAGGCTTCCCGTTCCGGCGATTCCGGTTCTTCCTGGAGCGGCGGTGGCGGCATGGCATCCTGGGGCGGTGGCGGAGGCTTCTCCGGTGGCGGCTCCGGCGGCGGAGGACGCTGATGAAACCGTTAACCGAGCCAGTTGTAGCTACACGTACACAAGCAGACCCATTGATGCGATCGGACCTGTTTGCGGCCCAAACCAGTCACTGAGACCGACCGTCGAAGTGATGTCGTGCTCATGTTATTATCAATCAAAAACTTAAGAGGATATCTTTGGCGTATAACAACTAAAGACGGCTCGTTATCTAAACGATACTAAGCGTGTTACCCGCCACTCGCTGATTATGAGGCTGTGGCAGGTCATATTCAACAAGTTGAGTGTCACGGCTTTCATTGGCGGGCGGAGGGTGCCGGGCTGTCAACGAAGACCGGTGGGGTGAGAGTGATGATGAAAAAACGGGCGGGGCTACAAAAAAAAAGCGGACGAAATTTTCGTCCGCTTTTTGTCGGGGTACAGTGACTCGAACACTGGACCCTCTGGTCCCAAACCAGATGCGCTAGCCAACTGCGCCACACCCCGATAACATTCCTTCGGGTTGCCCCCTCAGGCCTTCCCAGACAACCACTCGTTAGAGATGTTCTCATTGGAAAGGACTGCAAAGTTATGCCTTTTTTCTTAATTCGCAAAACTTTTTTAAAAAAATCCGTTATCTTTGAATGATAATATTCAAAGTCCTATGGTCTGACTACCTCTGGCGGTATGAGTATATTCGGATTTGCGGCTTTGTGAGGAAACACAACAAG
>ERZ808240.2145-NODE-2145-length-22423-cov-38.659335_pt1 | contig 22423 bp, 21 predicted proteins | sample MGYA00521084_ERZ808240 | MGnify/ENA primary metagenome ERZ808240 (study PRJEB31516, sample SAMN03275571) | gut metagenome | biome: mammalia-associated habitat; material: feces | host: Papio cynocephalus | place: Kenya | collected 2012-08-06 ...
AATCCTGACTTGAAGTGGGAGACTACCGTAACCCGCAACTTCGGTATCGACTACGGTTTCCTCAACGGACGTATCAGCGGTACCTTGGATTTCTACTGGAATACTACCAAGGATCTCTTGATGCAGAGCGTTATTCCTTCAAACACAGGTTATAGCTCTCAGTTCCAGAACTTCGGTAAGACCTCAAACAAGGGTGTGGAATTGGCACTCAACGCCGTCATTCTCGACACCAAGAAGGTAGGATTGAACTTCAACTTCAACATTTCTTACAACAAGAATAAGATCAATGAGTTGAATATGGAGAATCCATGGCAGAGCAGTAACTGGAGTGGTTCCACAATTTCTAAGTACGAAGACTTCCGAGTAGAGGAAGGTGGTCGTCTCGGTGAGTTGTGGGGTTACAAGAGCAATGGTTTCTACACTGTATACGACGCAGCAACCGGCAAGGGCGACTTGATGCTGAACGCCAACGGCACATGGTCATTGGTAGATGGCAAGGCAGACAAGAGCTACACACTCTTTGGCGGCAATCTTTACCCAGGCGTAGCCAAGGTGGAAGTAGATGAAAACGGCGACCCTATCAAGCAGCGCCTCGGTAACACCGTACCTACCACAACAGGTGGTTTCGGATTTGATGGCCATGTGGGAAACTTTGATTTCAACTTGTTCTTCAACTACTCCTTAGGCAACAAGCTTGTGAATGGCACCAAACTTGCGAATTCATTCTACGCAGGTTCTGCCAAGAACTACAACCTCGTAAATGATTTCCGCTTGGATAATCGTTACACATGGATTGACCCTGCCAATGGTGAGAATATCGGCCGTCCATCAGCCAACCTCATCAATCAATATGGTGGCGTGGAGAACGTAATGAACCGCTTGAACGAAATCAATGCAAACGCAAACATCTACAACCCTGCAGGTGTATCAACCATGCAGCTCATCAGCTATGCAGTAGAAGATGCTTCATTCCTCCGTTTACAGAACATAACAGTAGGCTATACCTTGCCAAAGAAGTGGGTCAACAAGTGCTTCATCCAGAATGTACGCATCTACTTTACAGGTTACAACCTACTTTGCTTCACCAGCTATACAGGCTATGACCCGGAAGTGGACACAAGCTCGAAGAAGAACCCAATGACCCCAGGTATCGACTATGCAGCTTATCCTAAGAGTCGCACATTCGTAGGTGGTATAAACGTTACATTCTAATAACATCTTAAGATATAAAAAAATGAACAAGATATTATATGCATTTGCATTGGCAGGCGTATTGGGAATGTCTTCATGCTCGGATTTCTTGGACCAGACATCTCCATCGGAAATGACAGCCGACAACACCTACGCCTCACCTTATTATACAAACCTCCGCGTCAACAAGCTCTATGGAGGTATGGGACAAGACCGTACCTACTCACAAGACTTGGCTATCGTATGGGGCTTGAACAGTGACTGCGAATTGGTAGATGGTTTGGGCAACAATGCCACAAACACATCTAACGAACGTGGTAACATGAACTATAACATGGACCCAGGATGGAGCAAGATCAGTGGTGTATGGGATGCAGAATACGGAATCATCGAGGATGCCAACCAGATTATCGAAGGCATCCGCAACAGCGCAACTCTCACTGCTGGTGGTGCCAACCAAAAGTCCATGGAGCGCAGTCTTGGTGAAGCACTCACCATCCGCGCCATGATTTACTTTGACTTAGTACGTTACTTCGGCGATATTCCATTCAAGGTAGAGGCTTCCAAATCCGACTTGAGCAACGCCTATCTGGAGAAAACCGATCGTGATGTAATCATGGATTCTCTGATGAACGACCTCGATGAGGCAATCGAATACTTGCCATGGGCAGACCAAGTGTCAGGCTACACCACAGAGCGTGTAACCAAGGGATATGCTCACGCACTCTTGGCACAGATTGCCATGACTCGTGCAGGATATGTGATTCGCGAGAAGGCTAAGGAAGGGTACGAAACTGCATCATATAGTGACGCAACCTATCCAACCCAGCGTCCAGGAGCAGCAGACCGCAAGGCTCTCTACGAACGTGCATTGAAACACTGGTCAGCTATCATCAATGACAATACCCACAACCTCAACCCATCTTTCGAGAACGAGTGGTACCTCTTAAACCAGCTCACACTGGACAAGACCTATCATGAGAACCTATTTGAGATTCCGATGGGTGAAAATGTGACAGGAGAGTTAGGCTACACCGTTGGTGTCCGTCTGAATGGTGTTACATCTGAATATGGCTATGGTAACTCTTCAGGTAAAATGAAGGTGACAGCACCTCTCCTCTACTCCTATGACAAGAACGACACCCGCCGCGATATCACCTGCGCCAATTTTGAAATCAAACAGGATGGAAGCAACACAGTGGAAAGCATGTTGAAGAATGCTCCTTTCGGAATCTACGTTGGCAAGTGGGATGCTCGCAAGATGAACAACACTTGGTTGCAAAACAACTTGAAAGCTACCGCCAAGCATACCACAGGTATTAATCCGGTGAAGATGCGCTATTCGCAAGTATTGCTCTATTACGCAGAGTGCATGAACGAACTGGCAGGCAATCCTGATGCCAACTATGAAGGCTCCGCCAATGGCTTGACAGCCCGCCAAGCCCTGGCTGAAGTACATACACGTGCCTTTGACAAAGCTCACAAAGCTGAGGCTCAACAATACGTAAACAACATAGCATCGAACAAGGAAGCATTCTTCAATGCACTTGTACAGGAGAACATGTGGGAGTTTGCTGGTGAGGGTATTCGAAAGTTTGACTTAATACGCTGGAATCTATTGGTTGATAAAATCAATGAGTTCAAACAGACTTACTTGGCAGAGCTTGAAAATGGAACGTACCAAAAGACCATATACTTCAACTACAAAGATGAGAAAAAGACCAAGATCGATTTCTCCAGCGTAACATGGTATGGCCTTCCAGAAGGTAGGACTGCCGCTGATTATGCAGGCAGCATCGACTCTTTTGGTGCAGCCAAAATTGGAACGGGATCTGATACACAAGTTGACACCAACTTGCCATCAATCAGTAGTGGTCTCGTCGGCGACAATGTTGCCGTAAAGAACCGGTATCTCATGCCAATAGCTTCAACAACCATCTCTGCAACAAACGGCAAGATTCATAACTCTTATGGTTATGCCGACTAATCATGCTTTGTGAAACAAGTATCTCTAACAAAAAAACAAGAAAATGATAAGCATAAAAAATATATTGGGCACAACGCTCATCACGGCATTGGCATTGTCGGCTACATCTTGTACCGATGGCAACGACTGGGATGTGGATGGAAGTCTTTCTCGATTGTTTGGGCTCAACGGTGACCAAATCACCGTTGAAACAGCCGAAACATCTGCAACAGTAACCTTCTCTGCATTCACGTCAGCGGATGTGCCAGAACCAGAATATTATGTATTTGAGGTAAGCAAAGACTCCCTATATGACGGTGTGGAGAATGCCAAGATCATCACTTATGGTGAAGATAAGTCTTTGACTTCTTCGCCAGTGGTTCTCAATGGACTCGACGGAGACAGCAAATACTTCATGCGAGTAAAAGCAATGTCAACCAAAGCTAATGAGTCCAAGTGGGTTTACTACAAAGATGGTTCATCATTCAAGACAAAGGCAGAGCAGATTTTCAATGCAGTCAATGCAAGCGACTTATTCGAGGATCACGTAAACTTGAGCTGGACACCTGGAGCAGAGGTTACACATATTACTTACGCCAACGCAAGTGATGCCGAAAACATCCAAACAATAAAATTGACAGATGAAGAAAAAGCTGCTGGCAAATATACACTTTCAGGATTGCAGCCAACAAGTACATACATTATCACCATCTATAACAATGATGTCAAGCGTGGGCAATTAGAGATTACCACTCCTGCCGCCATGCCATCTGCAAACTATAAGTACACGCTCCCTAACGATGTAAAGGTCATCTCCAATGACTTACTTAATGAAATTGCAGAACAAGCTAAGGCCGCTGCTGGCAGTGAAACAAACTACAGCGCAACCATAGGTATTCCTGCTGGTACAACCATATCACTCTATGGCACTTCGGAAACAGATGGTAGTAAGACCAATGTAACAATCCCAGACGGAATGTCCATCACTTTCTTCGGCTTAGCAGGTGGCGATGCGCCAACCATCAACATGGACAAAAACTTTGATGTTGCTGGTTCTCATGCATACATCAAGTTCCAGAACGTGAAGTTGGTAGAAAATGGTGCAGGATACTTCATCAACCAAAGTAAAGCTTGTACGGTAAGCGAATTCTCTTTGGAAGATTGTGAAGTTAGCAACGTAAAGACATCATTCTTCCGACTTCAAGGTTCAGATGCTAAGGCTATCAGCAAGTTGACATTGAAGAACTCCACCTTCACCAACCTCTGCGCCGGCTATGGTTTCATACATGTAGATGCAGGTTCTGGTTCAGGTCACGTAGATAACGTTGAAATTGACGCTTGTACATTCAATGGCATCTGTAAGACTGGCAAGGTTTTCATCTACAGTAAGGCAACAAATATGCAGGACATCACTATCAAGAACAGTACCTTCTACAATTGCAATGGCAATGGACAGTACTTCGTTGACTTCAATAAAGATACATTTGGGCCGAATACCTTCTTGATTGAGAACTGTATCTTTGGCAAGAGTGCTGATGAAACGACCAACAAGAACATTCGTAGCAAGACTGCACCAACTGTAGCAAATAGCTATAGCACAAAGGACTTCTTCAAGGTCATCAAGGGTGTGAACGCTCTCGACTACAGTTCAGATCAGTTGTTTACAGACCCAGCGAATGGTAACTTTACCATCAAGGCAGGAACCTTAAAGGAGAAAGCTGGTGACCCACGTTGGTATCCTACAGAAGATTAATAAACAAGATTAATCCTCATATAATATAAAAAGTACAATGCTCTCATCGGGCATTGCACTTTTTTCTTTTTTCCTTGCAACCAACGTAATCGTTTTCGCGGATTTTCCCCATACACATACCTTATATTATAAAGAATAGTTGTAACTTTGCCCTTAAATAAACAATAAACCTAAAAAGCAATGAACAAATCAATTATCAAAACTATCGTGCTCTCTGCACTCTTAGCATTGCCTGTCTTTGCCAAGGCACAGACTTTCGCTGGTGTTGAGGCAGAAAAGAACGCACAGAACACTCCTAGTGGATGGACTGCGGTTGAACTGCCGCAATTACCAACCATCACATCGTCAAACACATTCAATATCAAGGATTACGGTGCTAGCACAGACGCTACCGACAACACTAAAGCAATACAAAAAGCATTGGATGCAGTACCATCTACAGGTGGTATGGTTGTCATCCCTGCTGGTACCTGGATGTTTGGTAGCACTGACCAAATGACGAGTAAGACAGAGGTGTTGAGCATCAAGTCAAAGACCGTTCTCCACCTCTGCGCAGGTGCGACCCTGAAACTCGTTGAATATGGCAAGGCGCCAAACAACAAGACACTCTTCATTGGCTGCAAAGGCAAAAACCAGAGCGACATCGTCATCGAGGGTGAAGGTGAGACTTCCATCATCGATGGTCAAGGAACTCGTTGGTGGAAAGCTCGTGACGACAAGGAGACGTTCAACCCAGGTGCCATGATTCGCTTCGAGAAAGGAAGCCGCTTCTTGGTACGCAACCTCAAAATCCAAAACACTCCTGGTGTAAACCTCACGCTAAGCAACAGCAATGGTGCCAATCACTTTACCGTACACAACGTAACCATCTACAACCCATCATCAGAAACCAAGACAGAACAGCCATCGCATAACACCGACGGCATCTCCATCTGGGGACACCACGCAAACATCTACGACTGCAACATCAGTACGGGTGACGACAATGTGGTTTGTGATAACGACGCACAGTATATCCATGTCTGGAGCTGCGACTTCGGAACAGGCCATGGCGCTTCCATTGGTAGCTATACAAAAGATGTGAAGCACATTTGGTTCGACAACATCACCATGACCGGAACCACGGCAGGCATCCGCATGAAGACAGGCATCAATAGTGATGGCACACTCCGTGGCGGTGGCGAGGAAGACTGGAAGTTCAGCAACTTCACCATGACCAAGGTAAAGAATCCTTTCTCCATCGACTGCTACTATGACAAAAACTATAATTCTGACCCTGCCGTAGACAAGGCTAACGCAAGAGTATTGGACGATACTACCCCAACCTACAACGGCATCTACCTGCAGAATGTGAAGACTACCGACGTATGCGAGGGCTACGCCATCTTCCTCATAGGCCGTCCGGAGAGCCACATTAAGAACGTAACACTCGACAACGTGCAGATTTCCGCCAAGAAGGGCATCGACATTCGTTTCGTAGACAACTTGGTGTTCAAGAACAACTCAAAGATTTCTTGTACCAATGGCAAGCTTTGGATTCGTCAATATGACTCCAAGGTTGACGACCAATGCAATGCCACAGGAACAGGTACTCCCTCTACTCCTTCTGAAGGCGACGAAGTAACCTATACAATAGACGCTAAAAGCTACAAGGACAGTAGCACAGACAAAAACACTTGGAACTTCAGCAACGGTTGCTCCATCAGCAACGCTAACGACAAGACATACGCCACAGCCAAAAACAACACCATCAAATATAGCAAGGGCACAGAATTCACCATTAGCTTGCCGGAGAACGTAACTATTACATCAGCTACATTCGCAGGCTATGCCAACGAAGACGGCAAAACTTGCTATATAGCAGAACTGGACGGTGCAAGCTATGCTTCCGACCAATACGTTTTCCCAAGTCGTACGAATGATACAAGCACCAACACAAGCTTTACCGTCAATTTGACTACTCCTGCTACAGGTGCCATGACGTTTACACCTCAATCAGCACAAGCAGCTTGGGTTATCACCTTGAAAGGTGTAAATACCAGTACTGGCATCAAGAATATCACTACGACTGCAAAGGTTGCAAACAATAATCTCTATGACCTCAGTGGTCGTCTCCTCAAGGCAAATGCCACTGTCAAGGACTTAAGCAACCTTAGCAAAGGAGTTTACCTCTACAACAACCAAAAGTTTTTCGCAAAATAACCAAAAGTTTATCATAAATTCACCCATCCAATTGATAGGATGAGAGATAAAAAAACTCCCCACAGCTTCACCGCTATGGGGAGTTGACTTTTTATGAGTATCTAAAATGAATTATTCGGATTTCTTATCCTCAGATTTCTCTTCAGCCTTAGCCTTCTCCTTGACAGGCGCTTTCTTAGCTGTAACCTTTTTAGCCGCTGGCTTCTTGGCTGGAACGGCCTTGGCAGGCTTCTTCTCTGCACGCAGTTTCTCTACCTCTTTCTCTATCTTCTCTATCTTAGCCTGAAGGCGTACTATCTCATTGTCCTTCATATCTATCTCCTCATCCTGGTTTTTGATGGTTGTGAGAAGCCCTTCAAGCTGTTCGTTGTCGACATCAGAAGGATACAAGTCGTTCACACGATTGAGGAAGTCGCCGAGAATATTCATATAGTTGGTGAAAGCATCGAAAGGATCGCTGTAGATGCCACGGTCAAGCCCTACATTGCTTGGCTTTGTGGTCATAAAACGGAAGTTGTTGCTTGCCTGCAGGTAATCCCAGTCTTGGTTGATACGTGGCTCGTTGGCTATGCGCACACGGTCGGCCACACTATACAGCTTGTTGAAAGCCTCACGCTGCATGGGGTTGCCCAGCCACGGGCTGACATCACGTTCCTCATCTACCCAACTCAAGGTGTCAGGAACATTCAATTCACCTACCGACTTCATCTTCTTGCAAATCTCGATAGGTGTAGAGAAAGTGATGCCCTTTTCCTTGGCGCAGGCAGGCAGAGCCTTCAGGAACTCAAGAATGTTGCTCGACAACGGCTGGGCGATGCCAAGAGCCGAAAGCTCCATGAAGATATTGATTACCTGCTCCTCCTGGGGGAAGGCTGCTATCTGATTGATATAATTGTCGGCGAAGAGAGGATAGCCGTCCCAACTGCTGTTATTGAAACGCAGAGACACATCATCACTCAGGCGAATATCACGCAGCAAGAGCTTGAGCTTAGGAGCCAAGGCGCAGTTGTACACATAGTGAGGCGACTTCCATCCCAGCACATGCTTCGCCCCTTCCGTAAGCATGCCGGCAAAACCCATCTTCGAAGCCTGCAAACCGATATCATCGCTATAGATGAGCGAAGAGTTGCGCAACACCTGTGGCTTCTTGCCAAAGTACTCCTCCATCTTGGCAGCCTGGCGCTTCACCTCAGCCGCAAAGCTCTCCTTATTGACGAGAGAAGCCAAGCCGTGGGAGTAAGGCTCCGCAAGGAACTCCACACACCCCGTCTTGTTGAGGTCCTGCAACTTCTCCAGCACCTGCGGCGCATGAAGCTCCAGCTGTTCCATACCCACGCCAGAGATAGAGAAAGCCACCTTGAAATACTCTCCGTTGGCCTTGATCATATCCTCTATGGTCGTGAGCGCAGGCATATAAGAACGCTCGGCAATATCACTAATGCTACGCTCGTTCTCATAGTCATCATAATAATAATGGTCGATACCTATGTCGAAGAAGCGATACCTCTTCAGATGGATGATTTGATGTATCTCGAAATATAAACAAATTGTCTTCATGTTATTCTACTTTGAAATTTGATTATGAAATATGAATTATAAAGTCATAGAATTGGCTTTCACTTCGTCCGTCGAACGTTGTTTCTTCGCCATTCGTTCTTCATTCTTCACTTAACTTACTTCCACCCGAGGGTCTTCAGGTAAAGGTTTCTGATGCGTGCCCCCACCTTGTCCCAGGTAATCTGGTCGACCTCGTTTTTGCCTTCCACAGACAGATAGTCGAAGAGACTCTCATTATGGCAAATGCTATAGATGGCATCTGCCAAGGCATGGATGTCCCAATAGTCAACCTTGATACAGTTGGTCAGGATTTCACCACATCCACTCTGCTTGGAGATAATCGTAGGTGTGCCGCACTGCATGGCCTCCAAAGGAGAGATGCCGAAAGGTTCGCTCACCGAAGGCATGACATATACGTCAGAGTCTTTCAGGCACTCGTACACCTGCTTGCCTCGCATGAATCCCGGGAAGTGGAAGCGGTCGGCTATGCCACGCTCGGCCGCCAAATAAATCATCTGATTCATCATGTCGCCAGAGCCTGCCATGCAGAAACGCACATTGCGTGTACGGTGCAACACCATATTGGCTGCTTCGACAAAGTATTCCGGTCCCTTCTGCATGGTGATACGTCCCAAGAAGGTTACCACCTTCTCCTTGCCCTTATGGTCTGGACGAGGAATGTCCTGCCACTCCTGCTTCAATGGATAGACAGCATTATGCATGGCAAAACACTTGTGCGGATCCTGATGGTACTGGTTGATGACGGTCTGCCGGGTAAGTTCCGACACGCACATGATGCAGTCGGCATTGTCCATGCCATCCTTCTCTATAGAATAAACGGTAGGATTCACCTTGCCACGGCTCCGGTCGAAGTCGGTGGCGTGCACATGGATGCACAGAGGCTTCCCACTCACCTTCTTGGCATGGATACCTGCAGGGAAGGTAAGCCAGTCGTGAGCATGAATGATATCAAATTCCTCGGAGCGAGCCACCACTCCCGCTATCACAGAATAGTTGTTGATTTCATCGTGAAGGTTGGGAGGATAACCACCGGCGAAATTCATACAGCCGAGGTCGTTGACATTCATATAGTTGAAATCGGCATAGATATGATCGCGATAACGGAAATAGTCATTAGGATCCATGATGTTGCCCACACGCTGCCGCACATAGTCGTAGTTGACATCACGCCAGGCTATGGGCACGCAATTCATGGCTACGATTTTAGCGGCGCTGCGGTCTTCATCGCCAAAAGGATGAGGAAGGCAGAGGGTGATGTCGACATCGCCCTGGGCATGCAATCCCTGCGAAATGCCAAAATTGGCAGTAGCCAAGCCACCAAACACATGAGGAGGATACTCCCATCCAAACATTAATACTTTCATACTGCAGTCCTCCTTATTTAATATTGATATTTCTCAAGTAGTTCGAGCGCACGCAGAATCTCAGCCACATTCATGGCAAAAGAGATGGCGCCTCGCCCCGTAAACGGGGGGTTGCCATCAAAGAGCTCGCTGATAGTGCCCAAGCAATGGCATGACATCTCATCGTCATAGCCCACCATCTGGCGTTCTATGAAGCTCAGGCGTGTACGCTTATACATCTTCAGACTGGCCTCCATATAGAAGCCCCCCAGCCAAGGCCATGCCGTTCCCTGATGGTAAGCATAGTCGCGCTGGCTCTGCGGACCTACATAGACTGGGTTGTATCCGCCACTCTTAGGCGAGAGCGAGCGCAAGCCCTTAGGCGTGAGAAGCTCACGGGTACAGATGTCAAGGACTCGCTTCTTCTGGTCTTGCGACAAGGGAGAATAGTCGAAGGCCACAGGGAATATCATGTTGGGGCGAACACTCCAGTCTATCATCTTGCCGTCTACATAGTCGTAGAGATAGCCATACTCGTTGAGGAACGTGTCGAGGAACGACTGCTTGGCGAGTTCGGCAACCTCGACGAACTGCTGCTGTTCCTTCTCCTTGCCCGCCAGCTCGCACAAGGAGGCACAGAAGCAAAGAGCGTTGTACCACAAGGCGTTAAACTCGACGATGTATCCCGTACGGGGGACTACCGGACGACCATTGGCTGTAGAGTTCATCCATGTCACGGCCTTGTCCTTGCCATCGGTGTAGAGAAGTCCATTGGGCATCAACTTCAAGTTGGGATGATGATTGCTCTTCACGTACATCACGATGTCCTTGATAAACTTGCCATACTTCTCGAGACAGGCTTCCTTGCCCTTCTCCTTGGCATACTGCTGCAAAGCCCACACCGCCCACAAGGGCACGTCGGGTTGTTCTATCTCCGCTATATGCACGGTGACAGGCTTTTCCTCCATGAACTCGTAATACCCCTTCATGGCAGTCTTCATCACTAACTCGAAGTAGTCGTCCTCCTCGATGGAAAGCGTCAAACCTGGCAAAGAGATAAATGTATCTCGCGCACGGCACTTGAACCAAGGATAACCGGCAATGATGTAACGGTCGTCGTTGCTCTCACGGAGATGGAACTGATGGGCGGCATTGACAAGACAATGGAAGAAATTGTCGCGTGGCGCACGTTCGCTCACTTCCTTGTCGAAGAGCGTCTTCAGGCTGTGCGACTTGATTTCGGATGTGGAAGCGGCAAAGACGATGGTCTCGCCTTTCTTTATATTCATCTCGAAATAGCCGGGGACATAAAGATCCTCATTGGAAGCATAGCCACGCTCCTGCTCCTTGGGATACTCCACGCCACGATACCAGTCTGGCTGGAAGACGAAATTGTTTTTCTTGGAGAACTGCATGAAAAGATCGGGATAGCCGGCATACATACATGTCTTGATGCCGTTGTCGACCTCTGCGTAATCTCTTGAAGCCACAGCATTCTCGTGAGTGAACTGCCTCACACTGCGGAACGCAAGAAAGGGGCGGAACCTCAGCGTGGTGGCAGAATGGCCATCCACCAAGGTATAACGCAGCAAAATACGATTCTCATAATGTTGGAACACCACTTCCTTCTTCAAGATGACACCCCCCACACGATACAACGTGGTGGGAACCTTGTCACAATCGAATTCCTGGATGTACTTGTGTCCCATCGGATTGTAGTTGTTTCCTTGATACTTGTGCAGTCCAAGATTAAACTCAGCACCATGCTGAATCACCGTAACATCAAGCGAGCTCAGGAGCACATGGTTGTCATCGTCCAGCTCAGGAACAGGAACAACCAATAGTCCATGATACTTGCGGATATTACAGTCCACAATCGTAGAGCACGAATAAGCACCAGAGCGGTTGGTACGCAACAACTCCTTGGGCAATGACTCTTGAAGGTTAGTCATCAGGGCCTTTTCGAATTTTAGATAACTCATAGATCTATATTAAGGTTTTAGTTTTTAATACTATACTTCTATATTGGCTCAAAGGTAGCGATTTTTCGTCGCATGACAAAGTTTTTTCTAATAAAAATTGGTGATTTTTTTTTTAATCATGCTTTTTTAACTCAAACGGCTGACATTTGGGACTAAACAGCGTTTACCATGCCACGACAAGACCCGGCAATCCTCTACATGGGAGAAGGAGCAACTTGCCCACTCCCCCTTCACACAGGAATCAAGAAATTGACAACTTCCTGCTCCACCGTTATCTTATAGCTGCCCTTGGGCGTTGCCATCAGGCGTCCATCCACACCTATGAGGGCATGGGGCGCCTCCTTCACCTCCACCTCCTTAGTGCGATAAGGATGCACGCTACGATGGTTGAGAAACTTGCCACGCACGAAGAGATAGAACCCCTCGAAGAGCTGGGTTATCTGCGGATGATACACCACCGACACATCGAGCAGTCCATTATAGGGTACGGCATTAGGAGTCTGCCCATATCCCGAGGCATTGCCTATACACATGGTCATCACCCTGCGCCGTATTTCCTCCTCATTGATCTTGACGTGCATCTTGTAGTCGAGGCGCTGGAATATCATGAGCACGAAAGAGAAAACAAACGAAAGTGTGCGAGAGCCGAAGAAATGATGGGTCTTTCGACGCAGATTCATGATGGCGGCTATCAAGCCCACGTTGACACAATTCAGGAAATAGCGATGGCACCTCTCGTTGCGCTTGTTTGTATAGCGAATGCAGCCTAAGTCGATTTTCCGGACACGGCGCAGCTTGAGCCACTTGATGGTCTGTTCGTAATCGCCATCCGAGAATCCCCAGAAATGGGCAAAGTCGTTCATCATGCCATTAGGGACAACCCCAAGGACAATCTCATCACGAACAGCCTTGTCCACCTGCATCAGACAGTTCACGGCATCATTGAGCGCTGAGTCGCCCCCCACAATGACTATCGTCTTATAGCCGTTGTTGATAAACATCTTAACCAACCGTTCCACACCCTTCTGGTTCTCACTCTGCACAAAGTCGTAGTCAACATGCAGCTGGCGCAACGCCCTCTCTATCTTAAGCCAACGCTTTCCTGCACGCCATCCGTTTCGGGGACAATACAGCAATCCCCACTTGTTTTCATTAACCGCCATTATCTATATTTTGAAAGTAGAACTCGGGAAACCGCAAAACGCCTCCACCTATAAACCTATAAAGGCATCCGCCCTCACCTTCGTTCAAGATTTAACAATTCACATTGCCTGCCCATTCGAATATCCGTTCCACCTTATCGTGCATAGGCAGCAAGGCATCTATCCAATGTATGACGAAGCCCCTGCGCTCCATGCCCCGAAACCACGTCATCTGCCGCTTGGCAAACTGGTGTATGGCAATCTCCAAGCCACGGAACATATCGGCGTATGACATCTTTCCTATCACATACTCGGTAACAAACTTGTATTCCAAGCCATAATATAACAAGTCTTCAGCAGGAATGCCCCTGTCGAGAAGCGACTTGACTTCATCCACCATCCCTTCGTCAAGGCGCTGCTTCAGTCGACGCGTTATCTTTTCACGACGCATATCACGGTCGATATCCACGCCTATAATCAAGGAGTCCACCGATGGCAACTCTCTCTCCGGCATAGGATGCTCGGCATTATAGGTTTCGATTTCTATGGCACGTATGGCTCGTTGGGCTGTGTCCACATCGGTACGGTTGTGCATGTGCGAGCCATTCTTTTCCTTGAGCAGTCGCAGCATCTCGGCAAGCTCGTCCAACGGTTTGCCTGCAAGCCGCTCACGAAGCTCTGGATTCTGAGGCACCGGTGACAGACGATAACCCTTGAGGACAGACTCAATATAAAGCCCCGTCCCTCCGCAAAGGATGGGCATCCTTCCTCTTCCATGAACATCCATATAGGCATCATAGAAGTCTTGCTGATACTGGAAAAGGTTGTACTTGGTGCCAGGCTCGCAGATATCTATGAGATGATAGGGAACAGACTTTCCCCCTATCGTGTAGTCGGCCAAGTCCTTGCCCGTGCCTATATCCATTCCGCGATACACCTGCCGGCTGTCGGCACTGATAATCTCGGCCTCCTTTCCGTCCATACGCATAGGAAAGGCCACGGCCAAAGCTGCGGCGAGACTTGTCTTTCCGCTTGCCGTAGGGCCCAATATCGTTATCATCGTCTGTTTCATGACGGCAAAGATACAAAATTTTCTGATATAGGTAAGCAAAGAAGCCTAAAAAAGAAGCTCGAAGCCCCGAAATAAGGTTTCACGTTCCTACTTTAACGCAAAAAGCCTGGCATTTTGCAATGCCAGGCCTATGATATCGTTGTGTGTATATCGCTTTAGCGGTATTACTTCAACTCTGCGAGGTACTTGATAGTACGAACCATCTGAGAAGTATAAGAGTTCTCATTGTCGTACCAAGAAACTACCTGTACCTGATATGTGTCGTCGTCGATCTTGCTAACCATTGTCTGAGTAGCGTCGAAGAGTGAACCGTAACGCATACCGATGATATCAGAAGAAACGATCAAATCCTCGTTGTAACCGAAGCTCTCGTTAGAAGCAGCCTTCATGGCAGCGTTTACACCCTCGACAGTAACATCCTTACCCTTAACAACTGCGATGAGGATAGTTGTAGAACCTGTTGGAGTAGGAACACGCTGTGCAGAACCAATTAACTTACCGTTCAACTCAGGAATTACGAGGCCGATAGCCTTGGCAGCACCTGTTGTGTTAGGAACGATGTTCTGAGCACCTGCACGAGAACGACGGAGGTCGCCCTTACGCTGAGGACCATCGAGAATCATCTGGTCGCCAGTATAAGCGTGGATAGTTGTCATGATACCAGACTGAATAGCTGCGTACTTGTTCAAAGTATCAGCCATAGGAGCCAAGCAGTTTGTTGTACAAGAAGCTGCAGAGATAATGGTATCGGCTGGAGTCAAAGTCTTGTGGTTGGTGTTGTAAACGATAGTTGGGAGGTCCTTACCTGCTGGAGCAGAGATAACTACCTTCTTAGCACCTGCTGTGATATGAGCAGAAGCCTTCTCCTTAGATGTATAGAAACCTGTGCACTCGAGTACTACGTCAACACCAAGCTCACCCCAAGGAAGCTCAGCTGCGTTTGGCTTAGCGTAGATAGTGATTTCCTTACCATCAACGATGATAGAGTTGTCTGTTGCCTCTACAGTGTGCTTGCCCTCGCCATACTTGCCAGCGAAGCCACCCTGTGCTGTATCATACTTAAGAAGGTGAGCCAACATTTTAGGAGATGTAAGGTCGTTGATAGCAACTACCTCATAACCCTCTGCCTCAAACATCTGACGGAAAGCCAGACGACCGATACGGCCGAAGCCGTTAATAGCAACTTTTGTCATTTTGTTCAATATTTTAATTAATGGTTGAAAATAATTCCTTAACCTTATATATAAGCTTCGAAGCGCTTGCCCATGAGCTGAAACATTCAAAAAGCAATACTTTTGAGCTTTTTTTATCTTTCCGAGCGCAAAGTTACTATTTTTTTTCTAACTTTGCACACGAATTGAGTATTAAATTATATAAAAAAGAGCGCATGTAACTTAATATGCAAGTGTTTTTGTGCCTTAAAGGGCAATAGTGACAACTCCATATTGCAAAATAAAAAGTATGCGTGTGCTGTCGCAAATGGCGAAAGTCCTATATATAAATAAGGTGTATACTTCTAACTTTAAATGAAAAATAGAAAGATGAGTAAATTTCTTAATGAATTCAAGCAATTCGCCATGCGTGGCAATGTGCTCGACATGGCAGTAGGTGTCATCATCGGTGGTGCCTTTGGGAAAATCGTAAGTTCGTTGGTAGACGACATCATCATGCCTCCCATAGGATGGATTATCGGCGGTGTCAACTTCTCGGAGCTTAAGATCTCACTTCCCACAGTGGAAGTTGCCGGCGAGAAACTGCCAGCCGCCACCATCAACTATGGCATTTTTCTGCAGACCTGCCTCGACTTCTTCATCGTGGCTTTCTGTATTTTCTTGCTGATTAAATTGGTCAACAAGTTTGCCAAGAAAAAGGAAGAAGAGAAGCCCGATCCGAAACCTACAGCCGAGGAGAAGTTGCTTACCGAGATTCGCGACTTGCTGAAAGACAAGCAACAACGATAGTGCACCGAGCGTATTAACAGAAATGAAGAGATGAACAGCCAAGAAGTCATAGACAGGTTGACAAGAAAAGGCATCAAGCCAACAGCCAACAGGATATTAGTATACAAGGCCCTGAGCCGACAGCCGGCGCCAATGAGCCTTGGCGACATGGAAGCCTTAATGCCGTCGATGGACAAGTCAAGCATATTCCGGACACTCACCTTGTTCTTGGAGCACGACGTGGTGCATGCCTTCGAGGACGGGCGAGGCATACTCAACTACGAGCTGTGCGGGGAAGAGGGGAAGTGCGACCACCATGACAGCCACATCCACTTCTATTGCGAGGCTTGCCAGCGTTCGTTCTGCCTGGACGACATCCATATTCCAAGTTTCGAACTGCCCGAAGGGTTCTGTCCTCACTCCGTATCCTTTGTCATCAAGGGCGAATGCCCCGAATGCAAGAGAAAGAAATCATCTCCGTTTCACCGAACGTAAGATTTAGCCAAGCGGCCAACGCCATCGTGGCGGAAGCCGCTACACTCCCGAGACAAAGTCTTTCACGGCACGGGTGTACTCCTCATGATGATCGCGATAAGCCATGGCATGAACAGAGCCCTTGGCGATAAAAACAGCCTTGCGACCTCTCGTCTTCGCATCGTACAAGGGGCGAAGCATGGCATATGGCACAAAGGCATCCCTGTCGCCATGGATAAAAAGCATCGGCTTGGTGCTCTTGCCCACCTGCAATATCTGCCGAGCCTCGGCAAACGACCAGCCATACTTGTGGTGACAGAGCCATGAAGTCGTATTTATCAAAGGGAAGGACGGCAAGCCAAACTGGTCTTTCAGTTGATCGGCAAACTCATCCCAAACGCTCATATACCCACAATCCTCGACAAAGCATTTCACATACCCAGGAGTCTTCTCGCCCGATACCGCCATCGTAGTAGCGGCACCCATCGAGATGCCATGAATCACCTGCCAAGTATCAGCACATGAATTCTTCACTCTTCGTTCTTCATTCTTCACTCTAAACACATCATTGGCCACTTGCGACCACCTGATGACATCCCATCTGTCGTTCCATCCCATCTGTATGTGGTCGCCCTCGCTCTCACCGTGCCCATAAAGGTCTGGCAGGAGTACATTATATCCCATATCATGATTGTAGAGATAGGCGATGTGGAGCATTCCCTCGGCGCGCACCTTGTAGCCATGAACCACAATGGCGGTCTTGGTGGTGGGTTTGGGTGCATAGAGATAAAGGGCATGGGCCTTATAGCCCGAAGGCATCAGCAGGAAGGTGTCCTTCACGCAACGATGCCGATACACCGAGTCCATCCAGACTGCCGTCCAAGGGCATTCTCTCTTCATCCTCGACTTCCAATGTTCGGCGCTCTTCCTCTCTCGCACAGGATAGTCGAGTGAATAACCGAGCATATACTCACTAACTCCATACAAACCTGCTATCAACAAGGCTGCTATACTCACCACCAAGACGAATCCAATCTTCTTCGTATTCTGCTTCATGTCATTATTCCTCCTATTTATAGATTTGACATCATAAATTCTAACTTGTAAGCCTATAGTGACATCCCCCATTCTGCTGCAAATATAGGCATAATTGAGGAAAAGTCCAAATATAATCAGTTTTAACACTCCAATTTAATCAAAATCTATTTATTTTGCTTACCTTTGTCGCCAAAATAGACAAGGATTATCTCGACGCAAATATACAATGAAGATTATGAAGAAGAAGAAGAACATGAAGCTTTTCGGGACGTTGACCCTCATCCTGCAGTTTGTTGTCCTTGGTGTTTTCGCTCAGGGTCCTAACAATTCAGGCACATACTACAAGAATGCCGACGGCTTGAAAGGAAAGGCTTTGAAGACTGCCATGTTCAAGATTGTCAGTTCGCACACCCAACTCTCGTATAAAGGTTTATGGACGGCTTTTAAGACTACCGACAAACGAGCCGATGGGAAAGTATGGGATATGTATTCCAATACTACCAACTACCGATTCGGAACAGACCAAGCTGGGAACTTTAGCGAAGAAGGCGACAAATATAATCGTGAGCACTCTTTCCCCAAGAGTTGGTTTAACGACGCCACTCCCATGTACACAGATTTAGTTCATCTTGTACCTACCGACGGTTACGTCAACAATCGCCGTAGCAACTATCCTTTCGGAGAAACAAAAGGTGAAACCTACAAGTCAAACAACGGCTTCTCAAAATTAGGCTCTTGCACCTACCCTGGATACTCTGGCACCGTCTTTGAGCCAAACGACGAATATAAGGGCGACTTTGCTCGTATCTACTTCTATATGGCGACGGCATACGAAGACAAAATTGCCAATTGGAGTAATAAAGACTTTACCCCTATTTCCAACCAAGACTCCTACAAGCCCTACAAAGACTGGCAACTCAAGATGCTGATGGAATGGTCGAAGAAGGATGCCGTCAGCAAAAAGGAAATAGACCGAAATGCAGGCATCTATTCTTTGCAGAAGAATCGTAATCCTTTCGTCGATTACCCAGGACTGGAAGAATACATCTGGGGCACCATGACCGATGTTGCCTTCTCTTACGATAATTACCAGGGCACCACCTCTGTCCCTTTCATCGAGGTAAACATCAAACCTATTTATCCTGAAGGTTGGTACAATCTCAATGGTCAGAAGGTAGGCAAAGAATGTCCTACACAAAAGGGCATCTATATCCACCAAGGCAAGAAGGTTGTTGTAAATTAAAGCAAAAAATATGGAAATATATCATGGTAGCTATACAATTATAGAGAAACCGAAATCAATGGATGGAAAATTCACCAAAGATTTTGGTAATGGCTGCTTTTGCACAGCACTCAAGCACCAAGCAGCAAGATGGGCTGGCAGATATGACACACCTATAGTTGGCATTTATGAATATCAAGAGAATTATATTGTATAACCCTTTAAAACTTCGGAGGAAAAGAATATGTTGAACAAAAAAGTAGAAGAGGCTCTCAATGCCCAAATTAATGCAGAGATGTGGTCAGCTTACCTATACCTGTCTATGGCTGCTTATTGCCATGCCAACGGCAATCCCGGTATGGGCAACTGGTTTCAAGTTCAGTTCCAGGAGGAACAAGACCATGCCAAGATTCTGTTCAATTACATCATACAGCGTGGTGGCCATGTAGAGTTGAAGGCCATCGATGCCGTACCTACCACATGGGAGAGCCCATTGGATGTGTTCGAGTCAACCTTGGCACACGAGCAGAAAGTTACCGCTTTGATAAACAATCTCTTCGCCCTCACCACGCAGGAGAACGATTATGCCACACAGAGTACGCTCAAGTGGTTTGTGGATGAGCAAGTGGAAGAAGAGGAAAATGCCAAGAATATCATCGACAATCTTCGCATGATCAAGGACAACGGTTATGGTCTCTACATGCTCGACAAGGAGCTTGGCGCAAGAGTTTATACCCAAGCCGCACCTCTGGCCAACAAAGCATAAAAATAGGCTTGGGCTTTTCTAAAATTCTATATCCTTCACTATTTCTTTGGAATCACAATATTCAGAGACTTTTGGTGAAGGGTATTTCATTTTACTCATACAAGTTTTTCTCTCTTTCCTCAATTATTACGAATATAATTATTATCTTTGCAATAAAACTATAAAGACAATCACTATAGAAGATGACGGTTACAGAATATACGACTACTTCTTCACGCATTGGTTAGCGAAGGATTACTAAATAAGCATTTTGACCGCACACCGCACAAATATGACATAAATGAAAAAGAAAATAGGTATTTTCATCCCAGCCACATTGGGAATGCTGACCGCTTTCGGTCCGTTCGTTACAGACTTTTATCTGCCCGTACTGCCAGAGATGTCGGAGTTTTTCCATACTTCTCCTGCCTTGGCTTCGCTCAGTCTTACCACAGGTATGATTGGATTGGCAATAGGACAAGTATTCATCGGCCCATTGACCGACAAGTTTGGCAGAAAGAAGATACTCGTTGGCTCGATGCTCATGTTTGCCATCGCCTCCATTCTCTGCATCATCGCACCCAACATCTACATATTCAACTTGATGCGCATCTTCCAAGGACTGGCAGGAGCTGGCGGCATCGTCATCTCCAAGAGCATGAGCACGGATATGTACAGCGGCAAGGAACTCGCCAACTTCATGGCAATTCTTGGTTCCATCAATGGCATTGCACCTGTTTGTGCCCCTGTCGTCGGAGGACTGATGGCTGGCGTAACCAACTGGCAAGGCGTGTTCGCCCTCTTGCTTGGCATCGGTGTCATTCTGATGTTTTGCAGCTGTCACTTACCCGAGACACTCACCCCCGAAAAGCGCATTCATAAGAACATCATGCAGGTGTATGCCAACCTATTCCGTGTGTTCCGCAACAGCCTGTTCTCGCTGAGCACCCTGGCAGAGATGGCATGTATGTTCACATTCTTCGCCTACATCAGTTCGTCGCCATTCATCCTGCAACAGATTTACGGTTTGTCGCCATTCCATTTCAGTCTTTGTTTTGCGCTCAACGCCTTGACCATTGGCATCGGAGCAGCCATTGCCCCACAATTCAAGCATACGAACACAGCCTTGAAATGTGGCGCCATCGACTTCTTGATAGCTTCGGTTTGTCTCTCGTTCTGCCTCTTCGTTCATACCCCATTAGTGGTAGTAATGGGATTCTACATCTATCTGATGGTTAGTTTCGGAATGATGCAACCAGGCTTGACTGCCACCGCACTTGATGCCGAGCGCAAGAATGCGGGTGCAGCCAGTGCCATCTTCGGAGCTTCGGGCTTTGTGGCAGGAGCTGTCTCCAGCCCAATCGTAGCCCTCGGACAGATAGAGGTTACATCGAGCATCGTCATGGTTATCGGCGCCATCCTCTGTCTCTTGCTCACCCTTCCGCTCTGCAAGAGGCTGAGGAATGGGAATAGTGCCGAATAAGAAAAGTCCTTTCACACTTAAGCATCTGTCAATCAAGAAAGATGCAAGAAGTGTGAAAGGACTTTTTAATTCATATTTAACATCTTGGTTGAGCTGGAACCTCCAATCCCAACAATACTCGTTTCACAGAAGGATACCTTTCCTTATATTGTTTCGTCCTGTCAAATATGAAATAACGAGAAGGGATGATAATGAAACTCTCCAAAATAGTTTCACCCTTATACTCCCTTACGTAATAGGTGGTTATTCCTAAAGAGCTATCACGTTCACCATAGAAAAGTCCCTCCACAAGAACATTCTTCTGCTCATCCATTATCTTCAAACGCCTAATGTGGAAAGGTTCATAAGAACGAGACTGAATCAGAAAATACTTATACTTGTTTTGGGCGATAGCCTCGGAAGCTATCGCAGCGGAATCTTCCTTGGAAACTCCATCCACCCTACATTTTACATCTATCACTTCTATAGGAGTTTCCCCACTCCATGCATTCTCCACATCATCCACATTGACAATGAACTGGGCTGAATTGCCCTTCTCATCTGTCACGGTAATCTTAGTCTTGCCGACAGATACGCCCAGGACATGTACCCGCTTCTCATCTGTGTTATCGCAAGCTACAACCTTGGCGATACCCTCATCATCGGAAGTAGCAGAGATTTTACCCGATGCCCCCTGCACATTCACCGAGTTTTGCTCCGTGGTATAGACATTGAGCGTATTGTCCTTGATACCCACTTGCTTGCCAGTGAGAATATCACCCTGTGCTTCATCTTCCGTGAAGTAGATGCCCTTGTCATCGTCGCTACACCCCATCATCGTCAAGGCGAAGAGCATCATCACAAAATAGAAAAACTTTCGTTTCATAAGCTATCGTTTTTAATGTTAATACTATTCGTTTCTATCTATTAAACGCTTCGCCCCCCTAATATTGCATCCATCAAGCAACTTTTTTCAAGAAAATTACGCTAAATTAGGCAAACTCTAAGGTCGGTATGTTTTACTCCTCCAATATCAATCTTGCCCACTCTGGCAAAGCCTCCACGTACTGCTTCGCAAGTTTGCCGAAGTTCATACGATACAAGGGTGTTACCTCTTGATTATCTATCGAATTGTCATAAAGATAAGTTTTGTCTGCATATTGAGCTGCTTTGCGACAATTTATGATAGATTTCTGATAACGAGAAATAATCTTCATGATAGGTACATCATGCCCACCCTCCATTACTCGCTTGGCGATTCTCACGTAAGTGCTCACAATACTTCACCGACTGCATAATCGCTTCGGGAGAGT
>ERZ808240.2146-NODE-2146-length-22413-cov-13.985374_pt1 | contig 22413 bp, 18 predicted proteins | sample MGYA00521084_ERZ808240 | MGnify/ENA primary metagenome ERZ808240 (study PRJEB31516, sample SAMN03275571) | gut metagenome | biome: mammalia-associated habitat; material: feces | host: Papio cynocephalus | place: Kenya | collected 2012-08-06 ...
AAATTCTATATACAAAACGTCGTTTTTCAAAATCGTATATATGTGTCAGCTGCTTTCAAGCTGTACCTACACCTAGAAATGCCCAGTGAACAGTAGCCTGTCGGCACCGCGGAAGCTGCCTTAAACGTATATTCATTTGTATCTACAGCGTGATTGTGCTAAAATCCACATAAGTATGTAAAGAAACGGGCCATCTGCGCCTTCTTTTCGCAGCAGCCCGAACAGCTAAAGGAGACATTATGAAGGGAATTATTCTTGCCGGTGGATCCGGTACGAGATTATATCCACTGACCAAAGTAACCTCCAAGCAGTTACTTCCGATTTATGATAAGCCGATGATCTACTATCCGCTGAGCGTTCTTATGAATGCCGGGATTCGTGACATCCTGCTGATTTCGACACCAAGTGATACGCCGCGCTTCCAGGACCTCTTAGGGGATGGAAGTCAGTTCGGCGTGAACCTCCAGTATAAGGTGCAGCCATCACCGGATGGACTGGCACAGGCCTTCATTCTCGGCGCGGATTTTATCGGAGACGATTCCGTAGCCATGATCCTCGGAGACAATATCTTCTCCGGCCACGGCTTCAAGAAGGCACTCCGTCAGGCCGCTGCAAAGAAGTCTGGCGCAACGGTGTTCGGCTACTATGTCGATGATCCGGAGCGCTTCGGTATCGTTTCCTTCGATGAGCATGGCAAGGCTGTTTCCATCGAAGAGAAGCCGGAGCACCCGAAATCCAATTACTGTGTGACCGGTCTTTACTTCTATGACAACCGTGTCGTAGAGTATGCAAAGAACCTGAAGCCATCGGCACGTGGGGAGCTGGAAATCACGGATCTCAACCGTATCTACCTTGAGAACGGCGAGCTCGACGTTACACTGCTCGGACAGGGTTTTACCTGGCTTGATACCGGAACGCATGAGTCCCTTGTGGACGCTACGAACTTCGTACGCACCATCGAGACGCATGAGCATCGGAAGATCGCCTGCCTCGAGGAAATTGCCTACCTCAACGGCTGGATCGGCCGGGACAAGGTCGAGGCGGCCTATGAGATGTACAAGAAGAACGAGTATGGCCGCTATCTGAAGGATGTACTCGATGGCAAGTACGTCGATAAGATCAAGGAGCAGAACGAGCTCGATAAGTAAGGAAAGGAATTATTATGAAATATATCGTAACAGGTGGCGCCGGCTTCATCGGCGGCAACTTCATGCACTTTGCAGTGAACACGTATCCGGATGATATGTGGATCTGTCTGGATGCCCTGACCTATGCAGGAAATCTGGAGACCCTGGCACCACTCGAGGGCAAGCCGAACTATAAGTTTGTAAAGGGCGACATCGCAGACCGCGCCTTCATCTTCAAGCTTTTCGAGGAGGAGAAGCCGGATGTCATCATCAACTTCGCTGCAGAGTCGCACGTCGACCGTTCAGTGACGAACCCGGACATCTTCCTTCAGACCAATGTTGGCGGCACGGTCACCCTGCTCGACGCCTGCAAGCAGTTCGGTATCCAGCGCTATCATCAGGTTTCGACCGATGAGGTCTATGGTGATCTTCCACTCGATCGCCCGGATCTCTTCTTTACCGAGGACAATAAGATCAAGGCATCCTCTCCATATTCAGCATCGAAGGCAAGCGCGGATCTGTTCGTTATGGCTTATCACAGAACCTTCGGCATCCCGGTGACGATTTCCCGTTGCTCGAACAACTACGGCCCATACCACTTCCCGGAGAAGCTCATCCCGCTCGTGATTTCGAGAGCACTGAATGATGAGAAGATCCCGGTTTACGGAAACGGTGCCAATGTGCGTGACTGGCTCTATGTCACCGATCACTGTAAGGCCATTGACCTGATCGTCCGGAAGGGCAAGCCAGGTGAGGTCTACAACATTGGCGGACACAATGAGCGTACCAATCTCGAGGTTGTAAAGACCATTCTGAAGGCCCTTCACAAGCCGGAGTCGCTCATTGAGTACGTAAAGGATCGTCCGGGCCATGATCTCCGCTATGCGATGGACCCGACCAAGATCGAGACGGAGCTTGGCTGGAAGCCAGAGTATACCTTCGATACCGGTATTCCTGTGACCATCGACTGGTATCTGAACAACAAGGAATGGTGGGAGCACATCGTTTCCGGTGAGTATCAGAACTACTTCGAGAAGATGTACGTACAGGGAAAAGGACTTCAGTAAATCGTCGATGAATCCCTCGCATGCGAAATGTGAGGGATTTCCTTTTTATAGAAGGCAAACGAAAGAGGTTGTAGGATGAAAGTATTTGTAACAGGTGTGAATGGACAGCTCGGTCATGATGTGATGAATGAGCTTGCAAAGCGTGGCCATGAGGGCATCGGAACGGATCTTCTGCCAAGCTACAGTGGCGTGATGGACGGTTCTGCCGTGACCCGCATGCCATATGTATCGATGGATATCACGAATCGTGCACAGGTGTCCTCCATCATTCGGGAGCTGCATCCGGACGTCATCGTACACTGCGCTGCCTGGACCGCGGTCGATGCGGCCGAGGAGGAGGCCAACCGTCCGAAGGTAAAGGCGATCAATGTCGACGGCGTGCAGAACATCGCGGATGCAGCGAAGCTTGTTGACGCGAAGCTGATCTATATTTCGACCGACTATGTATTCGATGGTCAGGGCGATACTCCATGGCAGCCGGACTGCAAGGATTATGCGCCGCTGAACTATTATGGAGAAACGAAGCTCGGTGGAGAGCAGGCGGTGGCACGTACGCTCGAGAAATATTTTATCGTACGCATTGCGTGGGTCTTCGGTCTCAATGGAAAGAACTTCATCAAGACCATGCTGAACGTTGGAAAGACGCATGATACCGTGCGCGTGGTCAATGATCAGATCGGAACACCGACCTATACGCTGGATCTCAGCCGCCTGCTCGTCGATATGCTGGAGACGGAGCGCTATGGCTACTATCATGCGACCAATGAGGGCGGCTATATCAGCTGGTACGATTTCACGAAGGAAATCTACCGTCAGGCAGGCTATACGACGAAGGTAGTGCCAGTGACGACCGCAGAATATGGTGCAAGTGTGGCTGCGCGACCATTTAATTCCCGTCTCGATAAGTCGAAGCTCGTGGAGGCCGGCTTTACGCCGCTCCCGACCTGGCAGGATGCGGTCCGTCGCTATCTGGAAGCGCTGAAAAACGCAGAAATCTGAGGAGAAAGCAATGGGAAAATATTTTGGAACCGATGGTTATCGGGGGGAAGCCAATGTCAACCTGACGGCCGACAGCGCTTTCCGCGTAGGAAAGTTCCTCGGCTGGTACTATGGACAGGAAAAGAAGAACGGCGAGCGCTGCCGTATCGTCATCGGAAAGGATACGCGTCGCTCAAGCTACATGTTTGAGTATGCCATCGCCGCCGGCATTACCGCGACCGGCGCCGATGCTTATCTTCTTCATGTGACGACCACCCCGTCCGTGGCGTATGTGGCGCGCTCCGAGGATTTCGACTGTGGTGTCATGATTTCCGCTTCCCACAATCCATACTATGATAATGGCATCAAGGTTATTAATGGAAATGGGGAGAAGCTCGGCGATGACGTCATAAAGAAGATTGAGGATTACCTCGATGGTGTGACGCCGGAGGTACCGCTGGCAACCCGTGCCGATATCGGACGTACCGTGGACTTTGCGGCTGGACGGAATCGCTATATCGGCTATCTCATTTCGCTCGCAACCCGCAGCTTCAAGGGCAAGAAGGTGGCCCTCGACTGCTCGAATGGTTCCGCTTCTTCGGTGGCGAAGTCGGTTTTCGATGCACTGGGCGCGGATACGCATGTCATTCACAACGAGCCAAATGGCACGAACATCAATGACAAGTGCGGCTCGACCCATATCGAATCCCTGCAGCGCTATGTTGTGGAGGAGGGCTGTGATGTCGGCTTCGCGTACGATGGCGATGCAGATCGCTGCCTCGCAGTGGACGAGGATGGTCGCGTGGTGAATGGCGACCAGATCATGTACGTCTGTGGCTGCTACATGAAGGAGCAGGGACAGCTGCAGGATAATACGATTGTGACGACGGTGATGTCGAATTTTGGTCTTTACAAGGCGCTCGATGAGGTCGGCATTCGCTATGAGAAGACGAAGGTCGGTGACCGCTTCGTGTATGAGAACATGTCCCAGAACGGCTATTCGCTGGGCGGCGAGCAGTCCGGACACATTATTTTCCTCCGCCATGCAACGACCGGCGATGGTATTCTGACCTCCATTAAGGTCATGGAAACCATGCTCGCGAAGAAGCAGTCCCTGAAGCAGCTGGCAGCGCCATTTGTGGTCTATCCGCAGGTGCTGAAGAATGTGCGCGTACTCGATAAGGAGACGGCACAGAAGAACTCGGCGGTATTGCAGGCCGTGCAGGAGGTGACCGATGCGCTCGGAAGCGATGGACGTATCCTGCTTCGTGCATCCGGTACTGAGCCACTGGTGCGTGTCATGGTCGAGGCCGATACGCAGGAGAAGTGTGAACGCTATGTCGATCAGGTTATCGAAGTCATGAATAAAGAGGGACTGGTCCTGACGGTGCAGTGACGATATAATAATGAATTATACTGTTGTACGTGAATATAACCCTGCAGCTTTGCAGAGGGCAGCCAACAGAATAGAGAAGACTTTCAAGGAAAGGAAGCGAACGTTATGCTGAATTACAAGCGCTATAGACGTTTTCCGGCGTTCAAATATCCGGAAAGAACCTGGGTGGATAAGGAAATTACGGAGGCACCGATCTGGTGCTCTGTCGACCTGCGAGATGGCAACCAGGCACTTGTTGATCCGATGAGTGTAGAGGAGAAAATCGAATTCTTCCAGATGCTTGTAAAGCTTGGCTTCAAGGAAATTGAGGTAGGCTTCCCGGCAGCCTCTCAGATCGAGTATGATTTTCTTCGTCAGCTCATTGAGCGGAAGATGATCCCTGATGATGTGACCGTACAGGTGCTGGTACAGTGCCGTGCCGAGCAGCTGGAGCGCACCTTCGAGTGTCTGACAGGACTTGATAAGGCCATTGTCCACATCTATAATTCCACCTCCGTGCTGCAGCGCGATGTGGTTTTCCATAAGGATAAGGAAGACATCATTGACATCGCCCTGACCGGTACGCAGCTTGTAAAGAAGTATGCCAATGCCTTCCCTGGAAAGATTCGTCTGGAGTATTCTCCGGAGTCCTTTACCGGTACGGAGATGGATTATGCAGCCGAAATCTGCAATGCTGTGCTGGATGCCTGGGAGTGTGGGGAAGGCCGCGAGGTTATCATCAACCTTCCATCGACCGTCGAGATGAATACGCCGAATGTCTATGCGGATCAGATCGAGTACATGTCGAAGCACCTCAAGTATCGGGAGCACGTCATTGTCTCCGTGCATCCGCACAATGACCGTGGCGAGGGTGTGGCCTCGACGGAGCTTGCACTCCTCGCAGGCGCCGACCGTGTCGAGGGTACGCTCTTCGGAAACGGCGAGCGTACGGGCAATGTCGACATTCTGACCCTGGCCTACAACATGTTCTCGCAGGGCGTCAATCCGAAGCTGGAGCTCGAGGATATCAATGCCATCAAGGAGGTCTACGAGCGCTGCACGAAGATGTCGATTCCACCGAGACAGCCATATGCTGGTGCCCTGGTATTTACAGCGTTCTCTGGCTCTCACCAGGATGCCATCAACAAGGGCGTACAGGCAATGCGCGAGCGGAACAGCGAGATCTGGGAGGTGCCATACCTGCCGATCGATCCAGCCGACATCGGCCGAAAGTACGAGCCGATCGTCCGGATCAACAGCCAGTCTGGAAAGGGCGGCGTTGCCTTCGTCATGGATTCACAGTTCGGCTACAAGCTGCCGAAGGGCATGCAGCGTGAGTTCGCAGATTACATTCAGACCGTATCTGAGAAGGAGGGCGAGGTTTCGCCACAGGAAATCTACGATATCTTCCAGGCAGAGTATGTCGAGACGAAGGAGCCAATCCACTTCAAGAACATCCGCACCACCGATACGGAGAATGGAGACGATACCTATACCACGATGGCACGCGTAAGCTACCTCGATCACGGTACGATGAAGCAGTTTGATGGTGTCGGCAATGGACCGATCGATGCCGTCATCTCTGGACTCTCCGAGGAGCTTGGCATCAAGATCAAGGTGCTCGACTACCAGGAGCATGCCCTCGGCACTGGCTCCAATGTGAAGGCCGTTTCCTATATCCACCTGCTGGATGAGAACACTGGAAAGACGAGCTATGGCGTCGGCTTAAGCTCGAACATCACGCGTTCCTCCATCCGGGGACTCTTCAGTGCCGTGAATCGCATGTTCTTCCCGGAGGAAGCAGAAATCGCCGGAAAGCAGCGCCTCGCACAGAAGAAGGCCGGACAGAACCCGAAGGATCTCTTCGGAAATTCCTGATTTTAGCTTAGGTGTTTGACAAGAAGGAAGTGTAGATCAGGAGCTCGGAGCCCGGCCATCCGAAACCATACGTAGAGCCCGTTGAAAAATCAAAATCGGACCTTTTAGAAGCACTTGGAGAATTTTTCCTTAGCACCCTCTGACAACGGAGCGTTTTCATCAGGAAAACGCGACGATTGCAGAGGGCCTAGTGCTTCTTAAGGTCCGATTTTAGCTTTTTCCGGGCTCGAAGTACTGCGTTTCGGATGGCCGGGTTCCGAGCCCTGGGCTATCGTATTCCGGAAAATTACGCTATAATGGTCTGAACTATGATTGTTCCAGCAGAAAGGCGACGACATGAACATCGTATATGCATCCGATGAAGGCTACTGTCCGCATATGGCAGTCTCCATCGTTTCTCTCATTGAACATAATCAGAGTGAACCCCTGACCTTTCATATTCTCTCCGATGGCATTCCGATGGAAATGGAGGATCAGCTTCGGGCGATGGTGCGTGGGTATGGAAAGAAAATCGTATTCTATCCGATCGAACACCTCATGGAGGAGCTGAAGGGGCAGATCGTTGGGCTCGATACAGGGCGATTCCGCATTACGACGCTCGCACGGCTCCTGATGGGATCGATTCTGCCACGAATGGTGACGAAGGTGCTGTACCTCGACTGTGATACGGTCGTGCTGCGCTCGCTCGCACCCCTTTATCGTCTCCATCTGGGCGATCACATCGCGGCGATGGCCGCGGAGCCGACCATCTATCCAGAGGTGAAGGCACAGCTTGGACTGACCGAGGAGGATGTCTATTTCAATGCCGGTATGCTGCTCCTCAATCTCTCCGCCTGGCGGATGGAGGATATGGAGGCGAACTGCTTCGCCTACTATAATGAGATGGGTGGGAAGCTTCCGTTCAATGATCAGGATGTCCTGAACCATGTGCTGAAGGAACGTATACGTCGCGTGGGTCAGACCTACGATTTCATCACGAACTACTATTATTACCGTTATGAGACCCTGTGTGCGAAGTCCGCATCCTATGCCCGCGGCGAGTCGAAGGAAAGCTATCATCTTGCAAAGCATCATCCGGTGATTGTCCATTTTGCTTCCGATGAGCGTCCGTGGAATCGAGGAAACTGGAATCACTATACGCGGGCCTATGATAAGTATCTGAAGAAGACACCATTTGCAGGCACACCGCGCGTGAAGGGAAAGGAAGCCTATATGGCGCTCTACCATGCGATGAATGTTGCCACCTTCCTGTGCCCACGGATACGACAGTATATTTCAGACAAGTACTATCATGAACAGATTGAAAAATAAAAAAATCCTCCTTATTATGCCCTTCTTTTATCACTATGAGGATGCCATCGAAGCACATCTTCGAAGAGCAGGTGCGGAGGTGTATCTCGTGGATACGAACATCCATGCGCATGGCTTCGGAAAGAAGCTCATCCTGTTCTATACGAAGACCCTTCGGGATCGTCTCGTGTTTCACTACTATCAGCAGGCTCTTCGAACCGTCCCGGCGGATCTCGATGAGGTCATGATCATCAAGGGACAGTGGATGACGGATGAGGTGCTTCATTTCCTGCAGGCACAGCTTCCAGAGGCGGACTTCCGCATCTACCACTGGGACAGCGTGGCTACCTTCCCGGACCAGCTCCGGATCAATCGCTTTTTTACAAAAATTTATACCTTTGACCCGGTGGATGCGAAGCAGTATGGCTGGATTTACCGTCCGACCTTTTTTGAGGAGGACATCTGCCACAGCTCATCCGACAAGCAGTATGATTTTCTGATGATCTGCTCTATGCATACTCGACGGATGGAGGTGCTTCAGAAGCTGAAGGCGTATGCGGCAGCAGAGAACAGGACGGTCTTCAGCTATATTTATGTGCCGAAGCTTCAGTACATCAGGGAAAGCCTGCTTCGTCATCATCCGCTGTATGAGGGCGCGCGGGCTGCCCTCCATTTTCAGCCGCTGCCACAGGAAAAAACCTATGCACTCTACCCACATACTCGCTGCATCGTGGATTATACCTTTCCTGAGCAGAATGGCTTCAGCATGCGCACCTACGATGCGATGGGCTGTCACTGTAAGCTGCTCACCAACAATCCGCATGTGAAGGAGGCGGATTTTTATGATCCGCAGAACATTTATGTCTATGATCCGGATCATTTTGAGGTGCCAGAGGATTTCCTGACCACACCGTATCGTGCGCTGCCCGATGAAATTTATGCGCGCTACCAGCTTGATGGCTTCCTGCAGGAGCTGTTTGGCTGAGTGCATCGCAGCGTCACCCGCGCGAGCGAACAGCGGACCATATGTGCAGGAGGAGCGAAACCCACTGCGTCCAGGAGAAGTGCCTGTACAATCAAGAACGAAAAGGAGAGAAGGCCCATGGTGACCGTTCTTTTATGTACCTATAATGGCGAGGCCTACATCGAGGCGCAGCTTCAGTCGATTCTTGCCCAGACCATCCGGGTGGAAATTGTGGTGTCCGATGATGGCTCGACGGACGGGACACGCGCTGTTGTCGGGCGTCTCGCCGCAGCGCATCCGGGACGGATCACCCTGCTTCAGCAGAATCCGCCGACCGGCAGTGCGGCACGGCATTTTCTGAAGCTCATCGCGGAGAAGGCCTATGATCTTCCATACGGAAGCAGAAGCGAGAAAGGGACGGGAACAGAGGAGAAGAACGTCTCCATAAAGGAGCAGCGTCCCATGGAAGAGGAGCGGCAGGGAGCTGCAGCACCTGATGCAAAACGAGAGGGAGCAATGCAGGCAGACTACATCATGCTGTCGGATCAGGATGACGTCTGGCTTCCGGAAAAGGCAGAAAGGACGCTTCAGCGTATGCAGGAGCTCGAGGCGAAGTACCGGTCGCAGGGGGAGGCCAATGCCGCCCTTCTGGTGCACTGTGATTCCAGCATCGTCGACCAGCAGCTCAGGGAGATCGCCCCGAGCTTCGTGCAGTACCAGAAGATGACGCCCTCCCGCTGCCATCTGAATCAGCTGCTCGTGCAGAACAACGTGGTCGGTGGCGCACTCATGATGAATCGCGCGCTCGCGGAGCGCATTACCTCGGTTCCGGCGCATTGTGTCATGCATGACCAGTGGCTCGCCCTCATCGCGAGTGCCTTCGGGCACATTGATTTCCTGCCGGAGGCCCTCTATCTGTACCGGCAGCATGGGGACAATGTCCTGGGGGCAGCGAAGGGCTCCCGTCTCATGGAAATCCTCGGGCGCTTCGGCATTGGCCGAACGGATGGGAAAACAAAGGCCGAAATGGATGCGCACTCACAGAGCGTATACCACGAGATGTTTCTTCAGGCGGCCTGCTTCCGGGACAGCTTCGATGCCGAGCTCACGGAGGAGCAGAAGCGGCTGCTCTCGCAGTTCCTCTCCATTCCGAAAAAAAACCGGCTTGGGAAGATCATCACGATTCTTCGCTACGGCTTTACCTATAATTTATTTCACAGGACGGTGGGCGAATGTCTCTTTATCCAGTAGATCAGAATGCAGTACATCCTGCTTCTGCAGGGAAGAATCCGGCACAGCAGGATGCAGTAAAAAGAAATTCCGCGGAGGCGAATGCGGCGCAGCATCCTACAGAACAGGAGCAGGCGGGCAGCTCTGCGTTCGCCTCGGACATCCTCGTGTCGGTCTGCGTCGTCACGTACAATCACGGAAAATATATCGGCACCTGCCTCGAGCATATTCTGAAGCAGCAGCGCGATTTCCGTATCGAGATCCTGATCCACGATGATGCGTCGACCGATGGGGCGCAGGACGTGATTCGCGCCTGGCAGAAGCGCTATCCGGACATCATTAAGCCGATCCTCCGCGTGGAGAATCAGTACAGCCAGGGCATCACGAACATTTCAGGTGCCTTTAATTTTCCACGGGCCGTTGGAAAATATGTCGCGCTGACGGATGGGGATGATTACTGGTGTGACGCCCATAAGCTCGAGAAGCAGGTGCAGTATATGGAGACACATCCGAACTGTGGCTTTACCTTCCATTCGGCGAAGGTGGTCAATGAAGACGGCGCGCTCGTGAATGGCGCGCTGATGCGTCCATATCGCACATCGCGTGTGGTTAAACCAGAGGAGCTTGTGGATAAAGCAGTGGGGAGCCCCTTTGCCAGCTTCCTCCTTCGACGGGAAATCGTTGAAAAACTGCCGGATTACTATGTGGATTGTCCAGTCGGCGATCGTCCGCTCGAGCTCATGGCGGCGAATTTCGGAGAGAGCTACTACTTCGATGAGCCGATGAGCGTGTACCGCTTCGGTATCCGCGGCTCCTGGACGGAGACGCAGATGAGCGGGGATTATGTGGAGAAGCAGCGGAAATACGCAGCAGACATGTGGAAAATGTACCACCGCTTCGATGAGGAAACGGCGGGGCGCTTTCATGCAGCCTGTGAACACGCGGGGAGACGTGTGGAATTCCTGACGGCCGTGAATATTCGAGACTTTGATGTCATCTATCAGGCAGAAAACGCGGAATTTCTTCAGGAGCTGAGTGTCCATGACCGCTTTTTCATCGGCTTCGAGCATCGCTTCCCGAGGCTCTATCAGGGACTTCGCCGTCTAAGAAGTGCGGACAGGAAAAAGCGGAAGGAATAAAAGCTGCCGACGTTGCAAAAGCTGTAAAGGTAAAAAGCTATCAAAGCGATGAAGCTATAAAAGGAGAAAACTGTCCAGGGACCCGATCGGCCCGGACAGGCAGTATGAAATTTTATGGAAGATAACTCACTGAAGTCGAAGGTCGTGCATGGCCTTTTCTGGAAGATTCTGGAGCAGGGTGGCTCCCAGGGCATCCAGTTTGTGGTGGCCCTTGTACTGGCGCGTCTGATGACGCCGGAGGAGTATGGCACGATCAGCCTCATTACCATCTTTATCACCATTGCCAACACCCTCGTGCAGTCCGGCTTCGCAACGGCCCTCGTGCAGGGAAAGGAAGTGGAGAATGAGGATTATTCCTCGGTCTTCTGGATGTCCATGCTCCTGTCGGTTGTGCTGTACATCGCTCTTTTTCTGGGAGCGCCCTGGATTGCAGCCTACTTTCGGACACCTGTGCTGGAGCCCCTGGTGCGTGTGATGGGTGTCGTGCTCTTTCCAGGTGCGGTGGTGTCCATCCAGACCGCCTATGTGTCCAGAAATCTTCGCTTCCGTCAGCTCTTTCAGTCCACGATGGCCGCAGTTGTGGTTTCCGGTGTGGCGTCCATCGCACTCGCCATGCAGGGCTTCGGCGTATGGGCCATGGCCGCGCAGCAGATCGTCTACTATTTCGCACTGATGCTCGTGCTGTTTGCAACGGTCCGCTGGTTCCCGCGTATCCTGCTCCGGACGGAGCGGCTTTGGAAGCTCTTCTCCTTTGGCTGGAAGATCCTTGTATCCGGACTCCTCGATACCCTCTGGCAGAACATCTATGGTCTCATTATTGGCCGGAAATACACAAGTGCAGACCTCGGCGCGTACAACCGTGGGGAGCAGTTCCCGAAAATTATTTCGACGAATCTGGCCACGGCGATCCAGTCGGTGCTCCTGCCGGCCTACAGTAAGAAGCAGGACGATCCGGAGGCACTGCACAGCATGGCGCGCCGCTCCATTCGGCTCAGTGCCTTCGTGCTGTTTCCCATGATGGCAGGACTGGCCGCTGTGGCGAAGCCACTCGTGACGCTGCTTCTCACGGAGAAGTGGCTGGTGGCGGCACCGTATCTCGTGCTGCTTTCCGTAAGCTATGCCACCTACCCGATCCATATCATCAACCTGCAGGTCATGAATGCGATGGGACGCTCCGATCTTTTCCTGAAGCTGGAGCTCATAAAAAAAGCACTCGGAATTCTCATCCTCGTGCTGAGTCTGCCTTTCGGAATTTGGCCGATGCTGCTGTTTAAAGTACTCGACGAGTATCTTTGTACCTTTATCAATGCGTGGCCGAACCGACGGCTGATCGGCTATGGACCGCTTCGTCAGTGGGCGGATGTTCTGCCGAGTGCCCTGATCTCCATCGTGATGGGGGTAGTGGTTTATCTGCTGCAGAACCTGTCCCTGGGAGCCCTGCCGCTGCTTCTTCTCCAGATGCTTGTGGGCGTACTGGTCTATCTTGGGCTGTCGCTCCTTCTTAACCGCGAGCCCTTGCAGTATATTTACGGATTAGCTGCAGGACGTAGGACAGCGTCCCTGTAATCAGTCGAAGCTCGATCGAGAGGTACCGTGTAAACGGTACCTCTTTTAATCTCGCTTTTTCGAGCTGCTTTCGTGTACGGATGCCCTCGAGAAGACCATCGGCATATTCTCTTCCGAAGCCCTTTCGCGTGAAAAAGAGCTGCTTCACGAGGAAGCCGAGGAGAAGCGGCAGTGCATTCAGGAGGAGCAGCAGGAGCGGGAGGTTCTTGTACAGGAGATAAACACTGTTGCGTGCACTGAGGCGCACCTTGAAGGCATTGTACTTCGATCCACTGGTGCCGGACCCTACATGCTCTACCACTGCGCTCGGGCAGTAGAGGATACGGTAGCCATAGAGCTCCGCGCGGAAGGAGACATCGATGTCCTCGAGGTAAGCGAAGTGATGCTCATCGAAGAGGCCGACCTCCTGAAATAAGGCAGTGCGATACATGGCCGCACCTGCACAGGCGGAGAAAACCACGGCCTCCCGATTCCACCGCGGCTTTTCTGCAGCTTCTCCGAGGCCGTGCTGAAACTGCCAGCCGAGGAGGGTATAGCCATCCCCCGCATCGTCGATCTCATGCGGATCATGCATCTTCACCATCTTGCTGGACAGGGCGAAGATGCGCTCCTTCGGATCCTGATCCATGCGCGCTTCGAGGGCTTCGATGAAGTCGGGATGGACCTTCGTATCGTTATTCAGCAGCAGGGTGAAATCGTAGTGCTCTGCGAGGGCCTGGCGAATGCCCTGGTTCACAGCACCCGAAAAGCCGAGGTTCTGATCATTCAGCTGAAGCTGATGGTGCACGGGATCCTCCGCCTGCCAGCTTTGGAGCCACCGGATATCCTCCGCCCCGGAAGCATTGTCAATCACAAGGATGGTAAAGTCCGTCACGGTCTGGTGGGCAAGTGCGGCCATGCAGTCCGGAAGGAAGCGGAGACCGTTGTAATTTGGAATGACGACCAGCGTGCGGCTGGATGGGTGTGCGGTTTCAGTTGTCGACATGGGAACCTCGATTCATCAGTTTATAGATTTCCTGCAGATAGTTCATTATAGCATAAAAAGAGGACGGTCGCCCGCCCTCCTCTTTCAATCTTCCCACGTCTTATTACTGGCTTTCAATTGCAAGATTTAGTTCTACATGAATGGACTATAAAAAAAGCGCCGAGATCCTCGGCGCTTTTTTACAATATAGGGTTACCTCAGGGAACGATTACTGTGGCTCGCCCTGACCAGCCGCTGCCGCTGCTTCGGCTTCCTTCACAGCCTTCTCTTCCGCAGCCTTCGCTGCGGCATCCTGCTGTGCGGTTACTACCGGATCCGTCGGATCATAGGTCTGATCTCTCGGAATCGCCTGATCGATGGCATCCTTCTCAATCGGTCCCTTGTCCCATGGATCATTATAGATGGTAACCGTTGTGCCGCTTGGACAGTTGTTGTAAATCCAGGCACAGTCCACCGCCTTCAGACGGATACAGCCTCCAGAGATGGCATCATCCATGTAGTTATAATTGATGGCATCAAGTGTATTGTGGTTCGGTGAGCTGTAGAGCAGCGAATGGAGCAGGTATGGTCCATTGAAGCGGCTCAGGAACTGGCAGTAGCAGCCCTCGTGCATGAAGTGCCAGCGGTACTTCGCATAGATCTTAAAGGAACCGAGTGGTGTATCAGTACCCGTGGTGACCATCAGGGTCTTGTACGGGATCGTGAACTTGCCGTTCGAATCCTTCGCCATGATATAGGCGGTTCTCGTTGCCTTATTGATGCGGATCGCATAGCTTGACTGTGCACCCATGACACCAGAAAGATCCTTGAGTGCGACGCCCTTCTCATCGAAGTAGATGTTGTAGCCATCAATCGCATGCCAGCCGGTGACGGCAACACCGTTTTCGAAGTAATACTGGTTGGAATCGCCATCGAAGCCCCAGCCGGTATAGGCACGACCATCGCCGGTGACATAGCGGGCCCCCTCACTGGTGATGACAACACCCTCGTTCGAAGAATTATCGAGTGGCTTTGCAGTCTCATATGGGAAGTCGACGCCATTCCGCCAGAAGGCCAGCTTGATGGCACAGATGTACCGATTCGAATCGCCGATCACGCCGACCGCCTGTCCTTCACGTGCCCAGTCCGTGACGGTGCCATCGTTCAGTACGGCACGATAGTAGAGCGTACCAAACTTATGTGAATAGCCCTTGACACGAAGCTGCATTGCCGAAACGACGCCCTGATTTGGTGTGGTTTCCTTCGAGGTTGCCCATGGGCCCCAGCCAGAAGCTGCGCTGTAGGTTCTGTAGTACCAGCGGCCAACATTGGCATGCTCGAGGGTAAAGCTGGTAAAACCGTTTGCGGCATAGGCAAAGGACTCATTCTTTACGGTCGTTGCCCAGTCGATGCGATTGCCTGCGGCATCCTTCAGGAAGTAGGTGGCCAGAGGGATCAGGTTGAGAACCGGATCCGCCTGCATATCGCCGCTTCCATCCACGGTCATATACGGACGAATTGTCTCGATTTCCGGATTGATCTTCGGAAGCACCTTGTTTCCGGTGCTGGTATTCATGGTGGTTCCAGCTGCGGTGCTGGTCTGCGCAGGTACGCCCGTCTGAGCGGCTGCACCGGTGGTCGTCGTGGTGCCCGGGAGCACGGTCCCAGCGACCGTCGTGCTTCCAGTCGTGTCGGTCGTCTGTGCCGTGCCGGCTGTGGTCTCCGTCGGAGCGGCAGTCGTGCCGGTGGTCTGTGTGTTCGTCGGATTCACCACAGATACCGATACGCCGGTACTGTCATTGATTTCAAACTGAGGCGTCAGACTGTCCCCAGGCGTTGCGGCGAGGGTGCTGAGCGGCTGCGCCACCATCATGGTGGCAGCGGCTACGATCGCCAGTGTACGTTTCATACTCATATATTTCGTCCTCCAAATTGAGCGTTTATGATTTCATGTGTACACGATAACACAAAAAGAGGCCACTTTCCACCCTTCAGGATTACATTTTACACGCATTCTCCTGACGCTTTTCTGACACTTTTTCTTCTTTCACTTTCGTGCTGCGGTGTACGCGTGTATAATGGAACTTCAAGCATCGAGATGCATACATCCAGGAAAACGACCGCGGATCGGTCGAAAGGATTTACTATATGGAAGAGAAAAAAGTTATCAATGTCACGCGCGCGAGTCTGCCGCCACTCGCAGAGTACGAGGAGCTCCTGCAGCATATCTGGGATACGGCGTGGCTTACGAATATGGGCGAGTACCATGAGGAGCTCCGGGCGAAGCTGCAGGAGTACCTGAAGGTGGGCTCGGTGCAGCTGTTTGTCAATGGACACAGCGCGCTGGAGTTTCTGCTGCAGGCGATGCATCTGAGCGGTGAGGTGATTACCACGCCGTTTTCCTTCGCGTCGACGACGCATGCCATCGTGCGAAACGGCCTGACTCCGGTGTTCTGTGATATTAATATGAAGGATTACACCCTGGACGTGGAGAAGCTCGAGTCGCTGATCACCGAGCGGACCAGTGCCATCGTGCCAGTGCATGTGTATGGCAATGTCTGCGACGTGCATCGTATTCAGGAGATTGCAGATCGTCATCACCTGAAGGTTATCTACGATGCCGCACACACCTTCGGCGAGGAGCTGGATGGTCAGGGCATTGGGACCTTCGGGGATGCATCGATGTTTTCCTTCCATGCGACGAAGGTCTTTAATTCCATCGAGGGTGGCGCCGTCACGACGGGAAGGCCGAATCCAGAGCTGATGGAAAAGCTGTATGAGTTGAAAAATTTCGGCATCCTCGGGCAGGAGGAGGTGGCATCTGTCGGCGGCAACGGCAAGATGAATGAATTTGCGGCGGCGATGGGGCTCTGCAATCTCCGCCATGTGGACGAATACATTGCAAGGCGGAAGCTGGTCTATGAGCGCTACCGCACGCATCTTCAGGGCGTGCCTGGCATCCTGTTCCCGGAGATCTCAGAGCATGTGAAGTCAAACTATGCCTACATGCCGGTGCGCTTCCATGACTATCGGTATACACGGGATGAGATTTTCGAGCGGCTCAAGGCCGACAACATCCGTGCACGGAAGTACTTCTACCCGTGCATCAATGCCTACAGCTGCTATCAGGACCGTTATGATGTAAAGGACACACCGAACGCACTCCTCGTGAGCCAGGAGATCCTGACCCTCCCGATGTATCCGGACCTCGCACTCGAGGATGTGGATCGGATCTGCCGCATCATCCTGAACTGATGGAAGGGCATCAGAAGGTCAGCATTGCCCTGCGGGAAGGAAAGAGCATCGGGACGGCAGCATTGCCCTCCAGAAGGAGAGGAGCGTCGAACCCGATTGCAGGCCTGTGAAAGAAAGGAAATACATGAATACAAGTAAACGTACCGCACTGGTGACGGCCATCGGCTCCTTCAGTGCGGATGCTGTCCTGCGAACGCTTCGCCGAGAGGGCTGGCGCATCATCGGGACCGATATTTATGAGGCGGACTGGGTGGCAGCCTCGCTCATGGTGGATGCCTTTTATCAGGCACCCTATGCCAGTGATGAGGAAAAGTACCTTGCTTTTATAAAGGAAATCTGTGCAAGGGAGAAGGTGGAACGAATCCTTCCGCTGATTGACGTTGAGGTGGATGTACTGAACCGTCATCGTGCAGAAATCGAGACGGGAGACTGTCGGATCTGCATGTCACCGGAGGAGAGCATTCGTACGCTTCGCGACAAATGGGCCATGACGGCGCTCGTGCGCGCGGTGCTCGCAGACAGCAGCACGGAGATCCGGAAGGCCGTACGGACGATTCCGACGGAACGTGCCTCTGAGCTGGACTTCGAAAACGTCGAGTATCCGATCATCCTGAAGCCGGTGGATGGCCGAAGCTCGAGCGGTCTTTACCGTATTTACCAGGAGGATCAGCTGGGCTTTGCACTGTCGAGCATCATGGACCCGACGAAGCTGGAGGATACAAGCCTTGAGCATTATCTCGTGCAGCCGATGATCAAGGGCCATGTCGTTACAGTAGATGTCATTCGCGACGCTGCGGGCCACTGCACGGCGGTGCCACGGGAGGAGCTGCTGCGGACGCCAAATGGGGCCGGGCTTTCGGTGCGTGTATTTGAGGATGCCACCCTGGAAGCGGCCTGCCGCGCCATCGCCGAGCGTGCAGCTGTGCTCGGCTGCGTGAACTTCGAGTTCATAAAGGGCGAGGGCTCAGGGGTTTATTACTTTATCGAGTGTAATCCGCGCTTTTCCGGTGGCGTGGCCTTCACAGAGCTTGCAGAGGTGCCGGCGGTGCACCTGCATCTCGCAATCTTCGATGGAAAATTCATCAGCGGAGAAGAGAAGCCAATCACCGGCTTCATGACGAGAAAATATCAGGAATTCAGGATGTAATATGAACGATGTGATCCTTATTATTCCGGCCTACAATGAAGCCGGGAATCTTCCAAGTGTCATTAAAAATATCGCGTCGCAGGACTTTCCCATGGACTATGTGATCGTTTCCGATGGCTCGACCGATGGCACGCTCGCGCTCTGTGAAGCCGAGCACTATAACTACATCGCACTTCCGACAAATCTCGGACTGGCAGGCTGCTTCCAGACCGGTATGCAGTATGCGGCACGGAAGGGCTATCGCTATGCCGTACAGTTTGATGGGGATGGACAGCATCGTGCAGAGGATATCCAGGCGCTGTACGAGAAAATGCAGGAGGGAGATTATGATATTGTCCTCGGCTCCCGCTTTCTGGAGAAAAAGAAGGGTGGCAGCATGCGGGAAATCGGTTCTCGTCTCATTACGGCTGCCATTCAGCTCACCACTGGAACGCGCGTGACGGATCCGACCTGTGGACTTCGCATGTACAATCGCCGGATGATTTCCTGCTTTGCGTACCGGATGAACTACGGACCCGAGCCAGATACCATTTCGTATCTTATTAAAAATGGTGCCCATATCACGGAGGCCCCGATTGAAATCAATGAGCGTCTTTCGGGCGAATCCTACCTGCGACCACTTACGGCAGCCCGCTACATGGCACGGATGCTGATTTCCATCCTGCTGGTACAGGGTGCACGACGAAAAGAGAGTTATGAATAGCATACAGAATCAGAAAAAGGACTTCCTGTGGAATGCCATCGGAAGCCTCGTCTATGCCCTGGCCTCCATCGTGCTGGCCTTTGCGGTGATCCGCATCGCCGGTGACGAGGAGGGCGGTATTTTCGGCTTCGGCTTTTCGACGTTCGGGCAGCAGATGTTCATCATCGCCTACTTCGGGATTCGTCCCTTTCATATCACGGACCGCACGCCGGAGTACAGCTTCGGGGATTACCTCGGTACACGTCGCCTGACATCGCTGCTCGCGATCGGTGGCAGTCTCCTGTTTCTCGGAGTTCAGCTGGGGACAGGACAGTATGCCCCCCATAAGGCGCTGGTTCTTCTGCTTCTCGCCTTCTATAAGATCATCGACGGTTATGCGGATGTCTATGAGTCGGAGCTGCAGCGCCAGGATCGACTCTACCGTACGGGGCAGTCGCTCGCATTCCGCACGAGCCTGTCCGTAGTGACACTGCTAGGTAGTCTGCTGCTGAGCGGAAGCCTGCTGCTCAGCGTCCTGCTTGCGGATCTCATGCAGCTCTTCGGCACCTGGGCATTCGCTGCCCGTGTACTGAAGACCTGCCCGTCCAGCACCCTGGACGTACACTGCACACCGGCACATGTCGGGAAGCTTCTTCGCAGCACGAGCCTTCTGTTTCTGGGCGTATTCTTCGATTTCTATATTTTTTCTGCGTCGAAATATGCCATTGATCAGCAGATGTCGGATACCGATTCCGGATTTTTTAATATCCTGTTCATGCCGACCTCCTTCATCTACCTGATCGCCAACTTTCTGATTCGGCCAATGCTGACGCGTCTGGCGGACCAGTATGCGCGAAAGGACCGGCAGGGCTTTCGTGCAAGCGTCCGCCTCATGGTGGGGGCCGTGACGGGTCTCAGTCTCGTTCTGATGCTGGCCACCCTCGTGCTGGGGCGCTGGGGTCTCCGCGTATTCGAGTGGCTGCTGGGCGCAAGTGCCAGTGGTCGACTGGTATCCGCGTTTCCGTCCTTCGTCCTCATCATTCTCGGCGGTGCGCTTTATGCGATGGCCAATGTGATGTACTATATTCTCGTGACGGTGCGGCAGCAGCGGCGGATTTTCTGCTGCTATCTCCTGACGACCGTGCTCGCGCTCCTGAGTGCGAATCGCATGGTCGTCGCCTGCGGCATGCTGGGAGGTGCCCTCAACTATGTGCTGCTGATGGGCGTGCTGCTCGTGCTGTTTACGGCGGCTGTTTTCGTCGCTCTTCGAAAAATGAAAAACGAAGCGTCCGAAAGCTGAACGTGAAAATCTGGAGTTCATTTCTCGAGGGAAGGGACAGCAGTTGAAACTTGTGTTGTTCTTTCCCTTGAGTTTCGTTCATTCCTCGAGGGAAGGGACGGCAGAGGGACGATATAAGACTATATGAAATGAGGAAAGCACATGAGGCGTGTGGATGTTATTATCCCAAGCTATAAACCGGATGAGAAGCTTCGAAAGCTGCTTGAGCGACTGCTCGTACAGCGCTATCCGGTGGAAAATATTATTATCATTAACACGGATCAGAGCTTACTGGATCCGGCGCTGATTCCAGAGGATCCGCGTATTTCGGTGACGCACATCGAGAAATCTGCGTTTGATCATGGCGCAACGCGAAATCTTGGGATATCGAAGTCAACGGCGGAGCTTTTTCTTCTGATGACCGAGGATGCGGTCCCAAAGGACGAACATCTTGTGGAAAGGCTGGTGCAGGTATTCGAGACGGATCCGTATAAGGATGCGGCGCCGTGCGTGATACCACCCGACTTACGAGACACCGTCACACAAACGAAAAAGCAGGAGCTGCAGGCAGATCCACGAGATGTGATTTCTGGACAGCAGCCCGATCGCGTGACTTTTCGTGCAGATGGGCAGGCGGCTACGGCTGAACACCAGCGTCCGATGGAGCAGACGTGTGCGGACGGGCAGGAGGATAGGACAGAACCGTCATATCACGGAGAACAGATGCAGGCGGATGGGAAGCTTGATGGAGGCATTGGCCTCATGCGTGGGCCGATCGGCGCTGTCTATGGGCGGCAGCTTGCGACGGAGGAGAGCTCCTATGATGAGCAGTATGCGCGGCAGTTCAACTACCCGGCGCAGTCCTTCGTGAAGACGCAGCAGGACCTCCCGCGTCTTGGCATCAAGACCTATTTCGAGTCCAATGTCTGCTGCATGTACCGGCGTGATATCTTCGATCGTCTCGGCGGATTCATTGATCATACGATTTTTAATGAGGATATGATCTACTGCGGGAAGCTGCTGCAGGCGGGGTACGCGAGTGCCTATGAGGCGTCGGCCGAGGTGTATCATGCACACCATTACAGTGGCGTGCAGCAGTTCCATCGGAATTTTGACCTCGGTGTCTCGCAGGCGGATCATCCGGAAATCTTCGGTGGCCTCCGCTCCGAGGGCGAGGGCGTGAAGCTGGTGCTCGGCAATGCGCGGGCGCTGCTCCGGCAGGGCCGGATCTTCACGATTCCGAATCTTATCTGGAAATCGGGCTGCAAATATCTCGGCTTTCGCATGGGGCGGAATTATCGGAAGCTGTCGCGCGGGATGATTCTTCGCTGCACGATGAATCCGCGGTACTGGGATCAGGAGTCGCAGCAGAAAATGTAGACATTGGCCAGAGAAAAGCGGAAAAGAAGAAATGAAAGCGTGCAAAGGCAAGAACCGAGGCCTGCGCACTTCGCACGTGCTGCGGCGTACGGCGCAGAAGCGCTTACGTCAGGACCTGGATCGCACACGCGCATATGTGATTCTGTGTACGGTTTTATGGAAAGGAAGGAAAAACGATGATGACTCCACTGTTTCGTGTTGTGCTGGTGATTGTGTCCATCGGAACACTGGTGAACGTTCTCAAACGCATACGGAAGGCGAAGCTCACGATCGAGGATTCTATTTACTGGATTCTGCTTGCGATGATGTTTGTTGTTTTCGCGCTGTTTCCAGTGGTGCCGGATACGCTGGCACGACTTCTCGGCATCTATTCAACGGCGAATTTCCTCTTTCTTTTTATGATTTTTCTGCTGCTCATGCGCATGTTTGCGATGAGCATGCGGATCAGCACGCTGGAGGACAAGCTTCGGAAGCTGGTGCAGGACCGCGCACTGTATGATAAGGAAGTGCGGGATGACAGTGTGGAGCGTGCGGAAGCGACGGAGCATGGGAAGGAGCGTACAGAATGAATACCCACGGCCGGAGCCTCTACTGGGATATCTTTAAGGGACTCGCGATTCTGATGATCGTCTTCGGCCATACCGGCCACGACGGTGGTGCATTCGTGTATCTCTTCCACCTTGAGCTGTTTTTCTTTGTGACGGGTTTTCTCTACAATGAAAAGAAGTATGGTGACCAGCCATACAGCTTCTTTACGAAGCGCATTGAGGGCGCCTGGCCACGCTATACGATCTACAGCATGTTCTTCGCACTCACGCACAATTTCATGGTGAAGCATGGGCTGATGGCGGTCGGTGCGGATACGGTGTATGCACTGCCACAGCTCCTTACCTCGCTTTTTCAGGGAATGATTTTTCAGACACCGGAGCTTCTGGCCGGACCGATGTGGTTTGTGCCGGTATGGATTTTCGGTGCCGCACTCTTCGGAGGGATGGTATGGATCGCGCGGCGCTTCGCTCATGATGGCGTCCTTCTCCTCTGTGCACTCCTGGGCATGGGCATCGGCTATTACTTCATCGGGCAGAACATCCG
>ERZ808240.2147-NODE-2147-length-22401-cov-8.488320_pt1 | contig 22401 bp, 10 predicted proteins | sample MGYA00521084_ERZ808240 | MGnify/ENA primary metagenome ERZ808240 (study PRJEB31516, sample SAMN03275571) | gut metagenome | biome: mammalia-associated habitat; material: feces | host: Papio cynocephalus | place: Kenya | collected 2012-08-06 ...
CGACTTCCTCTATTCGCCCCACTTGAGCCGCATTGCTGACTTTTAGGATTAATAATTGAAGTTTCGCATGTCTCTGACATGCTGTCAGTAAACGAGTAGACAAGTAAACAAGGATATTTGTCATGCAGGTTTAAGCCTTGCAAACAACAATTTTTGTAGGAAAGGCATATTTCCTTGTTTACTCGTATCTTGTCTACTTGTCTACCGTTGAGCAAGTTGCAAACTTGCGAAACTTGAGTTAATAACAGAATACCAACAACTCGTCAACTAAATACTGACAACTTGTCAACTGAATAGAATAATTAACTTAAAAACCTGAATTTATGAAAAAACTAATGACTATTGTCTGCGCCATCGCAGCAGCGTTCGTAATGACTTCGTGCAGCGGCAACTCTCCAAAGTCAGTCGCCGAGAAGCAAGTAAAGTGTCTTGCCGACAAGGACTACAAGGGCTACACCGAACTGATGTACTTCGACGATGAGAAGATGTCGAAGGAAGAGATAGAGGAAACGCAGAAGCAGGTGGCAGAAGTGCTTGAGAGAAAGGCAGACCCCATCTTCGAGCAGAAAGGTAAAATAACGGGCTGTAAGGCTACTTCCGAGGAAATCTCCGAGGACGGCAATGAAGCCACCGTTGAGCTGAACGTCAAGAGCGAAACGAAAGACGGTAAGGCTGAGGAGGAAACTCTAACCATGAAACTGCGCAAGAACAAGGCGGGTGAGTGGAAAGTGAAACAGTAACGGAGCGGCTGACTCCTGTCTGCCGAAAAATAAGCTGCATTTAATCAAAACAATATTGTTAAGGCACATCCTAAATATCAAGTGACGTTACGTGTGTCATTCGCTTGCGGCAATGCATAACACGGGAAATAACTGGGAGAGGGGGCGCCCTCGCCCCCGACATGAATGTGTGTCGAAAGGCAAACAATGCGGACTGCATTCTCCTTTTGTCGGGGGCGAGGGCGCCCCCTCTCCCAGTTATTGCTTCATTCCCGCTCCTTAATATTTAGGGGAGATCACTCCAAATAACGTATGAACCATTATTAATATCTACTCTTCAACTTTCTGATTTACTCGAATGTAAAGAATTTAGAGGAGTTTTTCGCGAAGCTCAAGGGAACTTCGCCGCTGATGGCGGCTTAGAAGTTCTTGCTTAGGCAAGCGGTAGAACCGAGTGATAGCCAATAGTAAGAAATTGCATTAAATAAATGTTCATAATATATTACATACGGCTTTAACTTCTATAACTTCTTTATTTACTTTAAATTCCACAAATCCGAAACTTCAGTCTACTCTTGTTAGTGTGTTAAAAGTGTGCATAAGCATGGCCTGCCACGGCTGTGGCTCATGCCTGCTACATCCGTGACTCGTGCCTGCCGCAGCCGTGGCTGATGCTTGCCACGTCCGTGATATGCAAACTGTCATTACCCTGTGGGGAATGGAAGTGTTAAAAGGACTGCAGGTTTGTGCAAATTATTAGTAATGAGCCTGTTGATTTGTTAAAGTTGTTTCAAAAATCGTTAATAGTGTAACGATATTGCAATATTTTTATTAACTTTGCAATGCAATGGTAAAAATGCAACTTCTGCATTACAAACTGCACTACTAATGATATTGGACACATTCTTGTTCAATGACCACCTTTCTAAGAAGGAATGACAAACTCATTCCAAGTAAAAATTTGTCCTAAAATGAATTTAAAGAAAATAGTAAAGACATTCGCAATAACAATGATGCTCGCCGTAGCGTCAACGCCAGCCCATGCTCAGGACCTTCTCGCCCGCCAGGCTCCCGTCGACCGCAAGATGGCAGCAGTGGACACAATAATGCTCCGCCGCATAGCAGAGCGTGAGGAGTCGGAGTCGCCGGCTTCCGAACTCTATGCCAACTGGGACAATCGCTACGCTCATCGCGCAACCGAACTGCCCGACCACTACCGCATTGATCTCCGCCATTTCTCCATGCCGACCACAAGCCGCGTCATCACGAGCAACTTCGGCTCACGCTGGGGACGCCAGCACAAGGGTCTTGACATAAAGGTGTACATCGGCGACACCATCCGCGCCGCATTCTCCGGCAAGGTACGCATCGTACGCTACGAGGGCGGCGGCTACGGCAAGTACATCGTCATCCGCCACAACAACGGCTTGGAGACTATCTACGGCCATCTCTCAAAACAGCTCGTGGAGGAAAATCAGGAAGTGCGTGCCGGTGAGGTTATCGGACTCGGTGGCAACACGGGTAGAAGCACGGGCTCACACCTCCATTTCGAAACACGCCTCTGTGGCGTAGCGCTCAATCCGGCCCTGATGTTCGACTTCCGTGAGCAGGACGTGACGGGCGACTACTACGCCTTCAACAAGTCGACATACGACGATGAGTCTGCCAATGCCACACGCATCCGCGGAAAGCAGGACGGCTCTATGTTAGCCAAGGACAACTCCGCTGACGACTATTCCACCAACAACCGCACCACCTCCGGACTCGACGACCAGGTGCTCTATCATAAGGTGGCGAAGGGAGAGACGCTTGAGAGCATAGCACGCAAGCGTGGCGTGACGGTCGACAAGATTTGTAAGCTCAACCACATCACGTCAAGAATGCGCCTGCGTCCAGGTCAAATCATTAGATATTCATAAAGAAGCGGCGCACTTCCGGCTGCCGAGAGAAATACTGGCTTACTCACATACGCCGAAAGAATTATTGGCGTACTTGTATACGCCGGAATAAAAATAGAAGCGGCGGACTCCCGTCTGCCGACAAAGCAGAATTATGTTTTGCGTTTGTCGGCAGGCGGGAGTCCGCCGCTTCGTTTTGTTTAGCGTTTGTCGGCAGGCGGGAGTCCGCCTTCCTTATTGCTTGAACAGCGAGAAGTTCACGCTGCCGTAGGCTCGGTGTTCGATGAAGCCGGGTAGGGAGCTGAAGTCGTTCTTCTTGCCATGCTCGAATACGAGCAGTCCGCCTTCGCGCAGCAGTCCGCGCTCAAGGATAAGCTGAGGAATGGTTGGCAGTTCGGGCAGGGCGTAGGGAGGGTCGGCGAAGATGATGTCAAACTGCTGCTTTGCCGACTTGATGAAGCGGAAGACGTCGCCACGTATTAGAATGTTGTCCTCCGTGCCAATCTTTTTCATACACTCGCGGATGAACGACGCATGGTCGCGGTCCATCTCCACGCTCACCACCGGACGGCATCCCCTCGACAGCAACTCAAGCGAGATGCTGCCCGTCCCTGCGAAGAGGTCGAGCGCCTGCGCCCCGTCGAGATCGATGTAGCCATTGATGACGTTGAAGATGTTCTCCTTGGCGAAGTCGGTGGTTGGACGCGCCTTGAACGAGCGGGGCACGTCGAAGTGCCTTCCCTTGTATATTCCGGTAATTACTCTCATTATTTTTTTTCGTCGTGTGTTATGTTCGTTGATAATTTATATTATTTATTGCTATGTCCACACTCAACATTCTTCACAAACTGCCGTAGCTTGGTGTCAAGCGTGGCAGGCTCGGCAGGCGAGCCGGAGATGCAGAGAATGTCAGTAGGTTTCATGGCGAGTTGTTGCCAGACGCCCATGATGAAGTACACGGCGTCCTGCGTGTCCTCCGCCGTGAAGGAGTTGCAGAAGCGGATGCGCCGTTTGCGGAACGCCACGATGTCCATCGCCTTGCCGCGGAAGACGCAGAAGAGTTTCTCCTGAAATCCGCCATAGGCGTGCTCCTGACATTCGGCGAGCGTTGAGGCTATGCGCGGCACGAACTGCACGTAGCGGAAGTTCTCGCTCAGTACGAAGTGGAGATCGCGGTTGACAGCGAACACAGCCACCACGCCAAGCTGGTCGAGCCTTGCCGTAGCCACTTCGTCGGCAGCCGACAGGGTCATCGCGGCGCAGAAGAGCGGTTGTGCCGCCTCGGAGCTGAATTCCTCGATGGGCACGAGCTGCGTCGGCGTGTCCACGCACACCGACACGCGGTCGTAGGAGCGCGGGTTCTGCAACAGTCGGCAAGAGGCGAGCGCCTGACGCAGGTTGGCTGCCACGGCGATGCCCGTGTTCATGTTGTAGGTTTCGCAGTCGGACGTGCCGTCGACGGCGAGGGCGACGAGCGTCATCGTGGCGCTGTCGATGCTTATTGTCAGTTTCATGTCGTTTTATGGGTTATCTGTATGCAAAATTAATGCAAATAGAAGACAATACAAAGGGAAGGGTCTGAATTTTTTCGCCCCGTCCGCTTGCCGTTTCTTTATTTTTAAGTACTTTTGTAGAAGAGAATACCAATAAGTAGAAGTGTAACCAATCAATCTCCCACGCTTATGCAACCATTCAAGACCGATGTCGCCGTACTCATTCTCTTCTTCAACCGCCCCGACCATCTCAGCCGTGTCTTTGCCGAGGTGCGCCGCGCCCGCCCTTCCCGCCTCTTCCTCTATCAGGACGGACCGCGCGGAGAGCGCGACATGGCAGGCATAGAAGCGTGTCGCAAGGTGGTGGAGGATATTGACTGGGAGTGCGACGTCCACCGCAAATACCAGGAGCGCAACTACGGCTGTGACCCCTCGGAGTACATCTCGCAGAAGTGGGCGTTCTCCGTCGTCGACCGCTGTATTGTCCTCGAGGACGACGACGTGCCCTCGCAGTCGTTCTTCCCCTTCTGCAAGGAGATGCTCGACCGCTACGCCGACGACGAGCGAGTGTGGATGATTGCCGGTTTCAACCCCGAGGAGCAGGTGGCGAGTCCCTACGACTATCTCTTCACGTCGGTGTTCTCCATCTGGGGGTGGGCATCATGGCGCCGCGTCGTCGACAAGTGGGACCCCTCCTACGCCTTTCTCGACGACCCCTACGCCATGCGGCAGCTCCGCGCCGTCATGCGCCAGCGTGGCTACTGCCGCGACACGCTCCGCGCCTGCCGCGACCATCGCGCATCGGGCAAGGAGTACTATGAGACGATTTTCTGGGCGTCGATGGTGATGAATTCCGGACTTGCCATAATGCCTACGCGCAACATGATCAACAACCTCGGAGCCACCGACGGCTCCACCCATTACACCGGTTCCTTGCAGACCATGCCCCGGCGTCTGCGCCGCCTATTTACGATGCGCCGCTTCGAGCAGGAAGGCGGCGTGAAGCACCCGCCCTACGTCATTGAGGACGTAGACTTCAAGGAGCAGGTCTACCGCACCTATGCCTACGGTCATCCGTTCATAAAGCTCTCCCGCTCCTTTGAGGAGCTGTTCCTCAATCTGCGCTACGCCAACTTCTCCTATATAGGCAAGGCGATAGCCAATCGCGTGCGCAAAATCTTTGGCAGAGGCGGGCATCATTAGAATGTTAATTATGTTAACAAATTCTAATGCACATATATTAATATGCCTTATTCCGCAGTTTTTATTTATATTTGCAAAAAAATAGAAACGGAGTTGAAAATTTATCCTCGACTTCGTCTCTATATTCATATTTATTAGTGAAAACCAAATCAATATTACTAAATACAAATCAAATGCAGAATTTTACCCGCAAGACTTTGACGCTCGCAGCAGGCATTATGCTTAGCGTGATGAGCGCAAACGCACAGCAAATTCGTGAGGGCTACGTGGATTTCGGCTCCAACACGGGCAGCACGCAGTTCCATACCCTTATCAGCAATTGGGCGCCCGGCAAGCAGGTGTCGGCAGATGACAACTTCTTCATCTCGCGCCAGAAGCCACGCGTGCGCTTCCGTAATGTCAACACTCAGGTGCGCCAGAACCTCACCGAGACCAACGACAAGAAACTCATCGCATGGGTGCCGGTGAACGAGCCTTCGTTCAATGCCTTGCCTGACGGTGTGTTCGACTCGGAGGTGTTCTCCATGTGGTCGTACGTTACACACTGGGGCGACTGGACATCTCCGCTCGGACGTATCCCTGCCGCGTTCATCGACGTGGCACACAAGAACGGTGTCGGCGTGTCAGGTGTGGCAAGTATCCCTAACGCATCCCTTTCTAATGAGTGGAGCAGCATGCTCCGCGGCCTTGCTTCTGCCGACGTGGACAACGCAGCTAAGTTCATGCGCTACTACGGCATCGACGGTCTCGGCTACAACTCGGAGTTCTACGGTGGAGCATCCTATATGAACGGCATCCGCTCATTCCATACCAACCTCTACAAGAAGATGAAGCCGCAGGATCCGCTCTTCGAGAACTTCTGGTATGACGGCACCAACGACGTTGGCGGCGTAACCTTCGACCAGGGCCTCGGCAACCACAACAAGAAGAACTTCGGCGCAAAGGACAGCGAGTGCTTCTCTCTGTTCCTCAACTACAACTGGACATCGCTCCTCCCGAAGTCGGTAACCTTCGCTGAGAACACCCTCAAGCGCGACCCGCTCGATCTCTACGCCGGTATCAACATGCAGGGCGGACAGCCTGCAAACCTCCCGTGGAACACTCTCGGCAGCAACCGCATATCCATCGGTCTTTGGGGCGCCCACAGCAACAATATGTGGTGGGAGAGCCGCGCCGAGCTCGGCTCGTCTGACGATGCTAAGCAGGAAGCATACCTTGAGCGTATCGAACGCTACTTCACTGGCGGCACACGCAACCCGGCAAACTGCCCGGAGGTGATGAACGGCCACCAGTATAATGCCAAGAACTACAAGTGGCACGGCATCTCCACATTCATGACAGCACGTTCAGCCCTCAACTGGGATCTCGCTGAGGAGCCGTTCATGACACATTTCAACCTCGGTAACGGTAAGTTCTTCAACCTCAACGGCGAGCGCAAGAACAGCAAGCCTTGGTACAACGTAGGTATTCAGGACTATCTCCCGACATGGCGCTTCTGGTTTGCCGACAAGCTCCTCGGCAGAAACGCTTCTGACGTGCCTGCAAGCGGCCTCGACGCTGCTTTCACATGGGATGACGCCTACTTCGGAGGCTCCACAATCAGAATCTCCGGCACCTCTGCCGACGAGTACCTCCATCTCTTCAAGACGAAGTACACGCTCAAGGCTGGCGATGTCATCACATTTAAATATAAGGTCAACGAAGGCTCTACCGACCTCGACCTCGTGCTTTCCGCTGAGGGTAGCGAGGAAAGCGGCGTAAGCTACAATGTTGGCGAGAAGTCATACGTGCCCGACGTCAACAAGTGGGTTGAGAAGACCTTCGTCGTAGGTTCCGACTTCGATGGCAAGGATCTCGCACTCGTGGCTCTCCACTTCAAGAATGCGAAGGATCTCGATCTCCTTCTCGGCGAGTTCTCAGTGGCACGCGGCACATACGCTGCACCTGCTACTCCAGAGGTTACATCCGCCACAATGCTCTACAACAGCAAGGCTGGCATGGACGGCAAGATAATCTTCAACATGCCTAACGACAAGGCTGCCGGTGAGCCCTGCTACAACCAGGACGTGAAGACTTCCTACTTCCGCCTCTACGCTCAGGAAGAGGGTCAGGAGCCGGTGCTCATGGGTGCCACAAGCTCATGGGCAGGTCTCTACTACTCAATCCCGGTTAAGCATGCCAATGCCAAGGTGCGCCTCGGTGTAGCTGCTGTTTCGCTCGACCAGAAGAAAGAGTCAGACATCGCATGGAGCCAGTATATGGATCCGGCATCCTATGTCTACAACGACGATATCCAGATAAGCAAGACCACAATCAAGCCTAACGAAGAGTTCACTCTCAGCTATGTGGACAGCGAGCATCCTGCCGCAACATGGGAAATCCAGAAGGACGGCAAGACAGTGAAGTCGGGCAATGGCAACTCTTGGACTTGCGACGGCATCAGCGAGGTTGGCAACTACGACCTCAAGGTTACGGGCAACGAATACGACGACAAGAACAATCCTACAACCACCACACGTACCTTCGCTTCTTACGTGCAGGTTACAAGCAACGGAACGGGTGCAATGCCTGAAATCTACTCGCTCACAGCCAACGGCGCTGAGGACGGCGAAGTTAGTCTCTCTGTAGGCGAGAACGTGAAGATGGCTTATACAGGACGCGCTGCCGACGGCGCAGGTTCGCAGGGCCTCGACCTTCAGGAGTCGCGCTTCGGCGTGAAGGCTTCCGACCTCGGTCTCGTAGGTGCAAAGTCATTCTCTATCTCGTTCTGGTTGAAGGTGAACAGCCTCAAGACTGACCTTCCAACATGTCTCTTCAACGTTTACAACAAGCAGGATGGTTGGCCTAAGACCGACTGGGGATGGATATGGACAGCACTCGACAAGGACGGAAAGATTGACCACTACAACTTCCGCGGTACAGACGCTACAAGCAATAAGGAACTTCACTACAAGTACGGGAATACAAAGCTTCCGGTAGGCAATTGGGTACACGTTACGATGGCGTTCGACTACAACACTTCAGGACAGTTGCGTAGCGATATGTACATCAATGGTGTGAAGCAGACGGTTACTTCTTGGGATCGCACTGGCGGCAGCAGTAATACTACCGAGCCGACATACCAGGACGACATTTATAAGATAACTGACGGCATGTACCTCTGCATCGGCGGTCCGCTCCATCAGCGTTACGGCATCGACGGCGTAATCGACAACGTCGCTATTTGGAACAAGGCTGTTTCTGCCGATGAGGCTAAGCAGGCAATGGGCGACCTCAATGCAAGCAACCTGCCTTCAAGCGTGCTCGCTTTCTGGGACTTCGAGAAGAAGGCGGAGTCTGACAACTCGTTCCTCTCCGTAGGTTCTAAGACTGGTGTCAAGGCTGGTATTCAGGACATGAACGCACAAGGTGGCGAGGGACAGGCTGTTATCGTCAACACCACTCCGAACTACATCGTCGGCTGTCCGTTCGTATCGGGCGAGACTTACAAGGTGGAGACTCTTCCTTCTTGGTCGTCGAAGAACGCTACAATTTCTGACGTCAAGGGTAACGGTGAGGCTGGCTCTGCCAACGTTTCGTTCCGCACTGACGGCATGTACGACGTGACGCTCACGCTGGCTAACGCTCTCGGCTCAGCCCAGAAGACATTCTCCGTTATTAAGGTTGGCACTGGCACCGGCATCAACGAAGCTGCCGCTACCGAGCTGAAGGCTTACACCGTAGGTGAGGACGCAGTGGTTGAGTTCGCTGAGGCAGGCTCTTACGAGGTGGCTGTCTACACAACGGCAGGCGAGCAGGTAGCACGCAAGGCCGCACAGCTCAGCGCTGGCAACGTTGTCAACGTTCACCTTGCCAAGGCTGGCATCTATGTGCTTAATGTGAAGAAGGACGGCAAGACAGTTCGCACTGTCAAGCTCATCCGCAAATAATAATAAAAAAGGAGCGGCGGACACTCATTTGCCGCTCCTTTCCTCTCATTGCTTAATAGTAAGATAAAAAACCTAATCACCAAAACAACAATCAGATGAATAAAAAGAAAGTAACCTTAGTCGCTTCCTTATTGTTATATGGTTGCGCATACGGATTTGCCCAGCGCACTCCGACCCATCCATTGGACATAAAGGATCAGGGTGACAAGTATCTCTTGGAGAATATCAACACCTGGCAGCCAGGCTCACAGCCCATCAGCGTAAGCCGCATCGACGACGAATTCTACATCTCGCGCGTGCGTCCGGCAACCCGCATCGCCGACGCCGACGACTATCAGGCTGAAAAGAGCAAGCAGGCCGTGCCGGGACGTAAGTTCTGTCTGTGGACTCCGCTCGACGACCCAACATCTTCATGGAAAGGTCTGCCTCGCTACTGCTTCGAGGGCGACAACTTCTCTATGTGGTCGTACCTTAACATACACGGCAACTGGACAGCACCTTGGTTCCGCGTAACTGGCGGTTTGGCAGACGTGGCTCACAAGAACGGTGTGTCTGTTGGTTGCGTAGCTTCCATACCTTATGGTCAGTCAATACGCGTCAGCGGTGGCACAAACACTTGGTCGCAAGTTATGGCTGCTCTGACAAAGAAGAATTCCGACGGCACATTCGCCAATTCGGAGCGCTTCGTGAAGCTTCTTAAATACTACGGCATTGATGGTGTAGGCGTTAACTCCGAGTTCAACGGCAACTACGCTACTATGAAGCAGATTCAGGGCTTCTTTGCCGACTGCCACAAGAAGGCAGAAGCCATTGGATGGCATTTCCAGCTCCACTGGTACGACGGTACCAATGACGCAGGCTCTCTCAGCTTCGACGGCGGTCTGGGTTCACACAACAAGGGCATGTTCGGAACGGGCGACAACATCGTGACCGATATGATGTTCTCCAACTATAACACTGGCCACAGCACACTCGTCGGCTCGGCAACCAACGCCAAGGCGTGGGGACGCAACCCGTACGACTATTATAAGGGCTTCGACATACAGGGTCGTGCACTGTCCGACGGCGCCAGCTCAAACTGGAGCGACCTCGACGACGTTGAGGCCTCGGTAGGTTTCTGGGGCGCACACGCACAGGGACTTATCCACCAGAGCTCTACCGACTACGGAACATCCGACGTTGCCATTCAGCAGGCTTATCTCGACAAGCAGGAGTACGTGTTCAGCGGTGGCAATCGCAACCCGGCAAACACACCGGCTTACACAAACTCGAAGATTACTCTGTCGAACGGTAGTATGAGTGGCAAGTTCTTCGGCGTGGCAAGCTACGTTACGGCGAAGTCGACAATACAGAACGTGCCGTTCGTGTCGCGTTTCAACCTCGGCAACGGTCTTACATTCAAGAACGAGGGTCAGGTGACGTTCAACCACAAGTGGCACAACATCGCTACTCAGGACCTCTTGCCTACATGGCGCTGGTGGATTGTTGACGGCTCAGAGAACGCCAGCAGCAGCGACCTCGCTCAGGCTGAGCTGACATGGGACGACGCTTATTGGGGCGGCTCTTGCCTCCGTCTGAAGGGCAAGACAGCATGCTCTCGCGTAAAACTCTTCAAGACATTGCTCAAGACAGAGCCTACGTACAACATCTCGCTCACCTACAAGATGACCAACGAGCTCGACACACACGCCAAGCTGTTCGTGGCTCTCAAGGGTAAGCTCACAGAATATAAGGAAGTGGCTATACCGGCAGCAGCAAAGTTCGGCGAGTGGACGACGTTCACGGCGTCGCTCAGCGACCTCGGTCTGAAGTCGGGCGACGAGATTGCAATGATTGGTATACGTCTCGACAACACTGACGCTGACTACAACATGCTCGTTGGCGAGCTCGCAGTGCGCAACCCGCAGCAGACATTCAATCCGGTTGCTCCTCAGATTAAGGAGATTGAAGTGCTCCGCGGCAAGGACAGAACCGTCGATTACAAGATACGCTACGCTGCCAAGGATGAGACCGGCGAGGAGAAGACCTACAACGACGAGGTTGATACATGGTACTACGAGATATGGTTCCAGCAGAAGGGCGAGAAGGAACAGCTCCTTACAGCTACAACGTCGTGGGCTGCTTACGTTATCGATGCTCCGATCGTTGCCGATCTCGAGAAGCGCGACTGCCGCTTCGGTGTGCGTGCCGTTTCTCCTGACGGACTGCAGAAGAGCGAGATTTCATGGAGCGACTATCAGAACGTGCCTTACGACACGCCGTCAACAGAGGTGGCTCTCGACCGTCAGGTTATAAAGCCGGGCGAGACCTTCAAGGCTTACTACGAGGATCAGTTCGCTCCGAAGGCACAGTCGTTCCGCATACTCAACGCGCAGACTGGCGCTCAGGTGGGCAGCACATTCACGAACTGCAGCAATTTCTCAACTGCTATCGACGAAGTTGGCGTTTACGACCTCGAAGTGGTTGGCTCTGACGGAAAGACAGAGACCCTGCGTGGCAAGATTATCGTATCGCCTGAAGAAACGGGTGCCGTGCCGGTAGTGGAGACTGTTACTGCCAACAAGCAGACAGCCGAGACAAACGAGGAGATAAAGCTCAACTACACATCACGCGACGGTGAAGGAAAGGTGTCGCGCGGTCTTGAGGTGAAAGACCCGAATATGCTTATGATTCCTGCCGATGTGACACTCGACGGAGGCAACAACACCAGCATGGCTTACTCTTACGCTCTCTGGGTGAAGGTGAACAGCTACGCTCACGACAAGCAGGGTACTAACCTCATCAGCAAGAACACTGTCAAGGACTCATGGCCTCACAACAACTGGGGCGACCTTTGGGTACAGATTCGTCCGGAGATACAGGCAGGTTCAAGCGACTGCACACAGTATCACGCAGCCAACGAGGTTTCGTTCAACACCTTCGGATGGACAGCACACGACAATCCACGCGAGTCGATGATGACTACTGGTTATAGCCTCAATCCGGGCGTTTGGAACCACATCGTTGTTACTCAGGACGCAGGTTCGGTACAGAAGATTTACTTCAACGGCAAGTGCGTTGCCGGTCCGATGGTGTTCACAAGCTCATCGCTCCGCGAGAACTCTTCCGACTATCGTATCGACAAGTCAGTACACGCCAATGTGTTCATCGGTGGTGGCGGCGTTTACAAGGCTGGTCTTGACGCAACAATCGACGAGGTTCAGGTTTGGAACAAGGCTCTCTCCGACGACGAAGTGAAGCGTGCTATGCAGGGCTTCAAGGAAGGCGAAGTGCCTTCGGCTCTCCGTGGCTACTACACCTTCGAGGAGCTCGACAAGACCGACTCTACATTCGTTAACCTCGGTTCGGCTGGCGCACAGTACAAGGCTAAGATGGTTGTAACCAAGGACTCTGGCGGCGAGAAGACCGACGGCGCTTACTATGCAACAGTAGGTGCAAACAACGATATCACGGGCTATCCTGGAATCGTTGGTACACTCGATGTCAAGACCTCTCACAGCTGGCAGCTCAACGGTGGACGTATCTCTTCCGAGGATGACAAGGCTGCAGTGGTTACATTCGCACGTCCGGGCGAGTATGAGGCAGGCGTTAAGCTTACCAACTTCTGGGGCGAGTCAGAGAAGGCTCTCGACAATGTTCTCGTAATCTCCGGTGTCGACGGTATCAACGACGTGAAGGACAAGGCAGGCTTCTCCGTATTCCCCAACCCGTTCGTGGAGAGCGTTAACCTCCGCTTCACAGAGGGTGGACTTTACACCGTGAACATCGTGAGCGCAGCAGGCGCAGTGCTCCAGAGCAACGACTTCCGTGCCGATGCCGGCGAAACAGTCAACGTGGCTGTCAAGGGCGGTAAGGGCATGTACATCGTGCAGGTGCTCAAGGACGGCAAGCCGTTCAAGGCTCTCAACGTCATCAAGAAGTAAAAAAACGTGATTGAGAATAATTAATCAATTGAATCATGAAACGGCGGGTCGGCGGACACAGAGACGTGTCTGGCGGCCTGCCAATTCATCTTTTTTCAAAACCAATAAAAACAAACAATGAACAACAAATCAAACGAGAAAGGCAACATGGTGCTTAAAGCTGCCTTTGCGATGCTCGCTGCTGGTTTGCCTATGCAGTATGCAGCGGCTAACGGCAATGCTGCTCCAAATGCCTTGACACAGGCTCAGGGAACTGTAGTTCAGGGTACCGTGAAGGATGGTACCGGCGAACCGCTCATCGGCGTTAGCGTCGTTGTGAAGGGTGCCACAGGCCTTGGCGTCGTTACCGACATCGACGGTAACTACAAGATCAACGTGAAGGACAAGAATGCCACGCTGGTGTTCTCTTACATTGGCTACACTCCGCAGGAAGTGAAAGTGGGTGGCCGCTCCAGCCTCGACGTCGTGATGAAGGACGAGAGCTCCGTGCTGAAGGAGGTCGTTGTGACTGCCATGGGTATCAAGCGTAAGGAGACCTCTCTTACTTACTCTACACAGCAGGTGAAGGCTTCCGATCTCAACCGCGTGCAGGACCCCAATGTTGCCAACTCTCTCGAGGGTAAGGTGTCGGGTGTTACGATTACACCGTCTGCCGGTGGTGCCGGTGGTGCATCTAAGATTATCCTCCGTGGTAACAAGTCTATCCTCGGTTCTTCTACGCCGCTCATCGTTGTCGACGGTGTGCCTATGAACAATGCACAGCACGGACAGGTTGGTTCAGGTGCAAACATGCTCACGACGGGCGTTTCCGAGGGTGGTGACGCTCTCTCTATGATTAACCCTGACGACATCGAGTCAATCAACGTCCTCAAGGGTGCCAACGCCGCCGCTCTTTATGGCTCGGAGGCTGCCAATGGTGTGCTCATGATTACCACGAAGAAGGGACGCGAGGGCAAGATTGGCGTTAACTTCTCTTCTAACGTCACATTCGACACTCCGCTCACCACTCCGAAAATACAGAACGTATACGGTGCTGCAATCAATGCCGAGGCACACACAATGTCTCTGAGCAGCTGGGGCGACAAGCTTTCCAACATGAATCAGTTCCAGCGTACTGACGCCAATGGTAAATCGTATATGGGTGTTGACATACCTATGTTCGGTGAGTACTTCGGTGATCAGATTAATGATGTGCATCTGCGCAACTCTGCTGGCAACGACCTCGACGACTTCTACGGCACTGGTGTGACAACCAACAACTCTATCGCCCTCTCTGGCGGTACAGACAAGATGAGCAGCTACTTCTCTTACGGCAACTCTCACTCTAAGGGTATGCTGGAGAACAACTCATATAACCGTCACACCTTCTCGTTCCGCCAGAACTTCAAGTTCTTCGATCGCGCCACTATCGACGTGTCGATGAACTATATCCAGACGAAGACGAAGAACCGTCCGGGTGGTGGTATCACAATGAACCCTATCTACCACATGTACATGATGCCGCGTAACGTGGATATCAACTACTACCGCAACAACTATCGTGTTGACAACGGTACATGGCAGACCGGACTCCAGACTTACTTCAAGCGCAACAACCAGACTGGCGAGTATGCTAAGGCAAAGGAGCGCGGCACCGTTACCGGACAACCGATGCAGAACTGGGCATTCTCCGCTCAGGGACAGAACAACCCATACTGGCTGCTCAATCAGAATTCGAGCATTGCAAAGGAAGACCGCTTCTTCGGCAACATCACTGGTAACCTCGACATCTACGACGGACTCTCCTTCCAGGCACGCTTGGGTATGGACTTCTCTAAGTACGAGTCGGAGTCGAAGCGCTACGCCACAACATGGCTCCCGGCTTCCATGGAAGACCTCGGCCGCTACTGGTGGAGCTACTCGAAGACAACGGATATCTACACCGACTTCATGCTCAACTACAACAAGACGTTTGGTGACTGGGACGTGTCGGCAACAGCCGGCTACGTAGGCCACACTCGCAAGTCGGAGGGTCACAGCAATGACGTGACTGCTACTTATTACTATGGCGACCGTGAGCACGTTTCCAACCGCGCCAACTACTTCTCAACTGCTGCCGGTGGTCCTGGAGCAACCTCTCCAAGCCAGTCATCCGACTGGAACCGTGGTGCTGTTGTAACAGCTCAGGTGGGCTGGAAGGATGCCGTTTACGTGGACGGTTCTTACCGCCGCGACTGGTATCGCGCCTTCCGTCAGTTCAAGGATCGTGGAACGCCTGAGGACTACGGCTACTTCGGATTCGGTGCCAACGCCATCGTCAGCAACCTCGTGAAGCTGCCCGAGTGGTTCAACTATTTGAAGTACCGCGTTTCTTACTCTGAGGTGGGTAACTCTATCCCGAGCGTGGTTTACGCAGGTGCTACTCGTAACTTCGAGACTGGTGCCTTGATTCCTTCTTCATGGGCAACGTTCAAGAATCCGCGTCCTGAGAAGACAGCGTCGTTCGAGACTGGTATCGAGTCATTGTTCCTCAACAATCGCCTCAGCCTCGACCTCACCTATTATAACTCTACGATGTCCAACCTCTACCTCGTTGGTTCCAACGCTTCCGGCAAGTCCATCCCGATGAACTCAGCCAAGATCCGCAACCAGGGTATCGAGGCAACAGTGGGCTACGACTTCAAGTTCGGACAGCTCCGTTGGAAGACTTCTTACAACCTCTCTTACAACGACAACAAGATTCTCAAGACTGCCTACGACGAGACGACTGGCAAGGAGAACGTCATCGCTACATACGTTGGCGGTGTGCAGGTGCTCTACAAGGAGGGCGGCTCAATGGGCGACATGTACGTTACAGACATCAAGCGCTACACAGCCGAATCTCCCGAGGTTAAGCGCGGCGAGCGTAAGGCTGGCGAGTATGTGCTCAACTCAAAGGGTGGTCTGTCGATGGAGACAGAGTCAAGCAAGACCTACGGCAAGTTCATTGGCAATCAGAACGCCAACTGGCAGATGGGCTGGAGCAACACCTTCACATGGAAGGATCTTAGCCTCTCGTTCCTCATCAACGGACGTATCGGCGGCAAGGTGCTCTCTATGACAGAGTCCTTCCTCGACGGTGCAGGCCTCTCGCAGCGCACAGCTGACGCACGTCTCTATGCTGAGGCTAACAACATCCTCGCTGATGCACAGTACGGCAACAATGTTCTCGGTATAAAGCTCGACGACGGCAGCGGCAGAATCGTGCCTATTGAGTCTTACTACAACTCTGTCGGCGGCGTTACTCCGCAGGACATCGAGCGCTATCTCTACAGCGGCACCAACTTCCGCCTCCGTGAGCTCTCGCTCGGCTACACGTTCCGCAACCTCTTCGGTCAGAACAAGAACCTGAGCCTCTCGTTCATCGCACGTAACCTGTTCTTCATCTACAAGGATGCTCCCGTTGATCCGGACGTTTCGCTCTCTACGGGTACAGGCCTCGGCGCATTCGAGGTGTTCAACATGCCGTCGTCACGCTCGTTCGGCTTCTCTTTGAACGTAAACTTCTAAAACAATTCAAAACAACAGAAAAGAAATATGAAAAAGACAAAGATATTCCTTTACTCAGCTTTGGCTCTCTCTGCCGTAGGTCTGCAGTCGTGTCTCGACTACGACACTCCGGGCGACGAGTTCAATGCCAACCAGGAAATCGTGAAGCCGGTCATCAGTTCTGGAAAGGCTGACATCATCGACTATGAGAAGGAGATTTCTGACGCTGGCGTTCAGCAGGCTATCATGGACTTGGACAACAGTCTCTCTACTGCCCTGACCGGTGTCTATGGTATCCGCGGCGGTAAGGAAGGCGGTGCGCCCGAGGCCCACGCCTACCAGTTCCTCTACACCCTCGGTCCTGACAACTACGTGCAGTACTTCTGCGTGCCCCACTATGATTTCCCTTACTCCAACTTCACATTGCGTTCCACTTACGACATGTGTAAGGGCTCTATCGGAGGTCCGGGCAGCGGCTTCAGCTCAGCTAAGCTGTATATCGCTCCGTTGCTCAACGAGGAGAAGATCGACTCCGTGCCGGAGCTCAAGGCCATCTTCCTCACACTCTTCGACTACTCAGCTATCGAGAATGCCGACCTCTTCGGCCCGATGCCCTATGAGGAGCACAAGGCGCTGCGCGAGGAGTCGCCGTTCACATACAACAGTGTGCGTACCATCTACTATGGTGTGAAGAAGAACCTTGACGACGCCATCGCCTGCCTTAATTACTACAAGGGCAAGCACATGAAGGAAGTTGTCAAGACCGACGAGGAGGGCAACCCCATCCTCAACGCTGAGGGCACTCCTGAGACAGAGATGAAGGAGGTTGACAACCGTTCTGCCGCTTACAAGGAAGAAGTGACCAACGTCATGTACTCCTACCTGCCCATCGTCAACAAGCTTTGGGACAGAAGCTGGGAAGACCTCGACGTATGGGTGCGCTTCGCCAACTCGCTCAAGCTCCGCATGGCCATTCACATGAGCAAGGTGGAGCCGGCTACAGCCAAGCAATGGGCTGAGGAAGCTATCGAAGGCGGCGTGATAGAGTCTGTTGACGACGAGGTGGCTGTCTATCCGTCACTCGCCGGACGCGACCACCCGCTGGTTGAGATCGTAGGATGGGGCGACGTCGTGATGGGCGCTTCTTTCATGAACATGCTCGAGAACCTCAAGCACCCGTACATGCAGTATCTCTTCACGAAGAACTCTGTCGCTCTCACCAACAGCTACGGAACTTCCAACGGTTCGTCTGCTCCCCAGACAACTCCTAAGGAGTCTGCTTATGTAGGTATGCGCGACGGCGTTGCTCCTGGTGAGGGTCAGGCTGCTGCCAACAACCCCTACTGTGGCTACTCTATGCTTGACAAGACCTACATCGCACGTATGCAGGTGCCCTTGTATCTCATGAAGTACTCTGAGGTTTGCTTCCTCCGTGCTGAGGGCGCAATCCGCGGATGGAACATGGGCGGCTCCGCACAGCACTTCTATGAGGAAGGCGTGCGCAATGCCTACCTTGAGAGCCGCGACATGGACGGCATCAAGTACAAGGATCTCGTCGACGACTATCTGAACGTTGAGCAGCCTACAGGCACGAAGTATGTTGACCCGCAGGGCATCACTCCAGACATGGAGAGCGTTACGAACATCGGCGTGAAGTGGAACGAGGGCGACGACCAGGAGACAAAGCTCCAGAAGATCATCACCCAGAAGTACATCGCTTCCTTCCCGTACAGCTACGAGCCTTGGGTTGACCTCCGCCGCACCGGCTATCCGAAGCTCTTCCCCGTTCTCAGCGTTGAGGACGGCGACGGCACAATCCAGGCAGGCAACAGCGCTGTACAGACCTATGACAACATCATGCGCCGTATTCCTTGGGCTTCCGACGATCCTCAGACGAAGTCAGACATCGAGGAGACTGGTCTTCCCGCTCTTGGCGAGGACGCAGGCGGTTCGGCTACCGACACGCAGATGCAGCGTCTGTGGTGGGACACGACAGACGGCAACTTCTAAGTTTGCACCCGTTCGCACATTGTTGCCTAATGTAACAATGTGCTAAATGGAGACAATAAAAATAGAGACAATATAGGGCAACGCCATTGACGATTTCCCATATTGTCTCTATTTTCGTATGTAAAGACATTTTTAACAGATTTTTTTGTTGAGGTATTTTTTATTTTGTGTATCTTTGCGCAAGAATAAAAACCATATACTAACTAAAACAAACCAACATGAAGAAAAAGGTACTCCTTTCTACACTTGCTATGTCTGCATTTCTTGCAGCCATGCCAAGCGTATCAGCGGTTGCAGCTGACGACAATGCGGTCTATGACTTCAGCGGATTCAGCGACACCAACCTCCTGAACTTGTTCTATAACGTATGGCAAGATGGACGTCGTTTCCCGACCGTAGCAGAGTTTGAGGCTGCCGGCATACAGCAGGCCGACCTCGCCTTCATCCGCTCTCACGTGCGCAACAAAGGCATCATCGACCGTTCCAACCGCCTTCTCAAGGATACTTATGAGAAGCGTAACTTGTGGATGAACATCCCGATGGATGTAGGTAAGGATGGCGCAGTAGGCCAGCCTAACAGCCGTTTCGCAAGCGACGTGTACTCTATGTGGAACTACACGAACATCTTCGGCTCATGGAACCACGGACTCTTCTCCGCTCCTTCTGCATGGACTGACGCCGCACACAAGAACGGTTGCGACATCTATTCTGGCATCGAGTTCTTCGAGAGCTGGGGCACGGGCGACGGCAAGTGGACATCGTTCATCACTGCCAAAAACTCCGACGGTACTTACAAATACGTGGAGCCGCTCATCAACTGCTTGATGTATTTCGGCTTCGACGGTATCAACTACAACTGGGAGGACAGCAGCTGGCAGAAGGCTGACGTTGTCAATTTCCACAGAGCAGCATGGAAGAGAGCTGCTGAGCTCGGCTTCGACAATTATCACAGCGGTATCTACACCGCCAACTCGAGCATCGCAAGCGCCACACAGTGCAAGTATCTGCTCGGCGACAAGGAAGGCCGTACGCACGACCTCATGCTCAACTACTCTGGCGGCGATTTCTCTTACCAGATTACGCAGGCTGCAAAGCAGGCCATCAACGCTACTGGCTCAACAGACGGTCTCTACACAGGTGTGTGGATCGTAGGTATGGATCGCGGATGGAGCCGCCTCAATGCCGACGAATACTCCAAGCAGGTAGGTGTCTGCCTCTGGGGTGAGCACTCACAGAGCCGTATGTGGTCGTACAACTCGGGTGCCGACGTGTACGAGCAGCAGAGCAACTACCAGGCGCTTCTTGAGCGTATGATGTCGGGTGGCAATCGCAACCCGCTCAGCCGCCCCGCTGTAAGCGACACTGGCAACAACTGGGAGCAGGATGGCACTAAGAAGCCTCTTTCCACATACGCCGGTTTGGCTACATGGATTCCTGAGCGTTCTTCCATCTTCGGCAACCTGCCGTTCAACACCAATTTCACTCTCGGCAATGGCGACCGCTATGCCTACAAGGGAAAGAAGACTGCCGGCTCATGGTACAACATGGGTACACAGGACGTAGTGCCGACCTACCGTTGGCTCGTTGTGAAGCCGGGCACACAGACCGTGAGCACCGACATCCAGCCTGAGTTCTCTCATGCCGACCAGTACATCGGCGGTACAAGCCTTCTGCTTACCGGTAAGGCAACATCTGCAGGCACTGACGTTGTGCTCTATCAGACCGATCTCAACGTTTCGGCTGCCAACCCGTACGTGAAGGTGGCTGTGAAGAACGGCAAGGAAGGCTCCAACCCATCTAACCTCTACGTTATCGTGGAGAAGGCTGACGGCACATGGGCTGAGACTCCCGTGGGCGACATCACCGGCGCCAACTGGCAGGAGAAGAAGATTGCCCTCGCAGGCGTTGCACAGAGCGACGTCATCAAGCACATCGGCTTGCGCGTGAAGGGCAACGACGACAACTATAAGCTCTATGTTGGTAAGCTCGAGGTCAACGACGATGTGAAGGCTACTCCGGCAGCCATCAAGGACTTGAACGTGGAGGTGAAGAACGAGTACAAGACTGCTCTCACTGCCAAGCTCTACTGGAAGGTTGACGCATCAGCACAGAAACGTGCTAACTGGGATCTCGTCTACAACGACGAGGCCAACATCGACCACTTCGAGATTTTCTACAAGAACGGCGAGAATGGCAAGGTGTCTGAGGTTGGACGCACCACATCATGGGCAACCGTTATTCCCGACATACAGTTCGAGAGCGAGAATGATGAGCCGTACGTAGGCGTTCGCTCGGTTTCTACCGACCTCAAGACTTACTCTCCTGTAGAGTGGGTGAAGGTTACACGTGGCAATCAGGCTTCTCTTCCCGACGTTCCGGCAACTGACTATCCTATCAGCCAGCTCGATCCGAACGCTGATGGTGTGAAAACTGCTCAGGAGACACGTTACGTCACCGACGTTACAACAACTGGCGCAACTGGCAACATCGACTACCACGGCGGTACTGCCATCGCTGATGGCACTAACTATAGCCATCCAGAGGGACAGGTGCTCAAGGTTAAGCAGGGCGAGACAGTCAACCTTACCGTTAAGGCCAACGACTCAAGCGACGGCTTGAAGTACTGCTTCGTGGGTGCATGGCTCGACCTCAACGGCGACAAGACGTTTGATCCGGACGATATCACAGAGAAGCCGGAAAGCGGCGAGCGTCTGTTCAAGTTCGGTGAGGCTCGCCACTCTGGCGGCTATCCCGAGATTCAGAATCCTGGCAAGACATGGTCGTTCACCGTTCCTTCTGACGCTAAGCAAGGCAGCAGCCGTCTGCGCATCGTCTTCTCTGACCTTTGGTTCGAGGGTGCATTCCTGCCTTCAGGCTACACAAGCAAGGGCTTCACTATCGACTTCGACGTTGAGATTTCCGGTGACAACCCAGGACGTGGAGCATCTGTTGACATTCACGACCAGGGCACTGCCGAGGAGCCGGAAGGTATCAATGGCGGCGATGTAAACGCTATCAACTCTGCCAAGGCCGGCGTTTCTACTGTTGAGGCTGCCGACGGTAAGTTCAACTTCCAGAACGTTGAGAAGGCTTGGATTTACAGCGCAAATGGTGAGCTTGTTAAGTTCCTCGTTAACCCGACATCGTTCGACACTCAGTCGCTCGCTGCTGGCGTTTACGTAGTGAAGATGCAGAACGGCAATATCCTCCGTTCGCAGAAGCTCGTGAAGTAATTGTATGAATAGTAGTTTCCGCTTTGGGTGGAATACGAAATATAATTAAAAAGGCGCGGTCCTCTTATTGGGGCCGCGCCTTTTTCAGGTTTATCCGGAATAGGTATAGAAAAATGAAATGTTCATTTGGAATTTGAAGTAATAGAATTATATGACCCTAAAAATTAACGGAATTATACGGAAAAGAATTGACGAGAATTACACGAATTCAAATTATTGTCGCCGTGTAATTACCATTAATTTTATTCCGTGTAATTCCGTTAATATTATTCTCGTATAATTCCGTTAATTGTATTCCATTGTCAGATAATTGCAGCGGAGGCCGGAGACCTCCGCCACGGATGACCTAAAAATTAACGGAATTATACGGAAAAGAATTGACGAGAATTACACGAATTCAAATTATTGTCGTCGTATAATTACCATTAATTTTATTCCGTATAATTCCGTTAATATTATTCTCGTATAATTCCGTTAATATTATTC
>ERZ808240.2148-NODE-2148-length-22382-cov-3.633986_pt1 | contig 22382 bp, 15 predicted proteins | sample MGYA00521084_ERZ808240 | MGnify/ENA primary metagenome ERZ808240 (study PRJEB31516, sample SAMN03275571) | gut metagenome | biome: mammalia-associated habitat; material: feces | host: Papio cynocephalus | place: Kenya | collected 2012-08-06 ...
CAACAATTTATGTAAGAGATAGCCAGTTAAGAGATTATTTTATGAAAGAAAATGCTGAACAGTTGGAAAAATATCATGCTACGATTTCGGAAGTATATAATTGGTAAAAAAGAGTAAGTAGAATTTTATGAAAGCGTAATGCCATAAAAGAAGGTTGCGCAATCATCAAAAAAGTCTTGCTTCATGGCAAAAAAGGTGAGATAATATTATAAATAAAAACGTAACCGTTCGTCATTTTTGGCGAGCGGTTACGTTTGGTGCTATGGCAAATTCACTAGGATTGTGAGTATGAAGTGAAGGAAATCCGGAAAAAATGGATCACATTCAGCTAACTGATAAATGATTGTGTAAAAATACTCAAATTGATTTCCCTTCAAATACTTTCTTAGATGCAAAAAATAAAAATCTGCAAATGTAGAATGCCATAAAAATAAAATATGTAACATAAATGTTCCTCCTTTTTTTGGTTGATATTTGTAATATGTCTGCTCCCCCACCGCCACAAAAAAAGAAAAGATTCAGATAAAAAAGCGTACTACGCCTCCTAAAGACGTAATACGCTTTCAGTTTTTTTTGACACACAGGTAAAACCCCGATAATATGAATTACACAGAAGTCAATATTTAGATGTTGAGTTGTTGTTAAAAAATGGTTATAATGAATTTGCTATATGCGTATAGCAAGCTGCTTTGGGGAGGAGGTCAGCGTCAAATGTGTAAAGCAATGGAAGAACGAATTGACAGAGAACGAATTGAAGTATTATTCGAAGCTGTAAAAAGTTTGATGAAAAACATGGATATTTCTGCGGAACAGGCGATGGAAGCAATGAATGTTTCCGCTGAAGACAAAGAGGTGTTGCTGAAAAGACTTTGATGTGTTTTAGGCATGAAACACTGATAGCATGATTTACATAAAGGTGCACTCTGGGGAAATTATGGTATAAGCTGAAAAAATGTGGTATACTTTAGACAATGCCTATACGTGAATGAAGGAGAGTTGTGATTATGTTTAGAAAACTCAAGGTTGACAATTTCAAATCATTAGTTGATTTTTCAGTTGAGTTTACACCAATGAGTGTGATTATTGGCAATAACGCTACAGGGAAGAGTAGTGTTTTGCAAGCGATTGATTTTTTGTGCGGCTCGATAAAAGAGGATTTTGATATTATGTTGGAGCGTAGGAACTGGACAGCGGATAATATCAAGTCTAAATTAGTAAATTCAAATAAAATACATTTTGATAGTAATATTTTACTTCCTTCTAAAGAAGGGAAATTGGAGTATGACTGGAGCATGGTTTTATCCATTTATTCAGATGAAAATGAGGTAAGCCTGCTTTCTGAAAGACTTGTATGTAATGGAACTCAATTGTTGGTGTATCAAAAAGGAGAAGATGGATTCATAAAAAATGAAGGCAAGGATACAAATGTATTACCGAGAGCACTGGCAATTAAATCGTCCGCACTGAGAATGTTAAATAGGGATGAAACGATAGATTACCGAATAAAATATTTTATTGATTTTCTGGAGAATTCATTGTCATTTGAAATGCTTTCACCAAATGAAATGAGGCTTAGCAGCCGAGGTACGAAGGAAAGTATTGGAATGTCAGGAAAAAATTTGCCATCCTTTATCAAGCAAATGACAGATGAACAGAAAGCAAGTTTTATGAATAAATTGACAAGGTTGTTTGGAGACAGAATTTCTGATATAGACGTCGAAATACCGGGAAGACCGGGGTGGATGCAGATTGTCAGCACTGAGAAATATGAGGATAAGTCTATTCAGATATCGTCAAAAGAAATGAGTGATGGAATGTTGCGCTTGTTAGCATTTGTTGCGATTAGTGAGATTAAAAGTTCTAATGCGACAATGCTTTTGGACGAGATAGAGAATGGGGTAAATACAAATTATGCAGAGCAGCTGTTAGAGATTCTAAAGGAGATGTATGCTGAGAAAAAGCATCAGCTTATATTAACGACTCACAGCACTGTGTTTATGGATTATATAGATGCCGAGGATATTGTCTTTTTATATCGAGATAATAATGGATATACAAAGGCAGCGAGGCTTTTTGAAAATGAGGCAATGAAAGCAAAATTAGAATATATGTATCCGGGAGAGATTTTGCTTAATATGTCGCAAAAAGAAGTATTGGATAAGTTACTTGCATCAAATAATTGTTGAGGGATTAGACTTTGATGTGTTTTAGGCATTCCATGCCAATAACAATAAACTGGGAAAAGACACAAAAACATTTTAGGAGGATATTTATATGCGAAAAGGGAAAAAATCACTTGTTCTTTTACTAATCTTCGCAATGGCATTATCTCTGTTCCCGCAGACTGCCTACGCAGCGAAGAAGAAAGTGAAACTGAACAAAAAATCAGTAACCGTAAACGTTGGCAAGACAGTTAAGATTAAACTGAAGAACAACAAAAAGAAAGTAAAATGGAGCGTTACTTCCGGCAAGAAAAAAGTGGCACTTAGTAAAAAGAAAAAGACAGGTGTTACAATTAAAGGTAAAAAAGCCGGAAAGGCGAAAGTACAGGCAAAAGTGGGCAAGAAAAAGTATGTCTGCAAAGTGACGGTTAAGAAGAAATCGCCGAAAAAGACACCGAAACCAACACCGGTTGTAACACAAACACCGAAACCGACAAAGAAGCCATTGCAGACGATGCGGCCGGCAAATCAGACACCTGCCACAGCACATCCCAGACAGGGACTTTATGCAGAAGAGGAAGATGTTCAGATTAGTTCGGTTAAGTTTGACAAAGAAGTAGAGTATTATTCATTGAGCATGAATACCATTTTTGCTGCAACACCGGAGGGGCAGTCTGCAAAAGAGGCGCTGCCGGATGTGACGAAATGTGAGTATACTGTTTACAGTCATGGAAAAAAGGCAGAGGTGAAATCCATTTCTGATGTGGTATGGCATGACAAATCCTTTTATGAGTTTTATGAGGATAACATCGGATATTACACATTCAAATTGACAGTGGAACAGGGTGGAAAACAATACAGTGCTACGGCAAATATGGTACCTTACACGGGGTCCACAGAGTATTACAGAGTGGATAATGGATTGGTTTTCCATACATTGATTGCAGATGGAAAAGAGTATGAATTGGAGAATTCACTTACGTGGAAGAATAATGAAATAAACTGGCAGTATTATATCAAGTCGGATGATGTTGTACTAAAAGATTTGATAGATACCAAAGAATATCAAGTAGTTGCGCGTTATGGAGATAAGGATTATACGTTGGATTGTGTGGTCGACCGATACACCCTTTACAATGGTAATGTCTATGAGTTTACCCATTCAACACTGGAATTAAACGATTTAGGCAATTTGCGGATTGGTTCGTCTGAGGACAGTTTTACAGTAAGTGATAAGAAGCAGGATTTTTATTACATTCTTTCCTATACTTCAACAAAAGGTAACGTGAATTTTGATTCAGATGCTAATTTGTTTGAATATCAGGAGATGCTTGATAATAAAAAATCCTTAAAAGACATTTTCACGGAGTTTGCTAAGAACCTTGAGATTCAGCAGGTGGCATACAGGAATAAATGTTACACAAATGCGGTGATTGAAAATGTGGTTTGGAATGACGAGTCGTATTATTCGGGCGGCGGTGACAACGGATATTATTCCTTTGACATTTCTTTGACCGTAGATGGTAAGAAGATTACACAGTCTTATAAGCTGATTGAAAAAGAAAGGAAGTATACAGTATCCGGAGTTTTAAAAATGGAAGACGGAACGCCGATACCAAATATCTATTTATATGTTCAGAAAGAGGGAGATGAGTATAGTGTTGTAAATACGAATGACAAGGGTGAATACTCCTTCCAGGCATCAAAAGGAACTTATTGCTTCAAAGCAGGAGAGTCCTTTACAGTAGACGAAGGTCCGTTGAAAAGGGATATAACACTTCCGGTCTGCCTGTTAAGTGGAAGTATTATCCGTGAGAATGCACCGGCTGTAGATGCGGGCTATTGGATGAGACCGACTGGTGAAAATCAGGTAATATATTTTGGTACAGATAACAATATGAATTACCGGGCTTATCTGGAAAAAGGCTCCTATGAATTAATGCAGGGAAGTCAAGTGGTTGATACTTTTGAAGTGACAGGTTCAGGCACAAAAGATTTTACGATTAAGTTATACCGGATTACCGGTAAGCTCGCAAAGAAAAATCTTGAGTTTGTGGATATTAATGATAAGAAAAATACGGTGCTTGCATTTGCATATAAAGGTAGTTACACGGCATATTTGAAACCTGGTACTTACGATGTCCTATATAATGATATTACGTTGGATAGGATTGAAGTAACATCGCAGGATATTAAAAAAGATTTTTCAATTGCAATGTGTTCAGGCAGAATACTGGACGCTACCCAAACCGAGCTTCCGGCAAATCGGTATGATAGTTATGAGATTGAAATTAAAAAAGATGGCGAATTTTTCAAGACTATTCGTTTAGCAGGATATTTGCAGGACAAAGGTTCCGGATATGAAATTGGTCTTCCGAAAGGAACATATGAGTTCTTTTTTGAAGAAAATTCACTTGGCAGTGTCACAATTACGGATGAGGATGTGGAGAAAGATTTGTGTCTGCCGATTCGGTATGTCAAATTCCGCGTGCTGGACAAACAAAACAATGTGATTAAGCCGGACAGCACCATCGAAGTTTCAAATGTTGATACAAATAAGCAGTATTGGTATCACCCAAAAGATAAAAATGGAGTTTTGCTACTTCTTGGAAATTATAAAGTCAACTCCGTGGAAGGCTTAACGAGCAAAGGATATGAATTTTCGGTTACGAAAGACACGGAACTTGTGGATGTAACAACTGACGTTTGCCGGGTTAGCGGTACTTGCCGGATTGTTGGTGAAAAAGGCGGTAAGTATCAGATACTTGCCTATAAGACTAACAGTAATATGATTTATGCGTATCCGGAGGATGGCAAATACGAAATGTTTTTGGAGGCAGGCGTATATAACTTTATCATTACTTACACCGACGAGAAAAATTCGAAAGAGCATACGCTTGTACGGCAGAAAGTGACGGTGCCGGATGCGCCGTATGAGAAGAATTTTGATATAGTGGCTGGAAGCCTATCCGGTCAGCTGACATGGAAAGATGGCACCAGTGCGATGTACAGTGAAAGCTCATTATGTTTGTGCTCGGATGGGTTTGCTAGTGGTGATATTACAGCTGACTTGAAAGCGGATGGAAGTTTCTCATTTTCCTATGTTCCATATGGCACGTATACGATGAAATTGGATAATAAAGACATTGGAACCGTTACAATAAATTCGGCGGACAAACAGCAGGATTATACCATTAACGGATATCAAATCGCGGTCGTTGTCAAAGAAGCCAATGGAGAATTTGCAAAAGATAAGTGGATACGTGTCGAGAAAGATGAAAAAACAGAGTATTATTATGTAGACAATGACAAAGGATTGGCACTAGTTATTGTTGATGAGCCGGGCACTTATGAGGTGTGCAGTTATGATAATGGCAATAGGATTTCCTACGGAACGGTTACCGTGACAGATAAAAATGTGTCATGTACTCTGGCGGCGGAGTGACGGAGAGTAAAATGGATGTTAGAAAAGCCAACATTATATGTTGACTTTTCTAACATCATAATATATAATAAGGTTGCTGGCAAATATAGGAGGACAAAAGGATGAAAGCAATTTATGAACGAATTAAAGGATGCAGAAACCAGCTTCACTTATCACAGGAATATGTGGCAAAATTTCTAGGAATGAATAGAACCACATATACACAATTAGAAAATGGTAATAGAAAAATTACGGCAGAGGATATTTTGAAATTAAGTAAATTATTTGGTGTATCGGCAGATGCGTTGTTGAACAAAGATGAAATCAGCCAGCCAGCAGCGGTATTTGCACGTAGCTTTCAAAATTTGGATGAGGAGGATCAGGCAGAGATTATGAATCTGATTCGATTCAAAGAACAAATGAAATTAAAGAGGTGAAAATGATAGAAGATTTTAGAACGAAAGCGAAGGGATTTACGGATGCAGAGACTATGGCGGCTGAATATTTAGCCGCCTATTTTGATAATCAAACGATTTGTTATCCATTAAGTCCATTTAAAATGTTAAAAGATGAAGGCGTTCATTTTTTTATTCAAAATTATAGCAAATTGGAGGGAGTATACATCCCGGCAAGTGACGAGAAGGATGTTGCAGTAGTAGGGATTAATGCAAATCGGGCAATTACCAGGCAACGATTTACGGCAGCTCATGAATTGTGTCATCATTTTCGAGATGCGGATAAACAGGTTGCGTGTCCTATCGGAACGAACAATGAGATAGAATCATTCGCCGAGGCTTTTGCGGCAGCTGTCTTGATGCCATTGCAGGAATTGAAGTATAAAATTGCGGAATATAAAGATGATACCGGTAATGTTAGCTTTGATGGTGTATTAGAGATTGCAGATTATTTTGGTGTTAGTTTTGAGGCGTGTTTAAGCAGAATTGTTTATAAGTTTCATGCAATTGAAGGGGATATTCAGTGGGAAGAATTGAAAATGAGAAAGTGTAAATATAAGCCCGATAAAAAGCGTGAAAAGAGGGGAATGACATATGCAAATCTTTATGCGGATTTAATAGATAATTACGAGGATGGCTTGAGGTTTGTGCCAAATGATTTTGCAAAAAATATTTTTGTAAACACTTATATTTATAATGATAGCCGGATGGAAGGTCTGAATGTTACACTTCAGCAAGCATCGGAAATTGTGACTGATTTAAGAATGAATACTCAAAACAGCGATTATTGTGATGAAGTACATGAACCTTATATGTCAATTGCAGGGCATTACTTAATGTATAGGCATATATTTGAATTGCCGGTAAAAGATAAGATTTCTATCTATGATATGTTTTCCTTGAACAAAAATTTATTTGCGTATTATCCACACCCCGAATTTGGAGGAAATCCACGTCAAAATAATGTACTTGTAATTGGTGCAAAATTTGAGACAGTTGATTATCATGATATATTTGGGAAATTGGAAGAACTTGATTTAGAGATTAAAAACTTTTTTTCAAATAAAAGAAGATTCTGCTTTAGTGAGTATATAAAACATGTAGCAAGAATCCACCATAGACTGACTGTAATTCATCCGTTTCCGGAGGGAAACGGCAGGACAACAAGGGCATTTATGAATGTACAGCTAGTTAGGGCAGGAATTTCGCCGTTGTATATTAAAGTTGGGGAGAAGAGGAAATATATTAAAGCACTGGAAATTGCAGATATACGGAAAGATTATGAGCCACTTTATGAAATTATATTCAAAGTTATCTTAAGGTGCAGCGCAGAATTATCTAGCAATTATATTTAATTGGTCTGAGATGAAAGTTCACTCTTATTTTTCTTGACGCCCCTAACAATTTCATATAAAATTAAGAAAACATAATTTTTCTATAACACAATGGAGGGATATAATATGAAAAAAGTAAGAAGTGCAGTCGCTTTCTTACTTGTGTTTGTGCTGAGCTTTTCTGTGATTCCACAGAATGTTTTCGCGGCCAAGAAGAAGGTGAAACTGAGCAAAAAATCAGTAACGGTAACGGTTGGAAAGACCGTTAAGGTTAAGTTGAAGAACAACAAAAAGAAAGTGAAGTGGACGGTTACATCCGGCAAGAAAAATGTGAAACTGAGTAAAAAGAAAAAGACAAGTGTCACGATTCAGGGTAAAAAAGCCGGAAAAGCAAAGGTGCAGGCGAAAGTCGGCAAGAAAAAGTTTGTCTGTAAGGTGACGGTAAAAAAAGCCGGAACCAATCAAAATACAGATAAGAATAACGGCAAAAAAACAGCAAAACCAACAGCAAAAACAACGGTAAAGCCGACCGAAAAGCCGTCTCTGCCGTCGACTCCGACACCAAAGCCGGACAATGAGCCGACAACGACGCCGATTGAGACGATGATGCCACCGGATGAGACACCGGCACCAACGGTGAAACCGGAGTCAAATTATCAGGGGCTTTATGCTGAAAAAGAGCCATTGATTATCAGTTCCGTTGCATTTGAAAAAGATGTTCCGTCGTATTCGCTGAATTATAATGATATTTATGTAATCTCCGAAGAGGCTGATTCTCTGAAGGAGTTTGTGCCGGACGTGACAAAATGTACATATACCGTTTATTGTTACGGGAAAAAAGCGGAAGTAAAGTCAATTACCGATGTTGTCTGGCATGACGATGAGGAATGGCAGAAGCCGTATTATTCATTCCTGCTTACGGCTGAGCAGGGTGGCAAGGAGTATAAGCAAACAGTTACGATGAAACTTGCCCGCGAGGATTCAGAAGAAGGCTCGGAGAATGGTATGACGTGGCTTTCTTTGCAGGCAGATGGTGAAAAGTATGAGTTAGAACAAAGTCTGCATGATGAAGAAGGGGAAAGCAGATATTATTTTAAGGATAAAGAAGCTGATACTTCAAAGATTCAAAAAGCAGAAAATATTAAACTTGTTGGTGTCTACGAGGAGCAGCAGTATACATTGAATGCAAGAAAGGAATACTGCGATGAGTTTTTTGTGAGTGTTATCAGTGATTCTTTTGAGAAAGAAAATCTGGAAGTTGGCTCAGGTACGGTTTACATGGATACCAAGACAGATTCTTATTTTCATATAGATGCATTTACCTCAACAAAAGGTGAGGTGAATTTATATCGGGGATACAGTGAAGAGCGCTTTGTGTATGAGCCGGCGTTAGAAGAAGGCAAAACATTAAAAGACATATTTACAAATGTAGTGGAAGAGTTAAAGATTTACCGTGCAGTTTATAATAATGTATATTGGAATGCTGAAAATATTGAGATTCGGAATGTGGTCTGGCATGATGAGCCTTATTATGACGACGAAACGGACCATGGCTATTATTCCTTTAACATTGTGCTGACAGTGGATGGACAGGAAAATGAGCAGTCGTATGTGCTGGTGGAAAAACAGAAAACTTATGCAGTGTCCGGAAAATTGACGACAGAAGACGGGCTTCCGATTGCAGAAGCAGAAGTTTTATTGTCTAAGTTAAGCGGTGAGGAATGTGAATACACCATTGAGACGGATAAGAACGGACTTTTTGAAGCTGATTTGCAAAAAGGTACCTATCAGTTTGAACTGGGGCAGACGTTTACGGTAGAGGACAGTGATGTAGTGCATAACGAGAAACTTCCGGTTTATAAAATCACCGGTAAGGTAACAAGAACAGGTGCGAATACGCCGGATGTTCCGGGCTTTTACTTTGATTCAGAGGATTCTACCTGCATTTGTTTGGAAAATTTTCTGGGAGATGACAACCGTTATTATGCATATGTGCAGAAAGGAACATACACAGTTCAATCCTCTGGGTACTCGGTTGACACCGTGGAAGTAACCGGAAGTGGAACTCATGATATTACAATGGAACTTGCACTTGTGTCAGGAAAAGGTTCCGGGTATTATAAATTTGTAGATACCGAGGATGAAAATAATTACTATTGGGCATTTTCAGCATTTGATTCGTACAGCATCTACTTAAAGCCGGGTACTTATTATGTAAAAATAGAAGATGCTACAGTTGATACCATTGAAGTGTCACTTGGTGAGATGACAAAGGATTATGAGATGTATTCCTGCAAGGGTGAGCTGTTAGACATGGCAGGACTTCAAATTCCAAAAGACTTGTATGGAAATTACGAGATTTTGGTTATGAGAAATGAAGTGGTTTATAAGAAATTATTCATGACGCCAAATGATATATCTGGTTTCAAATTTGACGTTTTAGCCGGCGAATATGAGTTTTTGCACAACGGAAAATCGGTTGGCAAGATGACAGTTACTGATTCCAATGTTGTGAAAGATTTAACGATGCCATACAAATATGTAAAAATTAAAATGCTTGATGCAGAAGATGAGTTAATATCGATATATCCGACACGGAGACTTAAATTTGCAAATAAGGGTACGAGCAGCATTTACTACTACTATATGTATGATGATGAGTCTGGGAATTATACATCGAATGTCGTGCTGCCAACCGGCGATTACCAGTGTGTCGATTATTACTGTATGCCAAGTATAGGAGACTATGGCTTTACAGTGGATGGTTCAAGCGATACTGTTGTTATCAATACAAACGTGTATAAGATATCCGGCAGCTGTAAGGTAAATGGAGCCGAGGCGTCCGATGATACATGGGTATACTTGCACAAAAAAGGAGATGCAACAGAACTTTCGAATTATACATTTGATGACGGAAAATATGAATTCTATGTAGAGCCGGGAGAGTATGAGATAAAAGTGTCTCTAGATTCCGGAATGGTTACCGCAGCGGACATAACGATTACCGATGCATCTGTTACGAGAGATTTGGAGTTAGAAGAGTAAAACGATGGAGGTAGTTTGATTGCAGATTACACATGGAGGGATATGATATGAGAAAAATGAGACGAAAACTCGCCGTCTTGCTTGTATTTGTGCTGGCATTTACGATGCTGCCGCAAAATGTACTGGCGGCAAAGAAAAAGGTGAAACTGAGCAAAAAATCAGTAACGGTGACAGTTGGAAAGACTGTTAAGATTAAGTTGAAAAACAACAAAAAGAAAGTGAAGTGGACGGTTGTATCCGGCAAGAAAAACGTGAAACTGAGTAAAAAGAAAAAGTCCGGTGTTACGATTAAAGGTAAAAAAGCCGGAAAAGCGAAAGTGCAGGCGAAAGTCGGCAAGAAAAAGTTTGTCTGCAAGGTGACGGTGAAGAAGCAGACGTCAGATAAAAACAGCGGAAAAAAGACAGCAAAACCGACGACAAAATCGACGGTAAGACCAACGCAGGTACCGAGCCCGACACCACTGCCGACTAAGGGGCCGGAGCAGACGATGCTTCCACCGGATGAGACACCGGAACCAACGGTAGAACCGGGGAAAAACTATCAAGGACTTTATGCGGAAAATGAAGAACTTATCATCAGCTCGATTGCTTTTGAAAAAGAAGTCGATTATTATTTGAGTTATAACAATATTTACGTGTGTGAGGGGGAGGCAAATTCGCTGAAAGACATCGTGCCGGATGTGACAAAATGTGAGTTTACGGTTTATTGTTATGGAAAGAAGGCAGAGGTAAAATCGATTTCGGACGTCGCGTGGAATGAAAAAACATCAAAGGGAAAAGGCAGTTATACCTTTTCAATAACAGCAGCACTCGATGGCAAAGAGTATACAAAGACGGCTAAAATGATGCTTGGGCTGTCACAGAACGAAACCTTTGATAAAGTATTTGATAATGGATTTACGCTGCTTACGTTACAGGCAGATGACAGAGAGTATGAATTAGAGAGAGGTTTAGCAAAAGATCCTAATGGCGATAGTTCCCATTTCAGTTATTATTATTTTAAAGATAAAGACGTGGACACAGAGGACATAAAAGATGCAAGTACGAAAAAAATAACCGGCATTTATGAAGATGAGAAGATAACACTGGATATAGAGGATATCAGTGTGCTGAAGGAAAGTATTATGTTCAGACCTTCATCTTATAAAAGAGGAAGACAATTCCTGGAGCTTAGTTATGTCGATATTTATGTGAAAGCGGAAAATTACTTTATGATAGACGCCTTTACATCAACAAAAGGAGCGGTAAAATACAGTGATTATATGGTGGGAGACAATCAGGGCTTTATCTATGACGAAACGATAGAAGACGGTAAATCGTTGAAGGATATATTTACGGATTTATCAAAAAATTTGAAGATATACCGCACGATTTATCGTAATGTCTACTGCGTAGATAACAGCATCCGTAACGTTGTCTGGCATGATGAGCCTTATTATGCGGGAAAAGAAGATAAAGGATATTATACGTTTGACCTTGTGATAACGGTTGATGGCAAAGAGATTAAGCAGTCGTATGTGCTTGTTGAACAGCAGAGAAAGTATACAGTGTCCGGAAAACTGGAGACAGAAGATGGGCTGCCGATTGCAAATGCTGAAGTTTCGTTATATAAATGGAATGAGGAACATTGGTCGCATGATGACACAATTAAGACCGATGAGAAGGGGAATTTCACGACTAAACAATCAAAGGGAGAGTACAAAATTTATTTGGGAGAATCATTTTCTGTTGAGAGTGACATGCAGCATGATGAGAAGCTTCCGGTTTATAAAATGTCCGGCACGGTAAAGAGAACTGGTGCACAGACAATGGATATCCCTAATATTTGGATTTCGGCAACAGACAATAGTGATGTCCTTTATGGTAGTGATTTCGATGATGACAATCATTATTACAGATACCTGACAAAAGGAACCTATATAATTTATGTAGGTAGTTATGAATTTGATAGGTTTGAAGTGACTGGCAGTGAAGAACGCGATATTACGTTGGATTATGCGCGAATTTTTGGAAAATGCAGCAACACGTATTTATATAAAAATGTGGATGGCAGCGACGATTTTGTATATGCTTCTGTCACAAATGGATGGTATAATGTTTATTTGAAGCCGGGAACTTATCAAGTAATTGATGGTGCTACTGTCATTGATACGATTGATGTGGAGCTTGGTGATACAAGGAAAGATTATATCGAACATTCCTGCAAAGGCAACCTGCTTGATGTATCTGGTCTTGCAATTCCGGAAGAAGTGAGTGGAACCAGAAGCTATGCGATTTCTGTCAAGAGAAATGGGGAACAGTATAAATCAATTAATGTTCCGATGGATGGTAAAGAGAATGCGTTTGATTATGAATTGGATTTGCTGGACGGCGAATATGAGTTTTTCTATGCGGGCACCAGCGTTGCCAAAGTTACAATCGACGGCTCCGATGTTGTGAAAGATTTAACGCTGCCAATGAAATATGTAAAAATCAAATTGCTTGATGCCGAAAATAATGTAATTCCATTATCGAAGAAAAACTATGTGAAGAAAACCACGGAATCCGGAAATTTCTATTATTTATTGGGAGGTCTGGCAGGTTATTCCACACATGCAATGCTTCCGCTTGGAACTTATGTGTTTGGCACGAATAACACAAATATACAGAACTTGCAGAGTAAGACATTTACGGTTACCGAGGAAGATGATGTGGTTTCTGTGAATACACAACTGTATCAAGTAAGTGGTTATTGCAAATTGAATGGGGTTAATGTTTCAGATGATGCAAGGATAACATTATTTGACAAAGATTCGTCTTCGACTTGTGCAGCAAACGATATGAAGGATGGCAAATATTCTGTGTATGTAACGACGGGAGAGTATAAGATGATAATATCCGGTTCGGTGGGAATATTAGCATCTGAGGAGATAACAGTAACGAGTGCTTCGGTTGGGAAAAATTTTGATATAGAGGTTGGCAAACTGACCGGAAAACTTACATGGGAAAATGGTAGTTCCTTTACCGATTTTGATACGGATATGTGGCAGATTTGTTTGCAAAGGCAAGAGCCATATTATTCGGACCGTGTGGCAAGATTAGAACAGGACGGTTCTTTTGAAGTAAAGGATATTTTATTTGGTACCTACGAGGTGCTTATGTATTCAGAGTATAACAATGCGAGTGTAAAAGTAGGTACGATAACGATTGACAGTAAAACAAAGAGTCAGGATTTTGTGATTCCCGGATATGCCGTTCATGTGAAGATGTTAGATAGTGAAGGAAATCCTATGGAATATAAACAGGCTTCTTTTGTAAATACAGAGGATGAAACGGATATAAAATATTTTTATACAAATAGTGAAGGCGAAGTTTATTTGATTGTTAATAAACCTGGCACTTATAAGGTTATATTTGAGGAAGGTGGCTATGGAAGTGGAAATTTTGCTTCCTACGGAACGGTAACGGTGACAGATAAAAATGTATCTGTGACACTAAAAAAATCTGAACCTTGACGGACAAAAACCATTGTGCTATACTAGGGTTTGACGAGGACGTCACAAGCGAAAGTTTGTGACGTCCTTTTTTTATGCGATGAACCAAAGACATAAGTGGCAAAGGAGGTTATCAAAATGGATACAGCAATCAAATTTTTATATTTAAGTGAACCGGATATGATTCGGGCAGGTGTGACGGATATGGATGCCTGTGTGGAGGCAATGGAAGATTTATTGTTGACTTTACATAAAGGGGACTATGTGATGGGTGGAAAAAATCACAACTCCCATGGCTGCATGGTGACTTTTCCGGATGACCCGGAATTTGAGGGAATGCCGAAAAATGCAGAGGACAGACGATTCATGGCAATGCCGGCATATCTTGGCGGACGTTATCAGATGGCGGGGATGAAGTGGTACGGCTCGAACATGGAAAATAAGAAAAAAGGGCTGCCACGTTCCATTTTGATGATGATGTTAAATGATAAAGATACGGGGGCACCGCTTGCGATGATGTCGGCAAACCTTTTGAGTTCTTACCGGACAGGAGGAATTCCCGGTGTTGGCTGCAAATATTTAGCAAGAGAGGATGCAAAAACAGTCGCTATTATTGGACCCGGTGTGATGGGAAAAACGTCCCTTCGTGCCTTTGTCAGTGTGAGACCAGGCATTGATACGGTGAAGATTAAGGGACGTGGACAAAAGTCTATCGATTCATTTGTTGCATTTGTCAAAGAGGAATGTCCGGGAATCAAAAATATTGTGATTTGTGATTCTATTGAGGAAGCTGTAAAAGACAGCGACATTATCAGTATGACAACAACGGTAAAGGACAGCGAGGCTGAATTTCCTTATATTGATACGAAATGGATTAAAAAAGGTGCACTAATCAGTATGCCTTCGGCGGCTCGTTTTGATGAAGATTTTCTTGTAAATGGCTGTAAAAAGGTTGTGGACAACTACAAATTGTACGAGGCGTGGGAGGAGGAATACCCATATCCGACTTACGATCAGGTGCAGATTGTAGGAAGCAAATTTACGGATTTAAAACAGATGGGGAAAATTACAAGAGAGGACATTATTGATGTGGCAGATGTGATTACCGGTGAGAGAAAAGGACGGGAAAGCGAAGATGAAATTATCGTATATTCTGTCGGAGGCATGCCGGTTGAGGACATCGCGTGGGGAACTACTGTTTACCGCCGTGCCTTAAAAGAGGGCATTGGCGTGGAACTGCCATTGTGGGATAAACCGGAAATGGCGTAAGAGAACAAGGGGGAATCGACATGGAGAAAAACAAGAAATTAGGATTAGGAAGTGTGGTTTCTGTTTCTGTCGGACTTGTCATTGCGACAAGCTGTCTGGTGTCATTGGGACAGGGAGCAGGAACAGTGGGAATCCCATTTATTGGTGCGATGATTATTGCCTGTCTGCTGAATATGACAACAGTTGCTTCGCTTTCTGAGTTAAATGGTCTGATGCCAAACACGACCGGAGGACTGGCACAGTACACACTTGCCTGTATGGGGCCGTTTCCCACCATGATTTCTATGGTGGGAGGGTATCTGATTTGTAACATTTTGTCGTGTGGTGTTGAGGCATCGATTTTTGCTTATGCCATGTCGCAGACGCTTCATCTGCCGATTCCAAGCATCGGCTACACCATTATCATGACGGTAATCGTTATGGTGGCAAACCTGTTTGGTGTCGATATGTTTGCTAAAATTCAGAATTTGGTTGCATTTCTTTTGGTGGGTTCGATGGTTGTTATGGGAATTATAGGTGCCCTGGGTCTTGGAACCGGACAGGTTGTTTCCCAGCCGGCAAGCATGTCAACGAATTTCTCTGATATCGTGTCGACGACAGCGGTGGCATTTTGGCTGTTTATTGGTGCCGAATATGTCATTCCGATATCCAAAGATGTAAAAAATGCCAAACGAAATGTGCCGCTTGGTATGATGATTGGCTTGGGACTTATTTGTCTGGTACAGGCAATCATGGTATTAGGTTTTCATAATTATACGCCGTGGGCCGAACTGACAGAATCCGCCGCACCGCATTTGTTATATGGTGAGAATCTCCTTGGCGGAGCCGGAAAATACTGGATGACAATGGTGGCTGCCCTGGCGGTTATCAGCACACAAAATTCAACGGTAAGTGGTCTTTCTAACATTTGTCAGGGCATGGCAAAAATGAATATGATGCCACAGTTTTTTGCCAAGACAAATAAAAGAAAAGTACCATTTTTCGGTGTAATATTTGTCAGTGTTACCATTTTGATTTTTGCTTTTATTAGTGACAGTTCCTCCTCAGCAATCTCATTTTTGATTCTGGTTGGCTCTGTATTTTGGATGATTTCGTATATTTTAGCACATATTGACGTGCTGATTCTGCGAAAAAGAGTTCCAAATGCACCTCGTTCCTTTAAGGTTCCACTCGGCAAAATACTACCACTTATCGGAATTTTAGGAACAACCTACATGATTTTGAATATTTCAACCGACTCGGCAGAGCGGTTAGCTATCTGGGGCGTAACCGGAATTGCCTTTTTGATTCTTGGTGTCTATTCGTTCTTTTGGATTAAATACAAAATGCGGATGCCAGTCTTTAAGAGCGTGCCGATGGAGGAAGTTATGGCGATGGAAAATGATTTGTATTATGTGATACGAAAAGAGAAGGGGATTTGGAGGTAGCCGTGTTTTGGGGTTTGCCATAAATGAACAGAAAACTTTGCGTCTCATGGGCGTTTTCACTCATTGAGTGCGTAGCGGTATGGGCACTGAAACCACCAGTGTCGCATACCGACGCACTCAAAACCCATGAGTCACAAAGTTTTCTGTTCATTTATGGCAAGCCCCAAAAGACGGGCTGTACGTTTTTGGTAGAAATTTGTTGCTCCAAAACTGATTTAAATTTTCTTCGACAACTCTTCTTCTATGATTTGCCCCATAGAGTTGCATTTTTACGTTGAAATTAGGCTTTATCAGCAAAAATCACGTATTAATTGCAACGCTTTTTGGTGATTGTAACCTTTTTGGTTGTTTTATTTTGAAAAGCAGGCGAAAGCATGCAACGTTTTTGAACTTTTGTGAGGTTTTAGGTTGCATAAGCTTCTCTCCGGCATTTAACACAAATTTTTTCTCTTAATGAACTGAGAACAAAAAATCATTCCCCGGCATATATTGAAAGCAATAGTGTCAGGGGATGATTTTTTATGGAGCCAAAAGAGTTTTGTCTAGATTTGTCTGTTGTTTTGCGGCGGACACCGCAGGCAATGGCAGTGGTACGGGGAATTGAGACGTACCCGGAAATTTATGGAGAGGTACGTTTTTATCAAATGGAAGCCGGTGTGTTAGTGGCAGCGGAAATCGAGGGGCTGCCGGTGGAAAGTGCGCCGTGTGATAATCCGGTCTTTGGTTTTCACATTCATGAGGGCGGCAAATGCGACGGAAACAACGAGGATATGTTAGCCGATACCGGAGGTCATTTTAATCCCAATAATTGTCTGCATCCATATCATGCGGGGGATATGCCGCCGCTATTTGGAGCGAACGGCTATGCTTTTATGGCATTTTTCACAAACCGTTTCAAAGTTTCTGATGTTATAGGAAGAACAGTTGTCATTCATGCCAAACCGGATGACTTCATGACACAGCCATCCGGGGCGTCCGGTGAAAAAATTGCCTGTGGGGTAATCGGCTGATTTTAGGTGCCAGTGTTGACAAAATGTGCTATACTTATTCTTATCATAAAAGATAGGAGTGACGCAGCATGAAAAGCAAACAGATTCTCTCGCTTTCCCTTGCCGCATGCCTGACGATTGGCTCTCTTGCCGGAGCAGGTGAGGTGCAGGCAAAAGCAAAAGCGAAAAAGCCGGTATTGTCAAAAACAAAAATGACTGCCTATATCGGCAAGACAAAGACATTGAAGGTTAAGAAAAACGGAACGAAAAAAATCGTGAAAACCAAATGGACTTTGTCCGGAAAAAAAGTGGCAAAACTGTCGAAAAAGAAAAAGACATCGGTAACCGTTAAGGGATTAAAAAAAGGCACCGCGACAGTAAAAGCTAAGGTTTGGTATCAGAAGAAAGGTACCAAAAACAAGAAAAAAGTTACTTTAAAATGTAAGGTGAGCGTAACAAAATATGTTTCTAAAGCGGCAAAGAAAAAGGCGAACGTGTTAAATGCGACGACGAAGTATCAGCCGCTTGCCAAGTTGGCAGCACAGCATGGATTCAAGTTGGGAACTGTTGTAAATTACACAAATGTTACGACAGACGACAACTACAAAAATCTTGTGAAATACCATTTTAACAGTTTGACAGCAGGAAATGAGTTTAAGGCATATTCGCTTTTAGACCAGGCAAAATCCGCAAAGAGCAAAGATGGTATGCCGGTAATGAATTATGACAAGGCAGATACGATTATTTCATTTGCCAAGGAAAACGGAATCCAAATGCGCGGACATGTTCTTGTGTGGCATGCGTATATGTGTGACTGGTTCTTCCGCGAGGGCTATGACACAAGTAAGAAATATGTAAGCAAGGCGGTTATGCAGAAACGTCTTCAGTATTATATTAAAGAAGTAATCACTCATTTTGAAAAGAAATATCCGGGTGTAATTTACTGCTGGGATGTCGTAAATGAGGCAGTAGCAGACCAGAATGTAGGGGATGATAACAGAAACCTGCGTAAAGATAATCAGTTTTACAAAATCCTTGGCAGCGATTATGTGGAGCAGTCGTTCCTCTATGCGAAAAATACGGTAGATGAGCTGGGTGCCGATATTAAGCTGTACTATAATGATTACAATTCATTTTACAAATCAAAACGTGAAGAAATTGTAAATCTGGTTAAGAGCATTAACAGTTATGCCAAGGACGCCAAAGGAAATGTCCGCAAACTGTGTGACGGCGTTGGCATGCAGGGCTACATCGGCGGTTACGGAACTCAGAATGGCTGCATGAATGAGCAGAATATTTCGGATATTAAGAAATCAATTGAGACGTATGCAGCACTTGGCTGTGAAGTTCAGGTGACCGAAATGGCAGTAAGAAACTATATGAATACAAAGGAAATGCAGAAAAAACATGCGGAATTTTATAAGAAATTATTCCAGATGTTTGTGGATGTGAATGCCCTTCCGGCAGATTGTTCCGGTAAATCGGCAGAAGAAATCAAAAAACTGGAGGAGAGCCGTCCGTTGAAAGCGGTTTCAATCTGGGGCTGGCAGGATGACCCGTCGCTTGAAGATAATAATTACAGTTATTCCATGAATGGACCATACTGTGGTTTGTTTACCGAGTTGTATGCGGTGAAGGATTCGTTTAAGAATGTGTATGAGGTTCTTGCAAATAAAAGAATTTAAGGGTGTTGACATTTCAAATTTTCAAGATTATAATAGCGGTAACACGTAGATGAGACGAGTAAAGCGCAGAACATGTCAGAGAGAAATGCCTTGTGCTGGAAGCATTTTCATGGGAACCGTTTGAAAACTACCTCGGAGTGACCCCAATCCGGTCCGGTGACCCCGTTATCGTCAGAATGAAGCCGGGATGATTTATTACTATTTCGTCCAACAAGGGTGGAACCGCGAGAACATTGAATTAATGGCCTCGTCCCTTCGAACTATAACAGCGAGAAGGGATGAGGCCTTCTTGTATATTGAATGAAAACAGGAGGAATTGACATGAAAGTAACACTTAAAGATGGTTCAAGCAAAGAGTATTCACAGGCAATGAGCATTATTGATATTGCCAAAGACATCAGTGAAGGACTTGCCAGAGTGGCATGCGTTGCCGAGTTAGACGGCGAAGTTGTGGATTTGCGCACAATGGTAGATGGCGAGCACACACTGAATATTTTGACATTTGACAGCGACGAAGGAAAAGCAGCATTCCGTCACACTGCATCCCATGTGCTGGCACAGGCGATTAAAAGATTGTATCCGGATGCGAAATGTGCCATCGGACCTTCGATTGAGGACGGTTTCTACTATGATTTTGATATAGCACCATTAGACCGTGAGGCGCTGGACAAGATTGAAAAAGAAATGAAAAAGATTGTTAAGGAAGGTGCGGCATTAGAGCGTTTTACCCTGCCAAGACAAGAGGCAATTGATTTGATGAAAAAACGTGAGGAGCCATACAAGGTTGAATTGATTGAAGATTTACCGGAAGATGCCGAGATTTCTTTCTATCAGCAGGGCGAATACATTGATTTGTGTGCCGGTCCTCATTTGATGAATACAAAACCGTTAAAGGCAATGAAACTGATTTCTTCTTCCGGTGCTTACTGGAGAGGCAATGAGAAAAATAAAATGCTTACCCGTGTATACGGAACTGCTTATACAAAAAAAGCGGATTTGGATGCTTATCTGGAGCATTTGGAAGATATTAAAAAACGCGACCACAATAAATTGGGACGTGAACTGGAACTGTTTACCACCGTTGATGTAATCGGTCAGGGACTTCCTCTTCTGATGCCAAAAGGTGTACAGGTTATTCAGACTTTGCAGCGCTGGATTGAAGATGAGGAAGAAAAGCGCGGTTACATGAGAACGAAGACACCGTTGATGGCAAAATCTGATTTGTACAAGATTTCCGGTCACTGGGATCACTACAAAGAAGGTATGTTTGTTCTTGGTGATGAGGAAAAGGATAAGGAAGTATTTGCACTTCGTCCGATGACCTGTCCATTCCAGTATTATGTTTACAAGGCAAGTCAGAAATCCTATCGTGACCTGCCATGTCGTTATGGTGAGACATCAACATTGTTCCGTAATGAGGATTCCGGTGAAATGCACGGCTTGACTCGTGTGCGCCAGTTTACAATTTCCGAGGGACATTTGATTGTGCGTCCGGACCAGATGGTAAAAGAATTTAAGGATTGTATCGCTCTCGCTCAGTACTGTTTACAGACACTTGGTGTTGAGGAAGATGTAACGTATCATTTGAGTAAATGGGATCCTGAAAATCGTGAAAAATATATTGGCGAGCCGGAAGTATGGAATGAGACAGAAGAAGATATCCGCCGGATTCTGACAGAACTCGATATTCCATTTACTGAGGATGTCGGAGAGGCCGCTTTCTACGGACCAAAAGTAGATATCAACGCAAAGAATGTATACGGTAAAGAAGATACCATGATTACCATTCAGTGGGATGCACTTTTGGCTGAACAGTTTGATATGTATTATATTGATGAAAATGGTGAGAAAGTACGTCCATACATCATTCACAGAACATCCATTGGATGTTATGAGAGAACGTTAGCATGGCTGATTGAGAAATACGCCGGTGCATTCCCAACATGGCTTTCACCGGAGCAGGTACGTGTTCTGCCGATTTCTGAGAAATATCTCGATTACGCAAACAGCGTGGAAGAGAAATTAAAAGCGAATGGCATCCGCAGCAGCGTGGACAGCCGTTCCGAAAAAATCGGTTACAAGATTCGCGAGGCAAGACTTCAGAAAACACCGTATATGCTCGTCGTTGGACAGAAAGAACAGGAAGAGGGCGTCGTATCCGTTCGCAGCCGTTTCAAAGGAGACGAGGGTGCGCAGTCTTTGGATGCGTTCATTGATGACATTTGCAAGGAAATCCGTACGAAAGAAATTCGTAAGGTAGAAGTGACACCGGAGAGCAAATAAGCGGGAGGTTTGTATGCAGCAGAATAGACAGACAAATGCAAAAGCGATTGCATCGTTAGTGCTTTCATGTGCTTCGATGGTTTGTTGTATGCAATGGTCCATTTCTTTGGTAATGGCAGTGCTTGGCATTGTATTTGGAATTTTGGGGCTTCGGGATGATAATCCGAATCAGGAAGATGCAGCAATTGCCGGTATCGTTGTGGGAGTGGCAGGGGTCATCCTTGCCATTGTCGTAGCGGTGCTGCTAATAAAAATTACGAATAATTCGTCGCTGCAGCATCTGGAACAGGCAGCAGCCTATTTCGCCCCATACGGCAGGATATAGAAATGGAGGAATCTATGACAGATATAAATCGACACAGAGGGCTTGCAATTGCCTCTCTTGTATTAGGTGGAATTTCCTGTTTTTGTTGTTTTGGAACAGGTATTGGCGTAATCCCTGCCGCAATCGCCCTTGTCTTTAGCATTATTGCAGTGGCAAAAGGTGGTAAAAATGCAAGAAAATTAGGAATTATCGGATTGATTTTAAGTGCCATCGGTCTTATTTTAAATGCCGTGATTTTGGCATACGGAATCTGGATGATTCGCTGGGACCACATGACAATTGAAAATTTATCCTCAATTCAGAACTTAAATCCTGCGAACGAAAAAGACATCATCGAGTGGCTTCAGCAGTTTATTAAGATTGATATATCGGGGATGGTAAATTAAAAGGGTGTTGATATTTTTTGAGTTCCGTAATTTGGTAGAAAAGTTTTGTATCTCGTGGGCACTCCCGTTTGTTGAGTGCGTAGCGGTATGGGCGCTGAAACTACCAGCACCACATACCGACGTAC
>ERZ808240.2150-NODE-2150-length-22373-cov-10.720450_pt1 | contig 22373 bp, 25 predicted proteins | sample MGYA00521084_ERZ808240 | MGnify/ENA primary metagenome ERZ808240 (study PRJEB31516, sample SAMN03275571) | gut metagenome | biome: mammalia-associated habitat; material: feces | host: Papio cynocephalus | place: Kenya | collected 2012-08-06 ...
TGAAGAGGAAAATGGTGTTCAGCGACCTATGCTTCAACTAAATTGCGGAAGAACCACCTAAATCCGAAAATGACAGTCAAACAAATTTTCATGAGATTTGCTGAGTTCCTAAAAACATGAGGGCGTTGACACCCACATCCTTGATCCACGTGACACCTATGCTGATCCTGCGCAGTGGGAGGAGAAGGCGAAGGATCTCGCTGCAAGGTTCATAATGAACTTCAAGAAGTACGAGTCCCACGTGGCCGGCAAGGCTCTTGTAAAGGCTGGTCAGGTTTCTGGCTAGCCTGTTTTTTGCCTACATCAGAAAATCCTTGAGGTGAGAGTGCCCAGGTACAGGAATATCAAGCCGAGGGCCAAGCCCAGCATTGTGTATAACAACGAAATGAAAAATTCTCCGCCTTGAAGCATGGACATATTCTCGTTCATGAATGTCGAGAATGTGGTGAAACCGCCGCAGAAGCCGACGGTAAGGAACATAAGCATATCCTGCGACATCGTGGTGTGGCGGGAGGCTATTCCGTAAAAAAGACCGATCATAAAACAGCCGGCGACATTGGCCACCATTGTGCCGAGCGGAAGTGTCGCGGCAGGAAATAACTTGCAGCAACCTACTTTCACCAAATATCTTGCGATACCCCCGAGGAAACTTCCTCCACCAATTAAGAGTAATGTGCGGATCATTTACTATCTCTCCTCTTCATAAAAAATCTCGAATATGCCCCTAAGCCTTTCCGGATCGTGTATTATGTCCCTTAAGGCCTGAAGACAGGTGATGTGCTTCCCTGCCATCGATCAGACCGGTGTCGTGGAATGCAGCAGCGGCATAGCGAGAAATTATCTCATCCTCAACATACTGCACAAGTTCTTGATTCAACATATTCATAGATTATTGCCACTTTTGTCATTCATCAGTGAAGCCAACAGTCCCTTGCAGCCTTCGGTGATGTCTCTGTAGGTCTCCTCGAAGTCTCCGGTATACCATGGGTCGGAAACATCTGAAGCCATGCCTACCTAATACAGAGGGTAGCATTTTTATAGTTCACTCATTTGCAATTAGTTACAAATCACGCTTTACATATGCAAATATACACAAAAAGTTGCGCTTTTACTGCTTCTGACATGTAGCCTCGTCTTCGATACTCTTTGGACATGGCATAGCCCAGTTCGCGGACATCAATCTTGCCTGTGATTGGTGACAACTTGATTTGTACATAGCCGATCACATCGTCAGATTCTTTCCGGAATACTCCATACAGCAATGTGCCAATTCCTTGGTTGTTGAACTCTATAAATTCTATCGTTTCTTCGAGATCGTAAATATAATTATCTGACCACCATGCGGTTTCACTATCTCCGACAGTGCTGAGCAATGCTCTTGCTGCGACGGAGAAGCTATAGGCGAGTATGAGAAACAGGAATGTCGCTCTGGGTGGCATATGGAAGCGGAAAAGCTTATGCTGTCAGAGAAGGCCAGAAAAGAGAAACGCAAGAATGTGATTGAATATGTCGCTTTGCTGGTTCTTACAATTCTCGTAATATGCGGTTTAGTCTACAATGTATGGTCTGCTTTGGTCTTCTCGGGAAACTCTCTTTGGGATAATACACTCTACGGTGTAATATGTCTGTCCCTTTCCATTATTGGTTCACTGACACTCTATTACAAAAAGCGATGACCTCAAAACCACACAGAAGGTTTCGGCTCGTAGAAAAAAATGCCAAAGTACAGAATTGTCTTGTAGTATTTTCCGATTCCGGTTTATAGCATTATGGGGGCAGAATGCTCTAACTGGTCATGAAATCGTCATCCTGTGGCTTTCGTAGTCTCGGATTATGCTTCTTATGGTTTCAAGAAATTAATCGGAACCACGTAAACGCCGTCTTCGCGACGATAAGCACCGCCGACGGCTGTCAGAACCATCAGGAATGATGGCGATTTCTCATCGCTCTTTTCCTCTATTTTGCCTTTCAGCCTTTTAAGCGAGTTAGCCCCAGCCTCAATAAGTTCATCACCTCCCAGTTTTATCTCGACTGCACCCCAAGAGCCGTTATCCAGATGGATGACAGCATCGCATTCAAGCCCAGCATTGTCCCGATAATGACGAACCTCTCCAGCCAAAAAGCCGGAATATATCCTCAGGTCACGTACAGCCATATCCTCGAAAAAGAGGCCAAAACTCTCAAGATCATGACACAGGTCATAGGGCTCGACACCCAGAGAGCGGCAGGCTATTGAAGTATCCACAAAATGGCGTGTTGGCGTGGAACGAATTGAGGTCTTGGAGCGGATGTTTGGATTCCAGGCTGGCATGTCCTCGATTATGTACAGATCGTTCAGAGCCTCCATATACTCGTTATATGTCTTGACATCCATTGTGCGCTCGTTGCTCTGGCGTACATCTGCTACAATAGTCGAGACGGCGGCCTCAGTTGATACATGCCTTGCATAACTTCGAACTATCATCTTGAGTATCTCCGGATTCTTGTTGCGGAAACGTTCATTTTCGCAGTCCTCAAACACGAATAGCCCGTTATAGTAGTTTTTTGTTATCTCAATGGCTATATTTTTTTGTGCTAAAACTGAAATTGGCCATCCGCCGCGACATATAAGATAGGCAACATCAGATAACGAAAAATCTTCGTTCATGTCCCAAGGGATGTTCGGTTCTTCATTGAAAAGCGCCTCCAAGGAGACTACCCCTTTAGAATCCTTAGACTCCCACAAACTCATCGGCCGCATCTTCACAGGAGTTATTCTGCCAGCCCCACTATGGTGGACTTCAGTCTTGTCCGCAGGAGTGGAACTTCCAGTAAGAATATACTTTCCAAACTCATAATTGAAGTCGAGATCATCCTTTACCTGATTCCAAATATCAGGTGCTTTCTGCCATTCATCAATAAGTCTCGGTTTTTCCCCGTTCAAAACACCGCGCGGGTTTATCCTGGCCATGGCAATAGACTGTTTTGTATTGAGTTTTACAAAACTCTTCTGATATCTCATACATGTTGTAGTCTTTCCACAAAACTTCGGTCCGGCAACGAGTACAGCACCCGAGGTCTTGAGTTTCAGTTCAATTTCCTTTTCAATCAGCCGTTGATAGTACATACTCTGATCTTTATTGTCGACAAAGTTATATAATTCCCAAAATTTTCAATGAAAAATTCCCAAAATTTTCAATCAAGCGTGCGAGCTCGGAAAAATATTGTTTGCCTACTTGCATCAATAGAAACATAGTTATATGGAAGGTGATATTTTCAGTAGAAAAATATGTTGAATATGCTTTTATATTAAAATAATGGCTATCTTTGTGGCATGAATAATCCATTGCGACAGTTGGGAAACATCCCTGTTACGGCTTCCGTTTTGGAATCTCTGTTTCCTCATATCAGGGGCGGAAACCAGAAACTCAGGTTGCTTGAGCGTGACAAACAGATAATACGTCTCAAGAAGGGACTTTATGTGTGCAGTCCTGAAATAACAGGGAAGACCCTTTCGACAGAATTGATAGCCAATCATCTGTATGCTCCATCATATGTTTCCATGTCGTCGGCTTTGCGCTATTATGGGCTGATACCGGAAGAGGTTTACACCAAACAGTCCATGACTTTGAAGTATGCAAAGAATTTTGACACGCCGTTTGGCAGGTTTGAATATACGCATATTTCGAAGGCTGCATTCTCTGTAGGACTGACAAGTATCAAGAAGGACGGCTATGCGTTTGTGATGGCTACACCGGAAAAGGCTCTTTGTGATCTGATTGCTAATTCTCCAAAAGTGAATTTGCGCTATCTGAAAGATGTCGAGATTTATCTGGAGGAAGATATCCGGATGGAAAGGGAAGATTTTATGCAGATTGATGCCGGGATATTCGAGGAATACATCAAGGTCGGCAAAAAGGCCGATTCGATACGCACTTTACTTAAATTGCTGAAGAAATGAAGAATGAAATTTACGACAATATGCTCTCGGCATACGATATGGCTACGGAGCAGCAGAAGCGGAACGCCGTATTTGAAGTAAACCAGCAGGTAATACTTGCCGGGCTCTACAACGGCGGCTTCTTTGACGTGGCAGCTTTCTACGGCGGTACTTGCCTCAGAATTTTCAATGGCCTCCAGCGCTTCAGCGAGGATATGGATTTTTCCCTACTGGCTCCCGATGACAAGTTCGATTTCACGAAATATTTCCAGCCTATTATAGATGAATTTGCCATTGTCGGTCGTGAGGTGGAGATTAAAAAGAAGGACAAAAAGGGATTTGGAAAGGTTGAATCCGCTTTTCTGAAAGACAATACGGATGTATATGATGTGTCGTTCCTGACAGACAAATCCATAAAAATCAAAATTGAGGTTGATACCCAGCCTCCGTTGAATTTCAAAACGGAGCAAAAGCTGCTTTTACAGCCTCATTCCTTCATGACACGTTGTTTCACTTTGCCGGATTTGTTTGCCGGAAAGATGCACGCATTGGTGTACAGAGGATGGAAAAACAGGGTGAAAGGTCGTGACTGGTATGATTTTGAATGGTACGTTCGCCATAATGTTCCTCTTGATTTTGCCCATCTTGCAGAGCGTGTCCGTCAGTTCAACAATGCAGAAATCGGGCAGGAGGAGTTCGTGGCTCAATTGAAAGACAGATTGGCTACAGCGAACATCAACCAAGTAAAGAGCGATGTCCTTCCGTTTGTCAGAAACCCAAAGGAACTCGATATCTGGTCAAACGATTATTTTGTCCAGTTGGCGGATATAATGAAGTTTGAATAATTGGGTAGTTTGAGCCTGTTTTTAGCCCGAAAAAGGGGCAATTTCGGCACGAAAAAAGCACCGGGACTTCCCAGTGCTTCAATTGTAAATTATTGAAAATCAATCAATAATGTTTCAATAATGGGTTAATACTCCTCCTCGTTAAAGAAGAAGTCGTCCTTGGTGGGGTAGTCGGGCCATATATCCTCTATGCTTTCGTATACCTCACCGTCGTCTTCGAGTTCCTGAAGATTTTCGATCACCTCTTCGGGAGCTCCGGAACGGTTGGCATAGTCTATCAACTCGTCTTTAGAAGCCGGCCATGGAGCATCGTCCAAGCTGCTGGCAAGTTCAAGTGTCCAATACATATCTAAATCTCTATTATTTAATACTATTTGTTTGAAGTAGTTTAAATTATTTCATTATAGATTTTATGAGGAATTGTCTATGATGTTTCTAAGACTTTTTGAAATGAGTAGCTGAGCTATCTAGCTGAGCAAAAGTCTGATGAAACAGACAGATAAAGTCCAAATCCATAAAAGAATTTTTGAAAAATTTCAAACAACTTCTTAATGGGCGGCAAATATATGCAAAAAAAGCAAACGATGAACTTTTTTTGCCTAATTTTGCAGTCCGCCTTCGACTATGATCACAAATCATACCATAAGAAGCCGTATTGAAATGGTTCCCGAATTTTATTATGAGGATTATTCGAGGCAGTTTCGACTTTTGAAGAAGGAGTGTACAGGAGGTATCGTACTGATGACAAAAATGAAATGGCCCGAAAGAACCATAAGAGAAGAGACGAATCAGTTCAAATCATCTTCTAATTACAGGTAAGCCGATTCTTATGTTATTTGGCCTGTAGATGAGAGAAAGGTGGAATATTTGGTCTGAGGGTAGTTTATAAGCTAATTGTCAAAGCTTTTGCTGGATTTGCCAATATGCCATTGAGAAGTGTGAGAGGGAGTGGTATGATGAAGGGGCGCAACAACATTCTTGATGCCTGCAGTGGGTGGCAACCGTATTCTTGATGCCTGCAGTGGGTGGCAACAGCATTCTTAGTACGGGCATGAGAGAGACGATAGCGAATGATAGAAATAGAAGTAGGAGGACGAGTTTATAAAGTATCGGGCAATCGAATTGAATTGGAATATGAACGCAGACGAGATATACTACGATAATGACACGACAGAGAGCATAGCCGTACATGTCCGTGAGATACTTAAGCTTCTCGGGGAAGACCCAGATAGAGAAGGGCTTCTGAAGACCCCTGAGAGGGTGGCCAAGTCATTGCAGTTCCTCACAAAAGGGCGCAAGGAAGATGGTCTGGAGATTGTGCGCTCGGCTGTATTTGACGAGGAGTACCAGCAGATGGTCATAGTGAAAGATATTGAACTTTACTCTACCTGTGAACATCATCTGCTGCCCTTCATCGGCAAGGCTCATGTCGCTTATATTCCTGACGGCAAGATAACCGGCCTGAGCAAGATAGCAAGAGTAGTAGAGGCCTATGCTCGTCGTCTGCAGGTACAGGAAAGGCTTACCGTCCAGATCCGTGACTGCATTCAAGAGGCACTTCACCCTCTTGGAGTCGCTGTCGTCTTAGAGGCAATGCATACATGTATGCAGATAAGGGGAGTGCAGAAGTCCAATGCTCTGACTGTCACGTCTGCATTTTCCGGAGCATTTCTGTCGTCTGCCCGTACAAGAAACGAATTTCTCAATCTGATAGAGAAGAGATAAACCGTCCGGTAACGCTATCAAGGCAGGCACTGATCTCCTCAGGAGTACCTTCTGCCACAATTCTCCCGCCTTCTTCACCCCCGCCCGGTCCCATGTCGATAATGTAGTCGGCATTGCGTATCACATCGAGGTCATGTTCGATGACAACGACAGTAGCTCCGTGGCTTACAAGATCTTGAAATACAAGTAGAAGAGTCCGGACATCATCAGGGTGCAGCCCTATTGTCGGCTCATCAAATACGAAGACTGTGTCAGACTGGCCATGACCTATCTCGCAGGCAAGCTTCAGCCTCTGGGCTTCTCCTCCCGAAAGCCCCGGCGTATCCTCTCCGAGAGTAAGGTATCCGAGTCCGAGCTCCTTGAGTACTTCAAGCCTCTGCCTTACTGTCTTCAGATCAATGCAGGCCGTCAGAGCATCATTTACATCCATATCCATAAGTTCAGGAAGGGAGTAGAACTCTCCGCTGCTGTTCTCCCGGCGTACAAGAGAGGCTTCTTTTGAATATCTTGAACCGCGGCAGTCAGGGCAAGGTACATCCACGTCCGGCAGGAACTGCACGTCAAGGCTGATGACCCCAGTACCATCACATGTAGGACATCTGAGCTTGCCTGTATTGTATGAGAAATCACCGTCCTTATAACCTTTCTTCTTCGCATCTTCGGTCTTGGCATATATTTTACGCAGCTCATCGTGCACATTTGCATATGTGGCCACGGTTGACCTTATATTGATACCGATAGGGGAGGCGTCAATCAGCTTTATCTGTCGGATGCCTTCAGCACTCAAAGCCTTGACATGCGGAGGAAGAGGCTTTCCGGCAATTGCAGCACGTATGGCAGGGATCAGACATTCGAGCACAAGAGTAGTCTTGCCTGATCCTGATACTCCGGTCACGACAGTCAGTCTTCCTTTTGGAATGTCCGCCTCAAGAGGTTTTACAGTGTGCAGGGCATTTGTAGAGAGACGAATGCGCCCTATATCGAACATTTGTCCGGCAGTACATCTGACTCGAGCCTTGACCTTTGCCTTTCCACTCAGATACGGGCCTATCCTTGAGGCCTGGTTATTTTCAATCTCGTCCAATGTCCCCTTGGCTATGACAGTCCCTCCTTCTGATCCTGCCCCAGGACCCATCTCAACCATGAAGTCTGACTCTTTGAGTATCTGAGTGTCATGGTCGACAAGCACTACTGAATTACCGTCAGCTATCAAGTCATGCATCACGGCCGATAATCCGCGTATATTGGCAGGATGCAGGCCAATGGATGGCTCGTCAAGGACATACAGTACACCGGTAGTACGATTCCTTACGGCCCTTGCCAGTTGCATTCTCTGTCTTTCTCCTGTCGAAAGGGTGTCGGAAGACCTGTCAAGGCTCAGATATCCGACTCCAAGGTCAATAAGCCTTGCCGAAGCATCGGTGAATGATTCGCAGATCTGTCGGGCCATCTCCTTCATGCTTTCAGGCATTGTATCAGGAATCCCTCGTACCCATATATCAAGTTTCTCAAGCGGCATCTTGCAAGCCTCTGCCAGAGAAATTCCACATACAAGAGGTGCACGTGCAGCTTCCGAAAGACGTGTGCCACCGCATTCGGGACATACTTCGGTTTTGAGAAATTTCTCCACTCTCTTCATGCCTTTCTCGTCTTTTACCTTGGCAAGGGCATTTTCCACGGTGTAGACCGCATTGTAATATGTAAAGTCGAGTTCTCCGGCCTGATTGGAATTCTTGGGCTTGTAGAAAATGTGCTTCTTGATGGCAGGTCCGTGGAACACAATGTCCCTCTCTTTTGGCGTCAGCTGATTGAAAGGGACGTCAGTACGTACGCCCATTGCCCGGCACACGTCGGTCATGAGAGACCACATAAGGGTATTCCAAGGGGCTACTGCCCCCTCATCTATACTCAGGCTCTCGTCAGGAACAAGGGTGGACTCATCGACTGTGCGTATAAATCCTGTCCCATTGCAGGCCTTGCAGGCACCGCTGCCGTTGAAAGAAAGGTCTTCTGCCGAAGGTGCGAAGAAATGCTCTCCGCATACAGGGCATACAAGCTCCTTGCCTGCAGCCACATTCAGTGACGGCTCAAGATAATGCCCGTTGGGACAGCGATGTCTTCCCAAGCGCGAATATATGAGTCTGAGGTTGTTGAGAAGTTCTGTACCAGTGCCGAAAGTACTCCTTATGCCGGGAATGCCTGGTCTCTGGTGCAGGGCAAGCGCGGCAGGTACATACAGCACCTCATCTGCATCAGCCCTTGCCGCCTGGGTCATGCGACGTCTAGTATATGTGGAAAGGGACTCCAGATAACGCCTCGACCCTTCTGCATAAAGTACTCCAAGCGAAAGAGAAGATTTCCCAGACCCGGATACACCAGCTATACCGACGATCCTGTTCAGTGGGATGTCGACATCAATGTTCTTGAGATTGTGTACCCTTGCGCCACGGACCTTTATATGATCCGGTATCTTCCTTTCCATTGCGAATCTTTATTAAAATCCCGTATAATTCCAGGGGGTGATGCTGCGGAGTTCCTCTTTTACGGAATCGGACACTTCCAATGTTCCGATGAAATCCTCAATCGTCTTCTCGTCTATTGCTGCGCCGGTGCGGGTCAGTTTCTTTAGGGCTTCGTATGGATTGGGGTATCCTTCTCTGCGGAGAATAGTCTGGATGCCCTCTGCCACTACTGCCCAATTGCGATGAAGGTCACGTTCGATGGCGTCCTCGTTGAGGATCAGCTTGCCCATTCCCTTTTTTAGTGAAGCAAATGCTATAAGTCCGTGTCCGAGAGGCACTCCTACATTACGAAGTACGGTAGAGTCTGTAAGGTCTCTCTGAAGACGGGAGATCGGGAGCTTCATGGAAAGGAATGTGAATATTGCATCCGCCATCCCAAGATTGCCTTCTGCATTTTCGAAATCGATAGGGTTGACCTTATGAGGCATGGCCGATGAGCCGACTTCGTTTGCATTGACTTTCTGCCTGAAGTATTCCATTGATATGTACGACCATATATCCCGGCTGAAATCGATAAGTATAGTATTGATACGCCTTAGACAGTCGAAGATTGCAGCGAGGTTGTCATAGTGCTCAATCTGGGTTGTAGGACAAGATCTCACAAGTCCGAGCGAACTTACGAACTTGCCGGCAAAGCCCGGCCAGTCGATATCAGGAAAAGCGACCTTATGCGCGTTCATGTTGCCGGTTGCTCCTCCAAATTTGGCCGGATAGCCAAGCAGACCGAACTGCCTCAGCTGCTCATTGAGCCTTGCATGGAAGACTTCCATCTCTTTGCCAAGCCTCGTCGGCGAAGCAGGCTGGCCGTGAGTCTTTGCGAGCATCGGCACGTCTTTCCATTTCTCTGCCATAGCCCCTATCGCAGATACAACATCCTTAAGCGTAGGCATATATACCTCTTCCAAAGCCTCCTTGAGCATCAGTGGTTGGGCTGTGTTGTTTATGTCCTGAGACGTAAGGCCGAAATGCACAAATTCAGACCACTTATCGAGTCCTGCTTCGTGGAGATGCTTCTTGATATAGTATTCCACAGCCTTGACGTCGTGGTTGGTAGTCTTCTCTATCTCCTTGACTTCCATAGCCTTCTCAAGCGTAAGCTTTAGATATAGATCTCGAAGGAGACCGTAGTTGGACTTGTCGAAGTCTTCGAGTTGCGGTAGGGGGATCTCGCACAATGCGATGAAATATTCCACTTCTACCCTTATCCTGTATCGTATAAGAGCAAATTCACTGAAATACGCCTGAAGGGCGTTTGTCTTGGCTGCATATCGGCCGTCAACCGGTGATATGGCTAGCAAAGCGTGAGTGTCCATATTTATTTAATTATTGTTTTCCAATTCTTTGTATAGGGCTACGGTCCTTGCAGCTTCTGCGACATCATGTACGCGCAGGATATCCGCACCGTTGCACAGAGCTTTGTAGTGAAGTACTTGAGTCTCAGGTAGAGAGGTCTCTGGTGTGAGACCGAATCTCTTGTATATCATGCTTTTGCGCGAGATACCAACGAGTATGGGCCTTCTCATTTCCATAAACTTTGACAACTCTCTCATAAGCTTGTAGTTCTGCTCAATTGTCTTTGCAAACCCGAACCCAGGGTCAAGTATCCAATTCTGTACTCCGAAATATTCCGCATCCTTGGCAAATGACTTGAAATAATCAAGGACTTCCAATGTGACGTCTTCGTATTCGCATAGCCCCTGCATCGTCTCTGGAGTACCGCGCATGTGCATCGCCACATAAGGCAGCGAAAGTCGCCCGGCAAGCGAGAGCATGTCGGCTCTTCCTTGCCTGTCATCGCTTCCGTAAAGGCCTCTTCCTGCCGTTATGTCGTTGATTATGAAATCTCCTATAAGACCGTGCACTCTCTCGACGACGGAAGGCCAGTATGTATCTACTGATATTGAAATAAGGGGAAATCTCTCCTTGACGGCTTCAAGTGCCGGAGCGAGCCTTCTCCACTCTTCCTCTTCTCCGACTGGACTGGATCCAGGTCTGGTGGAGCATGCCCCGAAATCGAGGATCTCGGCCCCGTTCTGGATCATCTCTGCCGCTCTCTCGACAGCTTTGGCGGACCAGTCTTCAGAGTCTGCGTCCAGGCATCTGCTCGGCGGATAATAGGAGTTGTCAGTAAGGTTGATTATCCCCATTATTCGGATTCTGCGTCCGGGCCTGACAGAGAAAGTGTGGCATATGTCGTTCATCGGGTATCAATTTTTTGCGACAAATTTAGATGTTGTTTTGAGAATTTTCAAAAACTAATTTTGCTAAATTTGCAATAGGGGCTTCCCGTGTCTCAGTCACTGGATGTCTCTGTCTGCAGAGCCTAAGTGCGGGACAGCGTCATGTACGCGGTTCAGGTGGCGGCAGTATGTGCGCGGTGCGTCTTAGCATTTGTCGTCGTTCATTGCTGAAGGCCAGGAGAAATAGTTTATAAACAAGATAATTGCATAATGCGATGCTAGTAGTTGTAGAGGGACTTGACGGCTCCGGGAAATCTACTCAAGTAAAGCGACTTGAGGCCTTTCTGGGCCGTTTTGGCGGAAGGATAGACTACATACATTTCCCTACATACAGTACTCCTGTATATGGTGAGCTTATATCAAAGTTCCTTAGAGGAGGATTTGGAGACATTAGGAGCGTGCATCCGCAGCTCGTGGCTCTGCTGTATGCGGAAGACAGACATTGTACTTTGAATAGGATACTTTCCGGGCTCGAAGATGGTGGGATAGTTTTGTTGGACAGATATGTATATTCCAATATCGCATACCAGTGCGCCAAAGTGGATGACGAACAGGAGCGCGAAGAGCTGAGGCAGTGGATAGTCGATACCGAATACGGAGACTTCGGTTTGCCCCGGCCTGATCTCAATATTTTTCTTGATGTGCCTATCGATTTTGTCGAGAAGAAACTTGAGACTCCGAGGGATGGAGAGGATCGGGCTTATCTGGAAGGTAAGTCCGATATCCATGAGGCAGACATAGAGTTTCAGAAGCGGGTACGTACCGTATATTTGCGCCAGTGCGAACTTGATCCTGATTTCATAAGGATAGATTGTTCTTCAGAGAGTAGGGCGATGCTGCCAGAGGAGATGATAGCAGACATGATAGAGGAAGCCGTATCTAAGGCTATCGATTTCAATAGTACTGATAATAATAAGGAATATGGTGGGAATAACAGGCAGATTTAAGCGCCTCTGTGCCTTTGTGATAGGTGTTGTATTCTTTGTCTCGGGAATCCTTAAACTCATAGATCCTGTCGGAGTATCGCTGATAGTAGGGGAGTACTTCTCTTTCTTTCATATAGGATTCATGTCCGTGACTTCCAAGTTTGTGGCTGTAGTCCTGTCTCTGGTCGAGTCCTTTACAGGCCTTGCGCTTATGACAGGAGTATTCCGTCTACTTACATTTTGGGTGACAGGTATACTTCTAAGCATATTCGCTCTTATTACCCTACTGCTGTGGATATTCAATCCGTCCATGGATTGCGGATGTTTTGGACAAGCAGTGCATCTTACTCATTTTCAGTCCTTTGCCAAAAATGTCGTGCTTATTCTTCTCTATTGTGCGGCATTTTTCCCGTATGGACGGGTCGGAGAGCCAAAGCCTCGCAAATTCCTCTCATTTTCAATAGTCGGGGTTTCGGTGGGCGTCCTTTGCATATATTCTCTGATGTATATTCCTCTTCTTGATCTGACCCCGTTCTCTCTTTCATCCCGTCTTGCAGCTGCCGATAGTGCGGCCCCAGACAGTACGGATATGTATGTTTCTTCATTCGTATATGAAAAGAATGGCAAGAAAGGAGTCTTTACTCTCAATAATATTCCGGACTCTACATGGACATTTGTTGAGGCACTTACTGTCCCGAAAGATGACAATATAAAGGAGAGTGACTATCCAAGCCTGTCATTCACCGATGCGAGAGGAAGATACTGCGATGAGATCGCTGCCAAGGGCCTTGTGATGGCTCTCTCTGTATATGCCCCGGGAAAGTTAGATGCTGATGACTGGGAAGATATGGCTGATTTTATAAGTATTGCCTCCAAGGCCGGCTTTACCCCTCTCCTGCTCGTCGCGGCTTCTCCTGAGGATTTTGCCGTTAGGATTGAGGATTCCGCTGCTATAGAGCAGAAAGAGAAGATGGCATTGATGACTTCCGTGTACTATTCTGATTATAGGACTCTTGTATCGATGAATAGGTCAAATGGCGGAGCGGTCTATTTCAATAATGGCAACCTTATATCCAAATGGGCTGCAAGAGCCCTGCCCGGGGAGAAGAAACTGTCCAAGATAGTGCGGACCAACAGTATAGAGTTCATGCTTGAGGCTGACAACCATAGGAAGCTTGTATTCCAGGCTTTCCTGCTGTACAGCCTGGGTATAGTATTGCTTATATGACGTTGGATGCGCTTTCTGCGACTGAGTCCTATAGAACTGGCGGAGAAAAGTAGATATTTGATTGTTTTAAATTAATATTATGAAAGGGGTATATGTTTTTCTTGCCAATGGCTTTGAAGAGACTGAAGCCTTGGCTCCTGTGGATATTCTTAGGAGAGGAGGAGTCGATGTCAAGACTGTGTCTGTCAATTATGACAAGTTTGTGACCGGATCGCATAAAGTGACTGTTGTGGCTGACCTTACATATGGTGAGTTCAAGTCTGAAGTTGAGCTTGAAGGTACAGAAGAGAAGGATACAATCATTTTCCCAGGAGGAATGCCCGGGACTAAGAATCTTGCGGAGAATGCTGAGATTATCAATTTCATGAGGCTGCATTATGCAGAAGGCGGCACTGTGGCTGCTATCTGCGCTGCTCCAGGCTTGGTCGTTTCGCAATTACCGAGTCTTGAGGGAAAGCATTTTACCTGTTTCGACGGTTTTGAAGATGCTCCAATTGCACGAGGTGGTATCTATGAGAAGAAGCCTGCCGTATCCGATGGCAATCTCATAACAGGAAGGGGTGCCGGATGTGCCGTGGAGTTCGGTCTTGCAATCCTTGCCCATCTCAAGGGCAAAGAAGAGGCCGCGAAAGTGCGTCACGCTATCATGCTCTGATCTATCACTTTATGATTTCCCTGTCGATTCGGCGGGGAATTCTTGTCATTATCTCATATGGAATAGTGTCAAGAATCTCGGCAAGTTCACTTACAGTCGGATCTTCCCCGAATATTGTGACTGTGTCTCCTACTTTGGCGTCAATGCCGGTGATATCTATCATGCACATGTCCATACAGATGTTGCCGATTGTTCTGGCCCGTTTCCCATTTACCGAGAAAGACGCCCGGCCGCAGCCAAGATGTCTGTCGATACCGTCTGCATATCCTACCGGGATAGTGGCGATTACTGTTCCTTCAGGGGAGATCTGACCGTGCCTGCCATAACCTACTGTCCCGTCTGATGGAGACAGGTGTTTGATCTGAAGAATCTTGCATTTGAGAGATGCTACAGGCGAGAGCTTTGTACCGGGGAGTGAACTTATGCCGTAGATCCCGATGCCGAGTCTTACCATGTCATATTGGTATTGAGGGAATCTCTCTATGCCGGCTGAGTTGAGGATATGTAGCATGGGTCTGTAACCGATGCTCTCGATGATCTTCCTGGCATTCTCGTCGAAAAGGTGTATCTGGGACAAGGTGAAGTCATCTGATGATGGATCTTCAGCAGCTGCAAGATGAGAGAAGATGGACTTGATCCGGACTCTGTCACAGGTCTTGAGGAAATCTATGAGTTCTCCTATCTCTTCGCTCATGAATCCCAATCTGTGCATTCCCGTGTCGAGTTTGATATGTATAGGGAAATTCTTGATGCCGCGCAACTCCAATACTGAGCAGAGAGTTTTGAGGGAGTATAGATTAGGTATGCTTGGCTCGAGACGGCAATCAATCATCTCATTGAAGTAGTCGGTTCCACTTGTAAGCACAAGTATCGGCAGGCTTATGCCGGAGCGCCTAAGCTCCATTCCTTCGATCGGATAGGCGACTGCCAGATAGTCAGCCCCCTCTTTCTGCATTATCGAGGCGAATTCTACTGCTCCGTGTCCGTAGGCGTTGGCCTTGACGAGGATAAGCAGTCTTGTCCCAGGTTCAATAAGACTTCTAAAATATCTGTAATTGCTTCTGCAAGCTTCAAGTCTGAGTTCCAGTCTGGAAAAGTCATTTTCCTTGTACATCATCTCCACATTAAAATATCGTGCAAAAATACTAATAAAATCAAAAGCTGTCATGATTTTTGCTATATTAGCTATCTTTGGAGTTCCGGCTTAGAGAAGTCTGGAGTGTACGCATTTTGCCAATAGAAATTTAATGAAATTAATAAATATATGATTTGGCTGATAGTCATAGGTACGATGATAGCGAGTTTCATCGTGCAGAATATGCTGCAAAGCAAGTTTGACAAATATTCCAAGGTTTCTCTCGGCATGTCCGGCAAGGATGTGGCTGAGAAGATGCTGCGCGACAATGGAATCTACGATGTGACAGTGGAATGCGTGCCCGGCAAGCTGACAGACCATTACAACCCGGTTACCAAGACTGTCAATCTGAGCGAGGCAGTGTACGGCAGCTACTCTGTGGCGGCAGCCGCAGTGGCCGCCCATGAGTGCGGCCATGTCGTTCAGCACGCCGAGGGCTATGCCCCTCTGCGGCTCCGCTCCGCCCTTGTCCCCGTAGTCAACATAGCCAACAATACAGTACAGTGGGTTCTGCTTCTTGGAGTCCTTCTTATACACGCTTTTCCTGCAATCCTATGGCTTGGAATCGCTCTCTTTGCTATGACGACACTCTTCAGCCTCGTTACCCTTCCAGTAGAGATAGATGCGAGCCGCAGAGCAGTCAGCTGGCTTGAGATGACAGGCCTCACTGATATGCAGACCAGACCGATGGCAATAGACGCACTCAAATGGGCAGCCTATACATACGTTATCGCTGCAATAGGCTCTCTTGCAACGCTTTTCTACTATATAGGCCTTGCACGAAGGGACTAAGAAGCTGTTTTGAAATGGTTTCCGAATTTCATTATGAGAATTTTTCAAGGTAATTTATGAGGATTGTTCGAGGCTGTTTCGACTTTGGATGAAGGAGTGTATTGGAGATATCGGGCTGATGAAAAAGATGAAAATGGCCGGAAAGAACCATGGCATAGCTTATAGAATTGACAAGCGTGAGACTGTTATACTAATATTTGATTGATAGATAGTAGATAAAATTAACTATATCATGATACATAACATAGCATTGGTTGCCCATGACTCAAGGAAGTCTGAGCTCGTGGATTGGGTGAAGTTCAACGCTGATTCGATGAAAGGCCACACAATCTACGCCACAGGAACTACAGGAAGGCTTGTAAGAGAAGCCCTTGTGCAGAAACTTGGTGACGAGGCTCCGGAAGTACACTGCCTGCTTAGTGGCCCTCTCGGTGGTGATTTTGAGATAGGAAGCCTCATAGCTGAAGGCAAAGTGGATTCCCTCGTATTCTTCTGTGATAACCTAATCATGCAGGGACATCAGAACGATGTGATGGGACTTGTCCGTCTCGCATCACTGTACAACATCCCTTTTGCTACCAACAGGAGTACGGCAGACTTCATCATATCCTCTCCCCTTTACAATAGCAAGGATTACGTAAGGATAATCCCTTCCTGCATAGAATCCTACAAGAACCGCAAACTCTAAGGTCAAGACGCGGCAATATCTTTATATACAATAAGGTTTATATACAATAAGGCATCACAATATACGACAAGACATCGCATAACTGTAGCTCTGTTTTCGGAACTTTATGATAGAAAACCAAGAAGAGAAATTCATGAAAGAGGCTCTAAAGGAAGCACGTCTTGCTGATGCCGACGGAGAGATTCCTATAGGGGCGGTGGTGGTATATGGAGGTAGCGTCATTGCAAGAGGCCACAATATGACAGAACGTCTGCATGATCCTACTGCCCATGCAGAGATGATAGCACTGACAGCTGCAACAGAGGCTGTCGGTGGCAAATATCTCAATGCCTGTACTCTCTATGTGACGGTCGAGCCGTGCCCGATGTGTGCAGCCGCCTCCGCTTGGATGCAGGTTGGCACTGTTGTCTATGGTGTCGCTGATCCCCTTAAGGGATACTCCAAATATACTCCTTCTCTTCTTCATCCAAAGACTATAGCCAAAGCCTTGCCGGTCTCATCGGAGATAGCCAAGGAATGCAGTACCCTGCTCTTGGACTTCTTTAGACGTCACAGGTAAATATCCGAAGTCTATGAAGCTTGTGCCCACTTGCTTGGACTGTCTATCAGTTTACTATCATAAGGCATAGTAATGGCTGTCGAAAAATAGCCCAGACAGACAGGCCACTTCGCATGGGTTTGCGTAAGGCCCAGAATGTAGACTAAGAAGAAACAGCTTCTAACGGGATGATGATTGGCAACAAAAAAAGGCTAGACTCTTGGTGAGCCAGCCTTTGTCGTTTTCCTGAAGGATCTTTAGAATCTCTCTTCTGAAGAAACAGTCAGCTTCTTGCGTCCATGGCGACGACGGGAAGCCAGTACGCGACGTCCGTTAGGAGTGGACATACGCTCGCGAAAGCCATGTTTGTTAACACGTTTGCGTACGGATGGTTGAAATGTTCTTTTCATTATTTATTGTTTTTATTTTCAATAATAGGAATGCAAAGGTAAGGTTTTTAAAAATAAACTCAAAATTTTTCCGGGAATTTCTTACCTTTGGAGAAATTCAAAAGAGCCTCATAGCGCATAGGAAGTTATGAAAGACAAATTGTTTCTGATCGACGGACACGCCTTGATCTTCAAGATGTATTATGCGTTCATCAGAAGACCGATGATAAATTCCAAAGGAGAGGATATGTCCATTCTCTTCGGAGTTACCAAATATATACTTGAACTGATCAGAAAAGAGGAGCCTGCATATATTGCGGTGGCGTTCGATCCGCCCGGAGGAACTTTCCGCAACAAGCTTTATCCGGCGTACAAGGCGACCCGTCCAGCAACGCCCCAGCTTGTAATAGATGCTCTTGAGCCTTTGCGTCAGATTCTCTCAACATTGGGTATCAAGACCCTTATGGAATATGGTTATGAGGCAGACGATGTTATAGGGACCGTGGCCAAGAGGGAAGCGGCAGCCGGATTAGATGTATATATGGTCACCCCTGACAAGGATTACGGTCAGCTCGTAGGAGGCGGCATCTGGCAAGTCAAGCCCGGCAAGTCCGGAGGCGAAGACGAGGTGCTTGGAGAGCGGGAGATCTGTTCAAAATATGGCATTTCCTCTGCTTCACAGGTCATCGAGATGCTGACACTTTGCGGTGATACGGCAGATAACGTTCCGGGAGTCAAAGGTATAGGCGAAGTTGGGGCTGCAAAACTCATTGCGAAATACGATTCCGTGGCCAATATATACGCCCATCTCTCGGAGCTTACCCCCAGACAACAGCAGCAATTCCGAGATGCGGAGTCTCATATCAACCTCAGCCATGATCTTGTCACAATCAAGACAGATGTCGGCATACAGCTCCGTACAGACCAGATGCGTCTTGATATGCATCAGTCTCCGGAGCTTTCGGCTATATTTGACAGGTACGAATTCAATTCATTGAGGAAATATATCCCCACTCATGGCAATGCGGTATCTCAAGAATCTTGTCCTACTCAAGACGGCAAGTCCATTGCATTGAATGTGATGAATGTAGCGCAGTTTCTGACTGCCGTCAAGGCAAACGGTATAGTAGCATTAGGTATGGAGCGTAGTGGAAGCATTTTCTCTGACCTTCCTTATATATTGCTTGCCACTTGCACCCCGCCGGAAGCAGCTAATTACGGCGTCAGTATCTGTAGAGGTAACCCACATGAGTTTGCTTCCATATTGATAGACAAAAATGTGGCGAAATACGGCTTAGACTTGAAGTATCAGATGGATGTCCTGCACAACAACGGGATAGACGTGTCTGGCATATTGATGGACGTGTCTCTGATGCATTATCTTATTGACCCGGAGAAGTCGCACAAGTTGGATGTCCTTGCCAAAGAATACATAGGCGTGGATATAGACAAAGCGGACGAAGAGGTAGAGAAAGATCTGTTCAATGCAGATTCTGATGACAAGAGTCTTGATACTGAGGTAGCTGCAGCCTTGCTGACAGGACTCAAGCTCAGGGAAGTTATATCGTCCTCAGTAGCTGGGCGTCTTTATTTCGATATTGAGGAGCCTCTTGTCTATGTTCTCTCAAAGATGGAGATCGCAGGCATCAAGGTGGATTTGGGCTGTCTAAAGGACTTTGCCGCCACTCTCCGTCAGGAACTGTTGCATAAGGAGGCTAAGATAAGGGAGATGGCAGGGGAGCCAGACCTTAACATATCTTCTCCCAAGCAGATAGGGGATCTCCTTTTTGGGAAACTTTCACTTGATCCGAAAGCCCGCAAGACAGCCAATGGCAGATATCCTACGGACGAGGCTACCCTGTCGGCCCTTTCCCACACAAATCCCATAGTTGACGAGATTCTGGACTTTAGGGCTGTTAAGAAGCTACTCTCAACATACATAGAACCTTTTCCATCTTATATATCGTCTGTTACCGGTAGGGTTCATACGACTTTCAACCAGGCTCTTACTGCTACAGGAAGACTGAGTTCATCCAACCCTAACCTGCAGAATATCCCGATCCGTACAGAAAAGGGGAAAGAGATAAGGAAGGCTTTTGTGCCGGCAGACAAGGACGGCTATATAGTCTCGGCTGACTATTCTCAGATAGAGCTTAGGATAATGGCTCATTTTAGTCATGACCGACATCTTATAGATGCTTTCCGCAATGGAGTGGACGTGCATGCGGCAACGGCGGCCAAGATTTTCGGTATACCTCATGAAGAGGTTACTGCGGATCAGCGAAGGGTGGCAAAGACCGCAAACTTCGGTATTATGTACGGTATTTCGGCATTCGGGCTTTCCCAAAGGCTCGGAATATCGAGAAGCGAAGCAAAGAAGATCATTGATGACTATTTCGCTGCTTTTCCGTCGATAAAGTCATTTATATCCGATACGATAGCCTTTGCCAAGCAGCACGGCTATGTAGAGACTATTTTTGGACGTAGGCGTTATCTGTCCGATATCAATTCTGCCAATGCCAATGTCCGTTCCCTTGCTGAAAGAAATGCGGTGAATGCCCCGATCCAAGGTACCGCAGCGGATATTATCAAGATGGCGATGATAAATGTTGACAAGGCAATGACAGAAGCTGGGTTGAGAAGCCGGATGGTGCTGCAGATACATGATGAACTGCTTTTCGATACAGTTCATGACGAGGTGTCTGAGCTTGTGGATATTGTCAAGGAACAGATGGAACATGTGGCCGACCTTTCGGTCCCTCTAACGGTAGAATGTAATTATGGCAAAAACTGGCTCGAAGCTCACTAATTTAGATGACCGCACCCTTGTCGGCTTAGCTTTGGACGGAAGTGAGGCTGCTTTCTTCACTCTTTATGCCCGATATCATAAGGCTGTATGTGCTCATGTGGCCAAATACATCAAGTCTGCAGAGGATATCGAGGATATATGTATGGAGAGTTTCGAGAAGGCTTTCGGAAAACTTCATACGTACAAGCCTGAGAATAAGTTCTCTACCTGGCTTTTCATTATAGCTCGCAATACAGCATTTGATCATAAGAGTAAGGGTGGGGGTATTGACAGCAAGATGGATAAGACTCCCATTGATGTGGCCAATGAGGACTCGATAAATGTAGCGGACGACAGGCTCTCTCCGGAAGAGAATGTCATATCGACTCAGGATCATGAGAATTTTCTACATTGTATAGATAAGCTGCCTTCACTGTATCTTGATGTCGCGAGGATGTGTTTTATAGACAATCTCGGATACAAAGAGATCTCCGAGAAAGCCGGAATCCCTGTAAATACTGTCAAGACTCGTGTAAGCAGGGCCAAGGCTCTTATTGTTCAGATGATGCTTGATATAGACGAATGATGGATTTCTCAGAATTTGCCGAGGTGCTGAAAGCACTTCTTCCTGAGGTGACGCCTGATATGCTGGATGCATATTCGAGGATGTCAGCCCTGTACGAGGATTGGAACAGCAAGATAAATGTAATCTCTCGCAAGGATATGGATGCTTTCTATGATAGGCATGTCCTGCATTCTCTTGCTATAGCGGGGTATCTGCGCTCTTGCCGCAAAGATATTTATGACAATTGGCTGCGTCCGGACACAGAAGTTACGGTCCTGGATCTCGGTACGGGAGGCGGGTTTCCGGGTATTCCGCTCGCCATACTTTTCCCCAGTATTCGCTTTACCTTGTGTGATTCTATAGGGAAAAAGATAAAAGTCGCGGAAAGTGTCTCCCGTTCATTAGGCATTTCCAATGTGCAGACTGTCAATGCAAGAGCAGAGTCGTTAACGCGTACTTTTGACTTTGTTGTTTCCCGCGCCGTTACCTCTTTGGACAATTTCTATCCGTGGGTGCGGGGACGCTATACGCGGGATATATTTTATCTCAAGGGTGGAGACTTCGCCGAGGAACTTTGCCGGATGATGAAGGTTGCACATCTGCCATCTGGCTCTGTCAGGACATGGGACATTCGCCAGTGGTATGATGCTGACGTTTTTCAGGACAAATTTGTCGTTGATATACCGTCTCTAGGTCGAATCTCCTGATGGAATTTCTTGAAGGCCTTGGACTTGTAGGGCTGTTTATAGGCTCTTTTCTTGCTGCTACTATTCTTCCCTTCAGCAGTGATGCCCTTTATTTTGCCGTGCTTGCCGCTACCGGACGACCCGAAGCCTGCCTTATTGTAGGCACTTTGGGTAACTGGCTCGGCAGCGTTGTTACATACTGGATAGGGTGGTGTGGCAAATGGGCGTGGATAGAGAAATGGTTCAAGGTAAAGCCGGAGACTCTGGAGCGGCAAAAGCGCAAGACAGACCGCTTCGGGGCATGGCTCGGTCTTCTGTGCCCGATTCCGTTTATTGGCGATGTTATAGCTATAGCCTTAGGATTCTACCGTACAAAGCCTCTCCTTACAATGGTTACAATGCTCATCGGCAAGTTCCTCCGTTTCCTCGCCTGGAACATGCTTTACGGGCTGTTGTGAGGCAGTTGACATCGAACCCGAGTCCGGTCGTAGTTACACACTTTGCTCTGTAGATCTTGCGTTATACTTTCTTCAAGAAAAGTGAGAGAGACCGCCTGGTACATAATATTTTTTTCATAAATGTTTTGTTTTTTCCGAATGAGGGGGTATATTTATAGTCAAAATCGTTATCATACTTGACCTATGGAAAAGGAGAACTTAACAAAACTACAACGGGAAGGAGATACGATGGAATGGAGACGTATAGTCTTGGTATAATTTGTAGGTTAACTAT
>ERZ808240.2152-NODE-2152-length-22367-cov-4.164799_pt1 | contig 22367 bp, 18 predicted proteins | sample MGYA00521084_ERZ808240 | MGnify/ENA primary metagenome ERZ808240 (study PRJEB31516, sample SAMN03275571) | gut metagenome | biome: mammalia-associated habitat; material: feces | host: Papio cynocephalus | place: Kenya | collected 2012-08-06 ...
CAAATCGAGCGAAAACGAAACACGGATGTTTCGTATGAGCGGTTGTGTCCGGTAATAATACCTACATGGAATATCTTAGAAATATCCAATCAGCTTTCTGGTGACTGGAGCTTTATTCTTAAAATACCTCACAAGCCTTATGGCGTCCCGTTTGTCAAAAATAATTAACTGTGTTAAACAACAATTTACATAATTGCAGTTACTTCATATTCTTTAATATTCTTATCATATACAATGATATTACCATCGATTTCTTTTCCATTAACGATAAGTCGTTTAACACCTTTCTGGGAATGTGCAGAGTTGTCGACAGTAATGTTATATATAGCATCCCTGAAACGGCGTGTAACTTTGAAGCTCTCCATATCATCTGGTATACATGGGTCTATACATAAACCATCGAATTCAGGGCGTATGCCAAGGATGTATTGTGATATATTGGTAAAGGTCCATGCGGCGGTACCAGTGAGCCAGCTGTTTTTTGCCTCGCCGAATCTATTGGCATCTTTTCCGGCTATCATCTGGGAGTATACATAAGCTTCAGTTCGATGAATGTCGCTTATATCCTGAAGATATGCAGGACATATTTTCTTATATACTTTAAATGCACGGTTTCCATGTCCGACTACAGTCTCAGCTATAGATATCCATGGGTTATTATGACAGAATATTCCGGCGTTTTCCTTGTAACCTTCTGGATATGACGTGATTTCACCTAATTCAGGGTGATAACTGGTGTATGCAGGCTGTAGTAAAACTATGCCGTATTTACTGTCAAGAATGTTTTTAACTGAATCAAGAGCTTTAGCGGCAAGACCTTCTTTAACACCTATGCCCGCCATTACACAGAATCCCTGTGGTTCAATGTATATCTGTCCTTCACTACATTCGTGTGAACCAACTTTGTTTCCTGAAGCATCATAGGCACGCATAAACCATTCGCCATCCCATCCGGAATCAATAACTGCATTTATCATATCATCTATATGTTTGTCAGCCTCATCAGCTTCGTAATTTAATCCAAGATGTCTGCATATAGCTGAATAATCACGTCCGTATCTGACATACATGCCAGCTATGAATACTGATTCAGCAACAGGTCCGTCAGATGCACCTGTAGTCTGGAAAGATTCACCTGGAGTAAGTGAAAAACAGTTAAGATTAAGGCAGTCATTCCAGTCGGCTCTTCCTATAAGTGGCAGCTTGTGCGGACCAAGGTGCGTTGTTGTAAAGTTAAATGATCTTCTTAAATGTTCCATAAGTGGAGCAGTATTATCTTTGTTACAGTCAAATGGTGTATCAACATCTAATATCGAATAATCACCTGTTTCTTTGATGTATGCGGCGGTACCAGCAATAAGCCATAAAGGGTCATCATTAAAACCGCTTCCTATGTCTGAATTACCCTGCTTGGTAAGTGGCTGGTATTGATGATATGCACTTCCGTTTTCGAATTGTGTGGATGCAATGTCTATTATTCTTTCACGGGCCTTGTCTGGTATAAGGTGGACGAATCCAAGAAGATCCTGGCAGGAATCCCTGAATCCCATTCCACGGCCTGTTCCTGATTCAAAGTATGAAGCAGAACGTGACATGTTAAATGTTACCATGCACTGATACTGGTTCCATATATTTACCATGCGGCATAACTTATCATCTCTGGTTTCAAGCTTGTATCCGGATAGCAGCGTGTTCCAATATTCTTTTAATGCCTTAAAGGCTGCATTGAATTTATCATCAGACATATTTGAATCAATCATTTTATGAGCGTTTTTTTTGTTTATAATCTGAGGTGCCTCCCATTTATCATCAGGTGCATTTTCTATAAAACCTAATATATATATAAGGCTTGTTTCTTCTCCAGGTGTTAATGTTATGTCTTTTTTAAATGATCCTATTGGTGACCATCCATCGGCTATGGAGTTGCCAGATCTTCCTTTTTTTACGGCTTCAGGCTCTGCCGGACCTGCATATGTTCCAAGAAAACTGTCACGAGCGGTATCAAAACCATCACATGGCTGGTTCATGGCGTATAATGCATAGTGGTTGCGGCGTTCTCGGTATTCTGTTTTGTGGTATATACATGAGTTATTGTTATAATCTTCAATCTCGACTTCACCAGTACTGAAATTGCGTTGGAAATTATTAAGATCATCAACAGCATTCCATAAACAGAATTCCACATATGAATATACACTGAAATGTTTAACTGAATCAGAGTTGTTTTTAAATGATATACGTGTCAGCTCACATGCTGAACCTATAGGAACGAAGGTGGTTACACATGCCTCAAGTTTGTTTTTCATTCCTTTATAACTTGTGTAACCAAGTCCGTGCCGGCATTCGTATGTATCAAGTGGAGTCTGTGATGGCTGCCAGCCAGGATTCCATATTGTATCATTCTCTTTAATATAATAATAATGGCCATTGTTATCGAGAGGAGCGTTGTTATAACGATATCTTGTAAGGCGCATAAGCTTTGCATCTTTATAGAAAGCGTATCCTCCACCGGTGTTACTTATTAATCTGAAAAAGTCTTCACAACCAAGATAGTTAATCCATGGAAGAGGAGTTCTTGGTGTAGTTATAACATACTCTTTATTAACATCATCGAAATATCCATATTTCATAATCAATCCTCATTTCTTTATTAGCTTGTAGTTAATAATGTAATTAATGGAAAACGATTAATTCTGATAATATACGAAAACGATTACGAAAAAGAAAAACAGAATGCTGTATTTTGTTAAAGTTACAATGAAATTAGAATATATAACTTAAAATACAGCATATATATAATCTATTCATAAGTATATCTGAATATGTTACAAAATGAATAGAATATTATCTTCTATGTTGAGTATATTTAAATGAGGGACAAAATGCAATGATAAATAATAAAAAACACAAAAATAGTGATAATGCACAAAAATATGCAAAAATTATGACAAAATTTATAAAAATTCAAAAAATGGTTGCACTAATGTAAAATCAGTGCTATATTAAAGCTACGAAAACGATTAAGTAACTTTTAACTAACACAGATATACAGTAAGTAAAGGGGCGATGCGATGGTTTCCATGAAAGATATTGCTGAAAAGTGCAATGTATCAGTTGCTACAGTAAGCAAAGCACTTAATAATCAAAGCGATATCAGCGAAGAGACTAGAAAGAGAATATGTCAGACAGCTAACGATATGGGATATTATCCTAATTCGGCGGCCAGGGCTTTGAAGACAAACCGTTCATATAATATAGGGGTTTTGTTAAAGGATAAAGCACAGAGTGGTCTGACACACGAATATTTCTCAGCAGTGCTCGAGGGTGTCAAGGTTGAAGCGGAAAGCTGTGGTTATGATATTACATTTATTAACACACATAATGCCAGCATGACATATCGTGAACATTGCAGGTATCGCAACTTTGATGGTGTAGTTGTAGCCTGTGCAGATTTTGATGATCCGGAGGTGAAAGATTTAGTTGACAGCAGAATTCCCAGCGTGACTATCGACTATGTGTTTAACAACTGTACTTCCGTTGTATCAGACAACATAAGGGGGATGAGAGAATTAGTCCTGTATGCATATAAGATGGGACATCGCAAGATTGCTTATATACATGGCGAGGATGGATCAGAAGTAACTAAAGAAAGGCTGGCGTCATTTTACAGAACGCTCGATGAACTTGATGTAGATGTTCCAGATGAATATATAATATCTTCGGAATATCTGAATGCAGTTTTAGCAGAAAAATATACATATGAACTACTGGATCTTAAGAATCCACCAACATGTATATTTTATCCTGATGATTTGTCTTATTCAGGCGGTGTGAATGCAACCCGTAGCAGGAACATGAAGATTCCTGATGATATATCCATGATAGGATATGATGGAATAAAGCTTTCACAAATGCTTAGTCCAAAGCTTACAACACTTAAACAGGGAACGGGAGAGATTGGTAAACTTGCAGCAAGGGAACTGATAGAGTGTATTGATAATCCCAAGACAGCACTTGTTAAGAGGCTGGTTGTAGGCGGAGAGCTTCTAAAAGGAGAGACAGTTAAAAGGATATAAGTTTAACGGCAGGTTTAAACTTAAGGGGAACATATTTACAAAATAATTGTTTTTGAGGAGGTATTATTATGATAAAACGCAAATTAGCAAGTATATTCTTGGCTACGACAATGATTATGGGAACGCTCGTAGGATGTGGTGATTCAGGCAGCAGCCAGACAGCAGCTAAAGTTAATACAGATGAAAGCGCTCAGGGAAAAGTACTTAATATCTATTGCTGGAATACCGAATTCCAGGACAGATTTAAATATTTTGAGCAGTCAGGAAAGCTTCCATCAGATGTAAAAGTTAATTTCGTAGTTACACCTAATGAGAATAACGCATATCAGAATGCACTTGATGCAGCATTACTAAAACAGAATGATGTACCAGCAGATGAGAAGATAGATATCTTCCTTATAGAAGCTGATTATGCATTAAAATATGTTAACAGTGATTATACACTTGATGTAATCAATGATATTGGACTTACAAAAGATGATGTAGCTGATCAGTATCAGTACACAAAGGATATTGTTACAGATTCTAATGGCAACCAGAAAGGTACAACATGGCAGGCAACTCCTGGACTGTTCGCTTATAGACGTTCTATAGCAAAGGATGTATTAGGAACTGATGATCCAGATAAGGTTCAGGAAGCACTTTCTACATGGGATAAGTTCAATGCAGTAGCAGAAAAAGCCGCTGAAAAAGGTTACAAGATGCTTTCAGGATATGATGATTCATATAGAGTATTTTCTAACAATGTGTCAGCTCCTTGGGTAGATTCTAATAACAAGATAGTTATCGATCCTAACATTATGAATTGGGTTGACCAGACAAAGACATTTACAGATAAAGGATATAACAATAAGACTTCTCTCTGGGATACAACATGGGCATCTGACCAGGGTCCTAAAGGTAAAGTATTTGGTTTCTTCTATTCAACATGGGGTATCAACTTTACACTTCTTGGCAACTCACTTGAGAAACCAGTAGCAGAAGGTGGTAAGGAAGAAGTTGGTAATGGTATCTATGGTGATTATGCAGTATGCCAGGGACCACAGAGTTATTACTGGGGTGGTACATGGATCTGTGCAGCAGCAGGAACAGATAATCCTAATCTTATTAAAGATATCATGAAGACATTAACATGCGATAAGGCTACAGAAGTACAGATTACAAAGGATACACAGGATTATACTAACACAATATCAGGTATGAATGAGCTTGCAAACAGCGATTTTAAGTCAGATTTCCTTGGTGGACAGAATCATATTAAGCTCTTCGCACAGGCTGCTCCAAAGATAAATATGAAGAATATTTCAGCATATGATCAGGGACTTAATGAAGAGTTCCAGAAAGCTATGAAGGATTACTTTGATGGACACGTAACTAAAGAGCAGGCATTAGATAACTTCTATGAGAAAGCTCATGTTAAGTATCCTAACTTATCTAAATAATAATGATTGGTGCAACATCATAGTAATAGATATATCAGTTTAATAGAATATATATATTGAACTTTAGGAATATGTTTTAGTATATATGTTTAATTATAATTGGAATATGGATAATAATAAAATGCCGGTTGCCAGTAATTAACCAGGTACGACTGGCACCGGCGTTATATTATTATCTGGTTGTTATCTTAAGAAGATTAGAATGTTTATATTTATTACTAGGAATTGGAGGGCGGCATGAAAAAGAAAAAATCTAAATGCGTCAGTTATGCTAAGTGGGGATATATATTTTTGATACCATTTTTCCTTGTATATATCGTATTTCAACTTTTTCCACTGATATCCACTTTTTATAACAGTTTTTTTGAAAATTACAGAGTAGGACTTATGCAGATAGGTCCTAAGTTCGTTGGATTAGCCAATTATAAAGAAATATTATTTAATTCACCACTTCTGGTATATTTAAAAAATACATTTATTATATGGATGATGGGATTTATTCCACAGATGATATTCTCTCTTCTGTTAGCATCATGGTTTACAGATTTGAGACTTAGATTGAAATGTACTGGCTTTTTTAAGACAGTTATATATATGCCAAATCTGATTATGGCATCAGCATTCTCAATGCTGTTCTATACTATATTCTCAGATATTGGTCCTATTAATAATCTTCTTAATGCAATGGGACTTCCTACATACAGATTCTTAGCAGAGGTTGCAGGAACAAGAGGACTTATAGCACTTATGAACTTCCTTATGTGGTTTGGTAACACTACGATAGTCCTTATGGCAGGTATTATGGGAATAGATACAGGTATATTTGAGGCAGCAAGAATTGATGGTGCGAATTCTTTCCAGATATTTAGAAAGATTACATTACCTATTATAAAACCTATTATGGCATACACACTTGTAACATCACTTATTGGTGGTATACAGATGTTTGATGTTCCACAGATACTTACTAATGGTAATGGTAATCCTAATGATACAAGTATGACAGTTATTATGTATCTGAATAAGCATCTGTATAGTAAGAATTATGGTATGGCAGGAGCATTATCAGTTATTCTGTTTATTATAACAGCGGTTCTTAGTGTGTTTGTATTTAAGTATGTAACTAAGGGAATGGTTGATTCTGGTGCAAGTACATATAAGAAAGCTAAAAAGGTAAAAGATAACAAAGCAGTAAGTAAGGGGGTATAACTATGAGTACAGTGGTTACTAAGAAAAAGTCTGATAGAAAAGACAAAGTAGTACTGAATATTCAAAGAACATTATGTTATATAGTGTTGATACTCTTATCGTTACTTTGCCTCTTTTCATTTTATGTATTGGTTATTAATACTACAAGGTCACATCCTGATATACAGAAAGGTTTCTCTTTATTGCCTGGTAAGTCATTTTTTACCAACTTGAAGAATCTTTTAGGAGATGCGAATCTTCCTGTACTTAGCGGTATGTTTAACAGTCTTGTTGTTGCAGGTGGTTCAGCCTTGCTGTCAGTATATTTTTCAGCATTGACAGCTTATGCTATTCATGCATATAACTTTAGATTCAAGAATCTGGCATTTACTATTATTATGATTATAATGATGGTTCCTACACAGGTGTCAGCGCTTGGTTTTGTAGACCAGATGAGTAAGATGAGACTTATGAATTCGTTTATTCCACTGATTGTTCCATCAATTGCATCTCCAGTTGTTTTCTTCTTTATTAAGCAATATATGGATAGCGTTTTGCCAATAGAACTTGTAGAAGCAGCAAGAATTGATGGGGCACATGAGTTCAGGATATTTAACCAGATAGTCCTGCCACTTATGAAACCAGCGATTGCAGTGCAGGCTATATTTACATTTGTATCATCATGGAATAACTACTTTATTCCATCGCTTATAATTAACAGAGATTCAAAAAAGACATTGCCTATACTTATTGCACAGTTAAGAAGTGCTGATTTCTTAAAGTTTGACATGGGCAAGGTGTATATGATGCTTGGATGTGCTATTCTTCCAGTTATTATTGTGTATCTGTGCTTATCCAAGTTTATTGTAAGAGGTGTTACATTAGGTGGTGTTAAGGGATGATACCTGATAATGTTTATATTACATAGTATCACATTATGTAATATCTGATTATATAATGTGAGTGTCTAAAGTGAATTATGTCAGTTACTGATATATCAGGATTGCTACATTGCTATGCAATTCACACAATCCTTACATCATTATTATAGGTTACAAGGTTACTACCTCCCTCAAAATGATAGATAAAGCAGGGTCACGATAATAAGTGGCTCTGCTTTATTATGTGGCATGATTAATGATTGTAAGATAAGTTCCGATATAATAATCAGATATCCACGGAGGGAATTATATATCTGGTATTATATATACGGAAAGGAATAGAATGAACATAACTAATCAGACACAGACATTGCTTGATATGTTAAACAGCAGTAACACGAACAGCAGGACGGGTAAGGCAGATTCATATGTAGATATTCTTATCAAGAATAATAATCTGAGATATCAGCAGAAGATGAAAGAAGTACTTGGCACTACAGTAGGAACATCATCCAATAATGCAGATTATGAGAAAGTATCAGGAGCTGCATTTAACCTTAACAAGGCTATTGAGACACTTTCGGATTCATCAATATGGAATACTGAAAGCAAGGATTACTCATCTGATAAAACATATGATGCAGTATCGAACTTTATAAGTTCGTATAATACACTTATAAGTAACATGAGTAAGGTAGGAAAAACTATCGAGAATACTTATAAGACCAAGCTTGATGAACTTACAGACAAGAATAAAGAACAGCTTGCAGCTATAGGTATTACCATAGAAGATAGTGGAAAACTCAGCATTGATCAGGACAAGTTAAAGAAAGCAGATATCACAGAGATCAAGAATATATTTGGAAGTGATTCTGAGTTCATAAAAGGGGTAAAAGAGCAGTCAGATGAAGTTAATAATGTTGTTTCACAGGCTCTTAGCATACAGAAAAGTTTATCATCTTTATATAATTCATCATCATCAAGTGTAGATGTATCAGAATTATTATATGGAACATCATATGATAGTAAAGGTTGATAGTGATAATTTATTATTGTATGATGGATTAACATATTAAATCTGAATACAGTGAGCGTATAGTTAAGTACATATGATGTGCACAATTGATTAATATTGACATCAGAATATATAAATTATAAAAGAGTTTCAGTAAACTTTTTAATTAGTTTACTGAAACCTTTTTTGATTATATCTGCTTGTATTGATAATTTTGCAGGTATATTAGTATCTGATTTCTACAAATATTCATTAGTTCAGTGTGAGAGAAAGCACATTCTACTTTACACCAGTTTCATTATTTCGTACTTTATATAATGAATATAATGATATGAGGGTCAAAAGGGATTTTGCCCCTTATTATGATTAATCAGATTACTACATGCTACATATTCACGTAATCTTTGGCTATATTTTTTAATATGTCAGCGGATTTCTTAAGTTCAGCCATTTCATCGTCACTTAGTCCGATAGGAACAACTTTTTCAACACCGTTTTCGCCAACAACAGATGGGATACTTAATACAACATCATTAAGTCCATATTCGCCAGTCATAAGACTTGATACAGGAAGAATAGATTTTTCGTTTCGAACGATTGCTTCACATATTCTTTTAACAGCCATGGCTATTCCATAGTATGTTGCATGCTTTCTTTTAATTATCTCATATGCGCTGTTTTTAACATCATCAAATATTCTCTTCATAGATGCTTCATGGTTAAAATGCCCTCTTAGTTCACAGAATTCATTGACAGTAAGACCACCGATTCTTGCATTGCTCCATGCAGCAAGTTCGCTGTCACCATGTTCACCTATTATAAATGCGTGGACACTTCGGCTGTCTATATCAAGATGTTCACCAAGAAGATACTTGAAACGGCCGGTATCAAGAACTGTACCTGAACCGATTACCCTGTTAGCAGGATATCCTGATTCTTTAAGTGCAATAAGTGTAAGTATATCAACAGGATTAGATACAATAAGAAGAATTCCGCCAAAATCTCTTTTCTTAATTTCGCCAACGATAGATTTCATTATAGCGGCATTCTTTTTTATAAGGTTAAGACGTGTTTCACCAGGTTTCTGATTAGCGCCAGCTGTTATAACGATAATAGCTGCATCAGCTATATCATCATAGTTTCCTGCATATATCTGCATAGGTCTTGCAAACGAAATACCATGGCTTATATCCATGGCCTCACCTTCTGCACGGTCATTATCTGCATCTATTAAAACCATTTCAGAGAATAATCCACTCTGCATAAGTGCAAATGCAGAAGAAGAACCTACAAAACCACATCCAATTACTGCAACTTTTCTACTATTTACTTCCATAATTAATCCTCTTTTCTGCGCACGTTTTACTAATAATATGGATATGTTTACATGTGCGCGTTTTCTAAAATATTGTGTAAAACTTATAATTCATACCAATCATCATTTCTGCAGACCTTTTAGTACTTCATCATAATGTTGTTAAGTGACAAAAAAGCTGTTCTGATACTCTGCGTAATACCGCCATATGAAACACAAACGTCAGTATATATTATATACTTGAAAATAAGTATGAATAAAATTAGTTATATGTAATAACACATGTATTATTCAGCTGAATAAATATAAAACACATATTGTTATTTCTTTAACAAGGATTATAACACATAGAACATTGTATGCAAGATTTATATAAGAAACATTTTTTTGTACAATTTAACTAAAAAACTGTTAAAACTTTTGTGTTAAATCAACAGGAATGTAAGTGATGAATTAACAGATATAAAATAATTCTTAAATCATATCGTAATGCTGATAAATAATATTGACTAAATTATGTAATGCAGTTATTTTAGTTAAATTGGGGTGCATGTTTTAATGAGTTATATCAGAATTTGTTCTTAATTTTTTGTTAATACAGTTAAGAGCGTGTATGTTTTAATGAATTACATCAGCCGCCGCTGATATAGAAGGGAATGGCAATAAGGGAGTTGTATATGAGGAAAAAAGGAAGAACCAGGAACAGACTCATAAATATATTTAATCAATACAGACAATACATTATAGTAGGTGTAATAGCTGCAGTTATAATAATACTATGTATAATCATTCTTATTACGTCAGGTGTGAAATATAAGAAACATAACAAAAGCGTAAATAATGCACAGAATACTATATCTATGAAAAATGAATATACAGAAGCTTCAGATGATATGGATACCTATAATGGATATGATGAAGAGATTAATGAATCCAATACTGATGGTGACCCACAGGAGCAGGGGAATGCTTTTAATGGTGAGGAAGTGAATGCGGCATTTATAACAGGAGACAGTTCCTTATATTCCAACGGAATAGATGTATCAAAGTGGCAGGGTGAAATAGACTGGAAAAAAGTTGCAGCAAGTGGGATAGATTATGCAATGATAAGAATAGGTTACAGAACTGATGTTAGCGGTACCATATGCGAAGATGACTGTGCATCATATAACCTTATCAATGCAAGGGCTGCGGGAATAAAGACAGGTGTGTATTTCTTTTCAACAGCAACTGATGAGGATGAAGCTGTGGAAGAAGCAAACTGGGTTATAGATTACATAGCAGGATATGCAGTTACATATCCGGTCGTATACAGATGTGAAGATTTTACCAGTGAAACAAGCAGAATGTATGATCTTTCCAATGAAGACATAACTAACAATGCCATAGCATTTATGGATACAATATCTGAAGAAGGCTATGATGCTATGCTATATGCAGATAAAAATGAGCTGGAAGATGACGGGATATGGAATACAGATGATATTAGAAACAGATATCCTGCATGGATTTCATCATACAGTGAGGGTGCATACCCAACAGTTTTAGAGCCTGAGTATTCGGGAATATGTGCAATGTGGCAGTATACATGCAAAGGAAAGGTCGATGGCATAACAGGATATGTGGATATGAATGTGGCTTATTTTAGCTATGATGATGATGCAGATCCATTCGCACCTGACAGACCACAGGACAATATTAATATGGCAGAGCTGGGTATAGTGTTTAAAAATGTTGATGAAATAGTTGTGGCTAAGGAAGATATTAATCTTAGAAGTGCTCCAGATATAAGGGGAACAATAATTTCTGTATTATATAATGGAGATAGTATAAAAAGAACAGGGATAGGTGATAACGGATGGTCAAGGCTTGAATATGATGGCATAATTGTATATGCGGTGTCAAGTTATCTTGCCAACTGAATATAAGGACAGCTTATGATTTATAAAGTACTTTTTTCATGCTTTGCATGACTATATGTTTGTTAAATTATCTAAATATAAAAATATTATCAAAACGGAGTTGAATTATGAGATTAAATAAAAAAAATATTGTTACAACACTGAGTCTTATTGCAGTGTTAACGATAATGGTAACAGGACTTTACGGGTGCGGTTCTGGCAGTAAAACAACGCTAGAGTCAGATTTAAATGTAAATCAAGGTGGATATGATAAAACAGCCGGTGCATCAGCACTTAATCCATATACATTTACAGATGATTATGGAAGAGAAGTGACTGTTACGTCACATAGCAGGGTTGCAACACTTATAGGAAGCTTTGCTGATATATGGGTGTCATCAGGAGGCAGCCTTGTTGCATCTGCTAATGATACCTGGACGAACTTCGATCTTGGATTATCCGATTCGGTTGTTAATATTGGAAGTATACAAAACCCTAATGCAGAGCTTCTTATAGCTGCCAGACCAGACCTTGTGATAGCAAGCTGCAATACAGATTCCAATATAGCACTTATGGATACACTTGAAAATGCAGGGATAACTGTGGCATATTTTGATGTATCCAACTTTACGCAATATCTTAATATGCTGAATCATTGTACAATGATAACTGGCAGGAGAGATCTTTATAAAACTAATGGCGAGGATGTAAAGGCACAGATAGAAGAAGTTAAGAATACTATGGGTGATCGTCATCCAACAGTTCTTTTTATAAGAACAGCAGCAAGCAGTGTAAAAGCTAAGGGAAGCACAGGTTCAGTGTGTGGGGAAATGCTTGCAGATCTTGGCTGTATCAATATAGCTGATTCACAGAAAAGTCTGCTTGATGATTTAAGCTTAGAAGCTATCGTATCATCGGATCCTGATTATATATTTGTTACTACACAGGGAAATGATACTGAGGCAGCTATGCGAAACATTGATAATCTTCTTACAAAGAATCCTGCATGGGCTTCACTAAGGGCGGTTAAAGAAGGAAGATATTATGTTCTTGATAAGAAGTTATACAATCTTAAACCTAATGCCAGATGGGGTGAGGCTTATAAACAGCTTGCTGATATCCTGAAACAGTGATATAACACAGGTTTTATTTTACTTTTGATACTCATATCATTACATTATAATATTATGACGATATCAAAAGGTCTAAGCCCACATCAACTTACTCATAAGCATGTGATATATATTATATAATAGCATTAGAAATCAGGAAATAAACATACAGTCATAAATGTAAGTTAAAAATAAGATAGAATCAAATACGTGATTAGATCATGAACAGAAATAAAATATAAAGAATACAAATAATAATTATATAGGAGGATAAGTAAATGGGATATTTTCCGTTTTTTATTGATATAAAAGGCAAAAAAGGATTAATTATCGGTGGAGGAAGAATTGCAGAGCATAAGTTAAGAAAAATACTCGCATACGAGCCTGATATAACAGTGGTTGCTACAAGGATAAGTGATAGTATTAAGAGCATTGAAGGTGTAAAGTTTATTGAAAGGGAATTCGTTAACTCAGACCTCGAAGGCTGTTCATTCTGTATTGCTGCAACAGATGATAAGAGATTTAATGCATATGTTGCCGGTGTGTGTAGAAAATACCATATATTTATCAATGTTGTTGATGATAAGGAAAACTGCCAGTTTCTTTTTCCTTCAGTATATAAGGCAGGAAATCTGTCTATAGGTATATCGACACAGGGAGCAAGTCCATATGTTGCCTCAGATATAAAAAACCGTATAGTGTCCGAGCTTCCCCTTGATATAGAGAATATATTAGATTACTTATGTCTAATAAGAGAAAACATTAAGGAAAAAGTAGAGGATTCATCAAAAAGAGCTGATATATTTAAGGCGGCAGCAAGAAGATGTATGGTTCTTGGAAGAAAACTTGATGATGAAGAACTTGATGAGATAATAGCTTCTGTCACAGAAAGTAAAAAGGATGAGGTTAAGAAAGGAAGAGTTGTTATAGCTGGAGCAGGATGTGGAGCATATGACCTTATAACACTAAGGGCACTTAATGCTATAAAGGCTGCAGGAGTACTTGTATATGATGATCTTATAGATGAAAGATTGTTAGAATATGCAGCTGAAAGCTGTGAAAAGATATATGTAGGCAAGAGAAATGAAAGACATTCTACACCACAGCAGGAGATTAATGAAATTCTTCTTGCAAAAGCCAATGAAGGAAAGCTTGTAGTAAGACTTAAGGGTGGTGACCCTTATGTGTTTGGAAGAGGTGGCGAGGAGATGCAGTATCTTAAGGCAGAAGGAATAGAAACAGAGGAAATACCTGGCATAAGTTCTGCAATAGCAGTTCCTGCCATGGCAGGAATACCCGTTACACATAGAAATATAAGCAGGAGTTTTTCTGTTATAACAGGACATACATCAGATGATAAAGAAGCGGGTGAGAGAATATTACATAATGATATCAAAAACTCTGCTGCCATGGATGGAACCTGTGTTTATCTTATGGGACTTACACATCTTAAGCAGATAGCCGAAACACTTATAAAAGAAGGAAAACCAGAAGATACTCCAGCCGCAGTTATAAGTGGAATGTTTGATGGTACATATAAAGCTGTAAGAGGTACACTTAAAGATATAGCAGAAAAAACTGCCAAAGAAGGAATAGAATCACCAGCTGTAATAGTAACAGGAGACACAGTTAATTTGAATATATAACTATAAAATAGGAAACTTGTTATTTGACATAAAAGTATAGATTGAATAATGATAATTGTTTTACTATGACATGACAAGATATAATATATTTATATAAATCATGTGTTTAATACGTTTAAAAGGCGTTTTTTCATAATAAAACCTAATAAAATAGAAATAAAGCACATAAACATATTGACTTTATAGGAAAATAGGTATAATATAACAATACAATTTCCAAAGGTTGCCAGGCAACTAAAGAAGCCTGGCAATATTTTTTAGTTAATAAACATACTAACGCACTATGTAAGTATGAAAACAGGAATTAAAAATATAAGACAATAAACAAAAGATGATAATAAATAAAATATGATAATAGACAAAAGAAAAACATAAGGAAAGGAGATGCAGGATAATGAATATCATTAAATTTAATATAAATAGATTTAATAAAAAAAAGCTCAATAAAAAAATTAAAATAATAAAAGCAATTGGTATGGCGTGTATGACATTATCTGTATTTCTTCTTTCAGGGGGTAGTGATAAAAGAGATGGACTTACAATAACGAATGTTTCATATGATCCTACAAGAGAATTCTATGAGGAATATAATGAAGTATTTGCGGATTACTATATGAATGAATATGGAAAGCAGATAAAGGTTATACAGTCACATGGTGGTTCAGGAAGCCAGGCAAGGTCGGTGGTTGAGGGCTGCAATGCTGATGTTGTTACACTTGCACTTGAACACGATATAACACTTATAGAGAACACTGGACTTATAGATGCAGGATGGAAAGAAGAATATGACAGGGATTCAGCACCATATACATCAACAATTGTATTCTTGGTAAGAAAAGATAACCCGCTTGGAATAAAGGACTGGGATGACCTTATAGCAGATAATGTTGAAGTGATAACTCCAGATCCTAAGAGCAGTGGCGGTGCATGTTGGAATTTTCTTGCGGCACTCAGCTTTGCAAAGGAAAAATATAAAGATGAGAGTTCCCAGAAAGAGTTTTTAAGAAAGTTATATTCCAATGTTTCTGTGCTTGATTCAGGAGCCAGAGGTTCAACAACAACATTTGTTGAGAATAAAAAAGGTGATGTCCTTATAGCATGGGAAAATGAAGCGATTAACTCAATGAATTCTTATCCTGGAGAATATGAGATGATTACACCATCGGTAAGTATACTGGCACAGCCAAGTGTAGCAGTAGTTGATGATAATGTTAAAGTTAATAAGTCAGAAGAACTTGCCAGTGAATATCTATCATACTTGTATTCAGATGAGGCACAAAGACTTGCAGCCAAGTATGGTTACAGACCATCTGATAAGAATATATTATCTGAGTATGGTGATGAATTTGACTTGAGCGTAAGACTGACAACCATAGATGATTATGGCGGATGGAATGAGGCTTACAGAATATATTTTGATGATGGAGGATGGTTCGATGAAATATATGACAACTAATACAGCTAATAAAGAACCTGAATTCGATGGGAAGACCATGAAAAGTAAGAAAGCTAAAGATAAGAAGGTAAGAGTTATTCCTGGGTTTCATCTTACACTTGGAATAACGGTTACAATGTTATCACTTATAGTACTTATACCACTTGCATCAGTTATGGTGTATTCACTTAAGTTATCACCTGGTGAGTTTATAGCTCTTGTTACCAAGAAGAATGTTGTAAACGCTTTCGTGACAAGTATAAGCTGTTCCTTTATAGCAGCGGTTATTAACTGCGTGTTTGGAACAATACTTGCCTGGACATTTGTTAAATATGATTTTGCTGGTAAAAGAATACTTGACGGACTTATTGAACTTCCATTCGCACTTCCGACAGCAGTTGCAGGTATAACACTTTCAAAGATGTATTCAGAAACAGGATTGCTTGGAAAACCACTTGCATCACTTGGAATCAAGGTTTCTTATACACATATCGGACTTATTATCGCTTTAGTATTTGTTGGTATTCCATTTGTAGTAAGAGCTGTGACCCCTGTTCTTGAAAAAATGGATCCGCAGTATGAAGAGGCAGCCTATATATTGGGAGCAAGCCCTTCAAAAACTTTTTTCAAGGTAATACTTCCAGAGATAACTCCTGCACTACTTACTGGTTTCGGACTAGCCTTTGCAAGGGGAATCGGGGAGTATGGAAGTGTTATATACATATCTGGAAATAGTGCTAAAGAGCACACACAGGTTGTCTCTTATGTAATAATGCAGAAGCTTAATTACATAGATTATGCATCTGCGACAGCGATAGCGCTTGTGATGCTTATAATATCGTTTCTTATATTATTTGTTATCAATATAATACAGATGAGAGTTGCTAAGAGAACATCTTAAGAAAATTGAGAATGTGTTAGGTTATTAAACAAAATTGGAAGTATTAATAATTTAACATTACATAGAAAGATTTAAGATTAAAAGATTTAATCAGAAGCATTTAATAGCATTTAACTTAATTAGGAACATTTAATCGAAATGGAGGTAAGCATGAGCGAGAACGATAAGCTTGAAAAAAGAAAAAGAACAACAAGAAATATATGTGTGCTTATAACAGTGGTTTTTATCACAGTGATGCTAATACTTCCATTGTTCTCCATAATAGTAAGTTCACTTAAAGAGGGAATTGGCTTTTATATAAAATCAGTGACAACCTCTTACGTACTCAGTGCATTAAAGGTTACAATTATCGCAACAGTTATTGCGGTTGTGATTAACACACTGTTTGGTATAATAGCGGCATGGGTACTTACTAGATTTGATTTTAAAGGAAAACAAGTACTTGCAACACTTATAGATATACCATTTTCAATATCCCCGGTTATAGTGGGACTGGCTTTTCTTATGACATTTGGAAGACTTGGTTTCTTTTATCCAGTTATAAGATGGTTTAATGAGGTGTTTGGAACCAATGTAAGAATTGCTTTTGCTGTTCCTGGTGTTGTACTTGCAACAATATTTGTTACATTTCCATATGTATCAAGAGAAATAATACCAGTGCTTAACTCACTTGGTAAAGATGAGGAAGAAGCTGCAGCACTTATGGGTGCTAACGGATTCACTATCTTTTTTAAGATAACACTTCCTAATATAAAGTGGTCACTCATATATGGAATTATATTATGTACATCAAGAGCACTTGGAGAGTTCGGTGCTGTAAATGCACTTTCCAAGACAAGAGGAGAGACATTCACACTTCCACTTGAGATTGATGCGCTGTACATGTCTGGGACTGATTCATCTATAACAGCAGCATTTGCAGTGTCATCAATACTTGTAATAATAGCAGTCATAGTACTTATACTTAGAAATGTGTTTGAATACAGGCAGAAGAATACTAAGAAGGGAGGAGTTAAGTAATGTACGTTGAGATGAAAAATATATTTAAACAATACGGAAGTTTCAGGGCATCAGATAATGTAAACTTTGGTATTGAAAAAGGAAAGCTGGTTGCACTACTTGGTCCTTCAGGAAGTGGTAAAACAACTATATTAAGAATGATAGCTGGACTTGAGACTCCAAGCTTTGGAGATATATACATAGATGGAAAAAGGGTTAATGATATACCTGCAAGTAAGAGAGGCATAGGTTTTGTATTCCAGAATTATGCGTTGTTCCGTCATATGACAGTATATGATAATATAGCTTTCGGGCTTAAGTTACAGAAGGTTCCAAAGGATGAGATAAGGAAACGTGTTACCGAGCTTCTTGAGATAACAGGACTTTCAGGACTAGAGAAAAGATATCCTAATCAGTTATCAGGTGGACAAAGGCAGAGAGTGGCATTCGCAAGGGCACTTGCTCCTAATCCACAGGTGCTTCTTTTAGATGAACCTTTTGCAGCGATAGATGCCAAGGTAAGAACAGAGCTTAGAACCTGGCTTAGAAGCATGGTTACAAAGCTTGGAATAACAAGTATATTCGTAACACATGACCAGGATGAGGCTGTTGAGGTTGCAGATGAGATAATCATAACTAACCATGGTAAGATAGAACAGATGGGAAGCCCGGTGGATATATATAAGAGTCCTGCAACACCTTTTGTTGTTGAGTTTATAGGAAAGACATCAGAGGTTTCTGATTATTCAAAGCTTAAAGGCTTTGATGAGGTTAAAGGAGCTGACAGGGCTGTTATAAGACCAGAGTTTGTAAAAATATCAAAATATGGAAAGCTTCAGCAGTACAACAGTGCTGCAGAAGAAGGATATGTTGAAGATATACTATTCAGAGGTAATCACCTGGATGTCACAGTTAATATCGGATGTACAAGGATAACGGGTGAATGGTCATTAGAAAAAGAACCACTTTCAATAGGTGAGAAAGTTCATGTGCTTATATACAGGATATATGCGGTTGACAGTGAGAGAACATACTTGTGTGAGAATAAGGGCATGAAGTCAGATGATGTATTCTATATCTAATAAAGTGATATTGTTATTATTGTGTATTGTGAAATCTTTAAGCTGATAGTAGTATAATAAAGGAATTTACTTTACTTCAAAAAGGAGTGCTTATGAAGATAAATGGATTAAAGAAGCTTACAACGGATGTTCTTATAATAGGTGGTGGTACAGCAGGCTGTTATGCAGCACTTACCATAAAAGAGCAGTCAGATACAGCAAGTATCATTATAGCAGAGAAAGCCAATATAAAACGTAGCGGATGTCTTGCAGCGGGCGTTAATGCTATCAATGCATATATAGTTGATGGCAGAAAGCCAGAAGATTACGTTGATTATGCTAAAAAAGATGCAGATGATATCGTAAGGGAGGATTTGCTTCTTACTATGTCAGAAAGACTTAATGAAGTTACTGCCAGGATGGAAAAGCTGGGACTTGTAATACTTAAGGATGAAAATGGAAAATATGTTGCAAGAGGTAATCGTAATATTAAGATTAATGGTGAGAATATCAAGCCTATACTTGCATCAGCTGTAGAAGCACTTGATGGAGTGACAGTTATAAACAGACTTAACATAACAGATTATATAGTTAAAGAAGGCACAATTCTAGGTGCTGTTGGGTTTAACATAGATGATGGGTATGCATATGAGATAAGAGCTAAGAAGGTTTTATGTGCAACAGGAGGTGCTGCAGGGCTTTATAAGCCTAATAATCCAGGCTTTTCAAGACATAAGATGTGGTATCCGCCATTTAATACGGGAGCCGGATATGCAATGGGTATTAATGCTGGCGCAGAGATGACAACATTTGAGATGAGATTCATAGCTTTACGCTGCAAAGATACTATAGCTCCAACGGGAACTATAGCACAGGGAGTTGGAGCTAAGCAGATTAACTCAAAAGGTGAAGTATATGAAGATAAATATGGTATTACAACTTCACAGAGGGTATATGGAACCGTAAGAGAGAATATCGAGGGAAGAGGTCCATGTTATCTAAGAACAGAAGGAATAAGCAAAGAACAGGATGAGTCACTGAAAAAAGCATATCTTAACATGGCACCAAGCCAGACACTTAAGTGGATAGAGTCAGGAAAGAATCCAAGTGAGCAGAATGTTGAGATAGAAGGAACAGAGCCTTACATAGTAGGTGGACATACAGCAAGTGGTTACTGGGTTGATACTAACAGAAAAACTACTATAGATGGTCTGTATGCAGCAGGTGATGTTGCGGGAGGATGTCCTCAGAAGTATGTAACAGGTGCTATGGCAGAGGGTGAGATAGCTGCCATAGATATAGTTAAGAGACTTAAAGAAGAAAAAGATAATGAGTATTATGCAAATGACGATTTGAAGGCTGATGATATTTTTGCAGATGAATTCGTAAGTAAGAAGCTTGAAGAATACAACACATATCTTGAAAGACAGGATGAGATTTTTTCTACAGAGCAGCTTGAAGAAGCCATGCAGAAGGTTATGGATACATATGCAGGCGGAATTGGAAGCCACTATCAGTTTAATGAGAAACAGCTTGAACTTGCTAAGCAGAAGATAGCACAGATTATAACACTTTCAGGTAATGTGTCGGCCGCAGATTACCATGAGCTTATGTTTGTATATGAGCTTAAGGAAAGACTCACGGTCTGTCAGGTACTTATAGAACATTTAAAGGCAAGAAAGGAAACAAGATGGCACAGCTTTGCTGAGAATCTTGATTATCCGGATAAGTCAGATGACTGGCTTAAGTATGTCAACACCAGAAAGAATGGTGATAACATAGAAGTTATATTCAGAAATCTTGTAGGAAGAGGTGAGACATATGAGCATAGCAATTAATAAAAGCAAATGCGTAGGATGTGGACAATGCAGCATTGTCTGTCCGGGAAGCCTTATAAAGATGGGTGAGGACAGAAAGGCATATATAAAGTATCCTAAGGACTGCTGGGGGTGTTCATCATGTCTTAAGGAATGCAAGTTTGAAGCTATAGCACTGTATCTTGGAGCAGATATGGGTGGTATGGGAAGTAAGATGAGTGTTACCGCTAATGGCGACTATCTTAACTGGAATATAGATAAGACAGATGGCAGCAGGGAAACAATTATTATTAATAAGAAAGAATCCAATAAGTACTAATATTAATACATAAGGAAAGGAAGGATAAATCAATGGCAGAATTATCGCATCTTGATCAGCTTGAAGCTGAGGCAATATATATAATAAGAGAGGTAGCGGCGGAATGTGAAAAGCCGGTTATGCTTTATTCTATAGGAAAGGACAGTTCAGTAATGCTTCATCTGGCTATGAAGGCATTCTATCCTGAGAAACCACCTTTTCCATTCCTTCATGTTAACACAACATGGAAGTTCAAGGAAATGATTAAGTTCAGGGATGAAACAGCTAAAAAGCTTGGCATTGACATGATAGAGTATATCAATGAAGATGGTGTTAAGAAAGGAATCAATCCTTTTGACTATGGTTCAGTGTATACAGATATTATGAAGACACAGGCATTAAAGCAGGCTCTTAACAAGTATGGTTTTACGGCTGCATTTGGCGGTGGCAGAAGAGACGAAGAAAAATCAAGAGCTAAGGAAAGAATATTCTCATTCAGAAACGAAAACCAGGCATGGGATCCTAAGAACCAGAGACCAGAGATGTGGAAGCTTTACAATTCACGTATCAACAAGGGTGAGAGTATAAGAGTATTTCCTATATCAAACTGGACAGAGGCAGATATATGGCAGTATATCAAGAGAGAGAACATTGATATTGTGCCTCTTTACTTTGCAGCTAAACGTCCTGTAGTTGAAAGAGATGGCATGCTTATAATGGTTGATGATGACCGTATGAAGTTAAGAGAAGGTGAAAAGATTGAATACAAGAATGTAAGATTCAGAACTCTTGGCTGTTATCCTTTAACAGGTGCTGTTGAGTCGAATGCTACAACTCTTGATGAGATAATCGATGAAACACTCAGTGCTGTATCTTCTGAGAGAACAACAAGAGTTATCGATAACGAAGCAGCAGGAAGTATGGAAAGAAGAAAGAGAGAGGGGTATTTCTAAGATGATAGGATTATTAAAGTTTATAACATGCGGAAGCGTGGATGATGGAAAGTCTACATTAATAGGACATATATTATATGATTCAAAGCTTTTATATGCCGATCAGGAAAAGGCTTTGGAACTTGACAGTAAAGTAGGAAGCCGTGGTGGTGCTATTGATTACTCACTTCTTCTTGACGGACTTATGGCAGAACGTGAGCAGGGTATCACAATAGATGTTGCTTACAGATACTTTACAACAGATAAGAGAAGCTTTATTGTGGCAGATACACCAGGACATGAAGAATATACAAGAAATATGGCGGTTGGTGCATCATTTGCAGACCT
>ERZ808240.2153-NODE-2153-length-22365-cov-26.439041_pt1 | contig 22365 bp, 14 predicted proteins | sample MGYA00521084_ERZ808240 | MGnify/ENA primary metagenome ERZ808240 (study PRJEB31516, sample SAMN03275571) | gut metagenome | biome: mammalia-associated habitat; material: feces | host: Papio cynocephalus | place: Kenya | collected 2012-08-06 ...
TTCCTTACTGTCGGCCACTCGTGTGTTGCACTATTCACTTGAATTGGCGAGAAAACCTTCTGTCCGGAAACAGGACATGACTCCACATAGGAGGTCAGGCGGTCGATTTCTTCCGGGCGGATGTACGCCCCCTGAAGGCGAGTCTCTTCTCCGCCAGTCTGGAAGATCATATCTCCGCCGCCGATAAGTTTTTCCGTGCCAGGAGTGTCAAGGATTGCCAGAGAGTCGGTTTTGGACGCGGTTCTGACGGCGATTCTTGTCGGGAAATTTGCCTTGATGAGTCCTGTGATAACCGCCGTGGATGGTCTCTGTGTGACCAAAATGACATGAATGCCGACGGCTCTTCCACACTGCGACAAGCGGATGATGGATTCTGTGATGTTACGCGACATATTCCTGGACTCCTTGTCGCGGCATACAGGAAGGGCCAGATCGGCATATTCATCAATGATGGCGACAATGTAAGGCAAGGTCTCGGAGATTCGTTTATTGTAAGTGCAAATGTTGCGGACATGGGCTTCCGCAAGCAGTTCATAGCGGTGTTCCATTTCCAGACATAAAGCCGCCAAGGTCTTGTCTGCATGAGCTGCCGTCTGCACAATAGGCGTCTCTCCGGGCATAGAGGCCATATAGTGTCCGGAAAGGCGCTCGTAGGCAGTGAACTCACAGCCCTTGGGATCGATGAAAACGAACTTCAGATCTGACGGGCGCTTTGAATATAGCAGAGAAGCGACTATGGCGTGGATCGCCTCCGACTTGCCTTGCTTTGTGGCTCCGGCGATAAGCAAGTCAGGAGCCCTGACCAAATCAAAGACCACAGCTTTGTTCCCGAATGTCCGCCCGAGAGCCACCGGCAGTTCTGCCTTGCAGTTCCGGAACGCATCGTCACTCAGAACCGAGCGCATAGGCACTTTCTCACGATGGTCATTGGCTATCTCGATGCCGATGGAGTCCTCCAAGTTCATGACACGTACGCCCTTCAGATGAAGGGCAAGCACAGCGTTTTCCATAAGCAATCTGACCTTTGAGACTTTGGCATCCCGTTCCGGATAAACCTTGTAAAGCGTCACCGCCGGCCCCGGCATTGGTTTAATGTCCTTGACACGCACTTTCCCGCTTTCAAGAACATTCCTGATCGCCTCTACCCTACCGGTGATTTCATCTTCAGACACATTGCTTTCGGGGATATATTCATCCAGCAAATCCAAAGAAGGCAGTTGATAGTCAGCTGTGGTCATTTCTTTTTCCATATAATTCATTATCAATATTTTGTCAGATCATAGCCTTCCCCCAAGACAGCCCCATTGGAGAACACCGTCCCATTCCGCTCCTCCACCCCAGCGGCTTTATGAATATGCCCGAATAGGTGAAGTTTAGGGCGAACCAGCATAATCCGCTGCCACAGAACAGAATCTCCGTAGTGAATCTCATCTGAAAGGTCAAGAATATCCTCAGGCGGCTGATGGGTGACAAGGACATCCGTGTCCGCAGGTATATTCATAAAATCATTTTCCGAACGCCCCGTCATGGCATCCTCGAAAAACATCGGCACGCCATAGAACTTGATGCCCTCTATCATGACTCCCGAATTGCAGAGGTAGTGGCAGTTATCGTCAAGCCCTTCCAGACTCGCTCCCCGAAGGCAGAAGTCGTGATTGCCGGCGATGAAGACCTTGTGCCTGTACGGAAGATCGCAGAACCATTCCATAAAGTCCAAAGCCTCCGCCTCAGTTCCAGCCATCGTGAAGTCCCCCGAATGTACGATCACATCGCCCTCCGGCAGCCTCTTCAGCTGCCGGTGTCTATTGTGAGTGTCCGAAATGTGTACTATTCTCATATCTCTTGATCCAATGGTTTCTTTCCGCAAAGATAGGCCACAGCACCGCCATTTTATGGCAGTTATGGAGTTCAACTCAACCTCAATTCTACATCCCATTCCGAGGGCGGCCAATCAATGTCATTAATTCAGTGACAATATCCTCATATATCTCGTATGAATCATCCAGTTAGAGCTGGATGTTTTTTATACTTGCTTCAGTGGATCCGCAGGCTCACCGCTGAAATCGAGGACAGAGTCAAGAAACTTCGGGCATACGGCCTGGATGAGACGATTATAGAGTCTCTCTTCCAGCAGAAACCGGAGTTGAGCCGGCTTGTGGTGACGGAAGACTTCAGCATCCTGCTCCAGGACTACAACGGGCTGGAAATCAAGATGGAGCCGCTGCAGAGAGCGGTGTATCTGCTGTTCCTGCGCCACCCGGAGGGAATAATGTTCAAGTGTCTGCCGGAGTACAGAACTGAGTTCGAATCCATCTACATGGCTATTACCAAGCGGGGAGACGGCATCGCGATACAGCAGAGCATCGACAGGGTGCTTGACCCGACCAACAACTCCATCAACGAGAAATGCGCACGCATCCGCGCCGCTTTCATCTCACGCTTCGACGACAGACTGGCGAAAGAATACTACATCACAGGTTATGCCGGCAATTCCAAGAGAATAGAGCTCGACCAGAGCCTTGTCAGAATGGAATGCTGAATTACTTGCCAATCAGCAATTCCACAACTGTAACTTTCTATAATACAGCAAATACAGATTCACCATTCCGGCAAATGGCCAGATTTTATTCCGGCAAACGGCCAATTATGCCATAGCTTGTGTGGGGCAGAATATATGCTGACGGAGGTGTGTGCCATGGTGGCAGGTGCCGTGGATGCAGGTGCCGTTTAGGTTATAGCAAATCCTTGCGGTTATACTATAACCCGTCTGCAGAACGGGCATAAAACGGGCTTTTCATGCATAGGTTATAGCTTAATTCCATAGATTTTCTCTAACCTGACAATGCCCATCTCCGCAACAAGCTCACGACTGATCTAGAGAAAGCATTCTCCATAGATGGCACTTGGGAATGTGGGAAATGTGTAACTTTGTTTCCATAGTTGACGAATATTGATGCGTATGAAAGAGAAACTCTCGACACAGTATAGCGAGGCGGTCAAGCAGATAAAAACCGCTATCTTACAAAGCCAGACGAAAGCTTTGAAGAGTATAAACCAGGAGCAACTAGCTTTGTACTATGGCATCGGAAGATACATATCCCAAAACAGTCGTGAAGGTTTTTGGGGAAAGGATGCGATTTCAACAATAAGCCGTCAACTCAGTATTGAAATGCCTGGACTTAAGGGATTTTCACCTCGAAACCTTCGCAATATGAGGCTTTTCTACGAGGAGTGGAGATGCTTCGACACTAATTTGGCAGACACGTCTGCCAAATTACATTCCAGAGAAGAGTTGGCAGATACATCTGCCAAAAAAGAGACTGGTTCCGGCATGATACCTTTGATGCTAGAAGACATTCCTGTTGTCGCCTTTTTCAGCATTGGTTTTTCACACCATATTCTGATTTTGTCAAAAGTAAAATCAATGGACGAGCGTAAGTTTTACATCCAACTTTGTACTGATCTCAGCTTGTCCGTTGATGCTCTGGAGAGAAAGATTTCCGAGGATGCCTACCATAATCAAGGCAAAATGCCGAATAACTTTAGTGTGGCCATTCCGGACTATAAACGAGCATTTCAGGCGATACAGATGTTCAAGGACGAATATCTGCTTGACTACATCAATGTCGAGCAGTTGGGCGAAAGGGATGAAGACATTGACGAGCGTGTGGTAGAGAACGAGATAGTCCACAATATCAAGAATTTTATCATGACATTCGGGCGCGGATTCTCATATCTTGGCAATCAGGTTCATTACGATAAACTTGGACACGACCATTGGATTGACCTTCTATTCTTTAATCGAGTCTTGAGGTCACTGGTTGTCATTGAACTCAAAAAAGGTTCTTTCAAGCCGGCGTACCTCGGCCAACTGGCCGCCTATCTCCGTGTCCTCGATGATGAAGAACGAATTGAAGGAGAAAACCCATCCGTTGGAATTGTCCTATGCAAGGATGCCGACCGCGCTTACGTTGAATATGTTCTTCAAGATTACACCAAACCAATGGGTGTCGCCACCTATAAGTCAAGCCAAGAACAGCTGAAAGACGTTCTGCCGGACGAGGAGGAGATGAAAAAGCTCCTATGATGTGTATGGGCACCTCCGAGCATCTGTAATCCCATAGGTATCATATCTAACCTGACAATGCCCATCTCCGCAAGGCTTGCGGAAATTCGGTCCGTCTGCTCCAGATGGAGTAACTTGCGCGATGCAAAGACAGGACAGAGCCTGCCCTGTCACGAAAATACAGTTCGCCAACACGGCATAACTTTGTGAGCATGAACATAAAAGCACAATACCCCACTGAATGTGGAAAAACTTTCTATATTTGTGCCGCTCCCATGAGGGGGCGCTACATTATTTTGATGAAAGTGTAAAGCTTTTATCCTCGGATAGAAATCTAGCAAATTCAGACACACGGAGGACAAGCATTCTGCACTCATCACTCTTTTGGCCTGACGCGCTGACTCCATGAGGCCGGGGAAACGGAAAAACAGAACAAAAAACTTCATAAATGAAAAAACTGAAATTTTTGATTTTAGCGATGCTTGCCATCATCGCAGGAGGGTGTGAAAAAGGCCCACAATCGACACCTGTAGCCGGTATCAAACTCGACAAGTACCAGCTGACCATCACCGAGGGCGGCAAGGCAACCCTCACCGCGACCGTCCTTCCGGACAACGCCTCCAACAAGAACGTCAACTGGACATCAAGCGACGAGAAAGTCGCAACAGTCTCTACGACCGGCGAGGTGACAGCCGTCGCTCCGGGCAAAGCCGCGATTACAGTCACCACCGAAGACGGGGTCAAGACCACCAAGTGCGAGGTCACGGTCAACAAGAAGATCTACCCTGTAGAGTCCGTTTCCCTTGACAAGACATCCCTTGAACTCACCGAGGGCGACAAGGCAACCCTCACCGCAACCGTCCTTCCGGAGAATGCCTCCAACAAGAACGTCAGCTGGACATCAAGTGACGAGAAGGTCGCAACAGCCTCTGCCTCAGGCGAGGTGACAGCCGTCGCTCCGGGCAAGGCCACCATCACCGTCACCACCGAGGACGGGGCCAAGACCGCGAAATGCGAGGTGACGGTCAACAAGCGCGTCTACCCAGTGGAGTCCGTATCTCTTGACAAGACTTCCCTTGAACTCACCGAGGGCGACAAGGCAACTCTGACCGCGACAGTCCTTCCAGAGAATGCGACGAACAAGAACGTCAGTTGGTCATCCAGCGATGAGAAAGTCGCGACAGTCTCCGCCACCGGAGAGGTGACGGCAGTTGCTCCGGGCAAGGCCACCATCATCGTCACCACCGAAGACGGGGCCAAGACCGCCAAGTGCGAGGTTACGGTCAACAAGAAGATCTACCCTGTAGAGTCCGTTTCCCTTGACAAGACATCCCTCGAACTCACCGAGGGCGACAAGGCAACCCTGACGGCGACCGTCCTTCCGGAGAACGCCTCCAACAAGAACGTCGCCTGGTCATCAAGCGACGAGAAGGTCGCAACAGTCACTGCCGCAGGCGAAGTGACCGCCATCGCCCCGGGCAAGGCCACAATCACCGTCACCACCGAGGACGGGGCCAAGACCGCCAAGTGCGAGGTGACTGTAAAAGCAAAAACAATACATGTTGAATCCATCACGCTGAACAAGACAGAGCTACGGCTCGAAAGACTTGACCGATACACTCTTACGGCAACAGTCAAACCAGACAATGCAACCAACAAGGAGGTAAAATGGACAACCAGCGATGACAGCATCGTGTCCTTCTTTTTCGGAGATATTATGGCCCAAAAAGCCGGCACAGCCATAATTACAGCTACGACAGTCGACGGAGGGCTCACCGCCACCTGTAAAGTAACCGTGAAAGAATTGGGGGCGGTTGATGTAACAGGCATTTCCCTGAACAAAAGCACTACCACCCTTTTCATCGGGTCTAAAGAAACTCTTACAGCCACGATAAAGCCAAACAACGCCACGGACAAGACCGTGACGTGGGACTCAAGCGACCCGGCAGTAGCATCTGTAAACAACGGAGAAGTGACTGCCATCAAAGCAGGCAAAGCAATAATAACCGCCACGGCAAAAGACGGCGGATACACTGCTACCTGTGAAGTAAACGTTTCAGACCAATCACCAGAAATCAAGATAGACAAAGACAACTACACTGTCGCATACACCGGTGAGACAATCAATCTGAACATCACCGCCAATGTCAATTACTCCATCACCACAAAAGACAATTGGATCAAAGTCAAGGGCAACAGCTTAATCATTTCAGCAAACAACAGCACAAAAGAAAGAACCGGAGCCGCCACGATTTCAAATAGCGAATATGGTATTTCACTGACTGTCACGGTAAAGCAGGAAGCTTCGCCTAACGGATTTGACAACGGCAACCCTATCGTGACACCTCAATCCAACAAATAGAACTATCATGAAAAGACATATAACGTTATCAATCATATCGATCGCCCTGCTGTGCAGCTGCGCGAAAGAAATCGCACCCGACAACGGGAACACTATTGAAAACAATCTTGACCGCATCACCATAACCCTCGGAGACGGGACAAAAACCGAATATTCTTACGAAGACCAGCAACTCAAGGCCCGCTGGAGCGCAGGAGATATCGTGTCCGTCACCCCAGACCTATGGAGATATTTCTATGCCGGAGAATATGAGGTCGAGAACTCTGGAAACAGCACCTCAACATTCAAGCAGAAGACGGCTGTGGACAAAGAAGCGGAGGATAATACCTACGGCATTTTCTACCCTGGCACGAAAATCAAGAGCACTGCACAGTTCACAAAGTTCGAGTATTCAGGCCAAATCCAGAAGAAGAGCGACCCGATGGCGCATCTCGGAGCATACCACAGCATGCGCACATCAGTTTCGGACTACAGCACCATCAGTTTCGCCGGAGCGGACCAGTCATCCTGCATGAAATTCAACCTGAGCGGAATGACATTCGACCACCCGGTAAAAGTCGAGATGGAGATAGTCGGAAAAGGGAAACTGTATACCAACAATGCCGTAAACGAATCTTTCACTTATTCGGTTCTTGACAAGCCTCAAGATCTTACCGAAGCACCGCGGCTCTCAGTAAGCCTGGAAGGATATGGTTCCGAGACTTCTATCGAAGCTTGGATGATGATGTCGAATGCACCTGTTGCCCTATATTCCGGGGATACGCTCAGGGTCTATGTATATTGTGCAGAAGGCGTACGTTACTATTCAGACATACCGGTATCGGAAACCACAATCCTGTCCGGTGGACACTGCCACCACTTGACCATTCAGACCGGCTGGAAATTAGGCAGCGGGGACTTCAGGGCTTATGACTGGGATGGTGAGGTTGTCACCCTTCAGGAGGGAAAAGGCAAACTCGACCTTGTCCTGATGGGAGACGGGTTCATCAAAGAGGACTTCGACAACGGCACATACGAGTCGATCATGAAGCAGGCCTACGAGGAGTTCTTCAGCATCGAGCCGTTCACCACGCTTAAAGACGGGTTCAACGTCTACTATGTCAAAGCCCCGTCCCCGGAGCGGATACTTGCCACAAACACGGGCGCCAACGGAGCGGTCAACACCGGCCATATCACCAAATTCTCGACCACGTTTACCGCCAACTCCACCAGCATGGAAGGCGATGAAGATCTGGTAAGGGAATATGCCATGAAGGCATTCTCAAACGATGCCGAAGAACGCATAAAAGATGCCACCATCGTGGTGATGGCCAACCAGGAATGCCGGGCCGGCACCTGCCTCAACAGTTGGTACAGCAACAACGGCTACGACTACGGGCAGGCGAATGCCATTGCCTACTGCGCCCTCGGCACAAGCAAAGAAGAGAGGGTGGAGATAATGCACCATGAAATTTGCGGACACGGATTCGGAAAACTTTGCGACGAGTACTACTACTCTTGGAACACGTCAATGAGCCCCTCTCTTCTGTCAGATCAGGACAACTATCACAAGACCGGGCTGTACCGCAATGTTGACAAATACATTGACCAGGATTTATATGATCAGTTGAGCGGCAAATATCCTCTTACTGACAAGAGCAATGTCTACTGGCATGACCTGTTCGGCACATCAAACAACTACGAATCCGACACCGTGGAATCACTCGGCATCTTCAAGGGCGGAAACACCTATTCATTCGGGTTCTGCAGACCTACAGAAGACGGCAGCAAGAGTATCATGAACGGCAACACCGGCATCTTCAACGCAACCAGCAGGCGTGCGATCTACTACAGATACCGCAGGCTCTCCGGGGAAGTCACCTCAAACATCTGGGGTACGGCAGACGAACTCAATGCCTTCCTGAAATGGGATGCGGAGGTGATCATGCCAAAACTGAACCTTCCGTTCAAGTCAAGCGTCGAAGTCCCGGCAAGCATATCCGCCAAGAAACCGCTCGCCCCACCTGTCCTCAAATCCGGATATTGGGAAGGAGGCAGGTTCTATGAGGCGGACAATCAAACAGCCTCCCAGACCTTAAACGAGGCCAAGATGCTTTATCAGAGATAATCAGCATTCATCAATAACATGAATTTCAAAGTTTTATCAGCACTCGTGTTCATCCCGCTCGCAGTGGCGGGATGAACGAAGTCTTCTATGTCTCCAGACTCAGAGAAAGAGGCAAAAGAGTACATTGTTACACTTGCCTGCGGAGGCGAGATAAAGGATGTCACGGTCTCAGACCTTACCAAGGCCGAAGAGAACAATGACCTCTACGGAGTGCAGGTATACAGCCGACCCGCGCAGAGCGACGATGCGTACAAGCCATACGCCTACGGTCTCTTTGATTCTATGGAGGGACGTGAGATCAAACTCCTCGAAGGCTATGAGTACAAGTTCGTGGCGACTATGGTGAAGGATGGGAAGACAATCTTGACACCAGCGGGGCATAATGCCTCCAATGTATTCTATTGTCCTTTCGAATTATATCCTGCTCCAAAAGCTGCCTATATATCAGAAGTGTTTGTTTATGATAGCGCAAACTACCTCTACGATCTCGGCAATGGGCGTGCTACTATTAATCCGTCTATTAGTCCTCTCAACCACCCCAACACCGACCGTTACTACGGCGAAGTTGAAAGCATCATCCCGTCGGAGTCAAACAAAGTGACCATCAGCATGAAACGCACCGCCTTCGGCCTGAAAGTAAAGGCAGAGGATCTCTCCGAGGGCAGCCTCAACATTGCGATGAAAGAGGCCCCGTCCTTGGCCATAGCCTCTCCTGACACCGAAATTCAGGACATCTTCACCTTTGATAAGGTGAGAGACGCCTGGGCCACCGACAACTACAAGGAGAGCATTGATATTTCTTTCACCTGGGCCAAGGCCGACGGAGTCGTTGTCCCTATTGCCACGAAGACATTCGACTTCTATCGCAACAAACTAACGACCATCACCGTCAAAGTCTCCGACCGTTCCGAAGACAGCGGAGTCGGAGTTGAGATAGAAAGTGACCCGATGACCGACGGAGACAGTTACACCGTCGAGACGGAATAAACGCCACAGAAAACCTGCTGTTCAGCCTTGCGGCGGAGCAGCAGGTTTAATCTTGTCAATCACGAAAATCGTAGAATTTCAAGGCTTCAGACAGCCAACAGGAACCACCCATATTCCGTCCTTCCTTCTATAAGCGAACGACCCGGTCCCGGTAAGGACCATAAGAAACAACGGCGCTTTCATTCTGTCCGTATCAATCTTCCGGGCCAAATCAGAGAGCGTTTTCGCTCCTTCTGCAATAAGTTTCTCCCCTCCAAGTTTCACTTCAATCAGACCATATTTCCCATTGCGAAGATGCATTACGGCATCACACTCCAGATCGTTCTTGTCACGGAAATGATAGATGCTGCCGTCAAGCGCTTCGGCATAGACCCTCAAATCCCTGACACACATCGTCTCGAAGAGCAAGCCCATTGTGTTCAGGTCACCAATCAAATCATCCGGACCTATGCCCAAGGCTGCCGCAGCGATGGACGGGTCAACATAATAGCGAGTGTCAGATGTACGGATGGCGGTTCTTGACCTCAGATTCGGATTCCATGCAGGCGAGTCTTCAATCACAAACAGACGCTTAAGAGCCGATATGTAGGAGGCTATCGTCTCCTCTGTCATTGAACTTTCCGCATTAGACTTGAGATCCTGATAAATCGAAGATATTGGAGCCTGCGCCCCTTGGAACCGCGCATAGCTTTTCAGAAGGCGAAGTGCAAATTCACGGTCTCTCTTTATACCGTCCACCTGCGAGATGTCCGCACCGGCGATAGCATCAATATAGTTGAAAGACTGCCTGAGCGCACCCTTCCTGCTCATTGACAATGCCGCCGGCCATCCCCCTCTGCAAATCAGCCAAGCCAACTCCTCTATCCCCAACCCGTTGGATTCATAGGCTTCTTCAGCTTCTCCGGCAAAGAGGGAAGCGAAACTCAAAGCCCCGTTCGATTCCCCTGACTCCCATAGACTCATGGGCCGCATAACCATCCTCGCCACACGTCCAGTGCCGGTGTGTCTCAGTTTTTCACGCTTCTCGGCAGGGATTACAGTAGAACCAGTAAAAATAAACTGCCCGGTCTTGACATCTCTGTGATCCGCCTCGAATCTGGCAGCATCCCACAACTCCGGCGCATCCTGCCATTCATCAATCAAGCGAGGCGTATCACCCTTAAGAAGCAGTTTCGGGGCCGTCTGTGCCAATTGGACATACGATTCCGAATGCTCCGGATCATTCATATAGACAATGCTTCCAGCCTGCTGCTCGGCCGTTGTTGTCTTGCCGCACCATTTCGTGCCCTCGATAAGGACAAGGCTCGCAGCCTCAAGATTATCCTTGAGCTGCCCGTCCGCAATTCTGTGCCTATAGATTCCCATAACTGCGGCAAATATAGATTCATTCCGGCAAACGGCCAAATTTCATTCCGGCGTTCGGCCAAATTTTATTCCGGCAAACGGCCATTATCCATGTCGACTATAGTTGCACCGTAACGAGCTCACAACCATCACCGTCAAAGTCTACGACCGTTGTCAATAATTCATCCGAATCCACTCCGAAAAGAAATAATCGTAGACACTGTAACCCTCGCCTCTTTTCGTGACGAGATCCTTCTCCACCAATGCCGCAAGCGCCGACTGCACTGAACTGGCCGATCCGAGCCGGTGTTTTGAAATGAATTCCGTCGAAGTGACATTACCGGTAAGCCCTTCTTTCGCAAAAACCTGAATCAACTGTTTCTGACGGAAAGACAGGCTTGACAGAATCTCACGGTAACTGTAATCCTGCACTTGGATTATATTGCGCTTTGCCCCGTCAATGTACGACAGCACACACGTTTCTCCTTTATCAGTAATGGAATACAATTCATTCATCATCATCTGGACGAACCAGGTAATGCCATCAAATTCATTGTAAACTGTGGATATGACACCCGCATCGATGTCCTTGCCGCCTTCTTGAAACAGCCCCTTGGCGAAAGATGTGTATTTCTCTAAACTTATGGCTTCCAGTCCCATAGTGATCACACTTTGGTAAAAAGGTTTCGCAGGAGAATAGAACATGTTGCTCATCAGATGCCGTTTGCTGCCCGCAAAAACAAACTGTGTCTTAGTGCACTGCTGAATTTTTGTCCTCAACAATGCCTCGACATTCTTCTCCCGGTACTCGCCTATCTGCTGGAACTCATCTATCGCAACGACGCACTTTTTCCCGGACGCTTCGAGATAACGGAAAATTTCATCCAGCGTCGTCTCCGGAGCCTTGATGTCACCCACACCGACATCCAGGCTTGGCTCCCCGCTTACCGGATCCAGCCTGAAACCGAACTTGAGAGATGCCACAACACGGAAAAAACTTTCCATCCACTTGGTTTTTTGGGGCTTGAGCTTCTCAAACACGGCCTTGCCAAGCAGGTATGCAAACTCCGCAAGATTTCCCGTCGAGTATATGTCCACAAAAAAAGTATCATAACTGTCATAGATCCTTTTCTGGGCAAACGTGTGCTGGATAAGGCCGCTCTTCCCCATCCTGCGTTCGGAAATCAACGCGACATTACGCCCGTTGACAATCTGTTTCACAAGGAACTCCGTCTCCGTCTCCCGATCACAGAAATATTTGTCAGAAACATATTTACCGACAACAAATGGATTATCAAGTTCGATACTTCTCATGCCTGCAAATATAATTATCATATTTATGATTATCAAACTTCTGATAATTGTATGGCGACATTGCTTCGGACGACGAGGACAAAAAACGGAGCAGCAGGTCTGCGAAAATTGACTTCGCGAGAGGACTTTATTTTTGCACTCAGAACGAAGGATATTTTGATAACAAAATGGCCGCCTTCGTTTTAGGATGCCCTTGGGCTGCCAGTGGCAGCATGTAATACCAAGAAGAATCCGAGGTCTCTCTCTCCTGGTTCGCCCGAGCTCAAGGGACTGATTAGAGGCTTGGTTTTAACGAAGCGGGCAAAAAATTAATGTTATGGTTACTATTGATACCATCAACACCAAAGAAGGTCTTTTTAAATTCGGACTCGTTGCCAATCTCAAACAAGGAGCCTTCCTAAAAGAACTGCATCGAGTCATCGAAGGAGCCGTCGAAGCTCTCCCGAGTTCTCAAGAACTACGTAAGATTGCGAACGATGCCCCAATCATCTATCTTAATTCCAATGGTTATCCTCAAGACAGGGAAGGTGCCCCTGTCACAGAGACAATGGCCAAGTTCAATGCTTTCAATACCGGATATCGGACACTTGAGGGAGAAGACGTTTACGGATGGTTCGAGAAAGAGGACAATGGATTTTTTGTCGGCGTAAACTGGAACACCATGTCAGAAATTCGGGCTTACGCTTCTGTTCAGAAGTTCCAGCTCAAGAGTTTCAAAATGGGCAAGTTTTATTTCAAGGACCTCGAGGACTGCAATGCTTTCTTGGAGGACCTGGCCCGGAAGACTATTGACGAGGACTGGAATTACAAAAAGAAACCATCGAGAATCCATGCTCCCATTCTGCGCTCATATATCCAGACTCTTTTCTCAAAACTGGAAAAGGAACAGGAGACAGGGGCATCCGATAAAATTATCCGTAGCAGGGACGGAAGACATATCATCTTCAACACGAACCTTCTTGACCGGTTCTTCAATGACGAATACATCATCGCCGAAGTCAAAAAGATTGACGATACTGAGGAGGTCTACATCAACCCCATTCGGGTATCAAAGGATTCCGGCTCTGAACTCATCAAATATGGATTTCCGAGAAATGTAGCGCCAAAGCCGCCCAAGTTTTTCGACAACGTGAACGAGGTTATTTTCCACCCGGAGTACTATATTGAGAAAAGCTACGATAACCTCACTCATATTATCGAGCAGCGTATTGATCGATTCCCGGAAGATCAAAAGGGCAAATCTGCGGACTATCTTGCAAGCAAACTATATAATGCCATCGATTATGCCTTAGCCATTGCCCAGCGCAACTACAAGTATATCGTTCCCATATACTACCCCCGGTTTGACACAATTTCCTTTATCATGCCTATCTTCCTTGAAAGGAGTTATAAGAAGCGACCTGATTTTGCCCTTGTGCTTCAGAATATCCCGCCCGTTCTGAATGACGAGGGAAAGGTCATCGAAGATGGATACTATGTGGCACGTACCATACTTGACCTCGAGGATGGCTAGCAAGATGCCAGAGTCATTGCCAAACCAGACGAGTCTTGGCTTAACCCTGATGAAATCAAATGAGACGGGACGGGCGCTCTTTTGAGTGCCTCTTCTTTTGCTCTTAAGGTCTCGCGAAGATACATTTCGCAAAATGTCTGTATCTTTGCCACTACGAACAATCAAGACTAGTATGCCAGCTAACAAAAACGCCGTCGTAAGATATATCATTCTGGACAGGATGCTGTCGGACCAACACCGTCACTACACCCGCACACAGTTATTAAATGCGGTAAACGATTCTCTGAAAGGCATCGATGAATCTTTGCAAGTGAGCAAGCGCACGATAGAAATGGATCTAAGAGACATGGAGGAAATTTTCCAGATTGAACTTGACGAGAGCGAGATTATCAACGGAAAGAAAGTAATTCGATATGCCGATCAGACGAGATCCATCTTCTCAAAGCCTTTGTCCAACGATGAGAAAATGCTTCTCAACGAAGTGTTGAATACACTTGGACAGTTCTCTGGGCTAGATAATTTCGTGTGGCTGGATGACCTGAAAACAAAATTGGAAAATCAACTTTCTTTCGGTGGGAGCAAGTTTGACACCGAAAACTGTTCCTTACAGAAAAAAGTAATTAGTTTCAGTTCAAATGAATTCCTTCAGAACAAGGAATATTTGGGATGGTTTTTCTCTGCTATAACCAACAAGAAAGTCGTTTCCATCACATACCGGAAGTTTGATGCAAAGAACGCACAAGTAATCATCGCCTACCCTTATATGCTTAAGCAATACAGGGACAGATGGTATCTGCTATGTACCCCTACATGCGACAAAAAACTGCCTTACAACCCACATTTTATTGCCAATATCCCACTGGACAGGATTGAGGCCTATGAGGAAGTTCAAAACATTCCTTATGTGGAGTGCCAGATTGACATCGACGAACTCTTCGATGACATCGTGGGAGTGACATATTACTGGGACAAACCCGTAGAACATGTTGTGTTCGCTGTTCACAAGTCCTCCGCCAACTATATCCGCACAAAGCCTATTCATCCTTATCAGACCGAATTGTCAAAAGATGACCAAGCGAAACTGCGGCAGGAATACCCCCTATTGAAGGATTTCGCATTCTTCTCCATGGATTGTAAATTGAACTACGAACTATCGTCGTTGTTCAGGAGTTATGGCCCCAACTTAATCGTCCTCTCTCCTAACACTTTACGGGAGGAGATGAAAGAGAACGCTAGAAGGCAGATTGAGTTATATTCATAGTTTCACTATAGGCTCAAACCTAAGCTGCCGATACTTACGCCCAAGGGTCGAGGTACTCTCCATTTCCTCCAGAAGATTGGATTCTACCATTCTCATCAAATGAAGGAGCCTGATCTTCTTCAATAGGGTGACATGTTAAGCAGCGCAATTCATGGTTTCCCGCCCTATCAACATAATCAGTTTTCTGTGTTCCACATTGCGGACAAAAAACCATATTTAATTCTTTGTGTCCTTTTCCTATATTTCGTGATATAAAGGCCGGAATATGTCTTCCTTGGCGTTGATACTTCAGCGCCATAGATTCGAAAAACTTATTTGAACAACACGAATAACATGTCGGACAAATATACAACCCATTAGGACATTGTTTTGTGTCCCTTGAGTCAATGATTCCTTTCTTACAGTTGTAACAATAATTAAGATAGACCTCTTCATTGTACTTAGGACAGGCAGGCAAAAGACATTTAAAACGGGTATGTCCCTTTGGTTGAGCGGGAAACAGAATGTGCCCACATTCACGGCATGTTAGCCTCTTATAAAATCGAATTGCTTTATTAATCTGGCTCACAAACTGGTTGTATACCTGGTTAGGAATAAAACCGGCCTCTGTCTCCTCCAAGACATTATATCCTATTATCTCCAGAATATGGATAAGAGACAACTCTTTCCATTCAGGCTCCTTTTTTATGCTGGTCAAGAAGCACATATCACCTTGACAAATAGCACATTTACGACCAGTGAGCAGATTGGGTTCGTCGGCAAGTTCTGGGGCACAATAAATCTTTTCTCGATAATAGTGCTTTATCTTCTTAACGAAGCATTCCGTGCTCTTTTCACTGCGACCATATTGAGAGTCCGTTTGTGCACGTTCATAAAGTGCTTGTTCATAATCGCATTCGAGAGTTTCTCCAAATAGTTCAATCAGACGATTCTTGACACGCTCCTTAACTACGGCTTCATCCACGCCCGGCGGGATTCCGATATGCGAGGACTCGTTTATTACCGCCTTCATTCTAATAGGACATGCAAACAATCTCACTATTTCATCGTTGGATCGATCAGAGATGAATGGGGTTTTCGTTTCATAATGATCAACCAGATACTGCTCTAAGAACTCATATGTGAGGGCCTCCTTTAGTAATTCAGGAGTGAAATACGTGTATTGATACTCTTTGACATCATCAAGAAGAGAGAGTTCATAGATGTCGTCATTATTCTTCAATCGCCATCCATCTTCAGACGTTCTGATGGTCCGGATTATCGGCGCACCAGTTATAGAATCTCGCTTAATAGTCCCAAGTTCCTCATCGATTTCAACGATCTCAACATTGTGAGTTATTTGTTCACAATAATGCAATAGCACTTTATTTATTATCTCTTCTGTTTTATGACCTTCAATTTCATATGATGAACCATTCAACATATTCGCGGAGATGATGAGGTCACATTTTGACAGGTCAACAAATTGCTTAATGAAGCTAAGTTCCTCATCTCCACGTCCCCGCCAAAGGTTATCCCAGACACTCTCATAGTGGTATCTAGGTTTCTTTGAATCAGGAAAATGCGAATACTCTCCAGTCTGGCGGTCAAAAGCGAGTTTTACTACAAAATGATGCCTGCGGTCACAATGACCCCTAAGAATTCGATTGATGTTGTCCAATAGCGAATCATCTTCAAACATCAAATCGTCCAGTTCATATTGGATATGGAATTCGGCAAAACCTTGAAACTTTTTGTTAATAACGACCCCTCCTTGGCAATAGCATAGCCAGTCATAGAATTTCATCTCCACTGGTCGATCAAGTTCAATAGCTTTTTGTATTGCCCAATCAAGAATTCCATCGCTTACTTGAAATTGCTGTTGGTTGGTTTCACGGTAAGTATCAAGGCAATCTAAAAGAAACTCAGTGGATACATTACGATTCCCAGGCCACTTCTCAAACACATATCTTATGCTCGAATAGTACTGATAGTTTTGCGATGAGAACACCTTAAGAGTCTTGCTATCATAGGAGAGGACGTTTCTTTTTACATCGTAAAAGTATCGTTTAATTGCAATGCTTCTCTTCTCTTCACTCAGATACGGGAAGAAGGCATCAAGTTCCTGCACTGAGATACTTATCGAATCATTATTTAGCCATTGAATAAAACGGTTAAAACCGGTCGGGTTATCGAGTTCACTCTCCTTCGTCAACTCAAATAGCTTATCGACCAACTTATGAACGCAGAGATCATTGTATTCCAAATCATATTGTTGTGCAGCCTCTTCGAGAGGGCTTGGAAAGAATAATTGAACTGTGCTTCCTACGGCTACGTTAATCTCTGTTATCTGTTGTATTTTAGAAACACTCAGTCCATACGCGACATAGTTGATTAAGCCGATTATCCTTGACCGTACTTCTTCGTTGAAAGAGTATAGGGAGCCAAGAACCACTTCAGTATTAATCTGAAATTTGCCCAACGCAATGGCAAGATTCGCGTATGCCATTTTATCCCCCATTCTTTGAAATTCGCTGGTGTCATGAAACAAACAACACCAGTCATCAACCGAGTTGGCATTGAATTTTATCGCCTCTAAGTTATAATCCTTCAGAGCATTGTCATCGGACCGAAAGGGAGTTACCATTACAAGAGAACAAGCATCACTGCCAATACGACCGCTTCTATGAAACTCTGCTGTATCACTCTTTCCATCTATGAAAACTGTACAAAGATTAGTCGTATCGTTATCGCCATACCGATTGTTAAAAGGAACTCCTTTACTATACCTTACAACCGCTGGACGTCGAGCTTGACCAAACCGGCTCTCGTATCCTTCGTAATAGAGGTAAATCTTATTATCCTTTATCATGCTTGTGATGGAAAAACGTGGCTATAAAGTTAGTTAATTTTCATATCGCTGTCAAAATTTTTTAACTTTGTAAAATTAAACCACGAAACGTTTTTTCGTATGGAAACGAAGCAAGTAAATTTCTATTATGAGGGGATGAAGCAAGCCTTTGTCAGGACTGATAGCAACTGGGCTATCAAGGCTCTTGATTTTAGGGGCTTTCTTGAAGATTTCTTCAAACTCCTGACTCCAGATTTGGATGGGCAATTCACCATACAGGATAGGATTGACGAGTATTATGATTCCAACCCTGATGAAGAGACAATGAGAATGCGTGCCCATAGGACAAGGAAGAAGTTGAATTATATCATCCATCATTTTATTGAGATAAGGCCTGAGGAAATAAAGCGCGTTTCGGTCACAAAGGGCGACATCAGAAGCATATTTGAAGACCTTGTTCTCATTATTTACAATGCAACGAATGTTATTCCTGATAGCGCCACATTTGAACTTCTTGGCGTTAATCAGTCAGATTGTCTCAAGGGATTGAACGAGCAACAAAAAGATGCTGTTCTTACTGATTCCCGTATTGTCTTCGTTAACGCCGGCCCGGGAACTGGAAAGACCACCCTCCTCATCCAGAAGATGATCCACCACATTATCAAGAATCCACAAAGCAATCACATTGTAGCCCTATCATTCACCAATACTGCCGCCAGGCAACTGGAAGAGAAGTTCCAACAGCAGGCGTTCATATATCTCAAAGAGAATCAATACGAACTCTTCCATGGGACCATCCACTCTTTCTGCCTGCGGAAAATGCGGAAGTATTATCAGTTAAAGGGACGCTCGTTTGAGTACATGATTATTGGCGATGACGAGTTGCTTGATTTCGCTCCAGACATTTGCCGGATTTTGAATGACAAATATACATTGGAGGAAATTAATGGCTTCCTAAGCAATAGTAGCAAACTGTGGCCGGAGGATTTGTCCGGCGCAGTTGCTGACATTAAATCAAGGTATAAGTTTATCTCCCTCAATGGTATCCTGTACTTGTTTGACGACATGCTATCGAAGGACAAAGAATTCGCAGACTGGATATTAGCCTCATCGGACATGCTTGTAATTGATGAAGCTCAGGATCTCAACGAAAGCAATTTTACGATCTTTAGCCGGATGTTGGAACTCAAACCATCGCTCAAGCTGTTTATGGTCGGAGACCCCCGGCAGAACATATTCGAATTCAGCGGCGGTTCTTATGAGTATTTAGATAAGTTCTTGGCTCATTATCAGAATGACGTGGCCCGCCGAGACCTTTCTGCTTCATATAGATGTCCGGAGGCTGTACTCGGTTTCGTCAACGGCTTCACATTCATGGACTGCGAGAATGTTCCTTTACGCTCTGATATTGCCGGCCAGATTCAGGCGAAAGCATACCATACAGTGCAAGACGAGAGCACAAGCGTCGTAGATTCCATTTCTGCTATTGGAGATCTTGATTCCTGCTCGGTCATATCTCCGAACATAAAAGGTTTAGCTAACATTATTGAAAAACTGAACGCCAAAAGCATTCCGTATGTTGTACTGGGTGGCCGTCGTAAGATCAAAAGTCATATCAAGTTCGTAAACAACCTGCTGCGTATTCTTTACAACAATAACGAAAAAAGCATTTTGTCGGTGTGTAGAACCCTCGCTATTGATGTAAAGACTCAACCACTAGGTGCACCTCGCCATTTCTCGCCCAAGGAGTTATTCTTCCGTAATACGTATGGGAGAAGCCTTCGTGAAATCCACAAAGAATATGACCGACTGGAATGGGGCCTCCCCAATTTGGTCGATGCGATCGTGGACAAACTCTTGCCGGCGGGGATGTATACGGAGCCTCAGGTTGCAGAAGACTTCAAAAAGCTAAGGCCGCTCATTTCGGGTTACAAGACAATCAAAGAATATCTGGACGCGTTTACGATAGACAAGGAGCGCTTTATATGCTTCTATGAAAAGGACTTCGTTGAAAGTGTGGCAGCAACAGATGACCCTTGTCTTACGCTATCAACAATCCACTCGGCGAAAGGTCTGGAATGGAAGCATGTATTTCTAATCGGAATGTACGATCTCAATTTCCCCGGCCTTAAGAAATACAGCAACAAGACAAAGGATAAGCACGAAAAATACTTGAATACCAAGAAGAAAGAATTGTACGTTGCATGTACGAGGGCCGCACAGCAATTGAGCATTTCCTATCCTGAGGTCAGCGAAAACATTGAACAAAGCCCTTCACGCCTTATTGCCGGTTTGGAGATTAGTCATTGCGTATGACATAGGCGCGGGGCTCTAATCTCGCGCCATTCTTTTTACAGCCGCGACGCGAAAAAACACTGCGCATCGTGGTTTTATCTTTGTCGAGAAAAGAAAAATCAATTGTCATGCAAAACTCTTTCGACGCCAACAACATTGAGCAGAATCATGCCTTTGACATGATCGCCAAGACTAACAATTCTTTCTTTCTCACCGGCCGGGCAGGAACAGGTAAGACCACGTTCCTAAAAATGGTCCAGAAAAAGATTGACAAGAAATTCATCGTTTTGGCTCCAACTGGAATTGCAGCCATCAATGCTGGCGGCCAAACCATTCACTCGTTCTTCGGCCTTGATTTCGGTGTGCTTGGCCCTGGAAACATCGGCACCATGAACGCGAATAAAATCTCCCTCGTGAAGCACATTGATACAATCATCATTGATGAAGTATCAATGGTCAGGTGCGACATAATGGATGCGATAGACAGGACGCTTCGTTTTTACCGCAAAAATTCAGCACCTTTCGGCGGCCTGCAGATGGTGTTTGTTGGCGACATGTTTCAATTGGAGCCGGTAGTCACACAGGAAGATCGCGAAATACTGGTAGACCTCTATCACTCGAGTTCCTTTTATTTCTACAAATCTGCTGTAATCCAACGTTACGGATTGCCAAAGATTGAGTTCCTAAAAATATATCGACAATCAGATCCCATATTCATCGAGCTGCTAGAACACGTAAGGACGGGGACCGTCTCTTATCGGGATATGCTATGTATCAACAGCCGGGTTGTTGTCCCAGGAGAAGGCAGCCAAAACCTAAAAGTAACGTTAACTTGCACCAAGAAGGCAGCCCAACTGATCAACGAAGAAAGGCTTGCGGAATTGGATGGAGACCTGATGGTCTATGAAGCCGAGCACGCCGGTGACTCCAGAAGGTGTCAAGACGCTGCAGAGGACAAATTGTGTCTCCGTGTCGGTGCCCAGGTAATGTTCACAAGAAATGATTCTTTCCAGAGATGGGCTAATGGAACACTAGCAACCATCGACAGTCTCACAGACGACTGCATAAAAGTACGTTTTGACGATGGATCTACTCAAGAGGTTCAACGGGTAAAGTGGGAAAGCATCGAATACAAATTTGATGAGGCTACGAAATCGAGCATCAAGAATACTATAGGCTCCGTGACGCAATATCCTTTGAGGCTCGCATGGGCTATTACTATCCACAAAAGCCAGTCTTTGACTTTTGACCGGGTTGCCATAGACTTTGGTAAAAGCGCTTTCACGAACGGTCAAGCATACGTCGCCTTAAGCCGCTCTCGCTCGCTAGAGGGGCTGGAACTTATCCGGCCGATGACCATGTCTTCAGTTCTAGTATCCAAGGACGTGATTGACTTTTCCTTGGACATAAACAACACTGAGAAGATTCTGAGAGAAATCAATATCGGTGCTGCCATAAATGGTTTTATCAAAAATATGGATTGCGATGGTGCCGCCACTACGCTGTATGAAATGGCCACAGAAGAAGTCAAACAGGGCAATTACGATTATGCATCCGAACTTATGACCAAGGCCATCTCTTATATTGTTGATGATGAATGTCTAAAAGGCAAGGAATGGAAGACGATAGATAGCGACAACATTGAGTACCGTCTTATGGATGCTATCGGCTTGTTCTATGCCGGCAGAGAGGATGAATCGGAAAGAATCATCACAGGAATACTCCCCATTCTGGATTCGAATTTCGACGGACTCTACATCCTCTCCCGCTGTTATGAGGAGAAGAAGGAGTGGGATAAAGTGAATGAAACATATAAGAAGATGATGGCTCTTTTTAACCAGTCCAGAGAGATGGGGCTAGATTCCATTTCCTATCGTAAGTTCAAGTACAGGCTAGCCATCTTGAACGAGCGGGTCTATTCCGATCCGGGTGCAGGCCTAATGCGCCAGCTGCTGGCAGAGAACCCAGCATATGATAAGTATCACACCGCCCTTAGATCAATGTTGATTGGCAATGCCGAAGCTCGCCAGGAATTTGAGGAAGAAACAGACAATCCAATCACAGAAACATTGTTTGACAGGAGAAAAGATGACTTCACATTTCTTAGACTGATACGCGAAGAAAGAGATAAGAAATCGATTTCCTGGAATGCTTACAGAAGATTCATCAACAATCTTAAACTCGCTATGCCTTGTTAACCATATTTTTCACAAAACGCAACATATTATATTTCGCCAATTCAAGTGAATAGTGCAACACACGAGTGGCCGACAGTAAGGAAGTGCG